>Ga0335081_10000937_pt1 | contig 46902 bp, 41 predicted proteins | sample Lox_Sample_35_FD_206713 | JGI IMG/M metagenome (GOLD analysis project Ga0335081, IMG submission 206713) | Soil microbial communities from Loxahatchee National Wildlife Refuge, Florida, United States - Lox_Sample_3.5 | ecosystem: Environmental > Terrestrial > Soil > Wetlands | place: USA... | reverse complement strand
ATCAGGGCCACCTGCGTCACGCGCCGGTAACGCCGCTCGGAAGGTCCCGGGACGACCCGCACGTGAAGCTCGATCTCGACCTTACGCATGGCAGACCGTACGCCGGCGTGCGGGTCGTGATCCCGTTTGGCAACTGAAGCGCCGCTAACACAATTTCCCGTGCGCTCAGGGAACTCGTCCATCCGCGGTACGGGTCGAATTACCACGTGTCTCAACAGCGCTCGGCGCGACTGATGTACCGCCGCCGTTCTCCCCCACTCCGTCTCCCCCGAGGTGCCGCCGCTCAACGAAGTCCATTCTGAGTTCGAGTCCTACTCGGGGGGCGATCTGAGATTACGAACTTTTCGTTGTGTGTACTTGCGAATGGCTTTCTGTAACCGTGGTTCACACAAGCTCTTCGAAAGAGTGGGGGGGAAAGTTCGTATTTTGGTCGAATTGGCTCCCCACGTTGAACGATTTGCGAACCTTCCGAGTCGAACTTGCCGCCGTCTGCCTACCAAGGGCCGAGACTGCTGACGGGAAAGCCGACTGTTTGCTCCACCCCGCTACGGGGTAGTAATTTGGATGCGATAGAATTGTGCGGCCCCGTCGTTGACTCCACCGGTATTAGTATAGATTAAGGTGCCACGTATACCTGCGAACGGTGGGCCATAGTTGGTCCAGCTACTTGGAGAAAGCGAGCCGGTGATCTGCAATTGATTCATCGACCCTTCGAATGAAGGAAACCGGACAAAAACTTGCCCGCCCGTGCCAACGCTTACTTGGCTTATACCCGGGATGCCAGCCTTACCTCTTGAACCGAACGGCCAGCCCTTGCGGATCGTATTGTTACCGGTATCCGACACATAGACATTCCCCGAGCCATCTACTGCCACATCTGACGGACCGTTGAACTGCGCTCCGCTGCTTGTCCCGTCGGCACTCCCAGCGCCCCCTCCAGCCAATGTAGTCACGATGTTGTTGGTGCCCGCCGCCTTGATCTTGCGAATCCTTGAGTTAGACGTATCCGCCACGTACACATTGCCTGAACTGTCGACTGCCACACCGAACGGATCCTGGAAACGCGCGTCACTGTTCGTTCCATCCGCATTACCGCCAAACAGCGCGCGTCCCGCCACGGTGCTAACGACCCAGTTCGTACCTACCGGGGCGATCTTGCGAATCGTCTGATTATTTTCATCCGCGACATAGACGTTATTCGACGCGTCGACCGCGATGTTGTAAACGTAGCAGAAGCGGGCGTCACTGTTGGTTCCGTCGGCGTAACCGCAATTGCCTGGCAGCCCTGCTATGGTGCTGACCACCCAGTTACTGCCAACGGGAGCGATCTTCCGAATCACGTAGTTGCCGAGATCCGCCACATAGACGTTGCCCGAACCATCGACTGCCAACCCGTCTGGAACATAAAACAGGGCGTCAAAGTTTGTCCCGTCAGTACTCCCCGTAATTCCTCCGAAACCCGCAATCGTGGTTACGACCCAGTTGGTGCCCATAGGCGTTACCTTGCGAATCCTATAATTCGAAGTGTCAGCGACATACAAGTTGCCGGAAGCATCCACTGCAACACCTTGCGGAAAGGCGAATCGAGCCTCCTTATTTGTGCCATCGCCGAGGGTTGGCGGGTCCGTTCCCGAAAGAATCAAGCTATCCCCCGGTGAGCCCACTATCGTTGTCACCGCGCCAGCAGGCGTGACTCTGCGGATCGTAGAGGCGTTGACATCTGCCACATACACATTCCCGGAAAGATCCACCGCCACCCCATTCGGCTGTGAAAACCGTGCAACGCTGCCTGTTCCGTCCGCACCACCTGATTTTCCCGCTACTCCAGCAAGCGTCGTGAATGTGTAGGGCATCCAATCTGTTCCAGCCAATGTGGCCCGAGAAAGGCCAACGGTGTGCAACATTAGCACGGCCGCGCCGATATTTGCGATCCGTGTCACTTTCATGCTCACAAGACCATCGCCAAACCCTTTCGCTTGGCTAACCAGTCAGACATTTCACTCCGCGCTTTTCTGCCAATCTCCTAAATCATTGAGGTCAACGCTCGACACTTGACAATGCAGCGAAGTTCTCCAATTCCGTGAGCCGTTTGTTCAAGGCACGGTCGCGTCGTCGCGCTGCTTCCAGCCGCTTGATGACTTGCAGCACGCTGCCGCCGTCCCGATAACCAAAGTCGCGCGCCACGTCCACTTTCCTCTCTCCGGCCAATCGCACCCGCACCCAAATCCGCACACGTTTGTCCGGCTCCTGGGCCAGCCGTTGCTCCCATTGCACCCGTGCGTGCTGCCGCCGTTGTCGGCCAAACCAGCGAACGTCCTCCTGCCCCGGTTTGCGCCCCAGCAACGATTGCGCCTTTTTCCACAGCGCCTCCCCGCCCAGCACCAAGCCGCCCTGCAACCGTTCCCACGGGTTTTCGATGGTTCCGCTCTCGAACGCTTGCCGAATCCGTTGCCGATAACCGGCCTGCGCCTCGCGTTCCGTTCGTCCCCAATATCGCAGCCAATCGCGACACAACCAACCCGCCGTCTTGTGTCGCAACCCGGCATAATCGCGGTGACTGCTCCACGCATACCCGTCCAGTTCCTGCGCCCGCTCCCTGGCGATCCGCTCACCCTTGCGCCGGGGTCGCACCGGATTCAGATGAATGTATTCCACCAACCACTGCGCATACTCATCGACCTCGATCACCTGGGCCTTGAATCGCCCCTGAAACAAATGCCCGCTGCGCCGATGTCGCCGGTTGAACCGCACCGTGTAGGTCGTCTGCAACCACCCCATCGCCCGGCTCAGATTGGCCCGCGGCGTCTCCACCAGCAGATGATAATGATTGGCCATCAGGCAATACGCATGCACCGCCACCCCGAACTGCTCGGTCATCTCGCCGAGCGTCTCCAGAAACCGCCGCCGATCCTCGTCATCGCGAAACACCGGCCGCCGCTCATTGCCCCGCGCCATCACATGGTACACCGCCCCCGCAAACTCGACTCGAATCGGTCTGGCCATCCCGCGCAGACTACCGAAACCCGCTCACACTGTCAAGTGTCGAGCGTTGACCCCAATTATCAACGAGCGTTGACCCCAATTATCAATATAGACATTAATGTGACAGGCTACCAGAGCGCCATCGGGCGTGGAACCCGCCGGGTGCGGGTAAATCCGTGTTGTTTCAAGAACTCCGTTGATTACTTCCTCGCTTCTTCGGAGTACAACTCCTTCGTGACCCTAACCTTTCCTCGCATGCCAATCACTGTCACAGTGTCAGTCGTAATAATGATTTCGTAAGGTTCGTTCTTGGCATCTACGAAATATCCCCACTGGTTTGTCGGAATTTGCGCTGCCTGCAGATAAGCCTTCCTGTTTGAATTCTTCCCAAAAAGAGCGCCGCTGAGATTTCGGTTCGCAGCCGGGGGGTTGCTATAATCTGCAGCGTACTCCTGAATTGCGCGTGCGATCACCTCGCCAATCGATTGACTTCGTGCCCAAGCGGGGTGTGGATTGCCATCTAGAGTAGGAAAGAACAACTCGTACAAGGCGACTATGACGACGCACGCGCCCAAAGACACCAAAAGAACCTTTAATGATGGTGCCTTCATGGAAAGCGCATCCCCTGCATCAATTGCTGGAAATCCCACGTGGGTGGAAGTGCCGTCTGGTTGTTGCCAGATCCATAATCCCAAGCGCGCCCAAATGTCTTGAACGCGTGGCCCCATCTTACGCAACCCAGCGGGTTTCCCTTCGGCGCGTGGATAGAATAGGCACATGTTTCGAATTCCTGCCAGTACTTATGTAGGTAGAATGGGTTAGTTGCACCCGGCTGATCCGAAATGGAAGCGGTCCCAACATCGTAGTAATCATGGAATGGATAATAAGGATAGGGCTCATATTGCCCCTTACCCTTCTTCCAATCCACTGTCCAATTCGGGTCGTATATCCACTTGAGGCCTTTTCCCTTCCAGCCGCGGGTAATCTGAGTATTGGGGTCAACTCCGTACTCTGGACAAGTGTTAGCACGCATTCTCATGCCGTCCACATCTACTATGAGTTGAACCCGCGAGCAGAAGTATTGGCTCCCCAGGTAGGACTCGAACCTACAACCTAGTGATTAACAGTCACTCGCTCCACCATTGAGCTACTGGGGAACCGCAATTTTGCCGGCGCTTTATATAGGCGTTACGCCGAGTTTCGTCAACTCCACGCGCACTTGATCGGCGCTCTGGTATTGGATGCCTTCCAGACCCACCCGACGAGCTGCCTCCACATTGGCCGCCAAGTCATCAATAAAGACCACACGCGACGCTTCCAGGCCACATCTGCGCAATGCCAGTTCGTAAATCGCAGGGTCCGGCTTTAACAGGCCGACCTCGTACGACAAGATTTGCGCGTCGAAATCGTTGATCCACGGGTAATGCTCAACGATGTAATCGATGTGGAGGGGATTCGTATTCGACAAAATCACACGCGGGAGCCGCGTCTTGAGCGACTCCGCCAACGCCACCATCGGCTCGATCGGTGAGAAAACTTCCGACCAGATTTGGGCGAACTCGTCATAGCTGCCATCAAAACTCAAGTCCTTCGCTACCACGCGGTAAAACCGTAGACGCGTGAGCTTGCCGAGCGCGAATTCCGTCGCGTGCGAGGTCCGGCGCAAGTACTCGCTGATGTCGGTCGTCGTGCGGCCCGTCCGCGCCGCGAACCGTTCGAGCGCGCGGGCCTCGTCTACGTGAACGAGCACGCCGCCCAGGTCGAAAATAATGGCATCGATGCCACTCATAGTTTCGCCAGTACCCGCTCGGCCGCCGCGTGGGCTGCCGCCATCGTAGGGCCAATCGCCACAAAACCGTGGTTGCGAATAATCACGACCGAATGGGCGCTCAACACGTCGAGAATCTCGTCCGCCAAGGCTGACGTGCCATAAGGCCGCTCGCGTTGGGTCACAGGCAACTCGAGCCGCCCGGCGGCGTCGAGCAAGGCTGCACTGTGCCCGTGAAACACGGCGTTGACCGCTGGTCGCGCCGCATACAACGCGGCGTGCATCAGGCTCTCGCTCGATGGTTCGTGTGCGCCCGCCACGGTCAACTCCCGCCTCGCGAAGTCGGCCCGCATCACCTCGACAAATTCTTCCGCCGTAATCGTCGCAAGATCGCCCGCCGTGCGATTGATAATGAATCCGTTCGCGCTGCGGAAACTGAGATTACCAACCGTATCCCCGACGACGCCAAGCCGCGCCCAGCGGTGACACCATTCCACGAGTTCGCCAATGCGCTCATCCGCCGGAGCCTCGCGGCGCGCGAAGACCGTGCGGAATTTCGTCCCGATATAAACTTCTGACACGGTGGAATGGAGTGCCGGAGTATTGGAGTATTGGGTCACTCCATTATTCCATCACTCCAGTACTCCTTTCCCAAAGGCTTTCCGTACCTCCCCCGGTTTGAAAATGCCATTCTCCGTGATGATGCCCGAGATGTACCTTGCTGGCGTCACGTCGAACGCGGGATTCGCCGCCCGTGCGCCCCGGGGCGAGATCCGGACATGGCGCCCGCCTTCCGACACGCAATGCACCTCGGCTTCGTCCCGTTCCTCAATGGGAATGTCAGCACCGCTTCGGCACTTCAGGTCGATTGTGGAACTCGGCGCCGCAACATAGAACGGGATACCGTGTTCGCGTGCCAACACGGCCTTCTGGTACGTGCCGATCTTGTTGGCCACGTCGCCGTTGGCAGCGATGCGATCCGCGCCCACAAGGCATAGGTCCACCTCGCCGCGCTGCATGAAGTAGCCGCCCGCGTTGTCGGCGATGATCTTGTGAGGCACGCCTTCCTGCAGAAACTCCCAACTCGTCAGGCTCGACCCTTGGTTGCGTGGACGCGTTTCGTCGACCCAAACGAACACTTTGCGGCCCTGGCGGTGGGCGAGATAAATCGGCGCCGGCGCGCTGCCCCAATCAACCAATGCCAGCCAGCCGGCGTTGCAATGCGTCAACACCCGCGAACCGTTGCGGATCAGCGACAAGCCCACTTCCCCGATGCGCCGTCCACGTTCGGCATACTCGTCAGCAATACGGTCCGCTTCACCCACCGGGTCATCGAGATGCGCGCGCACTCGGTCGAGAGCGTGTTTGAGGTCGGCGGCTGTGGGACGCGTGGCAAGCAGAGTGCGGTACGCCTTCTCGATATCCACGTCTTCCAACCACGCCTGTGCCAAGCCGTACCCCGCCGCGGCGCCGATGGTACCCGCACCGCGTACGATCATCGTCTGGATCGCCTGCGCGGTCTGACGATGGTTCTTCAGCCGCACCAACTCGAACCGGTGCGGCAACAGCGGCTGGTTGATGGCAATAACATCGCGGCCTTTCATCCACACCGACCGATAATCTTTGCCCCGGACTTTCATAGTGAACGGGCTTGGAGCCCCTTGACAAAACCTGTAGCCGCAGGCTTTCGCCTGCGCCAACTGCACGATTTACGCGTCCACAAAGGGCGCGGCTACAACTTCCTTCTCCCTTCCAGAGCGCGGGCCAACGTTACTTCATCGGCCGATTCCAACGCGCTGCCGGCCGGCAACCCCAACGCAATGCGGCTGACCGCTACGCCGAGCGGCTTGAGTTGGTCGACCAGATAACTTGCCGTGGCTTCGCTCTCCACGTCTGCCCCGAGCGCCAGAATGATCTCGGCCGGTTTGTCGCGCTTCACGCGTTCCAGCAACGGGTCGACGCGAAGCTGCTCGGGACCGATGCCGCTCAGCGGCGAGATCCGCCCCATGAGGGCGTGGTAAACGCCCCGGTGCACGCCGGCCCGTTCGAGCGTGAGAATGTCGTTGGGACCTTCCACGACGCAAATCGCGGTTTGATCGCGTCGCGGGCTGGCGCAAATCTCGCACGGATCATGTTCGGTGTAGCCGCCGCAGCGCGAACAGTTGCGGATCCTGGCCTTCGCGTCGAGGACCGCCTGCGCCAGTTGCCGGTTGGCGTCGCCGTCGGCTTTCAACAAATGCAGTGCGATCCGCTCGGCGCTGCGTTTGCCGATGCCCGGCAGCCGCGCCAGCTGAGCAATCAGATTGTGGACGGGTTGGGGATAATCCATCGGCGTTGCACCGTCACATCATCCCGGGCAGGTTCATGCCGGCGGTGAGCCGGCCCATCTCTTCATCCTGCGTCTTCTTGGCGGCTTGGAGTGCGTTGGTCACCGCGCCCAACACCAGGTCCTCGAGCATCTCCACGTCTTTGGGGTCGACAACTTTCGGGTCGATCTTGATCGAGACAACGGAGCCATCGCACTTGGCAACGGCTTTCACGGCACCGCCGCCCGCGGTGCCCTCGACTTCGCGCTGCGCGAGTTGCTCCTGCACGCGCTGCATTTCGGCCTGCATCTTCTGGGCTTGTTTGAGAAATTTTCCGAGTCCGGCCATGTGATCCTCCACGAATGGACAGGCGGGACGCCTATCCTACAGTGAACGGGCGAGACGCCCGCGCGACTATTTTTTCACTTCGACGATTGTTCCCTTGAAAATCTCCAGCGCTTTCTTGATCAACGGGTCGTTCTTGAAGTCATCGAAATTCTTCCCAGCGGTTTCCGCCGGTGTGCCGGCGGCGGATTTCGGTGGCGCGGACGCAGACACTCGCGGTGACGCGGCGGCTTCGGTCACCTCAAATTTCAGTGCTACGTCCATCCGCAACTTCTCTTTCAGCCTGGCCTGAAGCACTTCGATGTTACGGGGCCGGTCCGCAAACTCCTTGCGATCGGCAAACTCGGGGTCGAACCCCACGCGCATCACGCCGCCCTGCAATCCCAGCGGCCTTGTTCCCACCAGATAGGTCTTGGCGAGCGGCGTGACTTTGCCGAGATGCTCGACGGCGTACGCCCAGGCATCGTCGAGGGAAACAGAGGGGTTGATGGGTTGATGAGTTGACGCGTCGGGGGGTTGATGAGTTGACGAGTCGGGGGGTTGTTGCGTTGCGGCCGGCTTGCCGCGGTTCTCCGGAACGGACGGATCGCCCGGTCGTCCCGACGCGCGCGTCGGAGTTTCCGCGGGGGGGTTGCCGAGCCGCCCCTTCAACTCGCTAAGTTTCTTGAGCACACCGTCGATTCCGACCATGTCCCGGGCTTTGATGGCCTTGACGAGGGCGATTTCGAAGAAGATGCGTTTCGACAGTGCGTAGCGGAGCCGTCCCTCGGCCGCGGCCAGCGCGTCGATGATCCGTAGTACCGCGTCGGAATCGATCCGCTGGGCCTGCGCCTTCAGCAGCCCGATTTCCGTGTCGGCCAACGGCAGCGATTCGCTCCCCTCCTCGCCCAGGGTTACCACGAGCAGGTTGCGGAAATGATCAAGCAGATCCGCCGCGAGCCGTTGCAGGTCCCTTCCCACGTCGTCGAGGTCCTTCAATACTTTCAGCGCCTGGGTGGCCTCGGCGTCGATGATCGCGTCCGTGAGGGCGGCAACCCGGTCGTGCGCGACCAGGCCGAACACGGACAGCACGTCGCTTTCGGCGATCTTGTTGCCGCAAAACGCGATGAGCTGGTCGAGCGCGCTTTCCGCGTCGCGCAGACCGCCCTCCGCGCCCCGCGCGATGGCCGCCAGCGCCGGGTCGTCAATCGAGACCTTTTCCTTTTTGGCAATCTCCTTGAGATGTTTGACGATGAGATTGGCGGGGATGCGGCGCAGGTCGAACCGTTGGCAGCGCGACAGGATCGTCGGCAACACTTTCTGCGGCTCGGTCGTGGCAAAAAAGAACTTCACATGCGCCGGCGGTTCCTCGAGCGTCTTCAACAGGGCATTGAACGCCGCGTTGGAGAGCATGTGGACTTCGTCGATGATGTAGATCTTGAACTTGCTGCGGGCCGGCGCGTAGCGGCAGGTTTCCCGCAACTCGCGCACCTGCTCGACGCCGTTGTTGGATGCGCCGTCGATTTCCAGCACGTCGAGCGAGCGCCCTTCGGCGATTTCCTTGCAGTTATCACACTTGTCGCACGGCGTAACCGTCGGACCGGTCACGCAATTGAGCGCTTTGGCGAAAATCCGGGCGGTGGAGGTCTTGCCGATGCCGCGCGGACCGACGAAGAGATAAGCGTGGGCGAGCCGGTTTTGGGCGACCGCGTTCTTCAGCGTCGTGGTGACGTGCTCCTGCCCCACGACCTCGTCGAACTGTTGCGGTCGCCATCGCCGCGCTAAAACTTGGTATTGTTGTGGCATACGCGGACTGGGGTACTGGAGAGATGGAGCGCTGGAGCATTGCGAAATCAGTCTGGTTCGTAACCCATCACTCCATTATTCCATCAATCCATCCTCCCGTTTTGGTTATGGTCGTGCACCTCGCTTTGACAAACGACATCGGCTCGCGCGCCGCAGTTAAAGCTCCAGTCAGGCGACCCGACGGCACATGGAACATCAAGCTTACCGTTGCTGTCTTCCGACCCTGGCGGGGTTCGCAAGCAACCATTGCATCGGACCCGGCCTTCGACGCCGCCCTGCGGGTTGCTCACCCACATCGTCGCCTCGGCGAGGAATTCGGCCCAGCTGTAGCGGGTTGCTGGTACAGGGAACCGCTAACTCCCCGCCTAGCACGACCAAAAACCGTGACTCAAAAAACCCCTGCCTTCTTAGCCCGGACAATGGCCCAACACAAGGGCAAAAACGCGCCACCGCGTCGACGGCGTTTCTTCTCCGACGAAAATCTCAATTGTCTTGAAAGAATTGGTGAATCACAGCGAAACTCATGCGGATTGGCGCACGATCGCCGATCTCGCGCTTATGAGGCTTCCGACGCACAGCATTTCGTCAGGCACCATCACGGCAACGGTGATAGTATTGACTGTGGTGGCGTTTGTCGGCAGATGTTCAAACCGGCAACCGAATGAACCCCGACTGTCTCAACAATCATCCATGGCACCGATAACAATTCACCCCAAGAATCCGCATTACTTCTGGTGGCGGGGAAATGCCGTCGCCCTGGTCGGAGCCAGTTATCTGAGTTACCGGGCTTGGACCGTACAAGACTACACAGAGATGCTCGACGTAACGCACGATTATGGACTGAATGTCTTTAGAATATTTAACCCTGTTTCAAGATGGCCAGATGTCGGGCGAAGCTGGCGTCGGCTCTGGACCAAACCAAACTGGCTGTTTCCGTGGGCCAGAAGCCACGTTCCGGGAGCCGCGGGCGGTGGGAACAAATTCGACCTGGATCGGTGGGATACGAACTACTTCAAACGGCTCGCGGACCTCGTATCCAAAGCGAGCGAGCGGGGGATCGTTGTCGAAGTAACTTTGATGAATGGATATGGGGCTCCCGTCTCTCCCGACGTTTGGCCCTATAGTCCCTTGTATGCAGCGAACAATATCCAGGGAGTTGGCTCTTCCAACTGGATCAACTTCCTTACGCTGGGAGACCCGGCCCTGCAAGCGCGGCAACAAGCCGTAGTGACCAGGGTCGTTCAAGAACTGAATCGGTTCGACAACGTGTACTACGAGATCATGAACGAACCGGGGCCCGTCTGCGATCCGGCCTGGCACGGGATGCTTATTCAGACCATCCACGATGCTGAATCGAGACTGCCCAACCAGCATCTCGTCGCAGTCGACTGCCCGGAAAGCTACGACCGCATGACTCCTCGACCGTCAATCATCAACACCCACTACACGTATGGAACCCAGTGGATCGGTGCCTTCGAGATGCTCGATACCATGTACGACAGGAACGCGATTTTGGGAGCCGATGAAATGAATGCGGTTCCAAACGGCATGGACGAATGCAGCGGTCGAGTCGAGGCTTGGGAGTTTCTCCTGGGAGGCGGCTCGGTCTACGACGGATTGATCGACGGCTTTTCCCCGTTCGGTCCCGATCGGTGGAACTCGGCCAGCGCAAATTCCTACAGGAAGCATCTGGGTAATTTGCTGCGCTTCTTGAAGAGCTTTGACCTGGTCAACATGCACCAGGACAAATCCGTCATCCGAGGGGGAGTGCCGACCGGCGCCTTTGCGAGGTCAATCAGCGAACCCGGCAAACAATACGCGATCTACATCCATCATAGCCACCGGTTCCCTGATCCGTTGGACACGTATTATGGCGTCGACACGGGAAACTATCAGGAGACGCTGATTCTTTCGGTGCCTGCCGGATCCTATCGCGCTGATTGGGTCGATCCCGCCAGTGGAGAGCTGGTACAGAGCCAAGCGTTTGGTAGTACCGGAACTGTTACCGTGACTTCACCAAAATACACGTTAGACATTGCCTTAAGAATAACGCGAATCCTGCGCCCCTCCCCCGGTCAAGAAGGCCTCTGAGGGTTGGCCCGTTCCTCGCGGCCAAGGGCACGGCCGGCCAGCTGAGCTGAACTCAAAAACTGGAGCCGATGGTCGGGTTCGAACCGACGACCTGCGGTTTACGAAACCGCTGCTCTACCAGCTGAGCTACATCGGCGAAAGCTGCGATCTATTATGCCACGTTTGTGCCCGCGCGCAAGCAAATCAAAATCCCGTGCGGCGCGTCAGTGAGTCGAGACGTGTCCGGACTTGGTGGGCCCTGCTTTCAAGTTACGGCGTGCCGCCCATTACCGCAAAGGCATTTGGAGCGGCCTGGTCCGGGGGCGTGTCCGTAGTCCAGAACACCGGTTCCTCACCGACGGCAGAGGTTAGGGGATTGCCATATACGTCAGTCACCGCGAACGGAACGCTGACGACCGCAGTGCCCTCCGTCAACCAAGCCGCCACGGTGGTATTCGTCGGATTGTTCCAAGCGTAGACCCATCGAACAGAATCATGCAAATTGGTGAAGTTGGTTGCTCCGTTCACGCGTGCCACGGCTGCAAGCCAGGCGCTTGACTTGGGACAGGGGCCGCGCCCTCCGCGAACCCACGTTGGGGAGTACTCCCAGCCGCTCAATTCCCAAGCGAAAGAAGCCGGCCGAGTCGGGTCCCCATTCGGACTGCCCTCCCACACGTGGTTCAGAAGCATCGACACCCCTGCAGCCCGCCCCATGATGACTTGCTTTTGAGCGCGGATGTAGCCCTGCCACCAAGTCGTCCCATGATCAACCAGCGCACCCCACGGCCATCCCAACGGATCGTAGTAGTAGGGAATCCCAAGACTGCTGTGTCCAAACAAGGCGTTCTCATACAGGTACAGCGGTTTGCCTTGTACGTACGAAATCCATTTCCGGGATAGGGTGTCGAAGTCGTCTTCCGTCGATATGTAGGTTTCGCATTGCGTGACTCCCTCGTCATCGCTCCAGCAGGAAACATTCGTGACGATGCGCGAGGATTCGTAAGCGGTCCAACGCTTGTCTGTCGTCCCCAAAGAGTCCATGTAGTTCAATCCGCCCAACGCCACAAAGTTGGCGAAGATCTCCTCCTTGGGCGGCTCCATGACAACGGTCCCCACCACCTCGATATTCGAGTTCACCGCCTTGATGGCCTTGTACGCGTTCGTTAGAACGTCCAGGTAACTCGACATCACCGTGGACGCCCTCCCGTCGTACAAGAAAGGCAGCATCAAATCGTAATGCGGCTCATTCCAAACCTCGATGCCAAGGTCTAGCGTGCCGCTGTACTTGTCGGTCAGATGCTGGGCCAGAGCCGTGCAGAAGGCTGTATACTTCTCGACGAAAGCGGCGTCGTTGTTCGTGCCTTCCATCCACGATGGCCTGTACCAAGCCTCGACGATGACTTTCGAGGCCCCGGCGGCCACCGCGGCGTCGATGTTGGTGTCGAGGTTGGCATAGAGGTTCGTTGGGTTGGTCCAAGTGAAGACGCCATCTGCCGGTTCGCAATATTGCCACCAACGCCCCCCCGCCCGCCACAGTTGCGGTCGGAACCGACTGTAGATCTCCCAAGCGAAGTCGAATCCGGCAGGCGTTTCTCCCGCGACGAAACTGGCACCGACGCACGCCGGCGAGATAACGGCGAACTCGTTTCTGTCTTCGCCGCTGCTGACGAAGTAGTGGCCGGCAGGAAGATCGACGAGGGTAACCGGCTGCCCGCTGGATACCAGCGCCACCTGATTGCTTCGCAGGTCGCGTATTTCATACGCCGTAAAATTCGAGTTGCTCACTACAACGGGTTCTCCCGTGTAGAAGATGCCCCAATTGGTCGCCGGAAGCGTGAACAGACTGGGCGGCGTGGTGTAGGGCCACGGCAAGGGCGGAGTCCGGAAATGAGCGCTACGCACACGGCTGGGCTCCATCCCGTCCACCCAAGCCCTCGCCTTGAGCCTTCTGACGTTTCCCGCAATGCGAACCGATCCGCCAGAGGCTACCACGAGGTCGTTTGTCTTTGGAGATCGTCCATTGACCGTGTAACGAATCGTTGCGCCGGTTATCGCGCAACTGACGGTCACGTCCTGCGCGTTGGTAAACACTCCGTGACCCGGCTTGAACGTCGGAGTAAGAACGATGACAGGACGCTTGGAGCCGGCAAGCACCACAAACGGGGCACACAGGATCAGAGTTGCGCCGAACGCGATCCCGCGCATCCAAAGCCTTGTTTGTGAGTCCGTCTTCAACGTGATCCTCTGGGCGGGTCTCACAGCCCAACTTTCAGTGCACTGCCGTCGCTCCCGTCACCGCCTGCCAGATTCTAGATGCGCGCTTGAAGCATTGGCCGCCTGTGGGACGTGTTCGGTCCGCTGGCACTGGTGTCGAAGCCACTGCCAACCATGTTGAAGATGTCGAACCTGCCCCCGTCCACTTTGAAGCGCTGCTTCTGACTGGTGGTAGACCAAAGGGGTGGCGGCATCGGTGAATCTGATGAGGCGTATGTTTCACTGCGACTCTTGAGGACCCATTAACAACTGAGCATTTTCAGGCGTGAAGTAAAGCAAAAACCAAGCCGGTTATGGAGCCGGCGAGAAGGGACCCGGTTTTGCTCGATAATCGGACGGCACCTGACGGGCCGGGCAGGTGTCCGTCTGCGGTTACTACAAGATTTGGCGTGGCCGGTTCGCATTGCCGCCACGGCCCGCTCGAATGCTTCCGAGCAAGTCCACGGAGCGTCGCAGGGGGGCCTACGCCTTGGGCGCGGCCTGGTCAGCCAGTGCAGGCGAAGTGTGGCCTCTGGCAGGTCTTCTCTTGGATCTCGTAATGAAAGAAAGGGCCAAAAAAAGAATCGACAACGATACCGAACAATCCAGGAACAGCTGTCGCGGCTGATCGTACAGCTCTGGAGTTTTCATGGATTCGAATCTGCGTTCTCCGATGACAAACCGTATCGTGGAGATCATCCAATCGGGTAGTTTCCCCCATCGGATGTTCGTCGGGTGATCAAAGTGGTATGGAAAATCCGGTTCGCTGGCGTAGATCTGAGAGAAGATGGCCGGATTGTTATGGATCTGGTTGACCGTGGCAATCTCACCATCCTCGGCCCGCCACACAAATCCATTGTCCGAAGGAGAACACACCCTCCAAGCGCCGTGGTAATAGAACTCAATCATCGTATGAGCACCGCTCCGGCCCAAATCGGTACCCACCAATTGCAGTTTTCGGGCGGGTATTTTTAGTCTCCACAAAACATTCAACAGGGTTCGCGACATGGCCCCACAAGAAGCCCCGATCCCCCCAACGAAACCATAACCCCCATACTTTAAACTCCCTGCGGCAGATATGTAGAAAAAGCTGCTACCCATCACTCTCGTATACCAATCGACCTCATCTTTCCTCAGAGGCCGATTGGTTCTCTGGTAGATCTCTTGGGCCAGAGAGATCACGATTTCTGACCGATCCTTCAGATTCCTGCCGGTTACCACGTCATCTATCAGCCTATCCAGAAGTTGGTTCCGCTCTCGAACCTTGAACACGAAGAAACCCGAAGAGATTAGGGAGAGAATCAGGAGAAGCAGCGACAGGCGATGCAACCAGCGTTTCATGAAAAGTCCGTGATTTTCGGCGAAGCACATACCAATGTCAACCTATTGTTGCAGCACCCCGTGCCGCGCGGCGGTTCCTCCGTCTCCCCTTCGAAAGACGAGATGCCGGCGCGGGCGCAGACGATGGCGTATCCCGGTTGCGACGAGACCCGCCGTTTTGCTCATCCAACTCCATGCGCCCAGTGTCAGCGCGCAGCCCGGGACCATGTATCAGGGCTTCATGCTATCGATTCTTTCCTTGGCCGTCGGTTTGAAGCTTTGGCCCGCTTGTCTTGGCTCATCACACATCATGCAGATGACACGGTGAAACACTGATTCATGACAGAATTGTAATCTGGGATTGTTTGGCACCCCGTCACCGCCGTCGCTGGACGCTGTCGCCGTGAAAGTATTTGTCAGGACGACCGGGAGATCATGCCCCTAATTCAGAACGAAATTGGGGAGTCTGACCGCCGCCCGGGGAGCCGGCTCGATGATGAATCACCGAACATGGCGCCCGAATATTGCGAGCAAGCCCCAGAAACCGACGGGAACCTATGGGGGCGGACCCTCCCGAAATTCAGAATGGCGCACTTGCCCGCCCGCGTGGCCGATCCAAGCCCCCGTAGCCAACGCCGCCAGCGCGAACGCGAGCGTGGCCACTGCCAGCGCCAGTTGCGCGCGGGGACGGACCCAGGGCAGAACAAGCGCCGCTGCGGCGACGAGCGCTGCCGCGTAAAACACATAGACGCCGCGGTCGGCCCGATGCATGTGGACATCGAGCCATTGCTGCCCATCTGAATTCGACATCGAATAGACGCGGTTGTAGGCGCGTTCGCCATACTCCGACACCGGCCACGCGGACAACGTCGAGAAGATCACGATGACGTAGGCGACAATTTGAGCCGGTCGACTCCGCAAAATCAAAGCCACGATCAACGCCAGGATCCCGCACAAGGTCCCGTACACGGGAATTGGATTGAGCAGAACGTGAACGTACTCGGGCTGGCGGAGTTGCCGAAGAAACTCGTGCAATTCGGGCATTGGTGACTCGTCCGCGCCGCTCGGAACACGCCGCCCGCTTGCCCGATTCCATGCGACGTGATCGGCCCCCCGCGGCGGCCGCGCCCCGCCAACGACACTCAGTTACTTCACGATCTCCGCGTTCTCAATCATGCTGATGCCGTCGCGACTGACCAGTTTGCCCTTGACGGTGATCGTCTTGGCGGCGTACTGGGCCAGTTCCTTATTCAACGGCTTGTGTTCACCAATCAGCAGGTACGTCTTACCGTCTTCGCCTTTGATGCCCACGGGCAAACCGGACTCGATGCACATCTGGGCGCACTGTGCGTGCTTCTGGCCGTGCGCGCCGTGGTCGAGATAGCAGGCCATGTCGAGCACTTCACCTTTGACGGTCACTTCGGTGCCTGCCTGGTGTTGCTGTTCTTCCGCGGCTTGAACGCTCCACACCGCGACCAAACCAGCAGCAATCACTGCGACACTGAACACCACGAACTTCTTCATGAACTTCCTCCGGGTTGATTGTTTGCTTCCGACAAGACTTTCGCCACCAACTGCTTTGCTTGTATCATACCCCAATTCGCTCAGGTGTTCCACTGATTACTTCCCGCGAATCTCGCGAAACGCAACGAGTTGACCTCCGTGGTCCTTCTGGAACGCAACCGCTTCATCCCGCGCCGCGAACGCCACCAGACTCGGGAGGCAACGGTCGTACGCCTTCGCCAGGCAACACCCTTGCGGATCCACTCGGGTCTCCAGCGCGGCACACGGGTGGACGTCGCTCGCGGAAACATAGACCGCCTGTGCGGCATCAACCCAGCGGCCCGTCGCGTAATCCGTGGCTTCCATATGGCGGGCGGTCACATGGTTGGCCTCCAGGTAATGCAGCGCGCAGCGCGGACAGCAGGTCTCGATTGTCTTGCCGTTTTCGAGGGTCATCCGAAACGCCATCCCCTTGCATTCCTCGCGGTCGCACACGGCGCACACGTGCTCCGAACGCGCGCAGCCGGCGACGAGCGCCGCCCCGAAGATGATCACCAACAGTTTCATGACCGCGCCACCGAGAGCTTCACTTCCTTATGCCATTTCCACAATAAATAGATAGCAGGATATACCAACAATTCCATCAGGAATGATGTAAACAACCCGCCGACCATCGGTGCCGCCACCCGCTTCATCAGGTCGGCTCCGGACCCGATCGACCACATGATCGGCATCAGCCCCATCGACGCCGCCGCCACGGTCATCAGTTTCGGTCGAATGCGTTTGACCGCTCCGTGGACGATGGCCTCGTGTAAGTCGGCCAGGCTCCGCAAGCGACCATTCTTCTTCGCGTCGTCGTAGGATAGTTCGAGAAACAGCAGCATGAACACGCCGGTCTCGGCGTCGAGTCCCATCAACGCGATCATGCCGACCCAGACGGCGATGGAAACGTTGTAATTCAGCAGGTACAGCAGCCACACCGCGCCGACCAGCGAGAACGGCACGGCCAGCATGACCACCAGCGATTGGAACGTGGATTTCGTGTTCATGTACAGCAGCAGAAAAATCAGCAGGATCGTCACGGGCACCACCAGTTTCAGGCGTTCCCGAACCCGGAGCATGTTTTCATACTGGCCACTCCACACCAGTGAATAGCCCGTCGGCAAGTGCACGTCGTGCACCACCCGCGCCTTGGCGTCCTCGACGTAACCACCAATGTCGCGTCCCGCAATGTCCACATAGACGTAACCGGCCAACATGCCGTTCTCGTCGCGAATCATCGCCGGGCCGTCAACGGGCCTGATGTCAGCCAACTCGTCCATCGGCACCTGAACGCCACGCGCCGCGGTCACCAACACGCGGCGCAATTGGTCGAGATGGGCCCGCAAATCCCGCGGGTATCGGACATTGATCGTGTACCGTTCCCGGCCTTCCACAGTATGAGAAACCGTCTCGCCGCCGATGGCGCTCATGATCACGTCCTGCACGTCTTCGACGGTCAATCCGTACCGGGCCAGCGCCTCTCGCTTGGGCGTGAAATCGACGAAGTAACCGCCCGAGGCGCGTTCGGCGAAAATGCTGCGGGTGCCCGGCACATCGCGCAGGACCTTCTCGATCTGCTCGCCGATCTGCTGAATCTTGGCCAGGTCGCCCCCGAAGATTTTGACGCCGACCGGCGTGCGGATACCGGTGGACAGCATGTCGATGCGGTTGCGGATCGGCATCGTCCAGGCGTTGACCGCCCCGGGAATTTGCAATCGGGCGTCCATCTCGTCGATCAGTTCCTCCCACGAAATGTGCTCCGGCCAGATATGACCCAGCAGGGCCCGCAGTGGACGGGGCGCCCACGACGAATACCACCGCTCGTTGGCCGGCCACTCGGACGGCGGTTTCAAGACCACAGTGGTTTCCATCATCGACAGCGGCGCCGGGTCGGTGGACGTGTCGGCCCGGCCCGCCTTGCCGAACACCGAGACCACCTCCGGAAACGTTTTCAGAACGCGATCCTGAGTTTCCATCAACCGTTGCGCCTCGGTGACCGAGATGCCCGGCAGCGTCGTCGGCATGTACAGGATGACGCCTTCGTTGAGCGGCGGCATGAATTCGCTGCCGAGTTTGAAGTAAACCGGCACGGCGGACGCCGTGATCGCCACCGCCAGCGCGATCACCGTTTTGGGATGGCGCAACACCCAGCGGCAGGGCGGCTCGTAGACGCGGAACAACAAGCGGCTGACGGGGTGGTTCTCCTCGGGGTAATACTTCCCGACCAACAACGAGGTCAACAGTCGCCCCAGCCAGCGCGGCCGGAGCTGGATCGGGTTCATCCGCGTGAACAGCATCCGCACCGCCGGGTCCAGCGTCACCGCGAGGAACGCTGCGAGACCAATGGTCAGCGTCTTGGTGTAGGCCAACGGCTTGAACAGGCGGCCTTCCTGGTCGACCAGCGTGAACACGGGCAAAAACGACACGGCAATCACCAACAGCGAGAAGAACACCGACGGCGCAATCTCCATGATGGCTTCCAACAGGATCTGGTGGTAATCGCCTTGGCGTCCTTCGAGTTGCCAGATTTCCAGTTTCTTGTAGGCGTTCTCGACCTCGACAATCGCGCCGTCGACCAGCACGCCGATGGAGATGGCGATGCCGGACAGGCTCATGATGTTGGACGTGATGCCCAGGAAATACATCGGAATGAACGCCAACGCCACCGAGATGGGAATCGTCACAATCGGCACGCTCGCCGATGGCGCATGAAACAGGAAGAACACGATCACCACGCTGACGACGATCATCTCCAACAGGAGATCGTGCCGGAGGTTATGAATCGATTTCGTGATCAACTCCGAACGGTCGTAGGTCGGCACGATCTCCACACCCGCGGGCAGCGAAGGTTTCAGGTCCGCGAGTTTTTGTTTCACGCGGTCGATCACGTTCAGGGCGTTCTCGCCGTAACGCATGATCACGATGCCGCCCACCGTGTCGCCCTCGCCGTCGAGATCGCTGATGCCGCGGCGCATCTGCGGTCCGAACGCCACGGTGGCGACGTTGCGCAGCAGCACCGGAGTGCCCCGGTTGTCGGTCTTGACCACGACCTGCCCGAGGGCGTCCAAGCTGCGGATGTACCCGAGGCCGCGCACCATGTATTCACGCCCATTCCACTCAATCAGGCGGCCGCCGACCTCGTTGTTGTTGCGGCGGATGGCCTTCGTAATGTCCACGATTGACAAACCGTAATCCTGCAGACGGGTGGGATCGACGGTGACCTGATACTGTTTCTGGAACCCGCCGATGCCGGCCACTTCGGCAACACCGGGCACGCTCTCCAGCGCGTACCGCAGCACCCAGTCCTGAAAGGTTCGCAACTCGGCGAGGCTGTGCGTGCGGCTCTTGTCCACCAACGCGTATTGGTAAACCCAGCCCACGCCGGTCGCATCGGGGCCAATCTCGGGAGTCACGCCCGGCGGCAGTTCGCCGCGCACCTTGGACAGGTATTCCAGTACGCGGCTGCGCGCCCAGTATTCATCCGTGCCGTCCTGAAAAATGACGTACACGTAGGAAAACCCGAAATCGGTCGAGGCGCGGATGGCTTTGACTCTCGGCGCCCCAAGCAGCGCGGTGACGATCGGATAGGTTACCTGGTCCTCCACAATGTCGGGCGGTTGGTCCCACCTGGTATACACGATCACCTGGGTGTCGCTCAGGTCCGGGATCGCATCGAGCCGGATGTGTCTCATCGTGTACAACGCGTACGCCACGGCACACCCCACGAACAGGATGACCAAAATGCGATTGTGGGCGCAGAAGGTGATGACCTTGCGAACCATGATTCATTGCCCCGCCATCGCCGCCATCGCCGCCTTCATCGAAGACTCCGAATCGATCAGGAAATCAGCGGACGTGACCACGCGGTCGCCTTCGTTCAACCCCGACACGACCTGGTAATAGCCGCCGCTTCGCACGCCGATTTTGATCTCAACGGGAATCAGCCGTCCGTTGCCGCCGTCCCGAAAGGCGTAGGTGTGCTCGCCCGTTTGCAGCACCGCCGTGTCCGGTACCGCCAATTCCTCGGTCAACTGGTACGCCAACCGCGCGTTGGCATACATCTGCGGTTTCAACAACAATTCGGGATTGTCGATCTCCAGCCGGGCTTTCAGCGTGCGGGTCGCGGGATCGAGGTACGGGTCGAGAAAGGTCACCTGACCCTTGAACACCTTGCCCGGCCAGTATGGCAGCGTCACTTCGATGGGCATCCCCGCCTTGATGTACGGCAGATCGGACTCGTAAATGTCCGCGTCGCCCCAAATCTTTGTCAGGTCCGCCACCACCAGCAGCGAATCGCCCGGCAGGATCTTCTGCCCGGCCAACACGCTTTTCTCAGCCACCCACCCATCCGCGGGCGAATGCAACGTCAGGTCCTTCTCGACCTGCCCCGTCCGCGCCAGACGTTCGATCTGTCCATCGCTGATGTCCCACAACTCCAGACGCCGGCGCGCCGCGCCCAGCAAAGCCTTGCCACCGCTGGCCGCGTCAGCATCGCGGCTGTCGGCCAATTTCTTCTCCGTCGTCAATGCCGTGAGGAATTCCTGCTCCGCTGATACGAGTTCGGGACTGTAAATGGTCAGCAGCGGATCGCCTTTCTTGACCTCTTGGCCGGTCACTGACACGAATAATTGATCCACCCAACCGCCGACCTTTGTCGTCACGCGATACAACCGCTTCTCATCGGGCACGATTAGCGCCGAGGTGCGAACGATGCGCTCCAGAGGCCGTTTCTCGACCACGCCGAACGTCAATCCCATCAACTCTTGTTCCGCCGCCGAGACCTTCACCGACGACCGCCCCGGCACTCGGCCCGGCGGCATCGCGCCGGCCTCCGTCACCTCGAACGGCACCATCTCCATCCCCATCGAGTCTTTGCCGGGTTTGTCGCTCACGTCGTTCGGGTTCATCGTCGAGCGGTACATGATCTTCGTCTTGGCCGGGGCGGACGCCACCGGCGCCGCAGTTGTCGACGCGACGACCCCCGGCTGATCGTTTTCAATGGGCACAAGTTTCATCCCGCAGATCGGGCAATTCCCCGGTTTGTCGGAAACGACACTGGGATGCATTGCGCAGTGATACTTCGTTGTCTGGTGACTGGTGACTGGTGATCGAGTTGCTGGTTTGGTGCAGCCGACGAGGGTCGCGACGGTGCCAATTGTCAGTATGACGAGGGCGACGGCCAGCGCCTGTTTCATTTCTTCTCCTCCACTTTCGTCAGATCGGTCCCGACCGCGCGTTCGAGTCGGGCCAGTTGCATGCCGACGTCGCCCTCGGCCGTCGCCTCCATCACGCGCGCGTCGAGCAGGAACCGCTCGCTTTCCAGCAGGTCGAGGAAATCGACCGTACCCGTCCGATAGCCGGCCTCGCTGGCGCTGAATCGGGCTTCGGCCTGGGGAATCAACGAACCCTTGTACAAGTCCACCGTGCGCTGGGCCGTGAGCAGCTTGAAATGCGAATCCTGCACGTCGAACGAGGTCTGTTTCTTGACGGCTTCCAGTGCGGCGCGGTTCGACTCGATCATCTTCTCGGCTTCGCGCACGCCGGCCCGATACTTCGTCTGCCAGATCGGCAGGCCAAACCCAACGATAAACATCACCATGTCATCGCCGCCGCCGATGTCGCGGTACTGCACGCCGAGGCGGTAATCGGGAAAGAATTCCTTTTTCATCAGTTGCCGTTCCAGTTGGCTCCGTTGGACCCCGGCGGCGGCTCCCTGGATTTCGGGCCGCCTCTTTTCGGCCAAGGCGAACAGTTCGGGCGCACTCGCTTTGAACTCCATTGCGGGCTCGGTCACAGCCAACCCCAGCGACGAATCAGCGGGCCGATCCAGAAGCTGATTCAACCTGGCTTTCAGGGTGGTTTCCTGCTGGGCCAACTCCAACAGGCGCTGCTTGAGCACGGTGATTTCCGCCTGGGCCTTGAGCACGTCCCCCTGCGTCGCCGTGCCGGTGGCGTACTTGGTCTCGGCAATTTGCTCGATCTGGCGAACTACGTCCGTCTCGGCCCGGGTGATCGAGATCGTCCGCTGCACGGCATACAGGTCGAAGTAGCTCTCCTTCACCTGCATCAACACCTCGCGCTGTGTCGCCTCGTATTCGCGCTGCATCGCCAGCGCATCCTGTTCCGCAACCCGGCTCCGCAACCCGAGCTTGCCGAACCACGGGAACGGTTGGTCGAGTTCCAGCCGTTTCTCGGGAGTGTTCGGGAACGAATAGCCACTGGTCGAATCCATGCCCATGTAGATGAACTCGGGATTCGGCAGCGTGCGCTCTTGCACCGGTTTCTCCCGGGCGGCCTCCCATCTGGCCCGCATCGCGTGGATTTGGGGATTGCTCTGGAGTGCATCCGCCACGACCGCATCCAAGGCCAGACTCGACGTGATTTCTTGCGGTTCGGCATAAAGCACGGTCGCCACGCCGACCAGACAGGTGAACGCGACGACCAATCCTTTGTTTGTAATTCTGCTGAGGCGCATACGAGACCCGCTGCTGACCTAGGGCGTTCCCATCGGCATGCTGCACACCTGATCGTGGATGATCGCCGAGTAGCGCCGTGCCTGTTCGTCCGCCAACAGGGCCCGGACCTTCAGGATGTGCTCCAACGTGGCCCGCTCGGCCACGGCTTGCACCTGGTTCATGCGCTCGACGTCGGCCCGCGCCTTCCCGGCGTCGGGTTTCGGCTTCATCAATTCATCGCCGAGCGCGAATCGCGCCGCGCAATGCGCCGCGCACGAACCGTTGAGCTTCGACTGAAAGTCTTTCTCCAGTTTCTCCACGTCCCGCCGTTGGGCCTCGGACAGACCGAGTTCATGGCTCAACCACGCGGTATCATGGATGTTCACCACCATCGGCGGTGGACGCCGACTCATAAGCCACCGCGACGTCGCAAACGACAACCCTGCGGAAATCAGCACCACGACGGCGACCAGTCCCAGCATTCTTTTCATGGCGTGCCCCCCGCCGTCAACTCCACGTAACCGCCGGCGAGCGTGCCCGACCCGAGAAATCGGAGTTCGCCGGGCGTGACGGTCGCCTCCCCGCGCGCGCTCAGGGCGCCCACGGAGGAGCCGATGACCGCGCTGGCCACCACGACCAGCGTCGTCGCCAGGACCGGGCGCGGCAACAGACGCTGCAGCCATTCCGCAAACGCGGGCCGTTCCGAGCATTCGGTTTCCGCCTGGCGAATCCGCCGCCAGACACCGGCCTCGAAGTTGGCCTGCGGCTCCACGTCGCGCCAGCGGCGGAGCAGCGCCCGCAACTTGTCGTCGTTACCGTTCATCCGACGGTAATACGCCTGCGGCAGGAAAAACCCTCGCCGAGATTTGGCTGGAGCGATAACCGCTACAACCGCAATGGGTTGCCTGCGACGCGATCACTGCTCAAGGAAAGCGCCGATGCTGCAGCCGGCGGCTTACGTGAGAGAAAAGGTTGACTGAACCGTCAACTTGAATTAACTATCTGGTTAGTTAACCCATGACCGCTCCCCTATCTCGGAACCAGAACCGACACGAACGGGCCGGCAGCGCGGCGTCCCGCACGGCGATTCTGGCAGCCGCCGAACGCGAGTTCGCCCGGTCCGGCCTCGCCGGCGCGCGCACCGACGCGATCGCCGCCGCCGCCGGCGTCAACAAGGCGCTGCTCTACTACTATTTCAAGAGCAAACAGGACCTCTACGAAGCTGTTCTGGCCGATCAATTCCAGGAATTCAACCGTCAAGCGTTGGCCGTACTCAGCTCGACAGAGCCGGCGCGGGTGGTGCTATTCCACTACGTCAACCTCCACTTCGATTTCATCAGCGCCCGCCACCGGCATGCCTCGCTGTTCCAACAGTTGATGATGACCGGCGGCAAACCACTGGAACGGCTCGTCCAAGAATACTTCGTCCCCCGCAGTCAGGCGTTCCGAAAGTTGCTGGAGCGGGGTATGCGCGAGGGCCAATTTCGTCGAGCCGACGAGTTTCACACCGCCACGTCCATTATCGCCCTGATCGTGTTCTATTTTTCCGCGTCCCAAGTGCTGCAATTGTTCGGGCACCCCGATCCCTACAGCGAAGCCAACTTGCAGCGTCGCAAACAAGAAGTGCTCGATTTCATCCGGTACGGCCTGTTTGTGGATCCGGAGGCTCCGCTGCCATGAAACGCCCTTTACGAATCGTCTTGGTGCTGCTGGTTCTGTTGGCCGCGAGCGGCGTCGTCTCTTACGTGCTGATGCAGCGGCCGCGGGCCATCCGTCTTACCGGCATCGTGGACACTGACGAGGTCATCGCCAGCTCGCAAATCTCGGGCCGCCTCCAGCAAGTGTTCGTGCGCGAAGGCGACAGCGTGACCAACGGGGAACTGTTGGCCGAGATTCAACCCCAGCAATGGCAGGCCGACCTCGCGTTCTACGAGAAGACCGAGAGCCAGACCGTCGCCCAATTGGCCCAAGCCAAAGCCGATTTGGAAAATGCCCGGCTTAATTTCGGACGTATTGCCCGCTTGTATTCCAATCAGGTTGAATCCGTAGAGTCCTACGACCAGGCGCGCACCACCTATGAAGGAGCCCAAGCGCACGTGGAGTCGGCAGACCGGCTTGTCCAGGCCACCCGCGCCCAGGTGGAGAAGGCGAAAGTGCAATTGGGCTACACGACCATTCGCGCCCCGATCTCCGGTATCGTCGATAAACGGGTTGCCCTGACCGGCGAAGTGGTCAACCCCGGTCAGGCCATCGTCACGCTCATCAATCCCGACGCTCTCTGGGTGCGGGCTGACGTTGAGGAAAGTTACATTGACCGCATTCACCTCGGGCAGAAACTGCTCGTGACGTTGCCCTCGGGAGCGACGCGGGAGGGCACGGTGTACTACCGCAGCGTGGACGCCGATTACGCCACGCAACGCGATGTGAGCCGGACCAAGCGCGACATCCGGACGTTTCAAATCCGGCTGCGCTGCGACAACCGCGACCGCAGTCTCGCCGTCGGCATGACCGCCTACGTCTCGCTGCCGCTGGCCCAACACTGACCGCCCATGTTTGACGTGGAAGTAGAGAATCTGACCAAGCGCTTCGGCGATTTCTGCGCCGTGGACCAACTGAGCTTTCGCGTCAACCACGGCGAGGTGTTCGGTCTGCTGGGCCCGAACGGCGCCGGTAAATCCACGCTGATCCGCATGCTGACCACACTGCTGCTGCCGACCTCGGGCACGGCACGCGTCAACAACTTCGACGTGGTTCACGCCGCGAACAAGGTGCGCCAATCCATCGGGGTGATTCCCCAAGCCATGACGTCCGACCTCGATTTGAGCGCCGAGGAAAACATGAACATCTTCGCCAAGCTATACGGCATCCCGGGGGAAAAGCGACGCCGCATCGTGCGCGAACTGCTCGCCGCCGTGGATTTGCAGCAATGGGCGGACAAGCCCGTCAAGATGTTCTCCGGCGGCATGCGGCGCCGGCTGGAAATCGCCCGCGGCCTGGTCCACGAGCCGCGCACGTTCTTTCTCGACGAGCCAACCACCGGCCTCGACCCGGTGTCGCGCGTCGCCGTGTGGGAAATGCTCCAAAACCTGAAAGGGGAACGGGACCTGACAATCTTGCTGACCACGCATTACATGGACGAGGCCGATAAACTCTGCGACCGCATCGCCATCGTCGATCACGGCAAACTGGTCGCGCTGGATTCGCCGTTGAAATTAAAGGCTTCGATTCCCGGCAAGAACATTCTGGAGGTCAGTTTTTCGGACGTGCCGCCGGGCTGGGCCGATCTGGTGAAAGCGTTGCCCGAAGTGGCCGAGGTGCGGGCGGAGGACCACGTGTTTCGGATTTCCTCCGAGAACGGGCCGCGTACCACCATCGAACTGATGGAGGCGGCGCGCCAGGCCGGCATCACGGTGACGTCGCTTTCCGTCCAAAGCACGACGTTGGACGACGTGTTCGTGCACTACACCGGCCACCAACTACGCGACGCCCTGCAAGCGCCAGCGGCGTCCAGCAGCCCGTTCATCCCCCAACGGTGACGAACCGAGACCGCCATGCACCGCATTCTGGCCATTATCGAACGCGACCTGCGACGCTTCCGCCGCAGTCCCACGTTGATCGTGATCTCGATGGTCCTGCCCCTGGTGCAACTCGTGGTGCTCGGGTACGCGTTTGGCGGCAAGGTCAAGAACCTGAACGTCGGCGTGGTGGATCACGACCACGGCGTGCCGGCCGTCCAGTTGAAGGAAATGTTCCAAGCCGTGGCCGCGAACGCGCGCACGTTCGTGACCACGCCCTATGCTGACCAGGCCACCGCGCTGCGGGACCTGCGCAATGGCAAAATCAACGGCGTGCTGACCATTCCGCCGCAGTTCTCTCGCAACGTGCTCGCCGGTGCCGACCCGCGCGTGGCGCTGGTGGAAGACAATACCGATCAGTTTGCCTCCTCGGCGCTGCAGGCAAGCCTCACCGAATTGCTCGGGGCGTTCGGCCAACCGGTCCCGCCGCCGGGCCTGCCGGCCAACGCCGCGTTGTCCGTGGTCGAACTCTACCCGTACGTGCCGTACATCCAGTATTTGCTGTCCGGTACCATCGTGCTGGCAATCTTCGTCTCCGCCATGATCGGCGGCGGAATCATCTTCATCGACGACAAAGCGCGGGGACTGCACGAAGGCTATCTGGTAACGCCGATCCGGAAGTACGAATTGATTGTGGGCTTCAACCTCGCCGGCGTCGCCAAGGCCGTGCTCGCCGGTACGGTGCTGGTCGTCTTCGGCTCGCTCATTGCCGGTATTCCTGATCCGCTCAACCTCGCCCGACTGGCCCGGATGTTCGCGTTGGTGATCGCGACCGCGCTGGCGCTGATCAGCATGATGTTTCTGTTGATGGTGCGCGTCAGCGACCCACTCATCCCGCGCGCCATTTTCGGCGTGCTCAATACGCTGCTGTTTTTTCCGAGCGGCGCCGTCTACCCGATCCAGGCGTTTCCCAAGTGGATGAAAGTGATCACCGTCGTCGATCCGTTCACCTACGCCGTGCACGGTTTCAAGGAATTGGTGCTGAAGAACACCGGCCTGTTGGCGATTTTGCCGGACCTGGCCTTCCTGCTCGCCTTCGCCGGCCTGGCAATGGGTGCCGCCACGGCCCTCTTTCGCCGGACGCTTTGATCTGCCTCCGTTGCAGTCGGTCGTTTTCGTGTTCTGCGGGACCCCCGGGCGGAGCCGGAACTCCTCCCCAGCATCTCACTCATCTGCACAAACTTCCCGATTACCAGGCGATTACGGGAGATTCTTGGTGAATTGACCTAGCAGTTGTTTCCGTTACAATGAGCTGACGCATGATTAAGGCGATCGATTTTTTTTGCGGCGCTGGAGGGTTGACGCGCGGATTGTTGAATGCTGGCATCCGGGTATTGGCCGGCGTGGACAACGACGAGACCTTACGCGAGACGTACGAGAAAAACAACAAGCCAAGCCGCTTTATCTGCCGAGACATAAAGAAAATCGACATTGATTTGTTGCGGCAGGCGCTGGGTATCACCAATCAAGACGTCGTGCTCTATGCTGCATGTACCCCATGCCAGCCGTTCTCGACGCTGACGCGAATGAAGGGTCGCGACGGGCGAAAGCACCTATTGATTGAATTTGCGAAGCTGGTCCAGCAAGCACCGCCTGATTACATCCTAGTAGAGAATGTCCCCGGTTTGAATACGGCCTACGGAAGGAATATCTACAAGAAGTTCAAGCGCATGATTTCCCGGCGCGGATTTAAGCGCACGTACTCTGGGATGCTGGATGCTAAGAACTACGGCGTTCCGCAAATTCGGAAGAGATTCATTCTTCTGGCTTCGCGGGTGGGGGAGATCAAACAACCACGCCAACGCCGAGGCGGGACGGTTCGCGACTGCATCGCGAAATATCCACCAATCAGAGCCGGCGGAAAGTCGAAGAGATTACTCAATCACGAGGCGAGAGCATTGATGCCGCACCTGAAGAAGATCATCCGTGGAATACCGAAGGATGGCGGCAGCCGCTCGGATATCACGGACGAATCAGTCTTGCTGAAATGCCATCGCGACAAGCCAACCGTCCATAAGGATGTTTTTGGGCGCATGGCGTGGGATGAACCTGCCCCTACGCTTACTTGCCGCTGTACGGACGTTTATTGTGGCCGCTTCACGCACCCTGAACAAAACCGCGGTCTTTCGCTGCGGGAAGCCGCCGCGCTGCAAACGTTTCCTGACAGCTACGAATTTTCCGGTGATTCCATTTTGCAGATCGCTCGCCAAATCGGAAATGCCGTGCCGGTGAAGTTGGCCGAACGCCTCGGGAGCGCAATCGTGCGCTCAGCCATACACAACAAGGAGCGTCGCCGTGCATAAACAAGATTACAAAATGCAGTTCGACATCGGCACGATTAAGCATCTGGGTCTGCAAATGTATTCGACGCTCCCACCGGTGATTGGCGAACTGGTGTCGAACGCCTGGGATGCAGATTCCGAAGTCGTGGAGATTCAGATACCAACCGGCGCTATCGATGAACACTCGGAAATCACCGCATGGGATAACGGAATAGGAATGTCGGATGCAGACATTCGTAAGGCGTATCTGATTGTCGGAAGAGACAGGCGTAAGGAGAACAACGACGCTCCCACCGCCAAACACTCCAGAAAGGTCATTGGCAGAAAAGGCATTGGTAAATTTTGTGCCTTCGGCATTGCCGGTGAAATTGAAATCGAGACGATCAAGGACGGTGAAACCTCTCGATTCCGGATGAATTTCGCGGAACTGGAGAAGGCAGCTAAGAATCGCGAGCTGGCGATGCCTCCGCTGCCAGCAACCGGAACGCTCAAAAAGGGAACTCGAATCACGCTGCGCAGCTTTACCAAGTTCAAAAACCGGCGGATTCCAATCGACAGCCTAAGGCGGGGACTTGCGCGACGCTTTTCCATCATCGGGCCGAAGCACAAGTTTGAGATTAAGATTAACGGTACTCCCATCTCAGCGACGGAACGAGATTTGAAGCGTCTCTTGGATAGGGATGCCGATGGCAATAAGTACTTGTGGGAGTACGAGAATGTCGAAGTTAAGCCCGGTACTGGATGGAAAGTTTCGGGATGGATTGGCGCTCTGGACCGCACAACCGAATTGGAGGACGGTATCCAGCGGGGAATCGTCATCATGGCGCGTGGAAAGTTGGTGCAGGAGCCGTTCATTTTCGAGGCGGTCGTCGGACAGCAGTACGCGCTCTCGTATCTTGTCGGAGAACTACACGCCGAATTTGTGGATGGCGTCGAAGACGCCATCGGCACGACGAGAAATTCGCTTGTTTGGGATACCGAGGCAAACTCGGCTTTGAAGGAATGGGGACAAAAGGAGGTCAACAAGATCGCCCGCACATGGGCGGAAAAACGGAGCAAAGACAACGAACGCAAGCTTGCCCAGAATCCGCTCTACAAGAAATTCATTCAGGAGGCCGAGCGGTTTGAAAATGACCGGGCGAAAAGACTCGCCGATAAACTGATCAGAGGCGTCATTTCGAGCAATCCGCTCGCCGATGAGAGCGTACAAGAACCGATCATCCAAATGTGCTTGGACTATATGGAATTTGACGAGTTCCAAGATTTGGCTGAACAGGTTGCCGAATCCGGAGTCGCGGACATTCCAAAGGTACTTGAACTTTTTCGGGATTGGGAATTGGTCGAAGCAAAAGGGATGATGCGCGTCACGGAAGGCCGCATAAAGACGATAGAGAAACTGCAAACTTTGCTGGACTCGAATGCCCTCGAAGTTCCCACCCTTCACAATTTCCTGAAAGAGTTCCCTTGGGTGCTCGATCCCCGTTGGACCTTGATCGCGGATGAGCAGCGATTCAGTGACATGCTCAAAAAGGAATTCCCCGACGACGATCTGCCGGAGGGAGATCGGCGAATCGACTTCCTGTCGGTGAGCGAGAGCGACGCGATAATCATCGTCGAAATCAAACGACCGCTTTTCAAGGCATCAATGAAAGCGCTGGAGCAAATCGAGCGCTACGTAAGCTTCATGCGAGATTATGTCGATCGCACGACGGACCCGGATTTCAGAGCCAAAGAAGTCATCGGATACTTGCTATGCGGTAACCGGGTGGACACCTGGGAGGTCAGGGAGCGTGTTAAAAACTTGGCGCGGTCTCGGATTTACTTGCGGCGATACAGCGACCTTCTGCGGTTGGTGGAAGCCAGCCATAAAGAATTCCTGAAGCGCTACAAGGAACTCCGGAAAGCTAAATCGAAGCGATGAACTATGCGTCGTCCAAGCCAGGAAGTCACCACGTTCGGACGCCTCTCTCGCTCCGAGTTGATGTCCCGCATTCGCAGCAGCGGCAACCTAACGACTGAGATACGGCTTGCTCGACTGCTCCGAAAGTCCCACATGGCTGGCTGGCGTCGCGGCCTTGCCATTCCCGGCCAGCCTGATTTTGCGTGGCCGGTCCTGAAAGTTGCAGTGTTCGTCGATGGGTGCTTCTGGCACGGGCACGACTGCGACAGAAATCTCAAACCGAAACGCAACGCGCGTTACTGGCAGGAGAAAATTCAGCGCAACGTGGCACGCGACCGTCGCGTCTCGCGGCGCTTGAAAAAGAACGGCTGGACGGTGATACGGATTTGGGAATGTATGCTCACAAAGTCACCAACCCGCTGCCTGAATCAGATCGGTACTGCGTTGCGGAGAGCGGAAACAAGGCAATCAGTTCTTGCTCGCGTCAGCTGACAAATCAACCAACAAAGCAAACTCGGTTCTAAATGCTAATTGCAGAACTTCGTCGGTGCCTTCGGGAGAGATCGCCCGCCGTTTGCCGTCGGTCGATCTTCCCACGCAGACGCCCTCCCGCCCATCGAAGTCCCCGATGAGAATTAGCACCCGGCAGCCGGTATAGTCAGCCTCGTCATAACATCGCGCTGCGTTCATCGCCTCAGATTTTCGCAGCGATTGCGCCAGAAATCAAGAAGCGAATCGACTGCAGTTCGATTTTCGGCGACACATCTCTTTCAACTTGATCGAGGCGCGTACTTCCCAATGATCGTCCTCGGCACAGTTACAAGGGACAGTTGCTGACCGGCGAACACCTGGATGATGTTCAACAGGAGGAGATCCCCGAGCGAGACATGGCATGTTGTATTTGTAAAGGATTGCATCGCGGCGGAAACCCGATATTCTGACGGCATGAACACGCAACAGAAAACGCTGTTGTTGGCCGTATCAGCGGCCATTGGCTTGCTCATGGCCAGCTGCAGGCCAGCGTCAAGACTATCAGCGGAAGGCGTGATTCGCATCGGCGTTCTTAAGCACGAAAGTTCCCTTCCGATTTACGTTGCCGATGAGATGGGCTTGTTCAAGAAGCACGGCCTGGATGTCAAACTCATTGAAGTGCCCCCGGGCGACCACCTGCCTGCGCTCTTGGCCGACAGAGTGGACATTCTCTCCCCCACTTCATTTCCTCCACTCTTCGGGATCATGCTTCAGCATCCCAATGTCCTCTATGCGGTTTTCCCCGGCGCGGAAGTCACTGGAGGGCAGACTGTATACGGATTCGTTGTCCCCGCGAATTCTACCGCCAAGACCATCAAAGACATTCACAGCGGCGTGATTTTCGCAATCAACCCCTATACAAAAGTGAATGTGCAGATGATCCTCAATGCGGCGGGGATTCCTAAAGATCAATGGCCGGAGATCGCGGTTGCCACACGCGAAGCAGCGCTTCAGGCACTGGCGGAAGGAAAAGGCGCAGTCGCGATCCTTGATCAGCCGGCGCTTGCTGTTGCATTGGATTCGGAAAAATTCCGCCTTCTCGAATCGAATCCAAGAGCGAAATACGTTGGCTCGCCCTATTGGAGTGGTGCGGGGGCAGTGAAGCGTCAGGTTTGGAACGCGCGCAAGGTGGATTTTGAGAAGTTGATACAGGCCGTTGACGAGGCCGTGAGTTGGACCAGGAAGAATCCTCTGCAAGCACACAAGATCTTAGCATCCCGTTTGGGACTCAAACCAGAGATCGCCAACCAGATCGGCGGATATTACTTCCCGCTTTCAACGGAAAAGGTCGATAAGGAGGGTATCGCGAAGACTGTCGAAGCATTGAAATCCGCCGGACTCATTGATGCGGCTCTACCCCTGACAGACCTGTTTCCTCCGGGTCTATATGGTGAAGAATGATTTCGTTCAACAACGCCGTCTTCAATCTCTCCAGTGACGGTCGCCGAAAGCTCTCAGGAACATTTCGGTTGCAGCAGGGCGATTTTGCGGTGTTGCTGGGATTGAATGGCGCCGGTAAGACCACTCTGCTTGACGCGATTGCTGGAATTCGTCGACCGGTTTCCGGGAAAATTGAAGTCGTATCTGATGGCCCAATCGCTTATGCGGTGCAAGATTCAGCAAGTGGATTGCTTCCATGGAAGAGCGTTCTCGCTAACATCCTATTTCCTTCTGTGGTGGCTGGGCGGAATGGTTCAGAGACCACAACGAAAGCGGAGCGCCTGCTTGACGACTTTCAATTGAACGAAAGGCGAGATGATTTTCCCTACCGGCTAAGCGAAGGCGAAAAGCAGATTATCAACGTCATCCGCTGTGTGTGTACCCCGGCAAGTGTGGTTCTTCTTGACGAGCCATTTGCGGCGCTGAACTCACACGCCCGCGGCAAAGCTACGGCACTCCTTACGGAGTTCGCAAAAGACCGAACGACAGTTCTTGTCACTCACGACCCGGTGGATTGTATTTTGCCTATTAACCGCTTCCTCCTCATTTCAAACTCTGCCGTCAACGAAATCGATTCGACGATGGCGAAGGGGTTCCTTTCGAATGCTCTATCAGAAGCTTAACCCACTCATACGTCTCGCGTGCATAGTCGTGGGCATTGCAGTGGTGCTTCTCGGCTGGCATATCGCGGTTGAAGCCGGTTGGGTTAACAGCCTCTTGTTGCCGTCTCCTTCAAGCGTTGCGGCTGCGTTAGTTGAAATGGCAAGAACGCAGAAATTTTGGTCAGACTTGTCAGCAACAATTGTTGCCTGGGCACTTGGCGTTATACTCGGTACTGTGATCGGTGCAATCCTTGGCTTTGCGCTGGGACTCAATGCTTATGTTTGGGCGGCAGCCGAACCTTGGGTCGAATTCTTCCGTGCTCTCCCGTCAGTGGTGCTTGTTCCGTTGATGAGCTTGTTCTTCGGGATCGGAACGAACTCACGCTTGGCCTGCGGCACTCTTGTCGTCGCCGTGCTAATGGCGTCCACCGCTTCTACGGCTATTCGGGCCACGCGCGGAACTTACCTCAGGCTCGCGGTGGCTTGGCACGCCTCGCTGTTCCGGACCATCCGTTCATTCTATTTTCCCGCGATGCTTTCGCACCTCGCCATTACCCTCAAGGCAGCAATTCCGTTGGCGCTGATCGTCACCGTCGCCGCAGATATGCTAATCGCAACCGACTCTGGAATTGGGCGAATCCTAATGGACTCACTCGCGGTCTTCGACACCCGGACGCTTTACGCAGGCGTGATTGTCGTTGGCGCACTCGGCTACTTGTCCGTGGGAATCACTTCTCTATTGGAGCGTAAGACGATTCACTGGAGTGGAAGTTGAATGACGAACACACCCGTCCAATTTGATAGAGGACTCGCGCGGATCTATGACAAAACGCGGCCGATAGATCCGGAAGCGTGCCGCGCCTGTTTTCGCGACGCGCTACAAGGTATCGTTGGGAGGACGAACGCAAGGATAGTGGACGTTGGCTGCGGCACGGGCCGCATTTTGGGATGCCTGATTCCCGATCTCCTGCGAAAGGAGCAAGTCGTTGGCATTGATGTTTCATCGGCAATGCTTGAGGTCGCGAGAGGCAAACGCGCTTTGCATGGCGTTGCACTCCACAAAATCTCGGTTGCTGACTTTGCCAACGCAGTAGAAAATCGAGAGCGTTTTGACGCTGTAATCTGTCATTGGCTATTTCACTGTCTTCCGGATTGGAGAGACATCTTCCGCGCTTGCGCGAACCTCGTTAAAGCCGGCGGCGTACTGACGTGGTTGGAAGAGGACGGAGAGCTTTATCGCGCGTTGGACGGTATGAACACAAATAACGGGCGGGTAAATCGATTGTTCGCTACCTACTATGAATCGGTAAACAATCAATGCGGTGAGCCCGGCTTGAGTCAATTCGATCCCGCCGCTCGCGCGGGCGCTCCATTGAGATGCACAGACGAACTTGCAAGGGAATTGAGTTCTTGTGGCTGGATTATTCAGAAAGAGTTCTCAACCCACCGTTGGACAAGAATGATGACGGTCAACTGGATCGTACGAACGGTTTTGGGGCTTCGTGTGTTTACGAACCTCCGTCAGATTCCCGCGGCTGTTAATTCGGCCGCGATTGCTGACTTGAGGTACAAGCTGGGACAAGCAGGACTTCCTAAAGGCTCTGACCAACTGGAAATCAGGTATTGGGCCAATGCAGTCGTGGCCGTAAAGGAAACTACCGTGTCAACAGGACTCGGGTGCATGAAGTTAGGAAAGCGCCCAACTGCAAATTACCGATGACCGGAAACCTTGCCATTACAGCTTGGATCTCCAACTTTTTACAGGAGCATTGGTTCTTGATAATAGCAGTTGTATTGCTACTGGCGTTCGTTATTTCTTGGAAGAAATCACCGCGGTTTAAACATTTCTTCCGCAAGCTCTTGGTGCGTTTTGAAACTCGAGACTTTCGGCCTTGGGCAGAGCAACGAGACTGGTTCTTGAAATTAACGCTGATCTTCTTACTCGCAGGAATCGCGGGCGCAGTCTGCAAGAGCGAACTCCTGAAGCCGCACTTGGGGGACTGGTACTCGCACCTTGCAGGGATTGTGTTTGACGTGTCAGGGTTGCTGATTGCCGTTCTAGGGTTTTCCTTTGCAGTGTATGGCATCAGAGGCGTATTGGAACGGCCACGTGACTTGGGCGAAATCCTGGTTCGGAGTAGCCAGCTACTTGACCGCTACGCGAAGGATGGCTCCACAGCGGTCATACTCTGTGAATACCCTGCGTGGGGTGCGCTTAGTCTTGAGACGACGCCTGCCTATGAGGATTTCATGAATGCATTCGACCGGTTCTTGAAGCCGGCAGGGTTGAAGACCAAGCTTATCCTTGTTGCTCCTGACGATAACGAAATGGAAAACCGAATCCGTCATTATGCCATGGACTACGACAGAACTGCGCCCCAAGTGCTACGAGCCAAAGAGTCGAATAATTGCCTTCTAACACGATTTAGTTCCTACGCGTCCAGCGGGCGTTTCGCCCGACACCAGCATGACACAAACGACGTGCCTCGTTATCAAGCGTTGCTTGTTGGCAAAGAAATACGTGATGACAACGAACCCAATGGCGTTGATTTCCTCCCTGTCGAAGCGATCATCTGGTATGCGCCACGGAATTCCGACGTGACAACAGGGCTGGCAGCGACTGCACACGCAGAAAAGAGGCAGAAGTGGGTTTGGACTGAAAAGGACGTGCCGGTACTGGCTTGGCAGACCACGGCTCCCTACGTTCTACGCGAGCTTTACGACTGCGCCCGGTTTTACGCGAATCGTGACAGACGACTCACTTACCGAGAGTTCTTGGAACCAAGCAAACCACCGCCCAAATCATGACAGGTCTGTCTGGCGCGATCATCACGGTCCCTCCCACTTACCCCTAGAGTCGACGCGCGCCGCCGGCGTCCCGCGTCCCGCGTCGCCCTCGATGGTCAGTTCACAATCTCACCCGACGCAACCGCAGGGCGTTGGTGACGACGGAAACGCTGCTAAAACTCATCGCGGCGGCGGCAATCATCGGGTTGAGCAGGAGGCCAAAGACGGGATACAACACGCCGGCGGCGATGGGAACGCCGAGGCCGTTGTAGACGAACGCAAAGAACAGGTTCTGCCGAATGTTGCGCATCGTCGCCTCGCTCAGTCGACGCGCTTTGACGATGCCGCGGAGATCGCCTTTGACAAGTGTGATGCCGGCGCTCTGCATCGCCACATCCGTGCCCGTCCCCATCGCGATGCCGACGTGCGCCGCCGCCAATGCCGGTGCATCGTTGATGCCATCACCTGCCATCGCTACGATGCGGCCTTCGTTTTGGAGACGCTTGACCACCGCACCCTTCTGTTCGGGTAACACTCCGGCCTCAACGCGGTCGATGCCCAGTTTCTTGGCAACGGCCTCGGAGGTGGCGCGGTTGTCGCCCGTGACCATCGAAATCTGAACGCCTTCCTCGTGCAACAACTTGATCGCTTCGGGCGTGGACTCCTTGATGGGATCGGCAATGCCCAGCACGCCGGCAGGTTGATCGTCCACGGCGACAAACGCGACGGTTTGTCCCTGCTCGCGCAACGCGTCCGCCCCAGGTGCATCGCCCTGATTGCTCACGGTCACGAGTCGGCCGCCCACCCTGCCGGTCACACCGCGGCCGGTTTCCGAATGAAACTCCGTCACTTGGGTCAACGTGAGGCCGTGCTCTTCCGCCGCCTCCACGATCGCCCGCGCCAACGGATGTTCGCTGGCGCGTTCGACGCTGGCCGCCAGTTGTAATGTTCCATCATCGACGCCAACCATCACCACGCGGGGTCTGCCTTCGGTGAGCGTGCCGGTCTTGTCCACGATGAGGGTGTTCACCTTCTGTAAAACCTCCAGTGCCTCGGCGTTTTTGATGAGCACACCAGCGGTCGCGCCGCGGCCGGTGCCAACCATGATGGACATCGGCGTGGCCAACCCCAGCGCGCACGGACAGGCAATGATCAGCACGGCGACGGCGTTGACGAGCGCATACGCCAAGCGCGGTTCCGGTCCCCAGATCGACCACACGGCGAAAGTAACGACAGCCGCCGTGATGACCGCCGGCACAAACCACGACGCGACCACGTCGGCCAACCGCTGGATGGGCGCCCGGCTGCGCTGGGCCTCGCTAACCATGCGAACGATCTGCGCCAGCAACGTCTCGCTGCCAACCCGCTCCGCGCGCATCACGAACCCGCCCGCGCCGTTGACCGTGCCGCCGGTCACCGCGTCGCCGGTGCGTTTCTCGACCGGGAGCGGTTCTCCTGTGACCATCGATTCGTCCACCGCACTCGACCCTTCGAGGACGACGCCGTCCACCGGCACTTTCTCGCCGGGGCGCACGCGAAGACGGCCGCCTTTGTTCACGTCCTGCAGCGGCACATCCACCTCCGAACCGTCGTCGCGGAGCATCCGCGCGACTTTCGGCGCGAGACCGAGCAACGCCCTGATTGCGCTGGAAGTCCGACTGCGGGCGCGCAATTCCAGCACCTGTCCCAACAACACCAATGTGACGATGACCGCCGCCGCTTCAAAATAGACCGCCACCGTGCCATCGGCATTGTGGAACGAGGACGGAAATATCTGCGGGACCACGGCCGCAACGACGCTGTACGCCCACGCCACACCCGTGCCGGCCGCAATCAGCGTAAACATGTTGAGGCTGCGATGGACGACGGACGCCCAACCGCGCTGGAAGAACGGCCACCCGCCCCACACCACGACAGGTGTTGCAAGCACCAACTCCAACCAATACAGTCCGCTCACGTGCCACATGGCGATAAGAAACACCGGCAGGGTCAACGCCAGACTCACCCAAAACCGCCGGGTCATGTTGCGCAACTCGGGGCTTTCCTCCTCCTGATCGGCGGTGACGTCGACCGGCTCCAGGTCCATGCCACATTTCGGACACGCCCCCGGATCGTCGCTCTGCACTTCGGGGTGCATCGGACAGGTGTAGGAAGCGGCGGAGTGTTGGAGTGATGGAGTGCTGGGCCGTCGCACCAAGTACTTGGCCGGATCGGCGCGGAATTTTTCCAAGCAGTGCGTGCCGCAGAAGTAGTAGGTCTTGCCTTCGTGAACGTGCGAACCGGCGGCTTGGTTCGGGTCGACATCCATCCCGCACACGGGATCTTTTACCGTGGAGCCGGCAGATTCAGTACGGTGGCAGCAATCCTTCATGGTGGACATCGCCCTTTCACGGGACCATCTCCTACAACATACCAGATAACACGGCACAAACGAAAAACCCTCGCTGTTTCCAGCGGGGGTTTTTCAGCTTTCGACGGGATAGTGAGGATCTTTGGCGATGGCTTGGATGCGGGGGCGGCACCCGACTATTGGATGCCGCGGAACCATCACGCGCAGTTGCCGGGAAGTGTTAACACGCCGCGTGCCAGAACGGAGACGACGAGGTAAAGATTCCGCAACTCGCCCGCCTGCAAGGAATTGGGCAGGGTGCCGGTTTGACGGCCGGCGCGTTGCCCTGTGGCAAATCAATCACGGTGGCAAAAGCGCCACAGGGCGTCGACTACTCAAGCAAATGACGCAAGCGGCTGCGCAATGTTTGTTTGGCTCGGTAAAGGCGTGACTCAACCGATTTCTCCGAGCAGTGCGTCACCTCGGCGATCTCAGCGTAGGACATCCCTTGGTATTCCGCCAAAACGACGGCGACGCGTTGATCTTCAGGGAGTTTTCCAACCGCTGCCGCGATCTCCCGGCCGATCTCGCGCGCGGCTACGTCCTCGGCGGTGCCAACCGGTGCGGCAACCGGTGGAGCGGACTCGATCGGCTCAGTCGGATGCCGTTTACGCCAACGCCGGCGGTCAATCGCGGCGTTACGGGCCAGCGCGAACAGCCACGTCGAGAACTTCGTTTCGCAACGATACGTATCGAGGTTTTGGTAAGCCCGCACGAACACTTCCTGGGCGACGTCATGGGCGTCCTCGGCGCTGCCCAGCATCCGGTAGACAAAATTCACCAGCGGACGTTTGTAGCGCCGCATCAGTTCGTCAAACGCGGGGGTCGCACCCGACTGAATTTGGCAAATGAGTTCGGAATCTGGTTGTTCGTGTAATTGCATGACTGATCTGAGATTTGCCCCGGTTCACGGGGGCGACGACTGGGCACACCACGGGCGTGATGTGTGGTCTCAGATCAGAAACGCGTGGGTCAAAGCGTAGGATGCGACCGCCGCGGACTGCGGAGTGCGCGCCTCCATGGCCGAACGCAGACGGAAGTGCTCGTTGGAAATGAAGAAGGCGAGGGAACCGGGCAGCGACGCGATTCTTGCGACTTCGTGCCCGTTGTTGTTCACGGCCGGAACCGGCGCCGAACTGGGCAGCGGCTGTGCAGGCAATGACAAATCGCAACAACAACGCCCGGGCGGGCAGCAACTCATCGGCTTCGATGCCGCCCCCGTGCACGGCGCGGATGCGGGCTGGCAAAGTCCCGCATGTCCCGGATCGCCCACGAACAACAACGTGAGCAGCACGGTCAGAATTTTCAGTCCCAGCCGCGTCATGGGCTAAACCCTAGGCATACCGAAAGCGGTTGTCAAGGAACAGGCGATCTGCGCCCATGCAAACTGACACTTGCGAAACGCCAGGAAATCCGGATAATTGGCCACGGTGGCAACGGTGGAATCGGAGGAATCGCCGGAAATGAATACCAAACTCAATACGCGGGCGGTTCGGCTCGCACCCTCACTTCTTATTGGCCTGCTCGCCTCACTCGTGGCGCTCGTGCTCCTGAACCGTGCGTTCGGCCAGGGCGACCACTTCTGGGTGAGACACGCCCCGGATTTCGCGCTTAAGAACACGGACGGCGACGTCGTCAAACTCGATGATTTCACAGGCAAAACGTTGGCCGTCTGCTTCATTGTTACGTCGGACAAACCGAGCCTGAGACAGATTGCGATTCTGTCCGACTGGCTCAAGGAACACGATCCAAAGAAATTCGCCGTTCTCGGTCTGTCGATTGAACAATGGGGGAGCCAGACCACCAAAGCCTACGTCGACCAAGACCATCCGAGCTTTCCGTTCCTGATTGCGGACTATGAAACGATCCGGGCGTTCGGTGGACTGACAGCCGTTCCCACGACGTTCGTCATCGACAAGGACCAAAACATTATTCAGCAATACGTCGGGGTCACCAAGAAAGAAGTTCTGGACGCCACTTTCGCGGCGGCCTCTCCCCAATGAGCCGCTCGGGTTTCGTGCCGGTCGCGCTCCTGTGCGGGCTGCTGTCGGCGACGTTGATTGGCCACGCCCAACCAGCTCCTTCGGGCAACCAAGCCACCATCTCGGCCTACCTGTCGGTGGACAAGCTCACGCCCGGCTCTCGGTTCCGGCTCGCCGTGGTCATCGATCTTGCCGAACCTTGGCACGTCAATGCCAACCCGGCCAGCGTGGAGGGGTTCATTCCAACAACGCTCGATTTGCAACCACCCGCGTCCATCAGCGTTGACCGGATCAGCTACCCACCGGGCGAGCGAACGAAGGTGGGATGGAACGACGAACCGGTGGCCCTCTACACGGGCCGCGCGGTCATCTTCGCCGAGGGCCACATCGCCGCCAACGCGAAACCGGGGCCGGTGAACATCGAAGGTTCGGTGCGCTATCAGGCCTGCGACGACCACGTCTGTCTCGCGCCTCGAACGGTCCCGGTTACGATCGAAACCGCGATTGCCGAAACCGGGTACACGCCCCGGCCCCAGCACCCGGAGATTTTTGGAGCCGCGCCGACCGCCGACGAGACCCCGCCTAGCGCCGCAACTGCCAAGACCCAGAACACGATCGAACAACTCATCGAGCAGCGCGGATGGTTGATCGCCCTCGGGTTCGTCTTCCTCGGTGGACTGGCCCTGAATCTCACGCCGTGCGTGTACCCGATGATCGCCATCACGGTGAGTTACTTTGGCGGACAAGGCCAGCGATCCATGGGCCGGGCCTTCACGCATGCGCTGACGTATTTCCTCGGCATCGTGCTCACCTATTCCGCGCTCGGCTTGCTGGCAGCGATGACGGGCGGCTTGTTCGGCGCTCTGTTGCAGAGTCCCGTCGTGTTGATCGGCATCGCGGCACTGCTGGTGGCGCTCGCGCTCAGCATGTTTGGACTGTACGAAATCCAACCACCACAGGCCCTGATGCAGAAAGCCACGGGGCTGTCGTCGAAAGCCGGCTACGTGGGGGTCTTCTTCCTCGGCGCGACGGTCGGCGTCATCGCCGCGCCGTGTCTGGCCCCGATCCTGGTGGCGCTGCTGGTATACGTCGGCCAGCGCGGTGATCCATGGATCGGCTGGTGGATGTTCTTCACGTTGGCGGTGGGACTGGGTCTCCCTTACGTGGTGCTCGGCACGTTCTCGGGATTGTTGCCCCGGCTGCCAAAATCCGGCGCGTGGATGGTGTGGGTCAAACGCGTGCTGGGGTTGCTGTTGATCGGCGTCGCGATTTGGATCACGAATCCGCTCTGGCTCTCCCATACCTCGAGCCGCGGTGACGGGGCCGGTGGGATTGCGTGGACTGCCTACTCACCCGAAAAGGTCCAGCAAGCCGCGGCGGCACAGCGGCCCGTCCTTATCGATTTCTATGCCGATTGGTGTCTTCCCTGCAAAGAAATGGAGAAACGCACGTTCCCCGATCCGCGCGTCATCGACAAATCCCGCCAGTTTCTGATGCTCAAGGCCGACCTGACCCGTACCGGCACAGCCGACGTCGACGAACTCGCGAGAGAATTCCACATCCTCGGGGTGCCGACGACCGTCTTCATCGGCCCCACGGGCCAGGAGCGTGATGACCTGCGCCTCGTCGGCTTTGTCGGACCCGATCAGTATCTGAAAGCCATGGACGCGGCCGGGATGCGTGCGCCGACGAATCGCCCACCCCGGGCGGCAAGTCCCGACGTTCCGCCCCAGTTGCTCAAGCCGTTCTGAGCGGCGTCTCAATCGTACAACAGGATGTTCACCAGCCAGCGCGGCAGGATCGGTTTCTCAACGTTCACCACGAAGTCGGCCACGATTATTTTGTTGCCGCGCTTGAACTGTCCCCAAACCTTGTATCGTCCCGGTCGCGGAAACATCGTGTGAAAACTGACCTCGGGTCCCCCCCGCGCGTTCGGCGGCGGCGCGGCGCTGAATTGCTCCGGGTGGCTGTGCAGATAACTCTGTGTGTCTTCGCTGATAATGACACAATGGCCCATCGCCCCGATGTACGGCGACAGGTCGGTCACGGGCCGGCCATCGCGTTCGAGCCGGAACGCCAGTTGGGCTTCCCGTTGCGCCACCAACGTGCGCGGTTGGACGATCATCTCGACGTGGTACTGCCCGATCTCGCGCGCCGCCGCAGGTGAAAGTGGGAGCGGCCTTGGAGCCGCGACCCCATTTGATCGGGGCGCTGAGGCCCCTCCCACATTCGCTTCCACTTCCACCGGCAAACGAAAAACCTGATTGCGTTCGCCGCAGGGCATGATGTCGGCAAACAGAAGGAACCGGCCGTCGTGGGGGAACTTGTAGTCGATGGTGAACGAACCATCGTCTTGGCGGACGGGATGGACATGATCGAAAAACGACAAATCTTCGCTGACGACGATGAGATGGAGCAGGTGCTCGTGCATGACGAGCAAATCGCGGACGGTCTCCCCGGTCGCGGTGAATTCCGGCGTCAGCCGCAGCGTATCGCCGGTCCGGTCCAGCTTTATCGTGTACTTCGCCTCATGCAACGCCTGGGGAGGCACGAGTTGCACGGGTACCAACGGCATGCCGCACAGCTTGCACACGCCCGGGGTGGTGGACAACATCCCCTCGTGCATCGGGCAAACATACTTCGCGAGCACGTTGGGCGGAAGACCGGCGACGCCCGGCGTCACCCACGGGTCGAAATAGCCGGTACGCTGTCTCCCGCGAAGCGGCAGCCGGACCCGCGCGTCGAATTGCGGCACGCCTTTCAGGAACAACGCGCGTCCGCGAAAATGCGACGCCGTGCCGCGTTCCGCATCCACGGCGTCGAGCGGGACGGCCGTCTCGTCATAGCCGCGATCCACAATGACCGTGACGTTGGTCGCAGCAATGCGTACCGGATCGTCGGCGAATCGATCCAGGACGCGCACGTCCATTGCCGCGCTGTTGCGGTCGAAGACCAATTCGGCGCGTTCTTTGCCGAGCGGCGCGATGCAGCCGCCGTTCGGTCCCCAGCGGTTGTAATGGCCGATGCCCGCCCACCACGGGATACTCTCGGTGTACGTCAGCAACAGGAACGCCTCCACACCCATGAGCGACGGGAACAATAGCGCCCGCCAGCGAGCCTTGTTCGGCAACGCGTCGTCGAGCAGTTTGACGGCGCCGATGGCCAGCGCGACAAAGCCCATCACGATATGGTTGACGTACACGCCGGCGGCCACGTCGGCGTACGGCGCGACCGTGTGGACATGGGTGAACAGCAGCCCGCCGCCGATGAGGGCCAGCACGGCAATGAGGCGGTTCTGGAGCCGGGTCTGCGCCTCGGTCTTCTGCGCCACGTACCGGCGGCGTTGCTTCAGCAACATGCCCAAACCGACCGCGACCATGACCATGGCCAGGAGTTTGTGCATCTGCGCCTCGCGGTCGTAGAACTGGCGTACATCCGTCAACGCATACAGATCGAGATCGGCGCACAGGAACAATAGGACCCCACCCGCCTTGAGCAACGTGGGCCCGACCCAGCGCACTTTCGGCTCATAATTCGGCCACAATTCGCGCACGAAAATGGACAGCGCCAACAACAGCACAAACGCGCCCGCGGTCCGGTGCATGAAATCGGAGTACTCGAGATTGCGGTCGGTCTGACGTTCCGCCAGCGTGTTGAGGTCGTGCACCGTGAGAACCGTTTTCGCGTCCGCCCCGGCCACCGACGCGCCGTACTCGGTCACCAGCTTCCCGCCGAGGTAACCCGTCACGCCGATCACCGTATACAACGCCAGCCCGCAGACGACGTAGATCAACATCGCGCCGCGACGCGGCGCCACCTGTCCCGCCTTGGCGGGATCCAAAAACAATCGCCACGACATGAGCGCGATAAATCCCCAAGACGCGATGGTGGCACCCAGTTCGTGGATCTCCATCGGCAGATGCGGCACGCCGGCGCGGCCGGCCCAGATCTCCGCGCAAATGCCGCAGATGAACGCGAGCAACAGCGTCACCGTGCCCGCGGCCATCAGCCATTTCGCCAGCCGGTGGACGCGTTCGCCGCGTCCGATCAGGCCCGCGCCGTCCAACAACAACGCGGTCAGCAACAGCACGATTGGAAACGGCACCAATCGCGGATGCAGTTCAGCCAGAAAACGAGAGATCTCCATGTGCCACCAAGAACTATCTCCAGCCAACTCACCTTGAACGCCGGGGATAGTCTAACAAATATTCCGGCGACGGCAAGTGTGCCGCAGGCGAACGCCCCACCCGTCCCCGCAAACGACGCGGGGCCGGCCTCTCCCACGCGACGGGGCGAGGCGTTCCTCTCTCCCGCGTCGTGCACGGGAGTGGGACAGGGTGAGAACCGCAACCTACTTCCGCGCGATCTTGGCCATCGTCTCTTCGAGCACCAGCCGGTCGTCGAGCTGCGTCGAGACGAGTTGGCGGTTGGCCTCCAACAGCAACTCCATCGCGCGGATCAGTTCTTCCGTCGAGAAATTCTTGGCCGCCAGCGCACAACGATGCAATCGCCACGCATTGGGCAGGTTGCCCTCCTTGGTGCGCGGGAAATGTGCCGTCGCCTCCTCGGGCAACCTCTCGAACGCCTTCACGAACTGGAAGTTGGCGCCCGGGCCGTCCCGGACCTCAATCACCTGGCGCTGCATCAGGTCTTTCGCAAGCAACATCAACCGGAACTGCGCGGCCAGCATCATCAGCACGCCGATCGAGGATTCGCCCGCGTCGAGCAGGTTTTCCAGCGCGCCGATAGCCCGCCTAATCCGCCGCGCCCCCAACGCATCGGTCAACTCCCAGATCACCGCCTGACGCGTTGCCGAACAGATCGCTCGCACGTCGTCGGCGGTGATCTCGCGTCGTTTGCCGACGTACAGAAACAGTTTCTCCAATTCGTTCGCGATCTCCCGCAGACTCGGCGCGACGAGTTCGCGAAAGGCCTGAACCGCTTCGGGATTCATTGTCTTGCCGTCGGCGTGCAACCGGGATTGGATGAACGCTTCGATTTCCTCGTCGGAATCGCCCTTGCCTTCTTCGAGCGTCTCGAAAAACCGCACCTCGCCGAGTTTCTCAATGGCTTTGTAGAGCGTTTTCCGCCGGTCACAGCCAATCGCGCTGATCAACAATGTCACCCCGTCCGACAAACCGCGTTTGAGTAGGTCGGCGAAATCCGCCAGCGCCTCCTTCACCGCTTCCGCGCGAGTCGTCTGGTTGTCCGCGAGCAAGCTGGTGTTCTTCAGCCAGACCAGCTTCTCGCCGCCGCCAAAAAGTCCGACGGTATCGAGCGCCTCGCGAAGACGCGCGATGATCTTGAGCGCTTCGTCCTGGTTCCCCGCATCACCCTCAATGATCTCGATGCCGAACTCGCCCGCGCCCTTGGGAGCGAGGCCGTTCGCCAGTTTTGCCGCCGTCTCCTTGATCGTAAACTCGTCCGCGCCTCCGACGAGGTGGATTGATTTCGCCCGTTCTTTGTTCGCGGCCATGAGAGAAATGATAGTTCAGAGCACGATGGCTGTCACCGTCATTTCCAGCACGCCGGACCGGTCTTCACCCGGATCGCATCGCACGCGTTGACTTGTCTGTGGCGCGGTTCTATAACGTCGACATGGAACATCTCTGGGCGCCGTGGCGGATTCGATACATTCTGGGTGAAAAAGAGGCGGGCTGCTTTTTCTGCCGCAAATCAAAGGAGTCCGACGACGCCAAGAACCACGTCGTCATCCGCGAGCGGAACTGTTTCGCGTTGCTCAACACCTACCCGTACAACGCCGGGCACCTCATGGTCGCGCCCTACAAGCACACGGGCGAACTCGACGATCTCTCCGAACAGGAACTCTCCGAACTGATGGCCCTCACCCGCCGCTGCAAGCAGCTTCTCGCCAGAACCATGAAGCCCGAGGGGTTCAACATCGGGCTCAACCTCGGTCGCCCCGCCGGCGCCGGCGTCCTCGACCACGTCCACATGCACGTCGTCCCCCGCTGGAATGCCGACACGAATTTCATGCCGGTATTGGCCGACACGCACGTCGTGCCGCAGGCGCTGGATGAAATCTATGCGCTCTTGAAGAAGCAGATCGAGGGGTGAAGGGCGGGGCGCGAAGGGCGAAATACGTGCGGCGATCGGAGAAGGGCGAACGGGGATGCGAGACTGGCCATCAGCATCATCAAGAGTTTCCGTGACTTGGACCTGTACGGCAACGCGATGAATGCGGCGATGCGCGTCTTCGAGCTGAGCCGGACGTTTCCGGCGGAAGAACGGTACTCGTTGACCGATCAGATTCGGCGATCCTCGCGTTCCGTCTGTGCCAACCTGGCGGAAGCGACGATATGAGGCGGCGTTTGTCTCCAAGTTGAGCGATGCGGAATCGGAGGCTGCCGAGACACAAGTCTGGACCGAAGTCGCCTTGCGCTGTGGCTACTGGAACCAGAAGGTGGTCGCTGATATTGACGACGCGTACGACAAGATCTTAGCCGGAACGATTCAGTTGAGGAGTGGTTTTTCACTGTGATTTCCAGGTTCAGACCGGCGACCACTCAACTGCATTGCAGTTCAACGGCGGCAGCGCACTGTTGAGTTTCTCGACCAATTGCA
>Ga0335081_10000936_pt1 | contig 46915 bp, 48 predicted proteins | sample Lox_Sample_35_FD_206713 | JGI IMG/M metagenome (GOLD analysis project Ga0335081, IMG submission 206713) | Soil microbial communities from Loxahatchee National Wildlife Refuge, Florida, United States - Lox_Sample_3.5 | ecosystem: Environmental > Terrestrial > Soil > Wetlands | place: USA... | reverse complement strand
CAGGCGGTTTTTAATCCCTTAGTGATCCGATGATAGCAGAAATTGCATTTCTCCGCCGTATGATAGACGGGGTGGAAGAACCGGACGCCGTAGGGACAGCCCATGATACAGTAACCGCAGCCAATACACCACGTCCTGTCAACCATGACTACACCATCGGGCGCCTGATAAGTCGCCCCCACAGGGCAAACCTGAACACAGGGGGGGTTTTCGCACTGATTGCAAAGCTTCGGTACGAAATACGCCTTTTCGATGCCCTCACTGCTGATGTCTTTGAGGCCGTCTGCTCCCTGATCGATTTTCGCATCCGTAAAGCCATCTCTGGCCGCTTTGGGGCTATCAGCGTAAAGCTTCCCCTTCTTGGTCAGGACATATCGCTCTACCCATGTCCTCGAAACATTCGCATCGTAGGGGACCTCGTTCTCCAGCTTGCATGCCTTGACACAGAACCCGCATCCCACGCACTTATAGGTATCCACCAGAAAAGCCCACCGCACAGATGTCGTCTCAGCCGCTATGTCGGCGAACAGTTTTTTAGGGTCGACAATTTCGAGGGCTGCCAGCGGGATTGCAGCGCCCGCTATCCCCATCACCGTTTTCTTAAAAAAGTCCCTTCGCGTAATCATTTCAGTCCCTCCATCGGGTTGTGAGGATTATGGCAGGTGGAACATTCCATCCCGGGGTTGTGCTTATCCGGATCAATGCTGATGATGTGCGAACGTCCGCTCGTGGGATAAGGCAACGGATAATGGCAACGCAGGCAAAGTGCCCTGCTCTTGTCGATGGCTAATTTCGGTGGATCCGACGGATGATCTATCGCCGGCCCATGGCAATTTTCGCACTGGATTATCCTGTGCGGGGTTTTGTTGATGCTGTCGTATTTATCAGGATGACAATCCTTGCAGTATTCCCTGCCTTGATATTTCACCTTGATCTTCTTCCAGTCTTCTTCATTGGAGTGCCGGTGCCAGCTGTACATGTAGCCACGCTGACCGATCCCGAAATCTTTCGGGACAATAATCATTCTGGCAAGCAGTATCAAAATGACGATACCGATCACCACGATCAGCGGTCTCAACACATGGTTCTTCATAACCTTACTCTCCTCCCCTCAGTTCAATACCGGTTCACTTGCATCCACAAATATTTCAGTTATTCCTCTCGCTTCAGCGTGTGTTTCATGAGCGTCACACCTTCCCAGAGAATGGCCAGGAAACAGAGCGACAGCCCCCCCACCAGGCCGAAGATGTGCACTAACTGCCATCGAATGACGATAAAGAGAATGGCGAAAATGACGGTAAGTTTCAGACCGCTTATGACCAACGCGGCCAGGCTGGAAACTCCTGGTGTTGCACCCTTGCGGAGGTAGATTTTTTCCACAGAGCCGGCTAGCCACCGGAAATTCAGCAGGCCGAGCAATCCTCCAAAGAGGATGCTGAACGGCAGGAACCACCAGCCCTGTTGAGAATGCTGCATAAGGCTGTAGACGGAAGCGGCGGCAGCAAAACCGAGCGCGATCAGGGAAGTCTTCATCGCAACTCCTCTGATGATGCTCGCTACAGCCTGTTTTCGTATCCTGATTTCGTCAATCATGACTTCTTGTTGTCGTCCTTATCAAACGAATCCTGACTCTTTTTGGCATACACAAAGAGGTTCCGAAAACCTGCAATAATACCGATGAGGAGAAAAAGCGCTGTGAGCCAAGGGGAAGTGCCAAACCATTTATCCAGCTTGAGCCCGACGAAAAGACCAATCACAGTGGAGAATACCAGGGTTAATCCCACGGTACTCAGCACGCCAAGCATCCGAATGAGCCTGCGGTCTTTTTCTTCCATAATATTACTAACACTTGACCAGAGGAGGCTCAGAGTAGAAAAAACATATTCTGTTAATAAATTTTATTTCTCGACGTCCTCAATGGTGTTATTCCTCTCAGAGCCCCTTAAGACTCTTCCTCGCCGCCTCGATTGTTTTATTGATATCAGCCCTGCTGTGGGCAAGGGACATAAAGGCTGCCTCAAACTGGGATGGCGCGAGGTTGACGCCGTTCTTGAGCATGGATAGAAAGAATTTGCCGAACCGCCCTGTGTCCGATGTTTTGGCGCTGGCGAAGTCTTTCACTTTTTTGTCGGTAAAAAACGCGGTGAACATGGATCCCACGCGGTTGATCGTGGACGGGATTCCCGCTTCCTGCACCGCACTCCTGAGCCCGTTTTCGAGATCGAGAGAGCTTTTTTCAAGTGATTTGTAAATACCCGGTTTCGCGAGCAGCTTCAGCGTCTCGATCCCCGCAACCATGGCCAGTGGGTTGCCCGAAAGCGTCCCCGCCTGATAGATGGGTCCGATAGGCGCTATCTTCTGCATAATTTCAAGTTTTCCGCCGTAAGCGCCGACAGGCAGACCTCCGCCGATTACCTTGCCGAGGCACGTGAGATCCGGTTTAATTTTATACAGTTGCTGCGCGCCGCCAAAGGAGACGCGGAATCCGGTCATCACTTCATCGAAAATGAGGATGATACCATACTGGTTGCAGACTGTGCGAAGCCCCGCCAAAAAACCCGGCTCGGGCGGCACGCATCCCATGTTGCCTGCTACAGGTTCAACGATAATGCAGGAGATTTGCTCGCCTTCGCGGGAAGCGAGTTCCTTCACCGCATCCAGATCGTTGTAGGCCACTGTAAGAGTGTATTTGGCAAGATCCGCGGGCACCCCGGGGCTGTCCGGAAGCCCGAATGTTGCCACGCCACTGCCTGCCTTTACGAGCAGGCTGTCGCCGTGTCCGTGATAACACCCGTCAAACTTGAGGATCTTGTCTCTTCCCGTAAAACCGCGCGCGGCACGTATGGCGCTCATTGTTGCCTCTGTGCCTGAACTGACCATCCGCACCATTTCGATAGAAGGGAAGGCTTTTTTGACCATCTTTGCAAGCGTAATCTCAAGTTCTGTCGGCGCGCCAAAACTTGTTCCGCCAGCAATCGTCTTTTTGAGCGCTGCAGTCACCACGGGATGCGCATGCCCTAGGATCATCGGCCCCCAGGAAAGAACGTAATCGATATATGCCTTGCCATCAGCATCGAATATCTTTGAGCCTTTTGCTTTCTTGATAAAAAGCGGTTCTCCGCCCACAGATCGGAATGCCCGAACAGGGCTGTTCACGCCGCCGGGGATATGTTTTTTTGCTTCCTCAAATAACTTTTTCGATCTCGGACCCGACATGCATACTCCTTTCGCCGATCATTAATTTTTCCTGTCAATGATCAACCTCCATAAAATATGAAAATCTGTCTTGAAAGTCAATGAAAAATCTCAGGGAATGAGAGTAATTGCAGTTTAATATCATGTAACAACCAGAATTTGCATTTGACAATCAGGACATCGTCAATCCTTTTGAATGGACGTCGTGCTTATTCTCAATGACCAGCATGCAAAGAAACGTTGCAGGACATATCCCCCCCTTTTCGTGAAACTATCGGCATAGGAGAAAACGAAGAACCTTCATATACATAGACGGAGAAACAACTTTATTGCGATTCATTCATTTTTGCGAGCAAGAACACAGCAACACTTTCAGCATTGCTCAGGTCAAAGAAAGGGATGCTCACGTCATAGTGACGGTCGCTGACTAGCGCTAAAAAAGAAGGATCATCGAGAGCAAGCGGACGCGTTCCCGAAACACCATAACGGAAGACCTCGATCCTGTTAAGTGCCTCGTGTTTGAAGCCTTCATGGATGATTACATCAGCATCCGCTGTCCATTGTTCAAGCTCTTTCGAGCCGGGTTCCTGGTCGACCTCTTTCATGACAGCTATCCGTCCGGGACCGACAAGAACAACGGTTCCGGCGCCAGCTCGCTGGAAGCGCCACGAGTCCTTGCCGGGCTTATCAAGATCGAAGCCTGCCGAGGCATGCTTCACGACAGCAACGCGCAATCCCTGGTTTTTCAGGATGTGGACAATTTTTTCTATCAGGGTTGTTTTGCCGCTTTTCGAACATGCGGCAACAAATGAGAAGATGCGCATCCGAGAAAATGTCTCCCCCTGCCGTTCAAAGATGTGAACCGAACAGCGCCAAATTGAAAATCATGCCGTCCGCATATTTGTCCGGAGACAGTCGGATTGAAAAGGATATCCGTTCTTCTCCGGTTTCCAGCTGCCTGTGTCAACAACCACGGCAGCTTTTTTCAGGATGCTCCAAGGTCTCGGCCCTGCGGCCGATTTCATTACGCACTATGATTCCGCCGATTCCGTTGGCTTCGATTTTTTCTTCTTTCCGAAAACTCGCGACGCGAGAATGCCGATCTCATAGAGCAGATAAATAGGTATAGAAAGAATCGTCTGATTGAAGATGTCCGGGGTCGGAGTCAAGATCGCGCCAAGTATGAATGCCCCGAGTAAAGCGAACTTGCGGTACTTGGCAAGCATGTCGGGGTTCACAATCCCCATCCGGCTAAGCAAAACGATAATAAGCGGAAGTTCAAACACAATTCCACTTGCGAGGAGAAACTTTAAAATAAAATCGATGTAGTCTCCGATTCGAAGGATGGCGATGAGGTTCTCAGTCTTATAGGTCAGGAGGAATGGTACGGCGAAGGGCAGCAGGAAGAAGTAGCAGAAAAGTACACCGATGCCGAAAAAAAAGGAAGAGAAAAAAATAAACCATCCGATGTACTTTTTTTCCTTTAACTGCAGTCCCGGTGCGATGAATTTCCATATCTGGTACATGATGAACGGGAAAACCAGCATGATGCCGGTGATAAGCGCAATCTTGAGGTGGGACCAGAAGGGCTCGATCAGGGTGGTATAGTGCAGCTTCTGAGGTGTAGCAGTGGGCACAATCGAGATGAAGGGATAGGCAAGCTGGAACTTCATCCTCGTATTCATGGGCCACATCAGAATTCGGAGGATATCCTCCGAATAATTAAAGCAAACGCCGAAGCCGACGGCAATGATAATGAGGGAGCGGACGATTCTCTTCCTGAGTTCCTCTAGGTGGCTCCAGAAGGGCATCCTCAGCTCTTCCTCAGATGTTGCCATGAGCATTCTCCTTTTTTTCCTTTTCCTGCTCGGCCGGAGCTGTTTCCGGCGAAGACGCCTGCTTGGTTTCGTTAAAGGTTATTTCCTGACCGATTTTCTTTATCTCGTCGAGTTGGGCGGTCTTTTCCACATCTTTCATCTCAGCCTTCATGGATTCCTGAAATTCCTCGGATGCCTTCTTGAACTCCGCGAGTGCACGGCCGATGGATCGGCCGATTTCAGGAAGCTTTTTCGGACCAAACACTACAAGGGCAATAACAAAAATGAGCAACAACTCAGAAAATCCGAGACCGAACATGGCATTCTCCTCTGCTCTGAAGGGGGGGATTTATAGAAAAATAACCATCGAAACCGTCAGGACTAGGAAAGGTGCATCCTGATTGCCGGAACTCTTACGCTCAACCTCTCATGTTTGGTCCCACAAGCCGCCATTCAATCTTTATCCGGCTTCAGTTCAATGACGGCACTGATGTCCATGGACTTGTTCTGCCGGATCACTTTGAGCGTTACCGTTTTGCCAATGTGCCCGAAGGCGACCATCCTCGGCAATTCGGTTGGATCGAACACCTTTTTCCCATCAAGAGCAATGATCACATCACCGCGCCGGAGACCAGCCTTTTCCGCCGGTCCACCCTTCACCACACCGGTTACCAGCGCACCGATCGGTTCGGCTAAGTCAAGTGCAGCTGCTAGGTCAGGCGTAAGTTGTTGAGCCGTGACTCCCAGCCAACCCATGTCGGGCCTTCCTTTTTGCATTATCGACGGCAGCAATCCTTTCACCATAGTGATCGGCACTGCAAAACCCAGGTTCTGACCCTGGGCGATAATCAGCGTGTTCATTCCCACGACCTCACCCTTTGTATTAAATAACGGTCCTCCACTGTTGCCTGGATTGATGGCTGCATCGGTCTGGATAAGATCATCATAGGGACCCGCCCCGATGACCCGGCCCTTGGCTGAGACAATACCGGCGGTCACGGTTTCAGAAAGCCCGAAAGGGTTGCCAATTGCCACAACCCAGTCTCCGACCTCGATGGCATCCGAATCACCAAGAACGACGGAGGGAAGATTATCAACCTCGACCTTGATTAGGGCGATGTCTATCTCCCGAGATCTACCGATGAGTTTTGCATCGAGAACCCTTCCGTCGGCGAGGGCGACTTTAATGTCTTTTGCCTTGTCGACAACATGGTTGTTTGTAAGGATATATCCATCAGGACTGATGATGAAGCCCGATCCAAGACTCTGGCGCACCTGTTCTCTTTGCGGCCTGCCCCCGAAAAAACGATAATAAAATTTATCCATCTGGGGATCGCCGAAGGGAGATTGCTGCTGAACCTTGATTACTTGCTTGGTCGAGATATTGACAACCGCGGGCATCTCTTTTTTCACAAGAGGAGCAAAAGATTCCGGAGCAGCCGTCGCACCGGATATGAGAGGTGCGACACAGATCAGGCACAGGAGGGTAAAGAATATTTTGATCGAAAATTTCATGAACAACCTCCAAAGTGACAGGCTGCCACAACAGTCAATAGATATCACGCTGCCACGGGATAGTCAAGATATTTCGTTGGGTTACGCAATGTTGAAGCACGGAAAACATGAACGGGGACTGGAGGCATCCAAATGCGGTGGTGAGAGAGGCGCTGGTCCATGCCGTAAGATTGCTACATAGAAACCCGAATAACCGTTTTTACGTTGCCCCGGACATTAAAATCACCGACTACTTCAAGTGCGCGGGGTTTGAGATTTTTCTTCAGCGCATCGAATATCAGGTTCGTCACAGCTTCATGTGATACGCACTGATCACGGAAGTTGTTCAAATAAAGCTTCAAGCTCTTAAGCTCAACTACCTTTTTGCCAGGCGTATAGACAATTCGAATGGTCGCAAAATCCGGATAACCGGAGCGAGGGCAAAGACAGGTGAATTCCGGGTACGAAATATCGATGGTGTAGTCTCTATCGGGATTGGGATTGGGCCAGAATTCGAGTGACGCCTGCTTGATTGCCTTGGTTCCGTATTTCATTATGTCGATTGTAACCTATTTCGGCATAGCTGTAAAGATGAAAGTTGTTTATTCCTGTGCAAATAATTCAATATAAGTTGTTTAAAAGTATAATTTTACGTTGTAATTTAAATGCACGCTTTTGAGTGATTTTTTGTTGCTCTTCATTCCAGGCATGACAATTTCGCAATTCTATACCTGCCACATCATGGCTTCGAAGTCATCGGTCGGGACCTTGAACTGGATATACCCGCGGTAGGGCCACTTCTCTACCTCTGATCCCGATCGCTCAACAGTCACAAAAAGCTGAATTTCGTCATTTGCCTTGACCTCCAGCAGATTGAAAGGTACGGCAAGCTCGATGATATCATTAACCGCAATAGTGTTTATCACAGCTGACTGCTGCCTTGTTCCGGACTCTCCGCGATACAAGACCGCGCTCACGCTACGCGTCTGCGGGATGATCCTGATTTCCACGTCAATTCCTTTTGGATTCAGAAAATTGATGAAAAATGCCAGGTCTGCCACCTTCTCGTCCTTCAGACTTCCGCTCGGGTCGACACGGAAAAACATGTTCTTGAGATCGAAGCCGTAATAGATGTGAGTTATGATGGACGCACCGCGGTGCATGGCCCCGCCGCCCTGGCTCACATCGTAGAAACCAGCAGGCAACCATTCGAAATAATTCGTGACCTGGCCATCGATGGTCGGCGAAATAAAAGCAGTGAGCTCCACGGTGGGAAGTGACTGCCGGTCCTCGCGGAGAATGGAAATTTGAAGTTCATCCGGTACGTCGAGACCGATAATCCTGTAAACATTCATAAGGTGGGTCCGGAATAGAAGATCGAACTCCTCGTTATTCTCGGAATAGTGGTCATCTCCGTACCACCAGCACCAGTCGCTTCCCTCGGCGATATAAATTTCCTCCCACGCCTTTGCCAGTTTATCCGGGTCTCCGTCTCGGGAGGCGAATTCAGTCAAGGCCCGGCGTGTCTGTGATAGCAGATCCCAGGCGCGATTGTCCTCTTCATGCCCGATCCAGATGCGGAAGTTCGAATTGATCCACGAACCCGCGTGCAGCCGTTCGATGGACTCCTCGGCGGGATGTTCCCGCAGATACTCTCCGACCGTCACACATCGGAGCCCCTGTTCTCCGCTGAGACGTTCGTAGAGATACAGGAAGAAGTCCCGGCCGTCATTCTGATAATATTCCCAGGCGTTTTCTCCATCGAGGATGATCGATACGAGGTTGGGGCCATTTGACATGCCCCGCCTGACACGGTGGAGCCGATCCACCAGGTCGTGTACAGCATTTTTGTAATCCCATTTAGAATAGACAAAACCAATAAGATCGGACAGTGTATGATCTCGGAAAATGACCGAAATGCGCTTGTCCCCTTTTCCGGCCAGGTAGGGCTTGTATAATACCTCCGGGTTTTTCATCACACCGGCGAAATCCCGCTCGATGTGCATGCCGAGCGAACGAGCGAGAACTCCTTCATCGCTGCCGATCCATTTGATGCCAGTGTCAGCCAGGAGGGGAACGATTTCCTCCGCCACCGACCCTTCCGAAGGCCACATGCCCAATGGACGCAAGCCGAAGAGGTTCTCGTGATAGGTCATGGCACGCTCGATCTGTATACGTGCGTCCTCGGGATGGGCAAAACGCTCCGTGGGCAATCGTATGTCCGGAATAGCAACTTTTGCGAGATCCGTATCAACCAGTAGCGGTAGAATCGGGTGATAGAACGGCGTCGTCGTCAGCTCTATCCTGCCGTTCTCCGCCAGCCGCCGATACTCCGGGATTATGAGCGCCATGATCTCCCGCTGCTTTTTGATAAGAAGCGACTTTTCCTTCTCGCTGAAGCCCGAGCCTTTCTGGATCAGCCCCTGGAGAAACGGGTCCTTCTGCTTGAAGAGAGGACCGAACCAGGTTAAATTGAACCAGACCTGCAGGTCAAGATAATCCTGCTTTGTGTAATAGCGTATTGCGTTCTTCAGATCATTGGGAGAGACGCTATAGCCTCTGCGATCAAGCAACTGCCAATATCCGGGATAGGGCTTGATCATCGTGTCCCAGTTCGCCATGAATGAGTTCTTCAGCAGGAACAGCTTGTCTTCCTGGTTGAGTTCCGAGGCAGGTTTGAGCGTTAGGGCAAGAAACTTGTCGGTTGCGTTGTTTTCTACATAGTCCGTGATCTGCTTGAGGAGCGAGGGGACAAGGTTGAAAGTCTGGTGAATATCGGGAAACTCCGTCAGGTGCGACGGCATGTCGTAATAATCCTTGATGCCATGCATTCTCACCCACGGAAGAATATAGGATCCCGTTATATCATCCTTGTAGTACGGCTGGTGCATGTGCCATACAAATGCTATGTATAGAGGATGGTCGGACATATCAGTTTAGATGTCGGGGGAATCACAATGAGAAAGATACGCCAGAGCTCAACTTAGCAAAGGGAACTCCCTAGACGATGTTCTTATGTTTTATAGTTTGGTTGAGTGCCGAATTTGAATTTCGCAATGCCCTTCATAGTTCGTCATAATAGTACACTATCTCTCCCTGACGCGCAAGCCCCAGTTTGTCCCGGGCCAGGATTTCCAGATAATCCGGATCAGTTTTCAAGGCATGGACATCCTTGAGAAGCCTCGCATTATCCTGTTTAAGTGTTGCGATTTCCTGGGTGAGGGAATTATACTGCGCCTGCATGCGATAATACTTTATTAACCCCATTTCACCAAATATGAAGGACGAAAGAAGATAGAGGACGACGAGAGCAGCGGTGGCTATCAGCGCTTTTCTGTTTAGGGAGCTCCGAGAACTGCTGCCTTTTTTTAAATAATTTCGTTTGCCCATGGCATGAGAGCGTGGTGGACGCAAGCCTTTCTCACGACGAAAAGAGCTGGATTGTAAAAACAAAACCACGAAGACCAGCTTCGTGGTAGAGTTGCAGATGTGCATACCGGATATGCTTCATATCCTAAGGCATCCGTTATTTCTTTTTGGTGGTCTTTTTCGCTTTCTTTGCCGGGGCTTTCTTCGTCGCCATTAGTCATCACCCCCTTCCATTGCTGAATTCAAAATTACGTGGTAAACAGGTATTCGACACCATGGATCCACGTTCATTGCCGGTCAGGTAAATACGCCGGGGGACTCCCTGGCCCCCCGGCGGGCCCCACTCTGCGGGACGCGATGTATGAAAACTACTTTTTCTTGGTGGCCTTCTTCTTGGTCGCCTTCTTCTTCGCTTTCTTCTTGGCTGCCATTATTTGTCCACCCCCTTTCGGCATACCGCGTTCGGATTCAAGCGGCCTTATCTTGAAACAAGCTGAGGCACATCGTTCAGCAGTGACATCTGCGAGTACTTCTCCCGTATCCTGCCGTTCACAAGTCCGAGGAATTCCTCGGCATCTTTAATCGCCTGCCCTGCTTCGTACTGAGATATGATACGCTCGGCTTCCTCCATAAAACTCTGATATTTGCGTCGCATTCGGTCAAACTTATTAATAAGGCTTTTAAACTGCTCGCCGAGCAACGCTCCGGCGGCGGTTACTACGGTCTTCTGAGCGTCTCTTCCCCGTACACCTTTTGGCCTGAAACCCTCAGCAAGAATCAGAGCCCTTGCTGAGCGGGCCATGGCCAAGTAAGCAGCCGCAAAAGCCCATTCTTCATCCTTGCCCTGAAGAAGTTTACTCGTTGAGAGATCCCGTTCCGCCCGAGTCACAAGCGCGATTATCTCGCTGATCTCCGAAGGACGCTCTTCAACGATGCCCAGTTCTTTTAGCGTTTCATATGTCATCTTCCTTGCCTACCAGGAAAATTTTCTTGCCTTTCAGTAATTCCCGGATAAAGGGGTCTTTTGATTCCTTCCGCTTGCGGTACTCCTGCTCATCAAATACCAAGTAATCGATGTCCCGCTGGAGTTTTTCTTCAAGGCCCATCACCATATCGTTCAATTCCGTGATGTTCGCTTGACCGATGACCATGAGATTGATATTGCTGTCCTCTTTCTCAGACCCTTTGGCGTAGGAGCCGTAAATGAACGCCGCCTGCACCCCCTTGAGGCGGGAGAGCGATGTCTTCATGGCGCCTTGAGCACCAGTCGTCTTGAAAATCAGGCCTTTCATCTCGGCAAAGATCGGGGAATTTTTATTCGCGAAGTAATATTTCTGGACCCCTCGCTTTTCTTTTCCCAAGAGCCCGAGCTTGACGAGCTTGTCAAGCTCTCGCTTGATCCCCGCCGCATCCTTCCCGATATGGCGCGCAATCTCCCTCAGGTAGAATCGATCATCCGGGTTGTTAAAGAACAGGCCTAAAAGCTCCGCTCTTGTCGAAGAGAAGAGTTTTGTCAGCACCTTGTGTCACCTCGTAGACAAAATATACTACAAGAGTGTATATTTTGTCAACAAGAAAATTAAACAAATTATTTTTCTTATGGTTAGACAATTTATCAACACAGTAATCAACAGGATGTAAAAATGGTCACAAATATTATTGTTTTGTTGATTAATTTCACACTATTATTTGTTTATGATCCGTGTCCAGTAGCCATACTCTCTGGTGCTCCTGAGAGGTGCGCGCTTGCAAGCATCCGAATCAACACCCGCAGCAATATGGAAATATCCGCGCTCATAGCGTCTTATTCAACAAATATCACGAGCGCAGCTTCGTTAAATACGAATCAGGTTGGCGAATGAATGCATGCAAGCTCATTTTAAAATCTCTTTTGTTGCGATTTTTCGTGTCAGTGGTGTTGAAATAATCTCCACTAAGTCGCGGTCCATCGACGCTGACTCGCAGGCACAGTGGATTTTTCTTTTGTTCAACGCATCACTTATGGTATATTAGATAAAATAAATCGTTGACATATTGTCTTCAAATTTCATTCGGAGAAAAATGCAATTCAGTGAATTAGATGTCCCCTACGAAGTAAAGCAAGGAATCGAGCACGCAGGCTTTACGATTTGCACACCCGTTCAAGAGGAAGTTATACCGCGAGCGGTTCGCGGAGAAGATGTTGCGGCGCAGGCGCAGACCGGTACGGGAAAGACAGCGGCTTTTCTTATCTCGTTGTTCTCACGGATGATCAGAAACCCGGCGGTGGGCCTCGGAAACTCTCCCCAAGCATTCATCATCGCTCCGACGCGCGAGCTTGCCGATCAGATATACCACGAAGCATTGCGGTTGGGTAAGTACACGGGCTTCCGCCTCCTCGCAGTATATGGTGGAATCGATTACCAGAAACAGATGGATATTCTCCAGAAGGGTGTCGATGTGCTCATCGGGACCCCAGGCAGACTCATCGATTATTACAAACAGAACATTTACAACCTCAAGAAGACACGCTATCTGATTATCGACGAGGCCGACCGCATGTTCGATATGGGTTTCATCGATGATCTGCGCTACCTGCTCCGGAAAATGCAGCCGTACACCAAACGACAATCCATGCTCTTCTCGGCGACTCTCTCCTACCGTGTTATGGAACTCGCTTACGAATTCATGAACCTTCCCGAGAAGATTTCGATCACACCCGATAAAATTACCGTGGAGCAGGTGGAGCAGGTCCTTTACCACGTCGGCAAGCACGAAAAAATTCCACTCCTGCTCGGACTTCTCAGGAAAGAAAAACCAGTCCGTGCGCTCATCTTCGTGAACACCCGGCGCGCCGCCGACATGGTCGTCGAGCGGTTGAACCGTAACAGCTGGAAGGCCGATGCAATCACCGGGGATATCATCCAGAAAAAAAGGCTCCGGCTCCTCGCTGATTTCAAAGAAGGAAAACTCCCCATCCTCGTAGCTACTGACGTGGCCAGCCGCGGCATTCATGTAGAAGCGGTGACGCATGTCATTAATTATGACCTCCCCCAGGACGCCGAGGATTATGTGCACCGCATCGGCCGGACAGGACGCGCCGGGGCGACGGGGAAAGCGCTCAGCCTCGCCGATGAGGAATACGTCTATTCCCTCGAGGAAATCGAAAAATATATCGGCCAGAAAATCCCCATAGAATGGGCCGAAGACGCCATGTACATCAGGGAAATCCGCCGGACCGCTGAAGAAAAAAAACAGGCCGCGGCAGTTGCGGCACAGAAACCTCAACACCCCTCAAAGAACCGCCGTTTCGAGTCTAGAACAAAACACCATTAATCAGATTCGTTGTCGCGAAACACCGGCGATCGTGAGTGTTCTCCTCTCTTTCTGCATTCCAGAGTTTCCGTCCACAACGCATTCCGGGAATAGGGTTGAACGCTGTTCAACCAATAATCACTGCTGGCGAATACCTTTACCCCACGTGGTATAATAGTACTAGAGATTAAGGATAAATTCCCTCTGAAATTCTTCGCGCAGCCTGAACAAACGGGAAGGCGCTAAACCGAGGGGGAGGTCCTCTATGGTTGCTGTTATGCCCATCACAAATTATGAACGACCGTGGCTCCGATCTTACGAAACCAGCGTTCCTTCCAGCCTCGCCTATCCCGAGATTACACTCGGGAACGTTCTTGAACAGACTGCACAGAAATATCCAGACCATCATGCGCTCCTTTTTTACGGGAAAAAAATTACCTACCGAGAACTCGATAAGCTTGCAAATCGGTTTGCACGAGCCCTCACTGCGCTGGGCGTGAAAAAAGGCGACCGCGTCGCGCTCATGCTGCCCAACATCCCGCAGATGGTTATTGCCTATTATGGGACACTTCGAACCGGCGCCATAGCTGTCCCGACCAACCCGCTTTATCATGAGCATGAACTGGAAGTGCAGCTCAAGGACAGCGGAGCCGAGACGCTCGTAGCGGTCGACATGTTTTATCCCGTGATCTCCCGCGTCATTCCGAGGACAAAGGTCAAACATCTCATCCTCTGCGAAGTTAAGGATTATCTTCCCTTTCCCTTGAATCTTCTTTACCCAATAAAAGCGCTGATCGATCGGCAATGGGTTCATGTAAAACGCACGCCTCCTATCTATGGATTTCTCGAAATCATGAAAGATAAGGACGCTTCCCCGCCTGATGCAGCCGTTTCCACAGATGATGTCGCTTTGCTGCAGTACACGGGTGGGACTACCGGAATACCGAAAGGCGCTGTCCTTAGCCATCGCAACCTTGTAGTGAATGCCGCACAGAGCAAGGCATGGCTTACGCTCGGGAATGAAAGTCCAGTGACCATTCTCGCTGTAATCCCTTTTTTCCACGTTTATGGAATGACAACAGCCATGAATCTCGGTATTCTCATCGGCGCCGAACTGCTCCTTCTTCCCAAGTTTCATACGAAAGAAGTTCTGCGATTTATCGAAAAATACAGGCCTCAGATATTCCCGGGTATTCAGGCCATGTACCTTGCCATAGGCCATTATCCAAAGGTCCGGAAGTACGATCTGTCATCGCTGAGGGTCGCCCTGAGCGGAGCCGGCCCACTTATGCATGAGGTGCAGGAGCAATTCGAGCGCGTGACAGGAGGAAGGATTGTCGAAGGATACGGCCTTTCTGAAGCGTCTCCCGTGACCCATGCGAACCCGATTTTCGGCAGGCGTAAAGTAGGCAGCATCGGTCTACCTTGGCCAGACACTGAAGCGCGGATCGTGGACATCGAGACCGGGAAAAAAGCACTCCTCGTCGGTGAGACAGGTGAGCTCGTCATCAGGGGACCGCAGGTCATGAAGGGCTACTGGAACAAACCAGCGGAAACGGAGCTGGCGCTACAGGATGGATGGCTCCATACCGGCGATATAGCTAGGATGGATGAAGACGGCTATTTCTTCATCGTGGACCGGATCAAAGACATGATCAAGACCGTAGGAGAAAATGTTTATCCCCGTGAAGTGGAGGAAGTGCTCTATATGCACCCCAAGGTCAAGGAAGCGGTGGTCGTTGGACTCCCGCACGAAGAATATCTCGGGGAGAAGATCAAAGCGTTCATCGTCCTAAAGGAAGGAACAACTGCCACAGCCGGGGAGATTATTCAGTACTGCCGTGAAAAGCTGTCGAAGTTCAAAGTGCCGAAAGAAATTGAATTTCGCAACCAGCTCCCGAAAACATTGGTAGGAAAAGTGCTTCGCAGGGTGCTGCGGGATGAAGAAATAAAGAACATGGAAGCGCGATAATGAAAGATCGGAATTATACGACACAATCCGGATTCAATTCCCTGAAGCAGGTACCTGCTCTTCGCTTCCCATCCTGCCCGGCGCTTCCTCTTAGCCGAGGCAATATCCATGAAAGAAATCGTCATCATAGATGGCTTACGAACACCTTACGCTAAGGCCGGCACTGCCTTCAAGGATGTGCCTGCTGTCGACCTTGGTGCGGCCGCTGTCAAGGAGATTGTCACGCGCACTGGCCTCGACCGGCAAAGTATTGACGAGGTGATCGTCGGCAACGCGGGGATGCCGGCAGAAGCCGCCAACATCGCCCGGGTTATCGCCCTCCGCGCGGGGATTCCCGAGCGGATTCCTGCTTACAGCGTACAGCGGAACTGCGCGTCGGGCATGCAGGCCGTGGCAAGCGCTTATACCCAGATCCTTGCGGGTATGAGCGAGGTCGTACTGGTCGGGGGCGTGGAATCCATGTCCAATTATTCTTTTTATATAAGGAAAAAACTTCGTAATGTTCTGACCAGTGTGCAGCGCTCCAAAACGGTTGGGGGGCGAGCCCATGCAATCCTCTCGCTCCGGCCGAAGGATTTCGTACCTGTCATTGGCCTCACAGAAGGGCTGACTGATCCAATCTCCGGTCTCATCATGGGCGAGACCGCGGAGGTGCTCGTGCGGGATTTCGCGATTACGCGCCGCGAACAGGACGAGTACTCTCTCGAAAGTCATCGTCGATGGGCAGCAGCTAATGAGGCGGGAAAGTTCAAAAACGAGATCGTTCCCTTCTATGTACCGCCGGGGTTCGAGGCGGTCACAGAAGACATCGGGCCGCGCAAAAACCAGACTCTAGAGGCTCTGCAAAAACTGAAGCCTTATTTCGATAAACGGACCGGAACTGTTACTGCCGGGAATTCGTCGCCCATTACCGACGGCGCTGTAGCTGCTATTATCATGAGCGCAGATCGAGCGAGGCAGATGGGTTATAGCCCGCTCGGCCGTATCAGGGCTGTGGCCTTTGCCGGGTTCGATCCGTCCCGTATGGGTATCAGTCCTCTCTATGCTACGAATAAGGTTTTGAAGCTTGCTGGCATGATCATGAAAGACATTGACCTCATAGAGCTGAATGAGGCTTTTGCTGCTCAAATCATTGCCGTAGAACGGGCCGCCGTGTCGAAGGAATATTTTGCCAGGAATCTTCCCGGCCAGGAGCCGCTCGGCGAGTTCCGGCGCGATATCATGAATGTAAACGGTGGTGCAATTGCCTTGGGACACCCTGTGGGTTCATCGGGCCTTCGGATTATTATTACGCTTCTGAAGGAAATGGAGCGCCGGGGCCTCTCAACCGGCCTCGCCACGCTCTGTATAGGCGGCGGCCAGGGCGGTGCCATGATCGTTGAGCGAAGTTGACCTTGAAGAGACATAAAAAAGCGGTGACAGGTTGTTGTCAACCACGTTTATTGAACTCTTATGGAGGTTTCCATGTTGGCTTTCAACTATAGAATAGACAAAGAAGGTGTCGCGATACTCACCTTCGACGTTCCCGGCGATAAGGTAAACAAACTCACCATGCGGGTCATGGAGGAGTTGGACAATCTCCTCGAAGAACTGGCCGGGAAGAGGGAGATACAAGCTCTCGTATTTAGGAGCGGCAAAGAGAGCAATTTTATTGTGGGAGCTGATATTGCCGAAATCAAAGGCATCACCGACAAGGAAGCCGGGGAGCGTCTTTCCCGAAAAGGACAGATCGTCCTGCAAAAACTCGAAGCCCTGCCTTTTGCTACCGTAGCTGCAATCCACGGTCCCTGCATGGGCGGCGGTCTGGAACTTGCGCTTGCCTGTACCTATCGCATCGTCAGCAACGACCAGAAAACCGCCCTCGCCCTCCCTGAAGTTAAGCTCGGCATCATCCCCGGATTCGGCGGCACCCAACGTCTGCCACGCATCACAGGACTTGCGAATGCACTCGATATGATCCTGACGGGCAAATCTGTCTTTGCTCAAAAAGCGCGTAAAATAGGCCTGGCCGATGAAGTTACGTTTAAAGAAATCCTTCTGGATCGTGCCATTGTGCTGGCAAAAAAGACGATCGGTAAACCGCGACCTACGGCCATTCGGGCAAAAAGGCCGTTCTTCATACGCTTGCTTGAAAGCAATCCTCTGCTGAGGACAATCATCTACCAGTCCGCACATAACACCGTGCTTCGGGAAACGCACGGGAATTACCCCGCTCCGCTCGCTGCGCTGAAGGCGGTCCGCTACGGCATGGTGCATGGCAGCGAAGCGGGATATACGATTGAAGCAAAACTACTCGGCGATCTTGCCCCGACAGAAATTTCAAAAAATCTCATTTCTCTCTTCTACCTGCAGGAGATGCTCAAGAAAGACCTTCACCACCCCTCTGTCATCATCCGGGACGCCGGCGTTCTCGGCGCAGGCATCATGGGCGGTGGTATCGCACAGCTCTTCGGAGAAAAAGGTATTGACGTCCGTGTGAAGGATATCAATACCGGGGCGGTGGCATCAGGTCTCAAGGAAGCCTGGCAAATATTCAGGAAACGGCGGGACAAGGGAATCCTGACCGCAATCCAGGCGCGCGACGGCTTCGACCGGATCTCGGGTGTTACCGATTACTCAGGCTTCGGAAAAGTCGACGTGGCAGTGGAGGCGGTCGTTGAGAATATGGATGTTAAAAAATCGGTGCTGCGCGAGTTCGAAGCAATCGCAAAAGATGGAGCCATCTATGCTTCAAACACCTCATCCCTGTCTATTACAGACCTGGCACTTGCCTCGAAACACCCTGAGCGCGTCGCCGGGATGCACTTTTTCAATCCCGTCGAGAAAATGCCACTCGTGGAAGTGATTAGGGGCAAAAAAACCTCCGCGGAAACTATTGCAACAATCTCCCTGCTAGCGCGCAGGCTCGGCAAGCTTCCGGTGATAGTCAATGACGGCCCGGGATTTCTTGTAAACCGCATACTCATGCCCTACCTGAATGAGGCAGTTACGATGCTTGAGCAGGGAAACACGATCGAAAGGATCGATAATGCACTGCTGTCGTTTGGTATGCCCATGGGTGCTTTCATTCTGCTAGACGAAATCGGCATCGACATAGCTCACAAGGTCGCGGATATCCTGGAGCAGGGGCTAGGCGACCGCGTTAAACCGTCACCTCTGCTGGAAACCATATACGAGGCAGGTTATTATGGGAAGAAGAACGGCAAGGGCTTTTACCAATACGAGGGGAGAAAACGCAGAGAACCCGATCGTTCTGTCTATACCAGGATTCCGCAGAGAACAGAAAGTGCGGGAAAAATCGGCTCTGAGGAGATCATTGAGCGGGCCCTTCTTCTCATGATAAAGGAAGCGGCGCTCTGTCTTGAAGAGAATATCGTAGACAGGCCTGACCTTCTCGATGGGGCGCTTATTTTTGGCATCGGGTTTCCTCCTTTCCGAGGCGGCCTGCTCAGGTATGCGGACAAACTCGGCGCAAAGACCATCGTTGACAAACTTGAACGCTACACACAGAAATACGGCGAAAGGTTCAAACCGCCTCTGTCCCTCGAAGCAATGACGAATACAGGTCAGGGCTTTTATGAAAAAGCAGGCATAGAAAAACTGAAGGCGGCTTAATTCATGAACAACGCAGTATTGGCCGCCATCCGCCGCGCACCTCTTGTACTCCCGGGTTTTTAAGCGAGACGATCAAATACAGCCTGATTGCGGTATGACGTAAAAGAGTCGTGACAGTTCAATGCTGGTGCTCACAGCTCACGCGGCGGGTCCCCAAAAAGCATTTACTCGAAGAGTGACTTCTGGTATAGTGTGGGAAAAGGAGGCTCGATAACACGCCATGACCCGTTGGCGAAAAGCCTATCGTCAGAAACAGTTCTCCTTTCTTTTTTTTCTTATATCCGCACTTTTATCTGTGAACGGGTGCGATTATATCGGCTTTTATACCCGCCAAGCGCACCGCCACCAGACCTACCGTTATTTCCCCAGCGTTGCGGCGCTCAATGAAATTGATCCTGAAAATTCCATGATCCTTAGCGGGCCTATCAAGAGGCTTCAGAAGCAAATGGAACCGCTGCTTCTCGTTGCGGTAAGCAGCAAATATCGACAGAACGAAATGGTCGACCTGGTACAGCTCCCGGTGTCGGCAGATACCTATATGGCCTTTCTTCCAGCGGGCAGCTATGATCTCTATGTTTTTGCGGATTTAGACGGAGATGGAGACTTTGAGAGCGAAGAACTGGTTGGAAAGGCATCGGCCATCGTCAATCCCGGGCAATCCCACAACAGAGCCATCATGGAAGGACCCACAATCGTCGTGGATCGCGAACACCCGGGCGAAGTTGATTTCCGTGTCCATGAAAGGGTCATGCAAACCACCTATGTCTATGCCTCGCTCGACGACGAGTTTTTCGATCCTCGCTATGGCGCGACCGGCCTCTACAATCCATCGCAACTGATAGAACACACCCAGGGTTTTGTCTTCGGTCTGGAGGACTTTGACGCGAATAAGACTACGGTCCTTTTTATCCACGGAATTAGCGGGACGCCACGTGACTGGAAGTATCTTGTGGCAGGGATGGACCGAAGCCGGTTTCAGCCCCTGTTTTTCTATTATCCATCAGGACTTCGTCTTGATACAATGGGATCGCTGCTGGCTGAGGTTATCAGGGACATCGATAAGAATTCAAAGGGCGGCGGACGCAGAATCGTGCTCGTTGGCTACAGCATGGGGGGCCTGGTAGCCCTCTCGGCAATCCACAAACTCTCGGAAGGGGGGCTCCCCTCATCGCTCAAAATGTTCTGCTCGTTTTCTACGCCTTATGGTGGAGACGAAAATGCGGCAAAGGGAATCGAGATTGCGCCGATCGTGGTGCCAGTTTGGCGGGACATTGCGGCCAAAAGCGAATTTCTGCAGGATCTCACGGGCAAGCCGTTTCCGAAACAGCTTCCCTACTATCTCTTTTTCTCTTATCACGATACATCTAGGTTCAGGCTGGGGGAAAGCAGTGATGGAACAATTATGCTCCGCTCCCAGCTCACGCCATATGCTCAGAAATCAGCCACCAAGGTCTTGGGATTCGATGAAACTCACACCGGCATCCTGAACAACAATGGTGTACGGCAATCATTCTACCAACTGCTGGATACCACTACGGCCACGCCGTAAATTACTTGTGGGAATCTTCTGCGCCCCTAGAGAATGACAGCCCCACGGGCCCCTTCCTCCGACCCCCCCGGCGTCCGGGTTATGACAACTCACCCCTGTTCTATTGATATGGCATAGTAGGGGCAGATAGTAAGTATCCCCTTGAATTTTTCAGCATCAAAAGTTTCGGCATTGATGACCCATGCCTTTTCATCGCGCATCTCGAAAAACATCGGAAATGCTTCAGCGCATCCTCCGCATCCCTGACACAAGCTGTAATCGATATTTGGAACCATCCCGCACAACCCTCGCTTATTGCTAAATTGCACACAAACCTCAGAATAATACCACGAAGACGGCGGATTTGGAACGATAATAAATCATATCGCCATGGACAGCTTGTAGTTGTTGCTTCCGTCATCGCATCATCGATGACGGAAGCATAAGCACTTGCAGGGGAAGACCGAGGACTGGAGCATTTCGTGTTCTCAAGCTATGTGGTGACGGCCTCGCGAGTATATTCGTTTCCGGCGATATAATTCTCAAGCTCATTTATCGCCGTTGTCTGCTCTGAAATGATCATATTGACCACGTCACCGATGCTCATGACTCCCATGAGCACGCCGTCATTGATAACCGGTAAATGTCGGATATGGTTTTCGGTCATAAGGACCATGCAATCCCTCAACGAGGTTTGGGAACCGATGGTAATCGGCGGGCTGCTCATAAGCTCCCGGACCTTCGTGTTTCTCGACGATTTCCCTTTTAGGATCACTTTGCGGGCATAATCCCGTTCAGAGAAAACTCCAGCGAGGTTGCCGTCTTCTATGACGAGTAAAGCTCCAACATTTCTTTCCGCCATAATCTCGAGGGCATCATATGCAGTTGCTTCCGGACCGACTGCATGAAAGCCATGTCCTTTTGCTCTGAGCACCTGACCAACCGTAATGGATGTGTACATAAAATTGCCTCCTTTCGTGAAGTAAAAAAAGCCGAGCGACCTGAAGACCTTAATCTTCGGAAACCCGGCTCTCTCCCCCCCCGGGGAACCTGCCCTTGACCCCGTCCTATCTAAAAAGACTCAGCATAATTCTGCTTGCAATTATCTTTAATAAGCTATAACACTTGGCTTCACCGCTGTCAAATTCTATTTCTGAAAGCAGATCATCTAAAGCTGTTTCTTGAGCATGTGCGATATTCGCCGACGCCACTTCACTCTCCAGGACAACGATCCTGTGAAAATGAGTCAATATTGTCGCTGACAACTCAGAGCATGAAGAAAAGAAATAATGCAATACAGCACCATTGATCGCACTAAAACACGGTAGAGAGCATTGTGAACAGAGCTCTATATCCATCAAGGCAGTATATTTTGTTGAGGAATACGATGAGGTTTGCGCGCCGTGAGCAGAAAGAGCATACTTTCCAGGAAGGCAGCTGCGATTAATTCCATGCATCACTTGCAGCCATGCATTTTAATAATCTGTACTTCTCCACCAGCGTAGACAACGATTTCAGCGGGAGATTTATCCCAATCGATGCTCAACGATCGAAATCGATGTCTTGACCGTGGTCATGATCCATGCCGCTAAACACAATTCTGCCGACATATTCTTTCAACTCATCCGTGGCCCTGAGAGCCGCCTGGATCACCGACGGATCGTAGACCGTGCCTGACTCCCTGATGATTTCCTCCAATGCCTCTTCGAATGAGAGCGCCTGGCGATAAGGGCGGCTGACCGTAAGAGCATCAAGGGCGTCTGCAACGGCAAAGACCCTCGCCCCGTGCGGGATTGCGTCTCCCTTTAGCCCACGGGGATAGCCCGATCCGTCGAAATGTTCATGATGACTTCTAATAATTTCTGCGGCCCGGGAAAAGTAGCCGATATGCCCGATGATTCGGTAACCAATATCAGGATGCTTGCGCATTACTACCTGTTCTTCCGCGTTCAGGGGCCCGGACTTGTTCAGCACGGCGTCGGGAACCCCGATCTTGCCGATATCATGTAGTAGTGCGCCGCAATACAGATCAACCAGGTCACGTCCCCTCACGTCGCAAGCATTCGCGATGATGAGCGAGAATTCCGTAACGCGCAGGGAATGGTTCCCAACTTCGTGCTCATGTGCGTCAATGGCATTCACGAACGCTTCGAGGGTCACCAGATAAGCAATATCAATATGGTGGACAACACCCTCCAGGTATGTATCGTTGAAATAGCAATTCCCGCAGCGGAAGGTTCCGTCCGGCCGCATGACATACTGGTTTTCTGCAATCGTATTGCCGCAGTTCGGGCAGATATGGATATTCGTTTGTTCAGCGGTCATGATTTCAGGGTATCAAGGAGCATGCTCTTTGTCAATGGGGATGCGTTTTAGGGGCAGATAACACTCTCGAGTGGAGTTCGGTGTTCAAAGTTTTAAACATCAATTCCTCTGCTCCCCGTTGGTTTTGCACACCGCCCGGACCGGACGGTTAAGAGGGTGTTCAAGATGTACAGACAGTACCCGGAACGAATCCAGGCCCGGAGAAAAGGTCCTTAATCGGCTTCTGAAAATAGGGGCATTTCTCTTCCCTGCAGCCGTGAGAATGTTTTTCGCTGTATTTGCAGACAATCTTGCTGTCCTTGATCGGCAGCAAAATTCCAAAACGCTCTCCTAGGAGGGCCACCGCTTCGCGTAGCCCTGCGCGTACGTATGCCTTGCAGCAGCTGGGTCCGGTAAGGGCCGACAGCGCCTGCATGACCCTGATAACAGCATCCATTACAATTTTCTGTTCCCTGTCGGATCCGCATCGTGCGCCGAGAAAAACAGAGAAACAGGCTCCCAGGGCAGGCGCTATGCCACACACGCCGGTGAGGCCGCAGTATCCCCCCACAGCCTGCTTTGCGGTTCGATCAAAAATTTCCTGGACCGATGCGCTTGTGATATTTCCTTTTCCGTAGGGCGAATTTTTGACGGCACCGATAAGAGCTCCGGCGGCGATAAAAGCATGCTCACACCCAAGCATGGGGAGGGCCACATGACTCATCATCAGCTCAGCCATGGCAAGCGGATCGTTTTCCCGGCTGGTGAAGGCAATCTGCTCAATTATGCCTCGCGCCTCCAGCCCATGACAGGTGTCGCATACGAAATGCCCCGCGGTACAGATGACATGCCCCTGCTCTGCTTTGTTGCAATAGATACAGATATGGCTCTCCGCCTGCAGCAGGTATTCAAGGGCCGAGCCGCAGACCATGCATTTTTCTGTATGTTTATAGACCGGCATGGCAATTTTATACCACTTCTTCCGACCGTTTGCAATTTTAAGCGCCCATCATCACACATCATCACCGGCTCCCTTGACTTTGCATGTCTGTTTAGGCTATTCTTGCTATAAGAAGTAGTGAAGCATTCTGCCCGCTATTTTCATTCAAAACCACAAAAAGGATAGGGTGATTTTCTCGATGCGCAGACTGTTCCTTTTCCTCCCTCTGCTCCTTCTGTTGCCGTACTCAGGCCTGTGCCACGAATCAACGGCAACGCGAGCGGATATTGGAATTGATGAAAAACTCGGGCAGTATATTCCGGCAGACTCGGTCTTCGTTGATGAAAACGGCAATAGCGTAAACCTCAGAAAAATGATTGACAAGCCGACGATCGTAGCTCCGGTTTATTTTAGCTGCACGCATGAATGTCCTATGCTCCTGAATGGTGTTGCTGATGTGCTCGGCAAGATGGACAGCATGAAACCGGGGAAAGATTTTCAGGTAATCGCTCTCAGCTTCGACAATAAAGATACACCGGCCGTCGCACACGACAAGAAAAAGAACTATATCAAAGCCATTGGCCACCCCTTTCCCGAAAACGCATGGACATTTCTGACAGGAGATGAAACCGACATAAGACAATTCACTGATTCCATCGGCTTTAAATTCCAAAGGGATGGGGCTCACGATTTTTCCCATCCCGTGACACTCGTCGTCATTGCACCGGGCGGCAAAATCGTACGTTACATCGAAGGCGTCGATTTTCTTCCCTTTGAAATAACCATGGCGTTGAACGAGGCGGCGACCGGCCAGGTGGGCTCTACTACCCGCAAAGTTCTTTTGTATTGCTTCAGTTACGATCCGCTCAAAAAAACCTACGTATTCAATATATTAAAAGTCACCGGGACCGTAATGATCCTGTTCGTCGGGTCATTTTTCATGTATCTCATGATCTCGACAAAGAATAAACGAAAAGATCTATGAGCGTGTTTTAAACTCGATCAGACCCGGACAACGGCTCGGAGCGCAAGGCCACGAAACTCGAAACGCAAAACCTGAAGCCGGATTTTAGGAGAACCCCGCACATGGAAGCGAGCTTTTACCACGCGAAAACCAGATATCCCGGTATCTTCGGCTGGCTATTCACGACGGATCACAAACGGATCGGCCTCCTGTACCTTATCTCTACATTGTCCTTCTTTGCTGTCGGGGTGAGCCTAGGCCTCACTATGCGGCTCGAACTCATCCGGTCTGGCATGCACATCATCTCCGCTCAGGCTTACAACGCCATTTTCACCATCCACGGAGTGGTCATGGTCTTCCTTTTTATCATCCCTGGAATTCCCGCTTCGCTCGGGAACTTCATCATGCCCCTCCAAATCGGCGCCCGCGACGTGGCCTTCCCGAAGATCAACATCCTTTCATGGTGGCTATTCATCACTGGCGGAGCGGTGGTCATCACGTCCCTCTTTACGGGCGGCGGACCGCTGGACACTGGCTGGACCTTTTATATTCCCTACAGTGTCCGGACCGGGACGAACGTATCACTAGCGGTGTTCGGCGTGTTCCTGATCGGTCTTTCGTCCACGCTCACGGGGATGAATTTCCTCACGACGATCTTCCGGCTCAGAGCTCCTGGGATGACCTGGAAGCGGATGACGCTTTTCACCTGGGCCATCTACGCAACATCCTGGATCCAGCTGCTGGCCACGCCGGTCCTGGCCATCACGCTCCTGCTTATCATCATAGAACGGTTCTTCGGCGTGGGCTTCTTCGATCCGGCCAAGGGCGGTGATCCCATTCTCTTCGAGCACATGTTCTGGATCTACTCGCACCCAGCCGTCTACATCATGATTGTGCCTGCCATGGGTGCTGTCACTGATATCATACCCGTCTTCAGCCGAAAGAACATCTTTGGGTATACGGCCATCGCCGCATCGAGCCTGGCCATTGCCTTTGTGGGCTATCTCGTCTGGGGGCATCACATGTTTACCAGCGGCATGAGTGACACGGCCCGTATCATATTCTCATTCCTCACCTTCCTCGTCGCCGTTCCCAGCGGAGTCAAGGTCTACAGCTGGATTGCGAGCCTGTATAAGGGTTCGATTACACTCGGCGCTCCGCTGCTCTATACGCTCGGCTTCATATTCCTGTTCTCAATTGGCGGCCTGACAGGCCTCATACAAGGCGCGCTGGCTACGAACCTCCATGTCCACGGCACCTACTTCATCGTCGCCCACTTCCATTACGTCATATTCGGTGGCGCAGTCATGGGTTTCTTCGCCGGTCTCCATTACTGGTATCCCAAGATGTTCGGAAAGATGTATGAAGAACACCTGGCGAAACTTGCGTGGGTCTTTCTTTTCATCGGCTTCAACATGCTATACTTTTCCATGTTCGTTCTCGGCTGGGAAGGCATGCCGCGGCGCTACTACGATTATCTTCCCCGGTTTAATGGACCGAACCTGGTCTCGACTATTGGTTCCTGGGTCCTCACCATGGGACTGATCATCATGTTCTACAACCTGATTCATTCTCTTTACTCGGGTGCGAATGCCGGGGATAATCCCTGGGGCGCAGCATCGCTCGAATGGCAAACCTCTTCCCCGCCACCCACAGAAAATTTCAAGGATATCCCGGTAGTCACGAAGGGACCTTATGATTTTAAATAACAGTTCAAAGCTGAATGTTCCCTGCCCCTTGGACGGCAGACCGGAAATTACCCCAATCATCAACGAGGATACTTCTTTTCTATGAACGAAACCGCTCATATAGAACATCGCGATTATGTCGGTGCAAAACTTGGTATGTGGCTTTTTTTGTTCACCGAAATCCTGCTTTTCGGCGGCATGTTCCTCGTCTATTCGGTCTATCGTGCGGTCAACACAGCCGATTTCCATGAAGCGGGAATGGAAATGAACGTGACTATCGGTGCTGTGAACACTCTCATCCTGCTGACCAGCAGTCTGACCATGGCTCTTTCGATTTCGGCCATTAAGAATAATGCGAAAATGCGCTCTGTCCTTTTCCAAGCCGTCACCATTGTGCTGGGCATTGCGTTTCTCGTCAATAAATATTTCGAATGGGCCGATCATATCAGACACGGCTTCTACCCCGATTCACCCAAGCTGTTGGCCATGAGTCACGGGAAAATACTTTTCTTCGGCTTGTATTATGTCATGACCGGCATTCATGCCCTGCATGTCGTGATCGGAATAAGCATCATCGGCTTTGTGCTGATTCTGACGCTTCGCGACAGCGTGTCAGGAACAGATTATGTCAAACTGGAGAACACGGGACTTTTCTGGCACATCGTCGATGTCATCTGGATTTATTTGTTCCCGCTGTTCTACTTGATATTGTAATTTATTATTGTGGCCGCGGATTTGGTCCGCACGGATTTCAAGGTTGCCGTCACGGAGAAATCGTGGGCGAAGCCTGCCCGCGAGAAAAGATCATGGAACAAAAACAGGAAGAACGGGTTCACGTGCCGACCCAAGTATTTGTAATCGTCTGGATCGCCTTGCTTTGCTTAACGGGATTGACGATCAAGGCCGCGCAAATGAAAATGGGTGAATGGAGCATGGTAGCCAATATCGCCATCGCTTCAGTCAAGGCGAGCCTGGTACTCTGGTTTTTTATGCACCTCAAGTATGAAAAAAGACTATTCAAACTGTTGATCTTTGTCCCGATTATAACTGTCTCGATCATCATCGTGTTGACATTCTTCGATATCTGGTATAGATGATCTTATGGCACTCTGTACTATGTGATTGTATTCCGAACGCTGAACGCTGAACTTCTACAGGTGGATTATGGTAACCGGCTGGCCGCATATGTCGAACCCCGCGGACGACATATTCTTCTTCATTCTCGGCATATCTGTCGTTCTTCTGGCTCTGAACACGGGAGTCATGCTCTATTTCGTTTTCCGTTACAGCAGAAAGAGACACCCCCAGGCCGAGGAGGTGAAGGAGAACGTTCCACTCGAGATCATCTGGACAGTCATTCCCACGATCCTCGTGCTAGCGATCTTCTTCGTCGGCTGGAAGGGTTTCCAGTATATGCGGACAGCCCCTCCCGACGCCATGGTGGTGAAGGTCGTTGCCCGGCAGTGGTCATGGACCTTCGATTATGCGAACGGTAAGGAAAGCAATGTACTCAATGTTCCAGTGCGAAAGCCTATTAAGCTCCTGATCACCTCAGCCGATGTTCTGCACAGTCTCTACATACCCGCATATCGGATCAAGGAGGATGCTGTGCCCGGCAGGGAAACACACCTCTGGTTCCTCCCTGACGAACTCGGGTCCTATGACCTATTCTGCACGGAGTACTGCGGATTGGGACACTCCTCTATGATCACCAAAGTGGAAGTCATGACCGAACAGAATTTCGATGCGTGGTACAAAGGGGGGGAAGAAGCCGGTACTGCAAAAACTCCCGGTCCGCCGCAGGCTGCAGCAAAAGAGGTTGAAGGAAAGCCAGCGCACGAGGGTGCACAACTCATTCAGGTCAAGGGCTGCGTTGCCTGCCATACAACTGACGGCACACCGAAGATAGGGCCGACATTCAAGGGGGTTTTCGGAAAAAAGGAAACCGTGATTCGTGATGGTAAGGAACGACAAATCACGGTTGATGAAGCATTCATCAAGCAGACGCTTCTACACCCGGAAATAGATCGGGTCAAGGGATTCCCGCCGATTATGCCCTCTCAGCAGGGGCAACTGACGGGCAACGAAATAGATGCGATAATCGAGTATATAAAAAGTCTGCAATAGATCATCATCACCTGCGAAATTAAGACTCTTCGGGGCATCGTGCTCGGGGATTGAGTGATTCATCAACATGGCAATCTGGAAATCCTATATAGTTCTCACCAGAATATCCATTTCCGTTTTCGCCGCCTGTTCCGCGGCAACGGGTTTTTTTCTTTTTTCGTATCACCCGGTAATTGGCGCGCTTGACGTTGCCACAGCAGTCTTTTTTCTGTCCTGCGGCGCCTCAGCCCTCAACCAACTCCAGGAACGTTTCATTGATGCAAAAATGGAAAGAACACGTAAACGGCCGATTCCGTCCGGCATCATCTTCCCTCGTCAGGCGCTTTTCTTTTCTCTATCGCTGATGTCATTCGGTTTATTCATACTATGGTCAGGAAGAAGCGAAATAGCCCTCATCCTGGGGCTCGCAGCGATTCTCTGGTATAACGGCGCCTATACCTATCTCAAGAGGATAACGGCATTCGCATCAATACCGGGAGCCGCCGTCGGTATGATCCCGCCTGCGATCGGCTGGGTCTCCGCAGGGGGTTCTCTTCTGGATGCCCGCCTCGCAACGGTCTGCTTCATTTTCTTTATGTGGCAAATCCCGCACTTCTGGCTCCTCGTCTTGAAGCACGGAGAAGAATACGAACGTGCTGGCCTCCCTTCGCTCACCTCGGTTTTGGGCAAGCCGCAAATTGCGAGGCTAACTTTTGTCTGGATTTCTGCGGCGGCAATCACCAGTTTAGTCCTGCCTCTCTACGGTTCGGTGAGATCGCCCCTCGTTTCCTTTTCTTTCTTCCCCTTGGCCGTCTGGCTCATCTGGAATGAACGATCTTTGACGGGAATGCATCCCTCGCTGCCTCCTTCCCAGCTCCTCTTCAGAAAGATAAATATCTACCTGTTCCTCATAATGTTGCTTCTTTCGGCAGACAATGCTCTTCACAGCCTATCATGACGGACACTCCTACCGATATTGCATTGAAACTCAAACAGCTTCTTATAGACTCGTCGTCGCTCATCGAGGAATATACAGCTACGATCTGCCCGGTTTGTATTGATGTGTGCTGCAGGCAAAAACACGGACTTTATCGTGAGAATGATATCGGATATCTGAACGGGCTTGGCATAGTAGCACCGCAGCGGGATGAGGGGAGATCACTGGAGGGGCCCTGTGAGCTCATGGGGCCCTGGGGCTGTATTCAGCCCCGGTGGATGAGGCCATTCAAGTGTACATGGTATTTCTGCGATCCGCTTCTTGCGGCGCTTAATAGCGGACCGCAGAAAAAAGCGAGAAAGCTCACCGGGATGATGCAAGATATGATAACCTTTTATAATGTATTATCGGCCGGTTAAAGGATAACGAAGATTTTTTTGTTACCACACGTACCGTTAATTTTTAGCTGCTTTTCTTAGCAGAAGTTACTTCCCGAAGGGACAAACAGGATACCTGCATTCCTTGCAATGGAGGCAGAGTCCGCCGTGACCGAGTTCCGCCAGTTCCCTTCTACCGATCTTCTCGCCGGCCAGCACCCGCGGCAGGATGAGATCGAGGACCGTAATGCTATGATACATTCCACAGGCCGGAATGCCGAGAATCGGGATAAGATCCGCGTTTCGAGCTCCGCGTCCCAGGTTACTCCCACTCTGGACCGGGATATCTAAACACTGAACTTTTTCTATGTATCCCACGAGGAACATCGCCCCGGGAAGTACGGCCGCGCCGTAGGCAATATCTTTCGCGCCGATATTTCTGATGGCGAACCGGGTAACATCATCGGGATCCACTGACATGCCGCCGGTGGTAATAAGCAGGTTCGCGCCGGCATCCAAGAGTTCCCGCATCCGCTGCTCGATGATTGCGGCGTCATCGGGGGCATAGTAGAGACCGACAATCTCACCCTTGAAAGCCTCTATTTTTTTTGAAATGATGGGAGCGAAGGCATCCCTGATCTGGCCGTTATAAACCTCATTTCCCGTTATCACGACCCCGGCTTTAGGTTTCCGCAGTTCCTTGACTTCTACAACCGGCTTTCCGGCAGCGCGGGCTTTCTCGCAGATCCCGATTGCCTCATCGATCACACCTCGTTTCACCACCAGAGGAATAGCCCTCGTGCCTGCGACAACCCGCTCCTCTTTAACCAGGGAATTGCTGTGCCGTGCAGCGCACATGACATCTCCCAGCATGTTGAATTCAAGCAGCGCTTCACGGTTCACGTACAGCAGGCCATCGCGCTCTGCGACAATATTGATCTTGCCTTCCTTCGGTTCACCCTCAGCCCGGACTCCCGCTCCCATGAGAGCGGCAGCAAGAGCGCAGGCCGCATCATCCTCATGCATCTCATCAGGGGCAAGAGAGAGCACGAATAGGTGTTCCTTTCCCAGGCGTTTCAGATGTACAATGTCTTCGAGTCGAATGATATGCCCTTTTTTAAACGCCCTGCCCTTGAATTCGTCCTTCCTGATTTCAGTGATATCGTGAGCAAGGACCATCCCGACCGCAGCGGAGATAGGTACTGTTTTCCCCTCTGTCGCATTTGTTCCCGTGCTGTTTTGTCGATTACACATAGGCGACTGCCTCCCCCGGCCCTGTGAGACCGGACCGCTGGCGCCTCCGAATCACATCAAGGCATCTGGCACCTGTTGCATCCTGTCTTCACATCGAACGCCCGTTGTCCGTTGTGGAAGGCTCCACGCATGTCAGTCATGGCTTTCTTTACGTCCGTTGCCATAATGTGGAATATCTGATAATGACATGCCCCGCTGAGTTCCATTGGGCCGGCGTGAAAATCATGGATTTATACAACATCCGAGGCGCCCGATACGCGAAAAAACGATGTTCACACCGCTGATCTCTACAGCTAGCGGCACAAACGGCATGATGATGCTGAACATGAGGACGCCCTTTTTTCATGCTTCCCCCGGTAGTGGAATTATCAATAAGCGTATCATAAAAAGCCGCTCAATTCAAAAGAAAACAGGCGTTTTTTCATCGGAGCCAGAATTGGATTTGAACGACGGGAAAAGTTCCCATGTTTGCCCTTCAAACGATTGGCTTTGATCGGGTGTCCTGATATGCATGCTGGACTTCTGCGCTCTGCCGGTGACGCGAGGCCGGCCGTTTTTACCGGGATACAAGGCAGGAGCGTTCCGCAACCTTCCGTCTTGACAGATTCTGCAAATTAGCATAATCTCCCTCTACGATAAAGGCTGGTCCGATTTTCTGCATAGACCGCCGGCACGGTGTGAACGACCTTGCTACGGCAGCCAGCTATGAAAAACTGCGCCGGCTCCAGTTCGGGCAGAGTGCATACGTGATTTCTCCGGAGGTGAACATGCGGATTCTCATCTTGTCCTGGTTCCTGATGCTGGCCTTATCATTCCGAAGCGCAGCAGCCGGTGAACTGAGGGTGCTTGACTTGTTTGACGGCAGCACTATCACCGGAGAAGTTCAGTCACTCAGCAACGGGGTTTACACGGTCAAATCGGTAAGCCTCGGCATAATAAAAGTCGAGGCATCGAAAATACAATCCATCCATGCGATATCGTCGTCGGCGGGCACAGGAACAGGCAACGGTGGCTCTGTTGGTGATATGAAATCGCTCCAGGAAAAGATGCTCAACAATACGGAAATCATGAGCCTGATCCTGACCCTCCAGAACGATCCCGAGTTTAAAAAGATCCTTGAGGACCCCGAAATCATGAAGGCCGTCAATGCTGGTGATGTTGCTGCCCTCCAAGCCAACCCCCAATTCATGAAGCTCCTCAACAACACCACGGTCAAAGAAATCGGAGGCAAAGTAAAATAAGGGATTAAACCACTACTGTATGACACATTGCTGTTGACATCGCTTTTCGTTCCGGATACTATCACCGAAAAATTCAGAAGGGATGCAGTATGGCCATAACTTACAAAGACGCAGGCGTTGATATCGACGCCGGTGATCTCTTCGTCGAGAAAATCAAACCCTATGTGAAGTCAACGTTTCGGCCAGAAGTCATGACACATATCGGCGGATTTGGCGGACTTTTCGCGCTCAAGAGATTCAAGGAGCCCGTGCTTGTGTCCGGGACAGACGGCGTCGGCACGAAGCTTAAGATCGCTTTTCTAATGAACAAACACGATACGATCGGAATCGACTTAGTCGCTATGTGCGTCAACGACATTATTGTCCAGGGCGCCGAGCCGCTCTTTTTCCTCGATTATTTCGCAACGGGCAAGCTTAAGCCCAAAGAGCATTCCGACATCGTCAAGGGCATTGCCGAAGGGTGCAAACAATCGGGCTGCGCACTTATCGGCGGAGAGACCGCGGAGATGCCATCGTTCTACAGCGAGAATGAATACGATCTGGCGGGCTTCGCCGTCGGGGTGGTTGAAAAAAAGAAGCTCGTCAATGGCTCGAAGATTAAGCCAGGAGACCGCCTTGTCGGGCTGGCATCTTCGGGGCTCCACAGTAACGGCTTTTCCCTGGTGCGAAGGGTGCTTCTCGAGAAATCAGGGTACGGCGTGCAGGACCTTCTGAGCGAACTGAGCCAGGTCCCCCTTGGCGACGTCCTGCTTACCCCCACGAGAATATACGCGAAAACCATTATGGCTCTTTTGAAGGAATTCGACATCCACGGCATGGCACACATCACGGGCGGAGGCATCACCGAAAATACGCCCCGCATGCTTCCGAAAGGAACTCAGGCCTTAATCAGGAAAGGGAGCTGGGAAGTGCCTCCTATTTTCAAACTTATCCGGAAAAAAGCGGGTGTCGATGACACTGAAATGTACCGGGACTTCAACATGGGAATCGGCATGATCCTTGCCGTACCTCGGACACAGGCCGAAGCGGTCATGAAAAAAGCGTCGAAGCTGGGGGATAAATCGTACCTCGTCGGCGAGGTTGTTAAGGGAAAACAGATTGTGAGGTATGAAATCTAGGTTTTAGGTTTTAGTCCCGACTGCTGACTCCCGCACCGCCTCCTGAATTTGTTTGAGGGACTTCCATGAAAACAGTAAAACTCGGTGCCCTTGTATCCGGCCGTGGCTCCAATCTCCAAGCAATCATCGACAACATTGAGAACGGAACACTGTCGGCGGAACTCGCCGTCGTGATCAGCGATCAGGCTGATGCCTACGCTCTTGAACGAGCTCGGAAACACGGTTTGCCCGCAGTACATATAAGTGCAAAAGGGTTTAAAGGTAAACGGGAAGAGTATGATGCATTGCTCATAAAAGAATTGAGTCAAAGGGACGTCGAACTTGTCTGCCTTGCCGGTTTCATGCGGATCATCACCCCCACGCTGATCAAAGCCTTTTCCAACCGCATCCTGAATATCCACCCCGCCCTCCTGCCGGCCTTCCCTGGCCTTCATGTCCAAAAAGCGGCTCTGGAGCATGGAGTCAAGTTTTCGGGGTGCACAGTACATTTCGTGGATAAAGGTATGGACACCGGACCGATCATCATTCAGGCTGTTGTCCCGATCCTGGACAATGACACGGAGGACAGCCTGTCAACCCGAATCCTCAGACAGGAGCACAAGATCTATTCCCGCGCCATTCAGCTCTATGCCGAGGGCAGACTCACTATCCGGGGCAGACATGTTGCCGTCTCTAAAGGGGAACAGTCGGCCGATGCGTTTCTGATAAATCCCTGAAAAGTCGTAGTACCACCGCCGTGATCATGGAGCGGCGGATTGTTAGTTTATTTGCTGTTGTGTTACCTGGGTTACCGGCAGGCTCATTTTGAATGTTACTCCGCTTGACACGTTCTTTACGATGCCGATGGTTCCCCTATGATTCTCAAGCAACCGCTTCGAAATCGCCAGCCCCATGCCTGTCCCCTTCGGTTTTGTTGTAAAAAAGGGCTGAAAAATTTTATCCATCACTGTGGAATCCGGCACCTTGCCGGTATCGGACACTTCAATCAGGATGGCCCGTGCCGACGAATCAAACCGTGTTTTGATCCCCAAGGTTCCGCTGCCTTGCATGGCGTCAATAGCATTCAGCATCAGATTCATGAAGACCTGCTTCAGTTGCATGGGATCAGCCGTGATTGACGGAAGATTCTCTTCAAAATCCCTAACAACAGAAATGGTTTTCGATACGTCCGACGACGGACGGGGGTTTTTCAGCACCATGCCGGCAACAGCATCCAGAACGGCATTGACATCGGTATCGTCGAATTGAGGCTGGGAGGGCCTGGCGAAATTGAGAAGCTCCCTGATCAGCAGTTCGATCCGTTTGATCTCGCCGATAACGAGTACAAGAACGCGCTTGTCCTCTTCAGGGAGGTAAGGCGCAGTGGAGAGTATCTCGATTGAAGCCTTGATGCCTGCAAGGGGATTTTTAATTTCGTGCGCCAGTCCTGCCGCCAGTTCCCCTGTGGTTTTGAGCTGCTCGGTCCGTTGCAGGGTTTCCTCAGCCTGTTTCCGCTCGGTGATGTCACTGTCGATTGCCAGAATATAACGGTGATTCCCCAGTTCAAGAAGACCAGCGCTGATTGTCACGGGGAAAACGGTTCCGTCTTTCCTGATATGATTGATTTCCCGCTTGAGCCACTCTCCCTCGAATATGCGCTCTATCCGGTCAGTCACTCTGGCGGATGAATCAGCATCGTCGAGGTCACTGATGTTCATGGTCAAAAGTTCCTCATGGGTATAACCATGCATCTTCACAGCGGCCTGATTGGCGGCCACGATCTTCCCCATGTTATCCCCTTCGCCATCCAGGATAAATATGGCGTCGCCGGCGCTTTCGAAGAGCAGGCGATACCGCTTCTCGCTCTCCTCGATTTTTTTAACTTGTTCCTTTAACGAACTCACCATCGCATTGAAACCGATCGCTAGTTCGCCGAACTCATCCTGGAGTCCGACTACTCTATAATCGAGATTCCCCGTTTTCAAATTTCTCGTAGCGTTCAGCAGCGCTTGAATCGGGCGGGTGACGCCTCTGAGCACCGAAAAGGCCATGAGGGCGATTACGAAGGGACCCGCGGCAACGACCATAATCAGCAGGATTTTCGTGCGATGAACTTCGTGCAGAGCATCATCTGTCCGCTCCGATAGTTTTTTGTCGGTTATCGCGATCATGGTGTTAATATTGTCGATCAGAGCCTCGCCGATAATGTTGGCTCGTTCCAATTCGACGCGAAAGCGGCCGGCGTCCGATTTCTGTGCCAATCCGTTGGTGATTTGCTCGCCGTATTGCTCGACCTGATGCTGCAGATCCTGGAGCCTGAGCAGGACGCTTTCCTCGTGGTGGCATCCAAAACAGACATTGATCGTATGCTTCATGGCACCAACATGACTTTCAACGGAATCGACGGTTTCCGCGTGCTGTGTGCCCTGGGAATACAGATCCGCCTCCGCCCTGCGAATGTTCAGGAGCAGGTTCTCCCTGAGGATCTCCACCTTGTGGAACATGATCAACTCATCAAACCGCGTTGCGTTGGTTTCGATCGATTTGATGAGATAAATACCGCCGAAAATGAAGAGTAGAGATACGATACTGAGAATTATGATGATTTTCTTTTTCATAATGAGACGGATATACTCCTTACTGCAAGCAAGGGGGCAAGAAGCGCGGGTTTGCTCCTGGCGGCGATATCACCGTTTATTTACCGGTGATTCGATCTATACGGAACAATTTTTTCATAGCTAGCTATCTCCAACCCTTTTCGGGCAATCGGAATCAAGGACTCCCAGGTTTCAGCCATGGTATCGTCTCTGTTCTTTTTTTAACCTCAATGAAATTGAAACGGAATAATCTCTGCCTTAGGAAAGTATTAGAAATAACGAAATATTATACCTTCGTTGTTGAGTGCTGTCAATGTACAAAAAGGCGATGGGCAATCCCGATTACCTAACAAGGCTTAGGAAAATCAGGGCGCGAATCCCTGACGTTAACCGGTAGTAGCATTGTTCGGCTGTCGTGATAGATAGAGGAGAGTAATAAAATGCTGGTTTTCAGGAATGGTAGTGAAGAAATGGTGGACGAGAAGGGGATCGAACCCTCGGCCCCCGCATTGCGAACGCGGTGCTCTCCCAGCTGAGCTACTCGCCCCCGGTCTGGAGACTGTAAAACGTTTTGAAACGGCTATAATCTAATCCATCAACCTTAAGAAAGCAAGAGAAAAATTGAAAAGGGATTCATCCGCTTAAGTGCAGGAGAAGCATCCTCAAACTCACCTCCTTTCTTCCGGATTTCTCTTTAGCCCTGTTTATGTCTCTGCTTATTGACAAATCGATCTATCTCCGCTATAGTGTGCAGGCTCGGAACTCAGACTTCCGGCGAAAGGAGAATAAGCGATGCGTGAGAGACAGAAAGAACTGCGCCGGAGGCGCAAGCGGAGGGTAGAAACCCTTCGGAGCAAACACCATGCGGCGAAAGCCGACGCAGCAGCCAAAAAAGGAAAATAACCGGATGCCCGCCCGGCATACAGGCTTAAGAACCTCGATCGTTCTGTTCGTGCTGCTTCTTTTCAATGCGCTTCTGCAGTCGGGCTGCGCCCCCAAACTGGCTCCTGCTCCAGAACAGGTCTGGGAAAAGGACGCGCGTGCGCTCCTTGACCAGGCTGACAGCCAGTTCGCAAAGAAACAGTACGACCTGTCTGCAAGCACCATCGAGTCCTTTCTGTACCGGTATCCGACAAGCAAATACCGGGACCGGGCCTTCTATCGTATGGGTGAAATTCGTTTTACCCAGCGCGACTACGCCAAAGCCGCCAATTACTACAAGGAAATCATCCAGGAGTATCCTGCATCATCCTCCATCCTTGCTGCAAAGTTCCGGTTAGGCCAGTGTTTCTTCGAGCTGAAGGAATATGACCTCGCCATTGCCAACCTTGCAGACCGCAGCAAGATATCTGATCCCACTCAGTTAAGACGCATCGCCGAAATGCTTTCTGTTGCCTATTTGGCGAAAAAGGACTATCTCCACGCTTCCCGGGAATACGCCTACCTCGCGGAAAATGCGCAGACCGAACAGCAGAGGGTCGGCTATCGCGATCGAACCCGCGAGATTGTCTATAAAGATCTTACAGAGGATCAACTCAAAACATTAGCAACTGAAAGGGCTTATCCGGCAGATATAGCCCAATTACGCCTCGCAGAACTCCTGATTGAAAAAAAGCAGTACCAGGAGTCCATCCAGATCGCCCGGCGGTTCCTTGAAAATAATCCCTCCCATCCGGAGAAGACACACGCCGAAATGCTCCTGAACGAAGCGATGACAAAGCTCTCGGCGCCGCGTTATTACCTCGGAGCGCTCCTTCCGCGGACAGGAGAGCTCGCCTTCTTCGGAGACCGGGTGTTGAAGGGAATACAGCTTGCCGTACATGAATACAACATCCAGAAACCCGATGACCGTGTAGATCTTCTTATCATGGATACCGAGGGCTCGCCGGAAAAAGCCGTAAGCGGCCTGAACGAACTTGCCTCCAAGGGGGTCATTGCCGTGATCGGCCCGCTACTAACAAAAGAGACAGAGGCCCTAGTTCCGGTACTGGAAAAGCTTAAAATCCCGGCAATCACTCCCGCAGCGTCAGGAGAAGACATTGGGAAACTGAGCCCCTGGCTTTTCCGGAACGCGCTTACCAATTCGAGTCAGGCAGAAGCGGCAGCCCGGTTCGCACAGGAGCAGAGTCTTAAAAAATTCGTAGTCCTCTACCCCGACGATGCCTACGGCAGGGACCTGGCCCGTCTCTTCACGAAAGATATGGAACGCCAGGCTGAGATCCTGGCAACCATCGCCTATCCTCCTGATGTGAAGGATTTTGGACCATATATCCGGAGAGTGATGGAAATCGACCTGCGCTCCCGGAAAATCCAGATCCCCGATGATGAATCTGAGCGTAAAAAACTGTTCCAGGAATATATCCCTGGCTTTGACGCACTCTATCTGCCGGGCTACGCCGATCGTGTCGGATTACTAATACCACAGCTTGCTTTTTACAATATATCCGGTATTGCATATATCGGCTCGAATAACTGGGACTCTCCGGACCTCTTGGATCGGGCCCAACGTTATGCCGAAGGCGCCGTGTTCACCGATGGCTTTTTCCCAGAGAGCACGGACCCTGCGATCAAGACTATCATTGACGCCTACCGTTCCGCATACCAGCAGGAACCAGACATCCTGGCGGCCCAGGCCTACGATGCGACCGCCATGGTGCTTTCCCTGCTCGCGGAGCATAAGGATACTCCGCTCGCGATCAGGGATGGCCTGATGTCACTTAAGGACTTCCCTGGGATCTCGGGCATGACAACTTTTGCGGGTACCGGAGAAGCACAGAAAAAACTCTTCTTGATCAAAATCCAAGATGGGAAATTTACCCTCTACAGTGACAAAAAATAAAGTCCTTCCCGGTTTTCCCTTGACAAGACAGCTCCGTTTCTTTTAGTATCATTATTCACTGATTTCGTTACCCGCTGTCTACACAATCGATGGATAAACTGAACGTAGTACAAAAAATCATCATCATGGCCCCACCGCTTGTGTTCGCCATCGTTCTCCACGAGGTGGCCCACGGATGGGTCGCGAACAAACTTGGTGATCATACGGCGCGTGATCGCGGACGGCTTACTCTGAATCCGGTTTCCCATGTCGATCTATTCGGCACCATCATCATGCCGATCCTCCTTTACCTATCCACGCACGGTAGGTTCGTTTTCGGATACGCAAAGCCTGTTCCTATCAATCCCTACAATTTCAAAGATCCAAAAAAGGGCATGGCATTCTCATCGCTCGCCGGCCCAGGGATCAATTTAATCATGGCGATAGTATTCTCCTTTTTCCTGCGTGTCATTTTACCGATCGTAGAAGGCTTCGTCCCGAGATCGGAGTGGGAGGCTGTCGGCCTTCCTCTTATTCTCATGCTGGGATATGGGGTCCTGATCAACGTCGGATTAGCCCTGCTTAACTTGATACCGGTCCCTCCGCTGGACGGCAGCAGAATAGTCTATTGGCTCCTTCCCGATACCATGGCATCTGCATACTATCGCCTTGAACGATACGGCATGCTAATCGTCTTAGCGCTCTTTGCATTTAACATTCTTGGTTACCTGATCTGGCCGATCATGCAGCCAGCCCTCGATATTCTTCTTGGACAGGACATACTTGCAATACTCAGTCACTTTCTTTTCTAGGGAGAGATAACGAAAAGGAGTTTGAAAGAACGAATTATGTCCAAACAACGTGTTTTAAGCGGCATGCAGCCCAGCGGACTGCTTCATCTCGGTAACCTCATGGGCGCTCTTGAAAACTGGAGAAAGCTCCAGGACCGATACGAGTGCTATTACTTTATCGCCGACTGGCATGCCCTCACCACGAACTATGCCGACACGTCTCGTATCCGCACATACGTCAAGCAGATGGTCATCGACTGGCTAGCGGCCGGACTCGATCCTGAAAAGGCAGTACTCTTCCAGCAGTCGCTCGTGCCCGAACATGCGGTCCTCCATGTGCTCCTGTCCATGTCCACACCCCTTCCCTGGCTTGAGCGTGTCCCCACGTATAAGGAAAAGATCGACCAGCTCCAGGACAAAGACATGAACACTTATGGCTTCCTCGGCTACCCTGTTCTACAGGCTGCGGACATCCTGATCTATAAGGCCCACTTTGTTCCTGTCGGGACCGACCAGCTCCCGCACCTGGAACTTACGCGCGAGATCGGCAGGCGCTTTGACCAACTCTATGGAGAGATATTCCCCGAACCCCAGCCGCTCATGACCGAATATCCCAAACTCCCGGGTACCGATGGCCGTAAAATGAGCAAGAGCTACAATAACTGTCTTTACCTGTCCGACAGCCCCGAGGAAATCACTAAAAAGGTAATGCAGATGGTCACCGATCCCGCCCGCATCCGGAGGCAGGACCCGGGGAATCCCGATGTGTGCCCTCTCTTCACCCTCGACAGAATATTCGCGCCCAAAGAATGGTGCGATTACGTCAACGTTGAATGCCGCCGCGCGGGCATCGGTTGCGTGGATGACAAAAAAGAACTGTTGAAGCATCTCCTCGCCTATCTCAAGCCCCTCCAGGAACGGCGCAAGGAACTTGCCGCAAATCCCGGCCAGGTAAGCGGGATAATCCAGGAAGGGTCACGACGCGCCCGTATCATTGCTGCCCAGACCCTTGCTGAGGTAACCGAGGCAATGAAGCTTTGATTCTAGAAAACAGATCATGGACCGCTATCAACGTCATTGTGCGAGGTCTGATTTGAGAACTGCTCCGGTCTCGTCTCCTCCGTTATGGAACCGTAGCTGCGGCTCTCTAAGTCTTTTTTTACCTGTAATCCTATCAGAAAAAACCTTGACAATACAGTGTGTCTCCCCTATTATTTCTCTAGATACTCAGAGAATATCGTGATGATCACTACCCTTCAGGACATCTTAAAAGAATACAAATCCGATATGGAACGGATGGAGCACAGGATCCATGCAAGCCTGGGCACCGATGTTCCCCTCATTCAGCAGGTCAGCAAATACATCCTTGGCGCCGGCGGCAAACGCCTCCGCCCCCTGCTTCACCTGCTTTCTGCCCGCCTCTGCGGTTACCGCGAGCACAATGCCGAATATCTTCTCGGGAGCGTAGTTGAATACATTCATACCGCTTCGCTCCTCCACGATGACGTGGTCGACGAGGCAAAGCTGCGCCGTGGCAGGTCCTCGGCCAACTCGCTTTGGGGCAACCAAGCAAGCATTTTGGTCGGGGATTACCTCTATTCCAAGGCCCTTTACCACGCAGTACGCCTCCAAATCCAGCGCGTCATGGACGTCCTCTCGGAAACCACCACGACAATGTCCGAAGGTGAAGTCCTACAGCTTATGCAGATCCAGAATTCCGATATTGCGGAAGCCGACTATTTTAAGCTTGTGGAATGTAAAACCGGTGTTCTTATATCGGCTTCTTGCCGACTCGGCGCCATTATCAGCAAGGCGCCACTTTCGCAGGAGGATGCCCTCACCGCATATGGGAAAAAGCTCGGCCTCGCGTTTCAGATCACCGATGACACCCTCGATTACGCGGCTGACCAAAAACAGCTCGGGAAAATGCCCGGCAAGGACCTTGCCGAGGGCAAGGTGACGCTCCCTCTCATATACCTCATTCAACAGGCAAATGACGCGGAGCGTGAGCACCTCAGAAGTCTTCTCCGGGCGGATGCCATGACCGATGCAGATCTGGTCTATACGCTGGAGCTCATGGGAAAATACGGGTCCGTTAATGAGGCACTCTCCATCGCCCAAGCCTTATCAAACGAGGCCAAGACAGCCCTTAATGTATTCCCTGATTCCGCACCGCGCCAGGCCCTCATGGCCCTTGCGGACTATGTGGTGCAGCGGGAGATGTGATGCATCCCCTCATCAAGCTGGCAAAAGATACCGTTGAACTTTATGTCAGAGAAGGTAAAATCCTCGAAGTGAATGAGGAAAAACTGCCTCCCGAACTCAGGCAACGCGCCGGAGTATTCGTCTGCCTCAAGATTAAGGGAAATCTCCGTGGTTGTATCGGTACGTTTCATCCGATGGAACCGACAATCGCCCACGAAACCGTGCGGAACGCCATTAGCGCAGCCTCTTGCGATCCGCGGTTTGGATGTGTTAACGCAGATGAATTGGACTCGATCGAGTATACCGTGGACGTATTGACTCCTCCGGAAAAGGTATCAAGCAAAAGTGCGCTTGATCCGCGGCGGTACGGGGTCATTGTCCAGGCTGGCCAGAGGAGGGGCTTGCTGCTGCCCGATCTTGAAGGAGTTGACACGGCAGATTACCAGGTCAGCATCGCGATGCAGAAGGCGGGTATAGCACCCGGTACGGCCGTTTCGTTGTTCCGGTTTGAAGTAAAACGATACGAGCAATAGTATTTGGATGCATCCTCGACGCAGACGAGAAGAATTAATTATTTGCATTGTTTCCCTGCCTGCTCCGGCACGTCCGAAACCCCTCCGGGGAATCATACAGCTTCATAATGTTGAACGAGAGGGATGCCGGACAAACCGAACAACATCAAAAGTTCAATCCAAAATTTTACGATACGCAATTATTAACTTAAGGAGGAAGGAAGAATAGATGGAAAGACCGGACAAAGTTGAGAAAGAGGATACTCAGAAATTGAAACTCATTTTCCTTTCACTTGCCGTATTGGTGACGATCCTACTCGTCTGGAGTTTATATGCCGCAAACAAGGCCAGAATGGAGCGGGACTCTGCCAAGCAGGATTTGGAGTTGGTGAAACAGGACAATGCAAAACTCGAACAGATGGTGAAAGACTCGGGACAGGAAATAGACGCTCTCAAAAAGCAAGTTCAGCAGTGTGAAGCCAAAGCGAAGGCCTCGGCCAAGAAGAAGACTCCGGCTAAAAGCAGGAAGTCGACCAAGCATGTAAAACGTCATTAAGCTGCATTCGGCAATACAGACATATCAGCAGGATGGCGGGAAATACGCCCTTTTTTCTCCGGTATGTTTCTCCAGTGATGTCATTGCATGTTCAACCATTTCCCACAAGAAGGAGTACACCTTGAATAATCAGACGGTACGTTCCTATGAGTTCAAAAACGATTATCTGTATGTCGTTATCAGGCAGATGCCAGAACAGGGAACCCGGACCTATTTGTATTGCTGTGGAATCAACACAACGCGGTTCGATCCGATCTGCTGGGGTAAAACAGGCATCTGTTCGAATCCCGCTTTTAAGGGACTGCAGCAAATGCGCGCCGACGTCTCATCCTTTGCGATGAAAAAGAACTTTCAGACAAAACCTGCTGAGGGCATCGATTGCACCCCGTTCACGCCACGCGGTGACGGATGGTACCGCGAGAACATGCTCGTCACCGACGCGTCCCCGAAAAACATCAGCGAAACTCTTGAATACAGCGTTCGGGACCTGGTCAAAACAGTCCTCTATGTCTGCGCGCCGGATGTAAAAATCCCCACCAAACTGCCGACATCCCCCGCGCTCCAGAAGTGGTTGGACACGTTCAATGTGAAAAATTACGTTGCAGCGGCTCCACCTCCGATTGCAAGAGCGCGTGACCAGAAATAAGATATTCATCATACAACTCATGAAAAATATTCCCGGCTGAACAGCCGGGAATATTTTTCACATTTCCAAGGTTCTCAGGGGACCGCGATCATGTCGTATCTTGCGATCATCAAAGACGACCGCTATCTCGAGCACCACGCCGGAGAGGGCCATCCTGAGAGCCCCAATCGGCTCCGCGTGCTCTATGACCTGATTAATGCAGAATTCAGCGACCTCCCCCTTATTCCACCCCGTCTCGCGACGGAAAGTGAACTGGCCCTCATCCATACCCCCCTCTACATTCAGATGGTGGCTAACACTGAGGGTAAGGTATTCTCGCGGCTGGATCCCGACACAGGCCTCTCTGCCCGGTCTTACGAAATCGCACGGCTCGCTGCAGGCGGCCTCCTCCAAGCCATAGACTCACTCCTGACTCATGACCCCAAATCCCGGACCCCGGAAACAGTTTTTGCCTTCGTTCGGCCGCCAGGGCATCATGCCGAGCCTTCACGAGGCATGGGGTTTTGTATCTTCAACAACGTTGCTATTGCAGCCGAATATGCTAGAGAAAAGTTCGGTTTGAAGCGCATACTCATTGTGGACTGGGATCTGCATCACGGAAACGGCACTCAGCACGCATTTTACGATACCCCTGCCGTGCTCTACTTCTCTTCGCACCAGTATCCCCACTACCCAGGTTCCGGCAACTTCGACGAGGTAGGCAGCGGCGCAGGTGAAGGCTTTACCATAAATGCTCCCCTGCCCGCCGGATTCGGTGATCCCGAGTATGTCCGTATTTATTCCACCGTTTTATTGCCGGTCGCGCTGGAGTACAAGCCAGAACTGGTCCTTGTCTCGGCTGGTTTCGACCCTTTTGTCCAGGATCCCCTTGGAAGCATGAAGTTGACCGGAAACGGTTTCGGCGCTCTAACCGGCATCGTCCAAGACATAGCGAAGGCAACCTGCGACAGCAAGATATTGATAACACTCGAGGGTGGCTACAATCCAGAAGGTTTGAGGAGTGGGGTAAAGTCGGTTCTTAGGACACTGATGGGTCGTCCTGCAAAAGTCATGGGAAAAGCGCCCGCAAACGCAGCGGATCAGGTAATCGAACGTATTGTCAGTATGCAGAAAAAATACTGGAAAAGTCTCCGTTAAAGGCAGCTACGAACCTGTCCGTAGCTGCATAATGAGTCAGATGCATCGTTTGTTGACTCAGTCGGTGTTGTTCTGATATTATCAACTGAGGATACATTTGTATTTGTGACATTTTCCCGGCCTAAAGGCCGAGGTTTTACAGTATTGAAGACAGCACACCGGTCAGCAGTGGAACCAACCATGTTAAGGTTAGCTCGACGCTGATAGAACCAGTGCTCATGCTCTGCAATGGGGTTGGTGATGTCGGTAATCATCGCTATTCTCTACTTGCCGATATATGAAATGGGGGGACATTTTAAATGACGGCGTACCGGAGAAGACGGATAGGCGATATCCTCACGGCGAAGGGCATCGTAAATCAGGAGCAGATCGACAACCTCTTGTTGAAATCTGCCGGTCGCCAGCGGCGGATCGGAGAAATGCTCATTGCTGAGGGACTGGTGACGGAAGAGGCTCTCTTTCAGTCGCTGGCAGAACAGCGCGGTTTGCGCTATGCCGACCTGAAAGATTTCCACATACCAGTTCCTCTCTTTGATGCCATCCCAGTCGAATTGATGCATCGGTATCAGTTCATTCCGATGGAAGACACCGGCGAAGTGCTGATTGTCGCCATGACGGAACCAAACAATCTGCCCGCCATCGATGAATTGGAAATGATCCTAAACAGGCAGATCGAGATCGCCGTGAGCACACCCTCGGCCATCCAAGCGGTATTGCAGCGAAATGGATCGTCGGAGCAAATGATGCACGCCGTTTCCGAGGATTTCAAGTTCCTCCTTGTCAAGGAGCGGGAAGATGGGGAAAATGAGGAAGTTCTCTCGTTCGAGACGACTGACAAGGATGAGGGCCCCATCATCAAGCTCATGCATACCACCATTTTTAACGCCATCCAGCGTCGCGCCAGCGACATCCACATCGAGTCCACCGACAAAAACGTACTGATCAAATACCGCATCGACGGTTTACTATACCCCGCCGCAGACCCGATTGATGTCAGGCTTCACAACGCAATCGTATCACGCATCAAGGTCATGAGCGAACTAAATATTGCAGAACACCACGTGCCGCAGGATGGCCGTTTCAAGCTGCGCACCGCCGGCAAGACTATCGACTTTTGCGTATCGATCCTACCCTCCGCCTTTGGCGAAGACGTGGTCATCCGCATCCTGGACAAGGAATCGATTACTGCAGGCATCAATTCTCTTCGGCTCGACAACCTTGGGTTCGACGAACGCGACCTAGCCCGTTTCCGGAAGAGCATACGGGCGCCCTACGGCATGGTCCTAGTGACAGGGCCGAAGGGAAGCGGGAAAACGACATCACTCTATGCGGCAATTACCGAGATTAACACCAGCGAGTACAAGGTGATCACTATCGAGGACCCGGTGGAGTATCAACTCCGGGGAGTGGTGCAGATCCCGGCGAACGAAAAGAAAGGACTGACGTTCGCAGGGGGCCTGCGTTCGATTCTCCAGCACGATCCTGACAAAATCATGGTCGGTGAAATCCGTGACGCTGCAACAGGGCAGATCGCGGTGCAGTCCGCGCTCACTGGCCACCTGGTTTTTACCTCGCTGCGCGCCAACAATGCCGTTGATGTGCTTGGCATATTTCTGAACATGGGTATCGAGCCCTACAATTTTGTTTCATCGCTCAACTGCATTCTCGCACAGCGGCTTGTCAGGATTCTTTGCTCCAGCTGCAAAAAACCAGTGATTCTGTCCCGGCGGGATTTCGAGGAGTCCGCGGTTGATTACGAGAAGTATAAAGACCACCATTTCTATGACGCTGGCGGTTGCAATGAGTGCAACTTTACCGGCTTCAGGGGTAGGAAAGCCATCACCGAGTTTCTCGACCCATCAGACCACATTAGGGAGATGATCCTAGAAAAAAGACCGTCATCGGAAATTCGAAAAGCCGCCATCGCGGACGGCATGACAACACTCCGCCAGTCCGCTCTTGCTAAGGTCTTCGCGGGCGATACCACACTCAGGGAAATCAACCGAGCTACTTTTATTGAATGACAGGGGATCACGAGCGTGGGCAGTTTGGCGTACAGAATCTAAGGCTCACTCCCTTAATTTTTCCGCGGGTTTTATCGCCGGTCCGGGAAATCAGCGGACTTCACTTACATTGCGCTCCTGATAATCATCTGACCATCGATATCAGTCTTGGCGTACTGCAAATTACCGGCAGATCGTCTAATCCGAAATCCGTTCACCAACCGCATTACCGGTGTACACAGTAGAAGCGACAAGATAGGAAGGAGAAATTTTATGGAATTCATGCCGAGACTTCCGTGGGGACTGCTCATAATCGCCTGCTTGACGTTGGGATTGGCTCCCTTTGCACCGCCCCATATCTGGGAGAAACTCCAGATGCTCGTTAAAGGCCAGCTAGTGAGGCCCGTCGACTGGTTCGACCTTGTTTTACATGGTATACCCTGGGTACTGCTTATTGT
>Ga0335081_10000935_pt1 | contig 46928 bp, 27 predicted proteins | sample Lox_Sample_35_FD_206713 | JGI IMG/M metagenome (GOLD analysis project Ga0335081, IMG submission 206713) | Soil microbial communities from Loxahatchee National Wildlife Refuge, Florida, United States - Lox_Sample_3.5 | ecosystem: Environmental > Terrestrial > Soil > Wetlands | place: USA... | reverse complement strand
GCCCTCAAGATTTCCACAACCCCAAAATCCGGATGGACGTGTAGCCCCCCTTTTTCACACTCTGTCGCAAGCGCGCAATTTTCCACGCTTCCATATTCTTCGCGGACGTCAGCCCGATAGACCGATGCCAAGACCGGTCGCATGTAGGGTTCCAGCCGGTCGCTGTTGGTGATGACTGCCCGGGGGCTATAGATCTCTAGACCTCTTTCCTGAATTGCCTTGGCCAGAAAATAGTTGGCCGACGCATAGCCGGTAATCAGTTGAGGCTGGAAACGATTAAGGGCGGACGTGTAGTCTGGCGCGTTCTCCGGACTGACGTGGAAGGCGGAGAGATAGAGCTGTTTTTCCCAACGGTTATAACGCCAGAACGGCGGAGAGCTCTTCGCTTTCGGAACGATCAGTCGCCCACCTACGACCGCTCGCGAGCCTCGGTAACTCACTCCCGCCCATCGTAGCGAGCGGGCTTCGCGAGCGGCAATATTGCGCTGATGCGTTGCTGCGTCCCAATAGACGCGGATTGGCAGGCCCGTCGTTCCGCTCGTACTGAAAACTTTCGGGGGGTTTTTGGCTGCACTGACAGTCAGCAAGGCCGCAGGATCAGCGCGCACAGCCGCCTTCTCCAACAGAGGAAGCTTGCAGAGGTCGGAGATGGTCAAGTGTTCAATCAGTTCGTCAGTGACACCATGTCTCCGGAAAGTTTCCCGGTAGAAGGGTACTTCCCGGTAGGCGCGCGCGATTTGAGCCCGCAACTGCGTTTGGACGAAATCCTGCATTCGCTCGGGTGACCACGTCTCCCGCTCGACGTATTCTCGCCATGTCTGCTCAAAGACTGAGCCTAGGCGACGGCGTGCCCAGAAAAACCCGAATGTACTGATCCCGAGGCTTTGGAGCCATAGGGGGCTGACGCGATAAATGCGCTCAGTCCATTTTCCCATCACACGCTCCAAACGGTTCGGAAGGTGCCTTCATAGTCTCCAACAGGACTTGCAACCCTTCGTTTTTCATCTCCATCGGAGACTCGAGGACATCCCCACAAGACATCGAGCGCGGGCCAGTCCATAAATCATGTATAGCGCAGTTAAAGGAAAAACCGAGCCTAATCGTCGGCGTGACACCGCTGCGTACATACCGAGAGCGAAGGGCCCCATCAACGTCGCGAACAGAGAAAACACAAACAATTCAATCCTTCCGAATGCGGCAAAGAGTATCCCAAGAACGATTCCTAAAACACCGAGCAAGATATAGGCTGCGAAGAAGATGGGTTTGGCGTTGTGCAGGGAAGAAATGTCACGCAGAAAAACCTTTACGACGTGCTTTCCGTGCCAGCGATTCCTGCGATAGAACTCAGAGACTGTCTGAGGCACTCCAAGGTGCACAACATTGAGCTCAGGAAATGCCCGGACGGAGTATCCAGCCTTGCAGATGCGCTGGCAGAACTCATAGTCTTCATTCGTCTCCAACGTCTCGTCAAATCCCCCAACGGACGAGAATTGGGATCGGGGGACCACGAGATTTCCCGAAGGAATGTATTGAACAATTCCCCGTTTATTGATTCTTTCATCCGGATACCAGGCCCGGGCCACCCAGGAGGATTTTTCCGGTATCTGGCAATGCCCCCCGATGACTCCTGCAGGCTGGTCCCCGATGAGAGAAATGGCATTGGTAAGCCATTCTCGAGGTGCCAGACAATCCGCGTCCAGAAATGCAAAAATCTCGCCTTGCGCTAAGTAAGCTCCGAAGTTTCGCAGCGCAGAAATCCGTACGTTCTTCCTCTCGACCCTTCTTAAGTTAAGTTCGGATGTATAACTGTCAATGATCCGAGCGGTGCCATCCGTGGATCCGTTATCGACTACGATTACTTCAAATTGGTCCCGTGGGAAGTCCAAGTGCTGGAGCGATTCCAAGCACCGCCCAATCACTCTTCCTTCGTTCAGGGCCGGGATAATCACAGATACCTTGGGTTTCTTAGCCGCAGGCTCCTGCAATCTCTTTTCTCCCGTGGCTCCCATGAGATTCTCTCTCATTCTTCAAACTTTCTGCCCATCCTGGCTAGGCAGCAACTCGCCTGCCCACCACTTGATGATAAATTTCCATATAGCCCTGAGCCATAGCTTCGGCGGAGTAATGGCGTCTGATCAGCCGTTGGCCTTCTTCCCCTAGACGCACGCGAAGTTCGGGGGCGGCTACAAGTGTTGTGATTGCCCTGTGCAAGCCAACGACGTCACCCGGTTCGACGAGCAGTCCCGTACGGTTCGGCAGTACAACACCGGGGATCGCGCCAACGCAACTTGCCACAACGGGTTTTCCTGCTGCCATCGCCTCGAGAATGGCCATGGGCATTCCTTCACTTAGGGAAGGGAGCACCACAATGTCAAGCGAAGCATAAATCTCAGGCATATCGCGACGTTCGCCTGTGAAGATGACGTTGCCCTCGATCTTCAGTTCACGTGCCAGTTCCTCAAGGTTTCTCCGTTCCTGCCCATTCCCAATCAACGCAAAGAGCGTGTCCGGGAATCGTACTAGGATAGCCTGTGCTGCTTTCAGGAAGAGGTCTGGGCCTTTTTCAGCAATTAGTCGGCCCACCATTCCGACAACTATCCTATTTGCTTTCCCAATCTCCCTGCCAAGCGTCGGCAATGCCTCCGCAAACCGGGCAACGGGGACCCCATTTGGAATCACGGTGATTCTTTTTTTCCGAATCCCTCGTTTTTGAAGAGAGTCGGCCAACTCGTCGGAAACCGCCACCACTCTTTCAAAACCCCGCAGAAACAATCGATCTAGGATTCCGTAAAGGTGGCCGAGGCCTAGGCTTCCAAGTTGACCTTTCGGCAAGCCATGGCACGTGGCGACCATCGGAATATCAAAGTCGCGCGCCGCTGTTGCCCCGTAGATGTCGGACTTATATCCATGTGTGTGGATAAGTTCAACCTTTTGGCCCTGCAGCCAATTGGAGATCCTCCTTGAGGTGCTCCAATCCAATCTTCCTCGACACTCGAAAACTTCAACTTCGATCCCCAGGCATCTAGCCTGCTTTACGGTCTCCAGATTCGGCTTTTGCGAGTTGCGAATCATGCCAACAACGGGCCGGCAAGACAGCGTCTTTAACCCCTCGCACAAAGCCAGTAGCATGCTTTCCGCTCCGTAGTGTCCAGTGCTGCTGATCAGTTGTAGGACGCGCACGTGTTTCTCTCAAGCGTTCCGCGGAGGAGAGGAGTGTTCGTCCCTGCCTACCGCGATGGGTCCCTTCCAACCCGACAACCTGCACCAAAGTTCATGATAAAGAGAGTCTCCAAGAGTGTTCTTCAGCTTGTCTTTCAGCTGGTGGCGTAGTCCCGCCAGAAAAATCGTGCTCCGTTTCTGCTCCAGCAAGCGCCGCAGTTTAGTCGCATTCATCCATCGGTCCATAACCAATCGCCCGGTCAAGCGAACCCCAGTTCGTTCGCATGGCTCTGCCCAGGGATTGGAATGAAAGAGCTGCTTGTAGCCTGACACCGCGCAGGACTCCAGAACACGATCGTTCCACCGACCATGTGCCGCAGAAAGCGAATCAACAGGAATTCCCAGCTTGTCCTCCAGCGTCTTCTTGGAGCGCCCCAATTCGTCTTCCAACTGGACTCCCGTGCATTCGGTCAATCGAATGTGTGACCAACCGTGCGACTGCACCTCATGTCCACGAGAAACAAGCTCGCGCAATTCTTCCCAAGTCATGTAATTCGGATTGTTCCCGATATAGCTGCCAATTACGAAGAAGGTTCCTCGCAGGCCGCGGTTTTCAAGCAGTGGGGCTGCGAAGCGGTGATTGGAGAGATGACCATCGTCGAAGGTCACGCGCGAAGCCCCAGCTCGTCCGCAATGCTTCGCGGCAAGGTCCGTTATGAGTGCCAAATGCTCGTCCAAGGCGGAGCAAGTCACTGCGTAGCGATAGGAATCTGCTCCAAGGACAATCTCGTGATAAGCAAGAATCATTTTAGGTCGCTGTCTTTCGTCCGAATCACTGGATAAGCCTCCCGGTGTGGAATTTTCTAACCAGCCGACAACGGGAGTTTCTGGGACGCGTTCTCCTCTTCCTGTTGCTCTGGGGCATTCTGCGGCCCCATATAGGAATTCATGGGTTGGAACGTGTGTGTTGCAAAAAGCCGCTCCAAGCGTGGTTGCATCCGTCTGAGATTCAGATAATGTCGAATTCGAGATTTCAGTTTGGACTGAAGCCTTGGCTGCTCGGGATCAAGCTCCCAAGGATGAAAGTAAACCACAACGGGCTTTCCGTGGCGATTCTCAAAGTGACGAAAGACCCACTCAGTGTATGCAATCGGAAAAACGCGAAGATATCCGCCGCCCGCCGCTGGAAGATTCATACCCAGCAAACGAACTGTAGTAGGCGGCATTTCTTGGAGCGGTTTGCCACTTCGACTCCGGTACGTGTAGCCAAATCGTTGCGCTCCCGGAATTCCATACAGGTCGTGATAAATGGGGTAGATACTGGAATCGTATAGGAATTCTTCCTCGGCTAGGACATCCAGTGCCCAAAGACAACTCTTTGTGATTGACCAGCTCGGAGCGCGATACCCGATTACTCGAACACCAGCCGTTTGCTCAATGACCGACTTGGCTCGTCGGGTATCCTCTCTGAATTCCTCGCGCGTTAGACTGTATACGGGGCGGTGCCAATAGCTGTGGCATGCAAGCTCGTGGCCCCGGGCGTGAACTTCCCTGACCAGGCTCGGAAACTTTTCCGCTACCCAACCCACAAAGAAGAATGTGGCCTTAACACCATACCTGTCAAAGAGATCGAGCGCGCATCGCGTGCTCATGACCACCCTGGACGGTCGACTTTCCCAACTGTCCCGGCTAACGCAATCCGAAAAGGCCTCCACCATGAAGTACTCTTCGACGTCTACACTCAAGAGGTGTCTAGGTCGGAATGACTGGTTGTTTAAACCCTTTCCTATAGCCACGTTCTACTTTATCCCTAGTTCTGAGGATCACGTCCCGCAAGGCAGCCTTAACCTGATATGCTACGACCATTATTCTTCAGCAAGTTCCCGACCTTTGACAGATCATTAAGGCATTTATTTTGAATGAGATACTGGCTATCACCTCAAGAGGGATTCTCGACAGGGAAACCTTTTAACCGCATTCGGAATTCTGTTGCCACTACTGGCGCCCCCACTCATTGCCTGAACTAGTCCCGGTCCATGAGGAACCGTAACGGTCGCCTAAGCTTCATTCCATCCAATACCTCAAATTCCTCAGTGCGGTTGTAGGTGTGTGTGCAAATGCTGCCGGGACACCAATCCGGCTCAATTCGGCTGCATGGCCTTTCCTTGTAATCACTTTCGGACAGAACTTCCACTTCGTTGAACGTCAGCGCATATCCATAGCGCAGGCTGCAATCCTGACTCGGCCGGATGAGTTTTCCATCTTCAAAGAATAAAGAACCGGCCGGGCGGGCCCGCCGCACGTCTGAGACGATGGGATTCTTGGGGTGAGGTGTCCAGTCACCTTCCAGAGAATCCGCATAGAACAAGTGCAGTTCATCGAACGTGGAGCCTCCGGGAACTGCGATATTCGTGAAAAGCCAGTATTTTCCGGCGTGTTCAAGGATCGTCGAGTCCACTGCAATCACGTTCTTCACAATAACTTTTTGGAGTTTCCAGTTGTAAGGGAACTCCGTCGAGCGATACAGCTCGATCGTTTCCCGAGCCCTTGTCTCCGGGACCATGTATACAACCCCATTCTTTTCAATTAGATACGGATATGACACGTGATAGCCATTGTCGAGCACCGTTTGTGGCACGCCTTGAGGCCCTTGGCTGCCAAACTCGACACATGCGATCGCCGCACGGTTCTTTTTGAACTGGAAATCCTCCAGAAACATGTAGGTCTTTTCGTTGCGCTTCAACAGAAACGGGTCCGCATAAAATCGGCCACGCGGGCAGGGAATGACACGGAAACCGCCGCGGTCCGTGAGCGCAGTCCGCGCGCCTGTCCTAGGCCGATATGCGATGAACCATTGAGTCCTTTCAGCGAAAAGCAGCGAGCGGCAACGGCGGTACAGTTTCCGCGCGGCAAGTCGCGCCAGGAAAAGCGCCATGGTAGGTGGCGCCGGCGTGCGATAAATTCGTTTCTTGTAGTTATCCGGCTCGTTGTACTCCTCAAGCGCCTGGATGCAGCTCCAGCCATTTCGGTGCAGGTCGCGCAACCGGCGAATCGCAAATTCGGCGGTTTTCCAATACAACGGATTTAGCGTCAGATAAAGTGACCCGAAATCTGTCGCAGAAAGCGAACGATAAATCACCTTGCCGCCGTCGAGCGATTCGGTGAGCACTTGCAGGATGCTGCCCGTTACTGCGTTGCCTTCATACATTTCCCAAAAGCCGGGAGGCGCTCCACGGTATTGCCGATTGTCCGCGTGATGAAACGACCACACACCGTATTTCGCGCACGATAGAATTTCTCCGCGAATGATTCGGAAGCCGAAGCGAAACAAGACGTCGGTTTTAGCTTCCCGAATTCTCGCGACATCCTCAGGTGTAAATCGGTCCGTAAACCGCTTTTGAATTGGCTGGGCTGGAAGAACGTCGGCGTCTTTCAAGAGTCCATGAAGATTCGTTTCTTCAAACGCGTCAAGCTCCACTTGATGGCGTCGGCGGTCCCAACGCCGATAAAGTTCGAACGCGCCATGTTTCCAGTATGTCTTCAAACGCCGCCACAGAGGTTTCTTCGGAGCAGGAGGCAGGAAGTTTTGTACTACCAGAACAACTTGCGCGAATGAGGATTCTTGGATATCTGCTACGACCTTGGCCACCCAGCGCGGAACCGTCAGGGAATTCACCATGATTCCGATTCGCAATTTGTTGCCAGCAAGATCGTTCCCGTCTTGCATCTCGCCACGTCCGTTCTTTTCGGTTAGGCTTACCCACTTAACCAATCAACTGCTTACAGAGATTACTGTACCAGCCTGGAGCAGCCCCACGTATCACCAATAACTCAAGTTCATCCCATAAGTCACTCAATGAGTCCAACCCCATCTCCTTTTTGGCAGGGCAAGAATCCTGCAGTCGGCCCAATTTCCGAAGAGGGACGGATTGAGGAAATAATTTTCCATTCTCTTCCACGCGGAATGAGGGCACGTGAACAATATACTGAAAACAAAGGACTTAGTAGATTCGGATAGGTTCTCGGCTTGCTTTTGTTCGTATACGGCGAAGTATCTGACCACGGTAAAGTCTGTCTTGAAGTCTGTGTAATTGCTGTACGCTGGAGTACGGAGAAAGCAGAGAAATGGCCACCACAGTTCTGTCAGGTAGCCGGGAACTCCCTCACCCTGAGGGGCGCAACGTTTCCGAAGGATTCACCCAATACAAAGAACTCCTGTTCATGCTGACTTGGCGCGACATCAAGATTCGTTACAAGCAGTCCCTGATGGGATTTGCCTGGGCGATCCTCATGCCGATCCTGGTAGTGAGCTCCGGTCTCATTGTCATGGTTGCTTTTGCGGCCATGTCGGGCAAGCCCATCAACAAATTGGACGTACTTTCGGTTGCCGTAAAATCGGTTCCTTGGGCTTTCTTTGTTGCGGCCGTCCGCTTTGCCACGAATAGTCTAGTCATGAACAAAGAGCTCGTAACCAAAATCTATTTTCCCCGAGAAATCCTGCCCCTTGCGGCGATATTCGCAAATCTTTTCGATTTTTTCGTGGCCTCATCGGTCCTCACGATCATTTTAATCGTGACGCGCATCGGCGTAAGCATCTATCTCCTTTGGGTGCCGGGCCTGCTGGTGCTGTTGCTCCTCTTGACTGCGAGTTGCGGTATCTTGCTTGCCTGTGCCAATCTTTTCTTTCGCGACGTAAAGTACCTCGTTGAGGTGCTGCTCACTTACGGCGTTTTTTTCACGCCTGTTTTCTATTCCGCGAGTATGTTAGGTAAATGGGGATTCTTGCTCCTGATGAACCCTGTTGGACCGGTGCTTGAGAGCTTGAGGAATACCATAATTCTGCACTGCAGCCCAGACCTCCGGTGGCTCGCTTACTCCTCCGCTTGGGCGATTCTTGGCTTGCTGTTGACCTGGAAGATCTTTCAAAAAGCGGAAGCTTCCTTTGCGGAGAGCATCTGAGCCATGAGCAACTACGCAATTGAGTTCAATTCCGTGTGGAAGAAATTTTCGCGCGGCGAAAAATTTGATTCCCTGCGCGACCTCATTCCTTCCATGGCTACCATGGCTTTCAAAGCCAAGACACAAGGAGAGTTGAGAAAGAGAGAGTTTTGGGCCTTACGGGATGTCTCGTTCCAGATACGGCCAGGTGATGCGCTTGGGATTATCGGCCCAAATGGATCGGGCAAGAGCACCGCTCTGAAGCTTTTGAGCGGCATTCTGAAGCCCAATCTGGGAAGTGTGTGCGTTCGAGGACGCTCCAGCACGCTAATTGAACTTGGTGCGGGATTTCACCCCGACCTTACGGGCCGGGAAAATATCTATCTGAACGGCACGATTCTGGGAATGAAGCGGGCGGAAATTGATAAGAGGTTCGATGAAATCGTTGATTTCTCTGAGCTCAGAGATTTTCTCGACACTCCGGTGAAGCGCTACTCTTCGGGGATGCACGCCCGTCTCGGTTTTGCGGTTGCCGCTCACGTAAATCCTGAGGTGCTTATCATCGATGAGGTTCTTAGCGTGGGCGACTATCACTTCCAGGAGAAGTGCTTCGCAAAGATGAAGGAGTTCGTTCGCAAGGGTGCTACACTGGCATTCGTTTCCCACAATCTGACAGCGATTAGCACTCTATGTAAGAATGTTCTCGTCCTTCGCCAGGGTGTTCCAATCTTTCAGGGTGATGTCTCGGCGGGCATCCAAAAATATCATTCCTTTTACGAGGAAGAGACCAAGAGCGCCGCGATCGAACTCCTCGAAGTGCACTTGAGTTCAACGAACGGAGAGGAGCGGGATATTTTTGACCCCGGACAGAAAGTAGTCTTTGAAGTCCGGCTTCGCGCTCTCAAAGACCTTCGCAATTGCCATCCGGCCTTGCATGTTCACACGACAGACGGGCAGCTTGTTTTTGTGACCGCGACCAGCCGCCTTACGGATCAGAAACTCACTCTTGCGCCTGGCGAATCCGCCAAGCTGACGTTCTCGCTTGATTTGAATATCCACGGGAACGTTTACCTGCTTGGGTTTGGAGTGACGCCGGAAATTGAGATTCCAGGTGAGTGGCTTTATTACAACCCACGGCTGCGAAGGATCATTATGACTGACTCGCGCAGGTCCCAGGGTTTGCTATACATGAATCCTGCCATCAAGTTTCAATACGAGCATGAGACCCGCAAGGCGCCGGTTTTTTCACGCACCTAAGGAGAGTGCGTGCATCCACTTCACTGAAATGCTGGAAAGAAGGAGATATTCATGACGAGCCCGAGCGTTACTTTCGTTGTGCCGTGCTACAAGCTCGCTCACCTTCTCGCCGAGTGCGTCAATTCTATTTTGAGCCAGACCTATCGTGATTTCGAAGTCCTGATCATGGATGACTGCTCCCCAGACGATACTCAATCTGTGGCTCAATCCTTTAGCGATCCTCGCGTCCAGTACATTCGTAACGAATCGAATTTGGGAAACCTTCGCAACTACAACAAAGGCATCCAAATGGGGAAAGGTAAATATGTCTGGCTAATCTCAGCTGATGACCGCTTGCGAAGTCCCCACGTCTTGGACCGCTATGTGACATTTCTGGAGTCTCATCCCAAGATTGGTTACGTTTTCTGTCCTGCCGTACGGCTAGAGAATGGCCAAGAAGGAGAAATAATTGGCTATTCGTATCGCGGCTCCCAGGATCAAGTCTATCGAGGTCACGAGTTCTTCAAGGAGATTATCATCCGCGGTTCCATTGTTGTCGCGGCATCCGGCATGGCGCGAAAAGAATGCTATGAGAAAGTCAGTTATTTTCCGCTGGATTTGCCTTGGGGAGGCGACTGGTATCTGTGGGCTATTTATGCCCTTCACTATGACGTTGCCTATCTCGCTGAACCGATGGTGAACTACCGCCGCCACGCCCTCAGCATGACGGATGCGCTGGTCTCACAACAGGTTCAGCATTGTGCCGATAGTGATGTCGAGGTTCCTCGGCGGCTTCTCAAGAAAGTAGAGGAGGTGGGCGCCCGATCGCTTGTCCAGACGTGCCGCATGGCCATCGCCAATCAATATGCCAGGAATCTCGCTTCCCGCGAATACATTTCCTCCAGCTCTCGCCACCAATACTCCATGACCTTGGAGGAGTTCAAGAAATCTCTCGATGTGATTGCCCGGGACGTTGAGGAAGCAAAGTTGATTCGCGTGCACGCCTATGCCACTGCCGCGGATTTGTGCTATTGGGACGAAGATTTTGCCCAGGCTCTAAAGTTTTACAAACTGGCCTTGGACGAAGACCCTACACTTGCAGCAGTCTGGGCGAAATACCTTCTACTTCGGCTGGGCCATTTGGGCATCCGCTTCCGTTCAGGGTTGCTGGCTTTCCGCCAGGTGCTAAAAAGAGGCTAGCCCGCGAGTCAGGTCCACCCAGAGTTCTGAAGTTCGACTTTAGCTTGCACTTCAGAGGCTGATCGGCGCTGCGTTATGCTCTCGCGTGATGTCAGCTTAGAGGAAGAGGAGACCTTGCGCATTTGCCTCGTGAGTGGAACCTATCCTCCCGCCCACTGTGGTGTTGGTGATTACACCGAAATGCTTGCGGAAGCGCTCGTGGATCGGGGAGCGGATGTCTCCGTTTTGACATCCTCCTATCTCGGCAGCCAACCTCGTTCAGCTAACCCACAGGTTCTACCCGCTGTAAAGAGCTGGGGAATGCCGGAGGCATTCAAGGTCCTGCGCTTCATCTTGAAGACTCGGCCAGATATCATTCATTTCCAATTTCCAACGACACAATACTATGCTCACAGACTCTTCGACCTGCTTGTTCCTGTGCTCAGGCTTTGGCCGAAACGAAGCAAATTAGTGGTCACGCTTCATGAGCCGATAAGCGTCAGGAAAAGCTTCGTCCCCGGTCTGTTCCGGCCTCTTCGTCATTGGCTGTCCTGCAGATGGGCGCACGCCATAATTGTCGTTGACCAATCATACAGAGAAAAGTTTTCGGGAGTTTCTCGCCGGATGCACCAGTTGCCCTGCAAGGAGATACCGATCGCGTCGAATATCCCCATTTCCCCGATGACCCGGTCTGATCTGCAAAAACTTCGGGAACAAGCGGGAATCGCCAAGGACGCAGTTCTGCTCAGCTATTTTGGATTTATTCAGCCGCGCAAGGGTTTTGAGCAGGTTCTGGATGTTCTGGCGCTTCTTAGAAATCGTGGAGTTCCTGCAGAATTAATCGTGGTCGGGGAACTCTCGGAGAACAATCCTTACCACCGGGAATTGCTTGGGCGCGTCGCGAATGAGCACCTCGAACGCTTCGTGAAGGTTCTCGGCCATGTGGACCGTTTTGCGGCCGCAGACTATCTGGCCATGTCCGATGCTTGCGTTCTGCCCTTTCTCGAAGGCCTTCATCCCAAGCGCGGCAGTTTTCTGGCGGCGGCACAACAGGGGATACTGGTTGTAACCACCAGCACAACGAAGAGACAGCTGGTCCCCGACGAAAACGTCTACTATGCCAAGCCCGGGGATGTCGAAGAGTTGGCTCTCGGAGTTCAGCTTTACTCCGGGAGACGGGTCCCGAGTGGCTCCTTCCCTTGGCGAAGCTGGAAGCTTATTGCGGAGGAACATTTTGAACTTTTCGAGCAAATTCTGAGAGCTTCGAGCAAAGCCCAATATCGGCCTGCCTCAAGGCGGGCCGGTACCATAACCTGACTCCAACAATGTTCCACCAAATGGCAAGTCTCTAGACCGGACCTAAGCGCGGGGCTGGAAGTGAGGATTAGCCTGGCGGAGGGCGGCTCTATGTTATTGATATTACAGTATTTAACATGCTGCTCCAGAGCCAGATCCCAGGGACGTTTGGCAAGCCTCTTGCCACTAAGGTCGCTGTGTTGTGTAGCAGCCCAGCAGCCTGCTCGTTGCAACGTTCTGGCGAAATGAGGTAGTTGCATTGATACGAATTGGAATAATTGGCGTGGGTTATTGGGGCCCGAACCTAATCCGTAACTTCAGCGATTTGGATGATGCCCAGGTCGTTGCCTGCGCGGACCTTTCTGAGGACCGGTTGAAAAAGATCGGTAAGCGCTTTCCTGGGGTAAAGTGCACCACAGACTTCCAGGACCTGCTAAACGACCCGGAAGTCGATGCAGTAGTCATAGCTACCCCGGTTTCCACCCACTTCCCTATTGGCAAGGCCGCCCTTGAGCACGGCAAGCACGTAATGATCGAAAAGCCGCTAGCCGATTCTGCCGAGCATGCTCTCGAACTGGTCGAACTGGCCAGGCAAGCTAATCGTATCCTGATGGTTGATCACACGTTCATCTATACAAGCGCCGTCCGCAAGATCCGCGAGCTCTTGGATTCGGGCGCACTGGGTGACGTTCTTTACTTCGACTCCGTTCGCGTCAACTTGGGTCTTTTCCAGAAAGACATCAACGTCATCTGGGACCTCGCCCCACACGACCTATCCATCATGGATTATCTGTTGCGCGCGGAGCCCCTGGCGATTTCCGCTCTCGGCGCGAGCCACGCGGGGAATGGACTTGCCAACATGGCCTATATCACCCTGCGTTTCCCCAACAACGTGCTTGCTCACTTTCACGTGAACTGGCTTGCGCCCGTGAAAATCCGGCAGACGCTCATAGGCTGCTCCAAGAAAATGGTTGTTTACGATGACGTGGAGCCGACCGACAAGGTGCGCGTCTATGACAAAGGCATCGTCATCAACGGCTCGCCCGAGAAGCGCTATCAAACATTGATCGGTTACCGCACCGGCGACCTTCTCATCCCCAAGATTGATGCCACGGAAGCTCTGCAGCGCGTCGCAGGGGAATTTACTTCGTCCATCCGCGAGAGTCGCGCGCCACTCACCGACGGCGTTGCCGGATATCGTGTGGTCTGCCTCTTGGAAGCAGCTCAAAAATCGCTCGAGAACAATGGCCGCGAAATGTTTCTGGAGAAAATGAGCGCGGCGCTGGGAAACGCCGCGGGGCTTGCCGCTGTGAGAGGGTAATCGTGGGAATTCTGCAGGACCTTTTGGGACGACCCACCGAAGGTAAGAGCAGCCATACGAGGGCGAATTCCGTTCAAAAATGGGAGGCACTGTGAGCGTTCGTTTTGTCGATTTGTCTGCGCAGCATAAGCCGCTGGAGCAAGAGTTGCGGCAAGTGTTTGACCGGGTGTTGAGGAACTGCAGTTTTGTGCTTGGACCGGAAGTGGAAAAATTCGAGCGCATGTTCGCCGAGTACTGCGGCGTTCAGAATTGCATTGCTGTGGCCAATGGCACAGCGGCCCTCCAGTTGGTCTTGCAAGGCCTGGGTGTCGGTGCCGGAGATGAAGTGATCACCGTACCGAATACCTTCATTGCCACGGCGGAAGCGATCAATGCTGCGGGGGCTCAGCCTGTCTTTGTGGATGTAGATCCTGTGTCGTACACCCTGGATCCCACAAAGCTCGAGGCAGCTATTACCCCGAAGACCAAGGCTATCATTCCCGTCCACTTGTATGGACAGCCGGCAGACATGGACGCCATCAACTCCATTGCTGCCCGGCACCACATCCCCGTCATCGAGGATTCCTGCCAGGCGCATGGCGCAAAGTACAAAGGTCTGCGAGCCGGCTCGCTCGGCAAAGCTGCTTGCTTCAGCTTCTATCCAAGCAAGAACTTGGGTGCTTGCGGGGAAGGCGGAGCCGTCACCACTAACGACCTCGAATTGGCGAAGAAAGTTCGCATGCTTCGGGACCATGGCTCCGTCAAGAAGTATGAGCACGATTTCCCCGCCTACAACTTGCGCCTCGAAGGCCTCCAGGGCGGCATCCTTGCCGTGAAACTCCCTCATCTCGATGGGTGGAATGACAAGCGCCGCATCCTTGCCAAGCGTTACGTGGAGCTCTTTCTCGGCACCAAGGTCCTCCCCCCCCAGCAGATGCCTTACGCGGAACACGTGTACCATCTTTATGTTGTCGTCGTCGAAGATCGCATAGCCTTGCAAAGGGCTCTTTCCGAGCGGGGCATCGAGACTGGCCTGCACTATCCGGTTCCGCTGCACCTGCAGAAGGCGTACGCCTATCTTGGCCACAAGAAAGGCGATTTCCCAGTCAGTGAGAGACTGGCACAGCACATTTTGTCGCTGCCTATGCACCCAGATCTGTCGATTGAGGCTGTCGACTGTGTCGCAACCACTGTGCTCGAATGCGTTCAGGCACCGGTTGAAGAGACAGCGAAAGCGGTTGGATGATCGCCAAGGAATTCTTAGCTTGGTCTTTTTGCAGAGCCCGGGTCGGGAGGCATGGCTCCGTTGCAAATCCGTTTACTAAGTGTGTCTCGGCGAATTTCTTCCTAAAGATCGCAAATGTCTGACTCTCTCGTCATCTTGGGTGCTGGTGGCAATGTCTATGATCTTTTGGACATTGTAGAAGCCTTATCGGCTGCCGGGCATGACTGGAAGGTCGCCGGCTACTTGGATGACACCCGGCCCCCCGGGACCATGCATATCGGATTCCCAGTACTCGGACCGCTGCGTGACGCGATGCGCTTCCAGGAGCACATGTTCATCAGCGCCATACGAAATGAGAAGACGCATCAGCGTTCTCCGGAAATCCTTGCTGTTACTGGACTGCCGCTCGAACGCTTCGCAACTCTCGTGCATCCCGGCGCGGGCGTATCCTCCTACGCGCGGCTAGGCCGCGGTGTTTACGTGAACTACGGTGCGTCTGTGGCAGGAGGTGTTGTCCTTGGCAATCATGCATCCGTGGGCCCCGGCTGCATCGTTGGCCACCAGACGGTAATCGAAGATCACGTGATCTTGGCTCCGGGCGCCATCATTAGCGGCGAGGTTCACGTTGAACAATGCACCTACGTGGGCGCGGGCGCAGTTGTGCGGCAGCGCCTGCGATTGGGTGCGAGATCCTTGATTGGAATGGGTGCAGTGGTGGTCCGCGACGTGAAAGCCGGCAGCGTGGTTGTTGGAAATCCAGCACGTTCTCTAGCAAAAGTATCCACGGATCAGAAGGAAAGGAGCTCCAGGTGCTGCCAGAGTCTCTGAAAAAGCATGTATACGAATGGCCTCGCACTAGCTTGCACGCTGACTCCCATTGGCGGCGCATGGAATCCTATCCACTATACGAGCGTGCAATGCCTGAAACTCCGGAAGAGCTCGCTCTCGATAGCCGCTGGCCTGCCTTCTTCCCCTGCCCAATATCTCTCATCACCACTTCCGATGGTGTCCAGGAAGGATTGGAGAAAGAGGTTGGCGCCTCCATCGTCAACCGGTTCCCGTATGTGATCGCACTGAGTTTCTGCCGTGCGACTCTGTCTGAACGTCATCACATTCGCCAGAAATTTACGGATATTTTGGAGCGCGGGGGGTGCGCCGCCATTCAATTCCTGCCACCCGACCAAGACCTCGATACGGTCATGACCGCGATTGCTTCTTTGTCAGATCGCGACGCGTCCTTACGAATCGCGCAAACCGGACTCCCTGTGCGGCGCGCCATCACCAACAACGCCCCTGTCTTCGAAGCCGCTTACATGGTCTACGAAGCGCGTCTGGTTAAACCAAGCACGGATTTTGACGGCAATCCCATCTACGAAACGCCATGGAAAGACGTCGGCAGCCATCGAATCTATTTCCTCGAGATCAACGCCATTCAGCTTCGCGAGGACATCGCTGACGGGCAGATGCAAATTGCTTGGCGTAGCCTGCCATCCTGGCAGCCTCAGTTCACGGTTCCCACCCCCGACCCAGTCAGCGGGCGCGACGATAGCAAGCGGTATAGAAAAGGCTACACCCCTCACTATCGTTTCCCTTCCGCCTCTACCGCAGCGTTCGAGGCCGACTATAGCCAAGACGGAATGAAGGTTAAACATCTTCCCCCTCTGCCGAAAGATCAGGTGGAGGTAGACAACGACCGCGCTCGGTGGCCGTGCTTCTTTCCTTCTTCCGCGGGCATGATCACGACGTGGGCTGAGCCAGGTCTGCCGAATCTCATGCCCTGCGGTTCCACCACAATTTTAAGCCGCCATCCTTTGGTGTTTGCGGTCGCTGTCTCCTACGCGGCAATCAACCAGCGTTATGCCCCCCGCGCCTCCTTGGGAATTCTTCGCAAGACCGGCAAATTCGGATGCGGAGTTCCCTTTGTCAACGACGCGCTCCTAGATTCGATCTGCTATGCGGGAAACACTTCGTTCGCCAATGACCGCAATAAAGTCGCCAACGCGGGACTGCACGTGTATCCCTTCGACTGGGCGCCCGTTCTGGCTTCGCTTCCCGTGCATTTCGACTGCGAAGTGATTGGGGAGTTGCGTCTGGGAACGCACATCTTGTTCCTGGGTGAAGTCCGCCGGGTCCTCACGCGCGCCGACGTCACGCCGGAGAATCCGCTCCAGTGGTGCCCTTGGGCGGCCGTCGTACCCACCTCCCAAAACCTGAATGTTGCGGAGCCCGTTGGAAACTCCGTCAGCTCGGTGGCCAAATGAATCGACTTTCACGAACTGTTTTTCCTGCTGTGTGGCGAAATCTGCTCATATTGAGCTCATCGCCAGTTGCGAGCCCAATCTAGGTGAACATCAAATGACCATGGATCTTCGAGGGAAGCGCATCTTAATCACTGGTGGGGCGGGTCTTGTTGGCTCGCATATTGCCGATCAACTTGCTCGGAAGAGTGTTTCGGAAATCGTTGTCTTAGACAATTTTGTCCGTGGCCGCCGCGAAAATCTTTCGTGGGCCGTGGCCAATGGAAATGTTCACATTGTGGAAGGGGATATTCGTGACACCAAGCTGCTTCACGATGTGATGCAAGGAATTGACCTGGTTTTTCACCAGGCCGCCATCCGCATCAACCAGTGCGCGGAAGAACCCCGCCTTGCTCTCGAGGTTCTCGCGGACGGCACCTTCAACGTTCTGGAGGCCGCTGTTGCCGCCAAAGTCAAGAAGGTTGTGGCGGCTTCGTCAGCTTCCGTCTATGGCTTAGCGGGAGAGTTTCCCACGACCGAAAAGCACCACCCCTATAACAACAGGACACTTTATGGGGCGGCCAAGGTCTTCAACGAGGGCGTTCTACGCAGTTTTCATGAAATGTATGGCCTGGACTACGTGGCGCTTCGCTACTTCAACGTCTACGGTCCGCGGATGGACATTTACGGGGCGTACACCGAGGTCCTCATTCGGTGGATGGAGCGCATCTCCGCCGGCCAGTCACCCTTAATCCTGGGAGATGGCGGGCAGACCATGGATTTTGTGTATATTGAGGATATCGCACGAGCAAACATTCTCGCTGCTGTTGCGGACGTCTCGGATGAGGTGTTCAACGTGGCCAGCGGCACTGAGACTAGCTTGGACGGCCTCGCAGCTGCTCTTCTCAAGGTCATGGGGTCCAGCCTTAAGCCTGAATATGGCCCTGCCCGCAAGGTTAACGCCGTCCCGCGTCGGCTGGCAGAGGTCCTGAATGCACAGAACAAGATTGGCTTCAAAGCCGAGGTGGGCTTGGAAGAAGGGTTGCGCCGCCTGGTCGCCTGGTGGCAGGCGAGTCGCGTCCCGGTGGAAGCCGCTAAGGCTTGACGACAACCTCAGCCTATGAGGTTGTAGACACATTCGGGCTTCTGCATAAGCTAGTTTCGGAGAAGTTCTCAACGCCAAAAAAGGAAGCACGCCCCATGACCGTCAGCACGCCTGCAAAGCAAGTCATTCCTATCGCCAAGCCCTTCATCGGCCAAGAAGAGGAGGCGGCAGTTCTTCAGGCTCTTCGTAGCGGCTGGATTAGCCAGGGCCCGCGCGTGGCCGAGTTCGAGAAGCAATTCGCGGCTTTCGTCGGCGCGAAGCACGCCGTTGCCGTATCCTCCTGCACAACCGCTCTTCATCTTGCTTTTGTTGCCGCCGGGATAGGTCCCAGTGACGAGGTCCTTTGTCCGAGTCTTTCTTTTATTGCTACGGCGAACTCCATCCGCTACGTCGGCGCTACTCCCATCTTTGTCGACATTGATCCCGTAACTTACAACATCGATCCGAATCGCTTGGAAGCTGCTATCACGTCCCGTACCCGTGCCGTTCTCGCGGTTCACCAGATGGGTTTGCCTGCCGCAATGAACGAGATCAATCAGATCGCTGCCCGTCGCAATCTTCTAGTCATTGAGGATGCGGCCTGCGCCATCGGTTCCGAATACCAAGGCAAGCGCATCGGGGCGCCGCATTCCTGGATGGCTTGCTTCAGTTTTCATCCAAGGAAAATCCTTACTACCGGCGAAGGCGGCATGATCACCACCAATGATGACAAGATCGACGCGCGCCTCCGGCCTCTGCGTCAGCACGCCATGACCGTCTCCGACGTAGCCAGGCATAGCGCGAAGGACGTGGTCATCGAAACCTACGACGAGGTCGGCTACAACTTCCGCATGACAGATCTTCAGGCCGCCGTCGGTTTGGTGCAACTGAGCCGCGTGGAGGGATTCATCGAGCGCCGCCGCGCTTTTGCCGCCCGCTATGCTCAAGGGCTGTCCCAGATTGGCTGGTTGACGCCGCCCAGTGAGCCCGCCGCGCACCGCCATAACTTCCAGGCATACATGGTACGGCTCACGAAGGATGCGCCCGTCTCCCGCAACAAACTCATGCAGGCCCTGCTAGACCGGGGAATCTCCACGCGCCGGGGAATTATGGCTTCGCACCGAGAGAAGCCCTATATCGATGCGAGATGGGATCGCGAGCTTCCCGAAACGTGCGCCGCCGCTGATGATTGCATTATTCTTCCGCTCTTCCATCAAATGACTGAACAGGAGCAGGCCTTCGTTCTGGAAAGCATCCGCGAAGTCTCTGCCTGCCCATGAACCAAGGAGTGGTGGAATAGGTCCAGAGCCCGAAACCTTAGTGTGGCGATTTCACCATTGAAAGCGCATCCTGGTAGAAAGACAAATCATAGTATTTTTCGGCTGCACGTTGCTTTATGGCCTTGACGTCTTGGAATTCTCTCCAGAGCTTTAAATCATTCTCGAACCCTTTTGTGTCAAAGCGCGCATCTTTCGTCCACCCCTTTGCATTCTGGACCTTCATCCTGTAGGTCTCTTCAGAGATATCGGGTGGGAGTTTTGATTCCTTGACCATTATGTCGATAGCACGATCTTTATTCGCAGGGGACATTAACCAGCGCTGCGCCTCTACATACCCTGCGATGTACCCTTTGATTTGATTGCCATGTTGGTAGGCCCACTGCCGTTGCGCAAACGCCACCAACCCCTGCGAGTGGTCCATCTTTAATAGCGCCGTCAACGAGCCAAGACTCACCATGCCGGCTCGCTTCGCCATTACTGTCATTGCAGGATCCTGGATGGTTGCGGCGTAATCCTTGTTCAAAATCATCGCCTGTAGTCGTTCCGGCGCCGGCCCTACAAGCTTCAATTCGCAATCCGTTCCAGGCCTTATCTTGTTGAGCAACAATATCCTTCTCATCCCAAAGCCGTATAAGCTGTCTGTATTGTCTAAGATGATCGTCTTTCCTCGCAAATCCGATACCGACTTATTGTTCGGTTGCGCGACGACCTCGCCTGTCAATTCTTCCCCACCCATGATGCCTATGGCATCGGCCTGGGCTGAATCCACCATGGAAATAAGGTCCTCGACGCGCGACTCCGCGACATTTGCGCTCCCCTCCAGGATCGCCGTCCGCAACCGTTCTGCGTCTTGCACTTTCTCGGCATGAACCATAATTCCATGTTTGGCAAAAAGCCCATTGGCTTCTGCCACTGCAATAGGCAATGGGATATCGAACAAAGCGATCACGTGGACCATGTTTGTTCCCATATCATGTTGAGGAGGGGAAGCAGCAAAACTGTGTGTTCCGGCCCTTCCAATGAGGACGCAGGATAGAACGATACAGGCCATTACAAAGCAAATCCCACCAGCCAATCGCATCAATCTCAAGGGGTCACCTCAAAACGCGCCACCATCCCGCCTTCCAAATGGTCATTGACATGGCAGTGAAATAGCCATGTGCCGATATTGTCTGGGACCATGTCAGCCTCAATCATCATCATGGGTTCCAAGTGCACCATGTCCGTGCGCATGTTTTCAAAAATCACCGTTTGTCCGTGCCAATGCGGGGTGTGCACATCGTCTTCATTGCTGTTTGCGAACAAATACCAGCGCACTTTCTCTCCCGCTTTCATCTTCATCAGCGGCAGATTGCCCTCGATGTATCCATTGATGCTATTCAGCAGGTAGCGCTGTCGGAACGCCGGATCGGTAAATCGCAGACCCATCGTATACTTTCTTTCGTTTTGCGTATTCGCCTCAAAATACCAACTCTCCGTTTCATCGAAGACCATGAATCCCGTAATGAACTCTCGATCCACGTCCTTGGGTGTACCGTCAGGTTTGCTTGCTCCTCGAGCCGTCACGAGAATCGGGCCGACCAGGCCGGTGTTCATGTCCCGTGGCTCGACGAAGTGCGAGTGATAGATCCACAAAATAGAATTCGTATCTCCCGGGGCTGGCCCGGCACGCTCCGGCACCGTCCATGTATAGGTATATGTTTGCCCTGGAGGGACGGCACCGCCTTTCCTCGACTCCGATGTGCCATCGCTGTACACGGCACCCTCGGACTCTTTGGAGTACGCTAGACCGTGCGGATGCATGCTGCAAAAGATTTTCGTATTGTTTTTGAAGATGACTTTCACAACATCCCCAACTTCGGCACGAATGAGCGGGCCAAGAATCCCTAGATGCTCCCATTGCGCGGGGCGCGGCGCTAGCTTGGTAAAGGTTCCGTCCGTATATTCCCGGTATATTGCTTTTCGGTAGATCGTCGAAGACGCCGCTTCGTTCTCCGGACCTGGTAACCCCACCAGGTTATTCCCTTTCGGGGCGTAATCCCAGATCACTTCATCTGCAGCAATGTAATAGGTGTGAATCTTGGGCCCGTTTAGAGCTCCAGGTTTCATGCCACCAGTCACACCAGGGGCGATGCCCCACACCAGAAGAAAAGAAAGCCATTTATAAGAGCCTCTCAAGCTGTGCTTCAAGACAAAAGGTCTCACCGTCTTAGCTCCGACGTCCACAAGTCACATTCATCATCATGCCGAGCTCTCGGCCCCCGTGATCGGGTGAGCAGGGTAAGCAACACACGTCTAGTTTAGTACATGGATTCCATCAATAGGTGACAAAATGTGTTTCTGCTCAGCGCTCCATTGGATCGCAACGCCATTTGGGGAAAGATGCGGAACCTTCCTCGGATACCGTGCGCTTCTTCATCGCCACCGTTTATCCGTAGGATGCAGAATTCCGAAGTCTAATTGCATTTCGAAAAGCAACCGAATATGTTTGTATGATATCGGTTTTGGAGCCATCTAGGGCTTGCGTTGACTGTTAATCGGCCAAGGCGGGCGCTCAGGTCGGGAAGCTGGCGATGAGCGATTGCTCGGAAAGGTGTGACACTACCTTGCGGGATGGGATCGTGCAAGCGGAGCGGGGAATCTCTTCGCCCGAAGGGCTGAAGTGGACGCTCTACCGTAAAATGTTGCAAATACGCCGTGTTGAGGAATCTCTTCTTCAGCTTTTTACGCGTGGAATTCTGTTTGGGACCGTTCATACTTGCATTGGACAGGAGCCTTGTGGCGTGGGTGTAACCCAGGCCTTGGAGCCGGCCACGGATGTGGTCTGGTCAAATCACCGCGGTCATGGCCACTATCTTGCCTTCACCGGCGATCTTCAAGGGCTGATTTCTGAAATCCTGGGCAAAGCCAGCGGTGCTTGTGGTGGCATCGGCGGAAGCCAACACCTGCACAACCGAAATATTTACACCAATGGGATTCTTGGGGGAACCCTGCCCTGCGCCGCAGGATGTGCTTTTGCCGAAAAATTTAAGAAAACTGGCGGCATCGTTACAGTTTTCTTTGGAGATGGCGCTTTCGGCGAGGGCGTTGTCTATGAGACTTTCAATGTTGCCTCGCTGTGGGGTTTGCCGATCTTGTTTGTACTCGAGGACAATGGTTACGCCCAGAGCACTCCAAAAGCCCTTGAACATGCCGGTGAAATCTCCAGACGCGCCGAATCTTTCAATATTCCCATTACCAGATTGGAAGCGGACCACGCCGTCTCTGTCTGGCAAACGGCATCCGGAATCGTCAGAGAAATCCGGCGCAACCAACGTCCTCAGCTGTTGGCCCTTCAGACCTACCGCCTGGCACCTCACAGCAAGGGCGACGACAACCGCGACCCACAGGAGCTAGAGGCACACTGGGCCGCTGACCCTCTCAAACGCCATCGTCAGGAACTTGCGGCCGAGGATGCACCTCGGCTTGAACAGCTTGAGCAGGAGGTTGGCGAAGAAATTCAGCGTTGTATCGATTTTGCGATCAATGATAAGCCCATGGAAACAGCCCACTTTCTTAAGTACGTGGACCAGGGATGACCTACCTCGAAAATCTGAATAAGGCTCTCCGCGAGTTGCTCGAGACCACCTCTGATGTCGTCATCTTTGGCGAAGACATCATGGATCCTTACGGAGGTGCCTTCAAGGTAACCCGCGGACTGCAGCGCGACTTTCCTCACCGCGTGCTTACCACTCCAATTAGTGAGGCCGCGCTTACTGGTCTGGCCAACGGCATGGCCTTGCGCGGGCTTCGTCCCATCTTGGAAATCATGTTCGGAGATTTCACAGCTCTATGTGCAGATCAGATTTTGAATCACACCTCCAAGTTTCGAATCATGTACAACGATCAGGTGAAAGTTCCCATGACCATCCGCACTCCTATGGGTGGGGGGCGTGGCTACGGCCCTACGCATAGTCAATGCATCGAGAAGCTCTTCTTCGGCATCCCTGATCTTCGCATCGTGGCACCTTCCATCTTCTACGAGCCTGGAAAACTGCTGAAACAGGCCGTTTCCGATGATATGCCCGTTCTCTTCGTAGAACACAAGTTGCTCTACCCCGTAGAATTGATGACCGCCGGCGGATCTGGAACTAAGGTTGAGCACGTTCCTCATATCCTTGGATACCCAATTTCTCTGCTTCGCAACTATGCTTCTGGCAAGCCTGACGTCTGTTTGATTACCTACGGTGGCGTGTCCCGCTTCGTGCCTTCCATCCTTGGTCATTTAGCTGACGAAGAAATCAAGGTTGTGGCGTGTGTTCCTTCCCTGATCAAACCGCTCCCGACGAAACTCATGTGTGAAATCGTCGCAGAAGCCTCACGGGTTGTCATCGCGGAGGAAGGAACGGGGCAATGGGGGTGGGGCGCGGAACTGGCGGCCCGTTTGCACGAATCTTTGTTCCATAAGCTCTGCAAGCCGGTTCGCAGGATCGCAGCCTTGCAGACCATCATTCCTGCCTCCAAGACCCTCGAGCTAACGGTCCTTCCTACTGCCGAGAATATCGAACATGCGCTGCTGGAGATGGTCGAGTGACTCTTTACATTGAAGCTCCCTTACTGAACGTAAACGACGAAGTGGTCACCCTTATCCGTTGGACTAAGCCCGCGCGAAGTCTGGTCCGCAAAGGCGAGCCGCTCGCCGTGTTGGAAACCTCCAAGGCTACCTTTGACTTGGAGTCCCCTCACTCCGGCTACCTGCATGCTTTCGTCTCCGAAGGCGAAACCGTGAGTGTCGGCGCGGTCATTGCGGCGCTCACAGAGGGCGTAGATGAAGTGCCAAAAAAGCCCGCAGCAGCCGAACCTGGAGCTGCAGCGCCCGATTCTTCTCGCAAGATAACAAAAAAAGCCGAACTCGCGGCCCGAAAGGCGGGGATTGACCTGAATGTCCTGCGCGCCAGCGTTCCTGGCGAAGGAGCCATCACCGAATCGGACGTCAGCGAGTATCTCAGTCGCAGCGTCGCCAAAAAGGCATCAGAGGCCCCTTCGTTTCCTGACCTTGTGGATGACGCGTTCCCCACGAATCGTCAACAACGCCTCCTTATCATTGGAGGCGGTTTGGGAGCAGTTCAGGTTTTGGATTCACTGGCTCGAATTGACGATCAGCGCGCCACCGCTATTGTGGATGACAATCCGGAATTGCGGAGCAAGAGTCTCATGGGCGTCCCAGTCTTGGGCGGACAAAAAGACATAGAAGCGCTATTTGCGCAAAAGCTTTTTGACGCGGCCGTGGTTTCTGTCAGCACCAGCATTGGTTTTCGTCAGCGCATGTATGAGAAGCTTCGTCAATTGCAAATCCCCGCGGCCAACGTAATCGATCCTTCGGCTCGCGTTCAGCGAAACGCGGTGCTTGGCGGTGGCAACGTCATCCTCGCATTCTGCCATATCGGTTCCTGCGCCATCTTGGGTGAGGGTAATTTCTTGAGCCCTTATATCGACATCGAGCATCACTGTAAGATTGGCAATTTTTGCACATTTGGTCCGGGTGTTATGATGAGCTCGCTTGTAAACGTGGGCGACAGCGTAAAATTTGGCACCGGTATCTTCATTGAGCCCAAGCTCTCCATTGGTTCAAACAGCATTGTAGGCTCTGGAGCAATTCTGGTCGGTAATGTCCCCGAAAATTCAATCGTTAAGACAACCATGGGTTACACCATTCGTCCGCGTTCTTAATCGATTTAGTAGCTGTCCCAACTCATCTTGTCCTCTTCCCAAATCGCCAGGGGTGGGCTGATTTGATCGAGCAGGCCCTTTGCGATTTCCAAGAAGCCCATGGCTTTTGCGGTTGAAAAGCTACTTCCCTCTGCCCAGGAGAGAGCCAATTTTTCGTTCCCACTCCTGGTAAGTGCTCGCGCGACTTCCGCCATCCCAATATCGTATTTCTCCAGACAGGGCCTGCGTTGATTCCCCTGCGGGCACTCCGCTGACAGCATTCTCCCTAATGCCTCGAAGGGATGATTCGACTGGGCCTCTGACTGCGCGATCGAGGAAGAGATGCGTCCCTTTTCCTCCCAATAGTCGACTGGAATACGGCCATCCAGGCGCTCGGCAGGCTCGATGTTGCCCATCTGCGCCAGCACTACCGCCACATCGGCCAATGCGGAAAACTGGGCCTCCGCACTTTTGAGGCTTGCAGCCATGGCCGCTGCACGTTCCAGGCTCTTGCTGGCTGCTTCTGAATCGCCGGCATCAGATTGAATAACAGCAATCCGCGCAATTTGGGATACGATTTCGCGGGATTCGCTCTTCGCGACAGAAAGAGCCTGCAAACCTTCTTGGCAAGTGAACAGCGCCCCCTCTCGATTCCCATTCTTCAGCTGTAAAGACGCAATTCTTTCAAGGGCTGCCAGCCTTCCATGTGTCGTCTCGATGCGTTGCGCGGTCTTCGACGCGCCAGTCGTGTCTCCCAACTGCGCTTGCTCAAAAGCAATCTCACTGAGCGCATTCTCATAGAACGAGCCGAAGGGCGTATCTCGCTTGTGCAGTATTTCAGCTGTGCCGAATGCCGCCTCCGTGTCTTTGCCCTGGGCTTGCGCTTTGGCCAGTTGGACCATCACGTTGGCCTGCGTTGCTTTGTCTGCAATTCCTTGGATGGCCTCCTCTGCCTGTTTGAACGTGTTCTCTGCGGACCTCCGATCCCCAGCCCGCAACTGCGCGGCTCCAATGGGGAGGAGAGCGCCGACACGCAGTGCGTTGTCTTTGATTTCCAGAGCAACATCCGTCGCGCGGGCGAGACTACCGGATTGCGCCAGTGCCACGGCCACTGTTCTCATCGCCAGTGCAGTCTCTCTCTGGGCCTCTGCAGAGATCTCAACACGCTTTCCAGACTGTTCGGTCTGCCCTCGGGCTACTGCACGGGACATTTGCCCCAGCGAATCGAACGCCCCGGCTACTTCTCCCGTGTGCACCTGTGCAAAGATGGTTGCGCGGAAAACAATGAATCTGGCGTCTCCATTGGTGCTCGACGCCAGCGCCTGAAACGCTTGTGGCGTTGCCCCACGTCTCAGCAGATAAGGCGCTGCTGCCTTTGCTATACCCTTTAGGCTTTGGTTGTCGTTACAGAATCTCCTAAAAACATCCACCGCACCTTGAATATCCCCAGCCCTTGCTCGCGCTTCGGCTATGTCCGCCCAAAGAGCCGCTGTCCATGGTTCGTTGCTGCTCTCCACAATACTCAGTGCCTTTTGAATGATCTCGCGGGTCATCGCGAGTTGTTTCGTTTGTCGTGGTGCCAGATGTTCTGGGGGTGGAGCTTCCTGTGCTAATGCGGGGAGTGAAAAGAGGATACTCAAGAGCGTCAGAGTTAGTTTGGTGATCCCATACGGCCATGCCTCAGTGTCGCCAGAACCTTGCCGCGTAAGCTCGCGCATATGGATAACCCTCAAGTCAATCTCAAGCAACGCCATGGCCCATCTGCTCTTGATTCTCTCATCCGCCTGATGCCTGTACAAGAATGCTTATCCCACATGGATACAACCGACCGGAGTTTAGCTGGAAATAGCATCCCTAAGGGTGGTAGAGCAGTCCCCATAAGCCACGATCTATAGTGCCCTCCATGTGGGCGGGATGTGCAATTTCTTGCCGAATAGGTCAGAATAAGTTCCACAATTCTGGGGACCCGTTCAGAAGGTCTGGTGACGTACCCTTCCAGGCATATATGTGCCTTATTTTCATGGGCTTATAAGCACTCTAATATTCACAGCCAAGGATTCGTTTGGCGTGCCAATTGCTCACTCTCCGCGAGCCTTGGTGTGCAGAAACAGGGTCGTCCTCGGCCCACTTCTGAAAGCTTGGTTGGCTTGGGAGCAAGAGAACAATGAAAATCGAGAGACTGCTTGAGCATGCGGCACAAGGAAAAATTGGCTGTCGTTCCCTCCTCATTTGTGCCGCACTGCTGCTATCGCCGCTTTGCTCAAAGGCGCAAGATCCTTTCAGCTGCCCACCATCCAGTCCCAACCCCATCGTCTGCGAGAACACGAAGACGGGTAGCCCTGCTAGCCAATGGGACCTTGACCCTGTAACAGGGGACCCAAGCATTCAAGGTTTCGCCACGGATATTAGCGTCAATCAAGGCGGCACGATCAATTTCAAGATCAGCACCAACGCAAAGGCCTACACGATTACCATCTATCGTATGGGATACTATGGCGGCCAAGGCGCTCGGCAGATCACCGTTATTCAACCATCAGTAAGTCTCCCTCAGACACAGCCAGGCTGCATTTCTGACTCATCTACTGGGATGGTTGATTGCGGCAATTGGGCTGTTTCCGCTTCATGGGCCGTACCCTCCAACGCCACCTCGGGCGTCTACTTCGCCTTGCTTAACCGTTCGGATACTGGGGGCGCGAATCATATTTTTTTCATTGTTCGCAATGATACCAGCACCTCCGATTTGCTCTATCAAGCGTCAGACACCACTTGGCAAGCGTACAATGATTGGGGTGGGAACAGCCTTTACTGCGGAGGCCCCGGAACCAGTCCAGGCCGCGCTTACAAGGTCAGCTACAACCGTCCATTCAATACTCGTGAACCCGATGCTTGCGGTGTCCAGCCTGGTCGTAGCTGGATCTTTAACGCTGAATACCCGATGATTCGCTGGCTTGAGGCCAATGGATACAACATCAGCTACTCCACAGCCACGGATACGGATCGGTATGGGTCGCTCCTGAAGCAGCACAAAGTTTTCCTATCCGTCGGTCACGACGAATACTGGTCGGCAGCGCAACGCACGAACGTGGAAGCAGCTCGCGCGGCTGGCGTAAACCTGGCTTTCTTTACCGGAAACGAAGTCTTCTGGAAGATTCGTCGCGACAACAGCATTGACGGGACAAACACCCCTTATCGCACCATGGTCTGCTACAAAGAAACAGCAGCCAATGCAGTAATCGACCCGAAGGACCCACCCACGTGGACCGGGACTTGGCGTGATCCTCGCTTCAGCCCGCCCGGGGATGGTGGCCGACCCGAAAATGCCCTCACCGGCACCATTTTCATGGTCAATGGTCAGCGAAACGATTCTCTAGTCGTGCCCCAGGCAGATGGCCGTATGCGCTTCTGGCGCAATACTGCCGTCGCCGCTTTGAAACCAGGAACCAGTTACACGTTCCCCGCTGGCACGCTCGGTGACGAATGGGACGAAGATTTGGATAATGGCTTTCGTCCCGCTGGTGCTTTCCAATTATCGACAACTAATTTAGACGTGAGCGGATATCTTCTTCAGGATTATGGTTCGACATTTGGCCCCGGCACTGCAACGCACCATACCATGATGTATCGGTACACAAGCGGAGCGTTGATCTTCTCTTCGGGCAGCATTCAATGGTCTTGGGGATTGGACCCCAATCATGACACCGGCGGAGGTCCCGCTGACGTTAATATGCAGCAGGCCACGGTGAACCTCCTGGCGGATATGGGGGCTCAACCCGCCACGCTGCAGACCGGATTGGTCGGCGCAACAGCTTCGACGGATCACACCCCGCCGACTTCCACGATTACCTTCCCCACAGCTGGGTCCTCAATTCCTACCAGCTCACCTATTACGATTACGGGGACAGCCGCTGACATTGGCGGTGGTGTCATCGGCGGCGTGGAAGTCTCGGTCGATGGTGGCGTCACTTGGCACCCGGCTACCGGCCGCGAATCTTGGACCTTCGGTTGGACAACCCCGAGTACTCTGGGCACGTTCACCGTCATGAGCCGCGCCACGGACGACAGTGGCAATATGGAAACTCCTTCTCCGGGCGTCACCGTAAACTCCGTGGCTCATGCCTGCCCCTGCAGCATTTGGAACTCGGCCGTTACTCCAGGAACTCCGTCGGTCAACGACAGTACTGCTGTTGAAGTTGGCGTCAAGTTTACTTCCGATCTGAATGGTTATATCACGGGCATCCTTTTTTACAAGGGTGCCTCGAATACCGGCACGCACACTGGCAGCCTGTGGAGCGGTTCTGGTGCGCTGTTGGCCACGGCAACCTTCACGAATGAAAGCGCTTCCGGCTGGCAGCAAGTCACCTTCCCGACCGCCGTTCCGATCGCTGCTGGCACCACGTACGTTGCTTCCTATCACACCACCGTTGGGTTCTACTCCAGTGACGCACAGTATTTCGCTACCTCGGGCTATGACGACCCACCGTTGCACGCTTTGGCCAATGGCACGAGCGGCGGGAATGGCGTGTACGTGTACAGTGCTGGGGGAGTATTCCCGACGAACACCAGCCAGAACAACGCGACCAATTACTGGGTGGACGTCGTCTTCAGTACCGTTGCTCCTCCCGACAACCCGCCTGTAATTTCTAGCGTGACCGCTTCGTCGATTACTTCCGGCAGTGCCGTCATCACCTGGACCACCGACAAGGCCAGCACTTCCGCGGTCAACTACGGAACTACAACTTCATACGGCTCGTCCCAATCCAGCACCACTCAGGTGACCAGTCACAGTGTTACTTTGACTGGGTTGGCGGCTAACACCGTATACCACTATCAGGTTCAATCGGCGGATTCACTTGGTAAAGTAGGATCCTCATCTGACTTCACATTTACGACTTCGGGCCCTCCCACATGTCCATGCACGATCTGGACTGCGTCGACCACGCCGACCATGGTGACCTCCACGGACACCAACGCGGTCGAGTTGGGCGTCAAGTTTACATCGGACATGGCCGGCTACATTACAGGTATTCGTTTCTACAAGGGGAGTACGAATACCGGCACGCACACAGGTACCTTGTGGAACAGCGCTGGCACGTTGTTAGCTACGGCGACATTCACCAACGAGAGTGCGTCAGGCTGGCAGCAGGTCAACTTCTCGACTCCAGTGGCCATCGCCGCAGGCACGACGTACGTGGCCTCGTACCACACCAATGTCGGACATTATTCCAGCGACCAACAATACTTAGCCAACTCCTACGACAATGCACCGCTACACGCTTTGGCAAATGGAGCGAGCGGCGGAAATGGTGTGTACGTCTACGGGGCGGGAGGGGCGTTCCCTGCGAATTCGTACAACGCCACCAACTATTATGTGGATGTTGCCTTTAACACGGTTTCCAACGATGCTGCGCCCCTCGTTTCCGGCGTAGCCGTTTCGTTGATTACATCCAGCAGTGCCACAATCACTTGGACCACCGACAAGGCTAGCACTTCCGTGGTTAACTACGGGACTACCCCTTCCTACGGCTCATCACAATCCAGCAGCATTCAGCTGACCAGCCATAGTATTACTTTGACCGGATTGAGCGCTAACATGTTGTACCACTACCAAGCGCAGTCTGCCGATTCCCTGGGCATGGTGGGATCGTCATCTGACTTTACATTTACGACTTTAGGCGGGGGCACCTGTCCGTGCACGATTTGGCCTCCCTCCACTGCACCAACAATGGCAACGGCCCCGGATTCTGGCGCGATCGAATTGGGCGTCAAGTTCACTTCCGATGTGGCTGGCTACATCACCGGCATTCGTTTCTATAAGTCGAGTACGAACACCGGCACACACACGGGCAGTCTGTGGAGCAGCACCGGCACACTTTTGAGTACGGCAACCTTCACGAATGAAACCGCCTCGGGTTGGCAACAGGTCAACTTCTCTACTCCCGTTGCGATCGCTGCAGGTACAACTTACGTTGCCTCTTATCACACTAATGTCGGGCAGTACTCCAGTGACCAGCAATACTTTGCGACTACGTATGACGATGCACCCCTGCACGCTTTGGCGAGCGGGACGAGCGGCGGAAATGGTGTCTATGTATACGGCGGCGGGGGAGCGTTTCCGGCCAATTCGTACAATGCCACAAACTACTACGTCGATGTCGTATTTAATACGCTTTCGAATGACACAGCTCCTATAATCTCTAACGTGTCCGCTTCGTCGATTACTTCCAGCGGTGCCGTCATCACCTGGACCACAGACAAGTCCAGCACCTCGGTGGTCAACTACGGGCCGACGTCCTCTTACGGCGCGTCACAATCAAGTTCCACGCAGGTCATGAGCCACAGCATTACCCTGACCGCGTTGGCGGCTAACACCGTATACCACTACCAAGTCCAATCGGCGGACTCACTTGGTAAACTGGGAACATCGTCTGACTTCACGTTTACGACTTTACCCAACGGCACATGTCCGTGCACGATCTGGAATGCTTCGACCACGCCGACCATGGTGGCCTCCACGGACGCCAATGCGACTGAGTTAGGGGTCAAGTTTACTTCGGACGTGCCAGGTTACATCACAGGTATTCGCTTCTATAAGTCGACGCAGAATACCGGCACGCACACCGGCAGCTTGTGGAGCAGCGCGGGCGCGTTGTTGTCTACGGCGACATTCACCAACGAGAGCACGTCAGGCTGGCAGCAGGTCAACTTCTCGACGCCAGTGGCGATCGCCGCGGGGACAACCTACGTGGCTTCGTATCACACCAACGTTGGATATTATTCCAGTGACCAGCAATACTTGGCCAACTCCTACGACAATGCACCGCTACACGCTTTGGCGAGCGGGACAAGCGGCGGAAATGGTGTGTATGCGTACGGGGCGGGAGGTGTGTTCCCGGAGAAAGCCTACAACGCCACCAACTACTATGTGGATGTTGTGTTGGCCACCAACACATCGTCCACACCTTCGGTGTTTTTGACTTCACCGGCGAATGGAGCGACTGGAGTAGGCTCTGTAACCACCGTGAGCGCCACGTTCAATGAAGCAATGAACCCCGCCACCCTGACGGCATCAACATTCGTAGTGCAGGATGCGTCGAACAATGTCGTGTCGGGCACGTTGGCCTACAATAGCTCCACGTTCACGGCGACATTTACGCCTTCGACTCTCCTGTCAGCTTCCACAACCTATACCGCGACGGTTACAGGGGGATCCGCTGGAGTGCAAGACTCAAAGGGAAACACCATGCCCGGCAACTACAGTTGGTCCTTTACCACTGCGAGTGGGTCTGTTGGACTATGGTCGGGGCCTTATGCTTGGCCGAGCGTGCCCATCAATATGATTCTTTTGCAAAACGGCAACGTGATGTTGTTGGATGGAGGCGCCGATTCTGGGATCAACGGAGGGCTTACCGCTAGTTTGTGGAATCCTACCACAAACACTTTCACCGCGGTTCCCAACGACTACACCAATCTTTTCTGTTCGGGTCACTCGCCCCTGGCGGATGGCCGCCTGGTCGTGATGGGGGGGCACACTCAGACTTCCGTGGGACTTCCGGATGCAAACTTGTTTGATTCCTCAACCAACCAGTGGACGCCGCTTCCGCCCATGGCCTTTCAGCGCTGGTACCCGACTGCCACAACATTGCCGGACGGGCGGGTCTTAGCCGTTTCCGGGACGACCAATTGTGCCGCGTGCTTTGCTTTGACCCCGGAAATCTACTCAGCCGACACCAATACGTGGACAAAACTGCAGGGCGCCGACCTTGTTCTTCCTTTCTATCCATTCGACTTTGTCCTGCCGGACGGGCGTATCTTCAACGCCGGTACGGAACAGAGCGCGGAACCGGCTCGGGTCCTCGATGTCTATTCTCAAAAGTGGACCGTCATCGATCCAACGATCATGAACGGAGGCAGCGCTGTTATGTATCAGCCTGGCAAGATAATGAAGTCGGGACGCCATTACGACTACCCGGCTCCCACTCCCTACAATCCTTCCGTGCCGGACACGTCCGTCATCGACATGACCGCGTCTTCTCCAACGTGGAAGGCCGTTGCTCCCATGGCCAATGCCCGCACCTACGGCACACTCACCATGTTGCCCGATGGCACCGTCCTGGCCACCGGTGGCAGCAGGAGCACCGATCCTTGCGACATCACTCAGGCTGTGTACGCCACGGAACTCTGGTCGCCTTCTACACAGACATGGACCACGCTTTCTTCTATGCAGACACCCCGGCTCTACCATTCAACTTCTTTGTTGCTGCCGAACGGCCAGGTTGTTGTGGGTGGCGGCGGACGGAACACCCCTTGCAATGACTACCTAAACGCGGAAATATTTTCCCCTCCTTACCTGTTTAAGGGACCTCAACCAACTATCACCTCGGCTCCTTCAACGATTCAATACGGCAGCACGTTCTTTGTGGGTACGCCCAATGCATCCACCATCTCCATGGTTAGCTTGATTCGTCCGGGCGCGGTTACTCACGCTTTCGATCAGAACCAGACTTTCCAGTCGTTAAACTTTTCGGTGACCACTGGCGGCCTGAATGTGACTGCTCCGGCTAACGCCAACTATGCCCCTCCGGGCTATTACATGCTGTTTATCGTAAACAGCACTGGCGTGCCGTCCGTTGCGGCATTCGTCAACTTGCCAACGGCTCTCCAGGTCATTTCTGTTACCCCATTGAAGGCCAGCACGAATTCGTTCACCAATACATCTGTGTCTGCTGCGTTTAACGCCGCTATGGATCCGACGACGATCACTACTTCTACTGTCCAGTTGCGGGATCCCTCTAACAATCTGATTGCCGGCACCGTTAGTTACAACGCGACTACACGGACTGCTTCCCTGGTGCCCAATGTGCGGCTGGCTTATGCCACCACCTACACCGCAACCATCGTGGGCGGGACCAGCGGAGTTAAGGATCCAACCGGAAGAACGATGACTTCCAGCATTTCTTGGACGTTCACCACGGCTCCGACTTCAGGGCCCTGCCCCTGCTCAATTTGGAGTGCTGCGGACGTTCCAGGATTCCCATCGACGAACGATCCCAACGCCGGCGAATTCGGTGTTAAATTCACGGCGGACTATAACGGCTACGTTACTGGAATTCGCTTCTATAAAGGTAGCCTCAATACAGGCACGCACATCGGCCATCTCTGGAGCAGCACCGGCACGTTGCTGGCGACTGCGACGTTCACGAACGAGACCGCATCGGGTTGGCAGCAGGTTAACTTGTCGACACCAGTAGCCATTACCGCAGGTACCGAGTACGTGGTCTCTTATCACACCAGCGTTGGTTACTACGCTAGTGACGCCAATTACTTTTTGACCGGCGTGGACAACTCTCCGCTCCACGCTCTTTCCACTTCCGCCGGCGGCGGAAACGGGGTATATACGTACGGGGCGGCAAGTGCGTTCCCGATTTCTGCTTATAGCGCGACGAACTACTGGGTGGATGTGGTATTCACAACCACCGGGCCGTGAAGCGATGCTGAGTTGATCTGATCCCTTTGGCTCCACCTGGGACTCGGCGCGGCTAGGGGGGCCTCAGGGTATAGTGTGGACTTCGAGCAAAGTTGACAGGTCAAGCGAAAACATAGGAACGCCACCACGTCGGAATTCCAAATTGTCTGGAGATGCGGTGGGTGTAGACTTCCGGCGCCAAGCTGCGAGGAGCCTAGTGATTGCAACCGTAGTTCTCCTCCTTTGTTGGGGGATTCTGCGGACGAACGTCATAGCTGCAAATGTGACTGCGAGTTGGACCTACGATTATGGTCCCGAGCCAGCATGTTCAGCCTCGCAATCCACGAACTGCATCGACCATTTCGAGGTTCTGGACATTACTGACCAACAGAGTTTCTCGCTCATTCAAAAGGTTCCGAACCCCAGCCGCGCTATTGGAAAACTTGACCATATCTCGACCTCTTTCAAGTACGGCCCGCCGTTCGGGGAACGCACCATTAGCGTCATCGCCGTAGGAAGGAATTTGAAATGCGAGCGCGTCACATCGAATCCCTTCGCCGCTCGCGTTACAGTCATGATTCGTCCAGGTACAAAGGCCTCATTAGTTTTTTTGATTACCCATTCGGAAGAGCCGTCTTCTACAACTCGCAATAATCTGATTGGGGTAATGCCATAGGGGAGGTACGGGGCCCCAGATTGTCCAAGGGGCGCCCGTTGTTAGCTCGGCGGAAGCAACGCCTATCGGCAATTCAGACGAATCACGAGTATCGCCATCATATTCTGATTCCCAGCCTGTACTAGGTGAAAGACATCGTCGACACAAAAATAAAGTTCCGTGAACCGTATCGGCCTCTTGCGCTTTCAGTGCTCGTGGAGACTTATTCCGATTTGCCACATGCTACTCGCCACCATCCCGCACGATATATGCTGTGCGATCACTCACGTTGACGGCACTGGGCGCCGGCAAGCACTTTTCGAGGCAAAGCCTCGTCATTATGATTTTATTGCACGATCTTGAATATATACTTTTAGGAAAGTCCAACTTTGCCAAAGCACAGTAAATCGGAATCGGCCTGCTCGCGGCCAACTCGAGAACCAATTTAAGGCTCGCGCCCCGGCAAATGTGCGTAAGATTTTCTGGAACGCTTCAACCAGATATTCATCTCACATTGGGCAATCACTTACACTCTCCCGGAAGTGCCTGCGACATTAGTTTATTTGAGCCGCCGAGGCCCAAGGAGTCTAAAGCCAAGAATTGTCCGTAAGCCATTGTACATTAACGACTTATGTCCATCCACGGAAGCGTGAAAAACTCCTGCAGTTTGGCTATTTGATTGCACCCAAAGTGTGAGAACGGGGAGGAACACTTGAAGGGAATTCTCCTGGTAGTTTGCATGATGGTAGCACTGGCTGGAACTAGCTATGCCGGTATCACTCCTCCGGGCAATGGTGGGCATGGCTCCGGGCACGCTCCTGAAATGACGGACATAGCCGTGGCACTCGCTGGGTTGACTAGCGTGGGTGGCTACTTAGCCATTCGCCGCCGCCTTACTCGGCGGAAGTAGTTTTAAGTCTCACTCAACTCACTTCAGCCATTGTCTGAGCTCATTGTGTCGGCGACAGCTCATCCGAACGCGAGTCTTCTGGAACGCAGGTGCTCCGGGCTTGGGAGCCTTCCCGGTGGCCGCCCTGTTTTCTCTGCCTTGGTTCTGACCCCTATCGCTATCGCTGTCGATCAGTTCGCTTCACCAATTCTCCGGACTACTGCGCCCCCCTTGGCAGCGTTAGCTTTCCTTCTGTTCGTATGGCGGCGAGGCCGTGCTCCTCAATGGGTTTCTGAGGTCACTCAAGAACGGTCCTTATCTATTTGGAGGCTGACGGGTTTCCTTGCCATGCACGTAGCACTGATACTCCTCTCTCATTCCATTGCTGGTGTTGCCCAGCCTTTCTCGGGGACCGCGACCTTAGGCGGAACCCTCGTTGGGCTAGGCAAATTGGCAGTTCTAGTGCCAACTTTTCTTCTGCTTCCCTTCCGCTGTTGGAAAGGACTCGTTCGTTCCTACGGCCCGGAAGCTACTATTACGACATTCCTCCTGGTCGTTAATGTTCCCAGGCGTTTCGTAGAATTCATTTGGCCATGGTATGGGCGAATGCTAGGTTGGGTTATCTATCTTCTGGCGCGAAGCTTCGTGCCCGGGCTGGCATTTCAAATAGGTCCGGAACCAACCATAACTGGGCCTCTTTACGACACTGGTCTGATCCTCAACTGCTCCGGAGTTGACGCGTTTGAACTCCTGAGCTACGTGTTTGCTTTCGTTGCTCTTCTGGACTGGAATCGCCTTCGAAAAGGCCGGGCTTTCTTAGTTTATTGCGGCTGCCTCCTTTCCATCCTTATCTGCAATTTCTTTCGGATTGCCGCCCTCGTGGTTCTCTTCAATCGCGGATTTCGGAATTTCGCGGTTAACTTTCATTTGACTGCGGGTTCGTTCTTCTTTTGCTCTATTTTTCTAGCTTATATGTGCCTGACATACAAGTGGATGACGAAAAGTCCGGGCTCCCGCACGCTACCGCCAACTGCTTCATGATTCGACTGTTATTGTCGGAGTTGAGGAGTTGATGTCCAAGAATTAGCTTTGAAACCTCCCACTTTGTCGTTTTGTTCCCAAATTGCTGCCAGATTTTGGGATCAAGGCAGCACTATGCGCACGTCTGCACTTCAAGACTTCAAGACTGTTCGCAGCGAGGATCAAAAACGATTCGCAGTGATGATTAGATAATTAACAGACTCATTCGAGTCTAAACTGCGAACTGGAAGTTGCTCGCACACTTCGTCAGTTCCGACTTATTGTACGGTCAATACCGCGCTCCTGGTTGTGGACCTATACGTTCCGCTGATCCTCGAAGACGTTCCGTGAACCACCCCGGTGGTCACTGTAAAGGCAACACTCGTTGTGCCGGCAGGAATTGTTGCTGTAGCTGGCACTCGGGCAACCGTTGTGTTCGTACTACTCAGAGAAACTGACGCTCCGGCTGGCGGTGCGGCGCCATTGAGGGTCAGTGTACCGATCGATGATGAGCCCCCTGTTACCGTGCTCGGATTCAACGTGAGTGCTATTAAAGACGCAACCGACACAGTAAGCGTCGTAGTTTTTGTCGTGCCATATACCGCCGTAATCGTAACTGACGTCGAGGAAGCCACTCCGCTTGTCGTAATAACGAACGTCGCCGTCGTAGAACCTGCGCCAATGGTAACGCTGCGGGGTACTTGCGCTGCGGATGTGTTGCTGCTTGACAACGTTACCGTGGCTCCGCCAGCCGGTGCAGCCCCGTTCAGGGTAAGGGTCCCAGTGGAGTTGTTTCCACCCACGACCGAGCTGGGGCTTCTTGTTAGGGACGACAGCGTTGCGGAGTTGACGGTAAGCGTGGTCGTTCGGGTAACTCCGTATATTGCCGTAATTGTGACTGAAGCGCTCGCCGCGACAGGAGTAGTGGTGATGGTGAACGTTGCGGCTTTGGAGCCCCCAGAGATCGTCACGGTCGGCGGGACTTGAGCTGCCGCACTATTACTGCTACTGAGCGCGACCACAGCTCCCTGTGGCGGGGCTACGCCGTTCAGCGTAACAGTACCAGTCGAGTTATTACCGCCCACAACGGATCCAGGTGATCCGGTCACTGAGGACAAGGTCGCCGCAGTCACTGTAAGAGTGGCATTTGCACTGACTCCGAGCGTGGCGGTGACCACCGAACTACTCGTGGATGGCACGCCGACAGTTGCGACTGTGAACGTAGTCGATTTGCTGCCCGCCGGTACGGTTACGCTGGCTGGTACTGTCGCAGCCGCCGTGTTGCTGCTGGTGAGTGCCACGGCGGCCCCACCAGCCGGAGCCGTGACGTTCAGTTGCACAGTTCCTGTGGAAGTATTCCCTCCGAGCACGCTCGTTGGGCTAAGGGAGACCGAAGAAACAGTCACGGTGGGGTTCACCGTCAGCGTCGCACTAACACTCGCACCATAGGTGGCCGTCACACTCACCGTAGTGACAGTTGCGACCGCAGCCGTGGTGACTGTAAACGTCACAGATGTGCTACCCGCAGGCACCAGCACAGAAGATGGCACTTGAGCGGAGGTATTGTTGCTGCTTGACAGATTAACAGTAGCGCCATTCGCAGGTGCTGCCCCGGTCAGCGCGACCGTTCCAGTCGAACTGCTTCCACCAGTTACGGACGTAGGATTCAGTGTCACACTCGATACCACCGGCGGATTGATGGTCAGAGTCGCATTCGCAGTCGCAGCGTAACTTGCACTGACGACCGCCGCTGTAGTTGTTGCCACCGGGCTTGTTGTAATTGTGAAAGTGGTCGAGCTAGTGCCTGCCGGCACTGTCACATTCGAGGGTACAGTTGCCGCCGCCGGGTTACTGCTGGAGAGGGTCACCAGGGCTCCGCCGCTCGGCGCCGAGCCGCTGAGCGTTACCGTGCCGGTTGAAGGATTGCCTCCGGTTAAACTTGCTGGATTTAGGGATACGGAACTGAGCACCACGGCGGGAGGTCCTCCAGCACCATATACCGCTTGATAGGACCCTGAACTGGCGTCAAACATCCCGTAACTAACGCCTTTGATTGTTTGAGTCGCGAACGCAACCGGGCTTCCGTTGATGCTGATGCTGCTCAATATGCCAGATGGTCCGTTCGTTGGCAGGATTGCTCGGAGATTCCGGGCTCTAGTTGCCTGCGTGATGGTGAAGCTGAGAGTGTTTCCGCTCCAGGCTAGCGAGCCGAAGAAGGAGGAATTTCGTCCGTCGAGCCAGGTCAGCATCTGCAGAGACGAGACGATGGGAACACCTCGACTTTGAGCAGAGGAAATGACGTCGGGTGCAATTCCCGGGTAGCTCCCCTGATCGTTATGAGCGTTCACAGCGAACGCGCCGTAATATCCGGTCGCACCTAATGCGTTGTCCAGCAGGGTGTCAATATTGAACGGGTAGGACTGACCGGACTCGTCGGTCATTTGGGTAGTTGCCTGGTACACATCGATGATGTTGCCGTTGCGATCTGTGAAGCGCATGGGCATGCCAGAGCCCGTGAACATGCCAGGTTGGTCGTTCACCCAGCTAGGAGGCCAGTAGTAGTAACTGGTGTCCAGTCGGATTCCGTGGCCGAGTTCGACCTGCGGCTGTGAATCGTAATCACTCCAACTGATACAGTGCATTCGATGGGTCTTGGGGGTAGGCAGACTGGGGAATTGCGCTGCCAACGAAGCGAGAAGGTTGGTATAAAAGGAATCGAGTTCCGAGGGTGTCCAGTCAGAACACGTGGGATTGGAATCCGCGTGGAAACTCACCTCAAAGCCCTGCGCAATGTATGCTGCCACTTGTGAGTCGGTGAGTGGGTTGCTAGCCAGCGCTTGGGGAAACAGATAGGCAGAAGCACGCACGCACTGCCAATCTGCCACCGAACATCCCTGAGGGCTTGCAGCGAGGTCGTCGTCGAACCGGTTACTCGTCGCGCTGCCGCTGTAGAAAGATCCGTGATCATCGCCGGTCATTATTACGACTGCCTTGAAGCCACTGGGGAAATACCAGAAGCGCGGCAAGGGTTTCCTGGCTGCGTTCATGCTCAAGATCAGGTTGGCCAAGAGTCGTTGCTGCTCATCCGCCTGGGGAATCGAGACTTTGCTCAGATTGACCCAGTCGGGTTCGGGATCGAAGCTCGCAGCACCGAAATACAGATCATCCGAGCGCGTTGGAGGGATTTGGCCGTCACGTTTCTCTCCAGACCAAGCAGGATTCCCCTGTCGCGTGTAGATGACCGAACGGGCCAAATCGTACGTAAAAGCCGCAGCCAGTCCTGCACCAGAATTGATCAGCGTAACAGCTGGGTAAGCGGTGCTAGTGGATGCGGTTGAGTATAACGTTGCCAAGATTGCGGCACCGTTGGGTGTGTACAGGTCGGCGGAACCGTGGAATTGAATGGTCTGTCCAACAATGCCAGCACCTGCGCCCGAAGAGTTCTGGACAAGCAGGTAAGCGTCAGTCAGAGTCGACGAGGTCGGCGTCAGCCCGAGCAGGCCGGCTAATTGTTTGTCAGGGTGCATGGCAATCAGATTTCCTCCGCCACTCACCCAGTCAGCAAGCATAGTCGCTTGGGCGCTGCTGAGGGAAATGTCCCCCAGGATTACCACGTCATAGTTCGCCAAGTTGGCAGGGGTGAGATTAGACATATCCGCAATCGTGTACTCGTTCAGACCCTCTGCGCTTAAAATCTCGCCATAATAGCGGCTGAACGGGTTTAGTAGGCTGGAAATTACGAGAATCGGCCCGCCCGGTCCCGTGTTCGCAGGCGCTGCGCCCGTTGTGAAGGACCAGTTGTAATCGCTCACCAACGCGTTGCCGTTGAAATCCTTCACTCCAGCGGATCCACCTCGAACCGTGGCGGTATAAGTGGTAAAAGCAGATAGTTCCACTGTTGGCGTCAGCGTCGCTGTTGACGTGGCCGTGTTGTAGCTGACTGTGGCGGCAACTCGACTGCTGGATGGATCCAACAAAATGATGGTCGTTGTATTTATGGTCGACGCTGTCATCGGTTCGCTGAAGGTGACAGTCACGGAAGGAGCCAGGCTAGCGCCGGAACTGTTGTTGGGCGGGGTCACAGAACTGACGGTTGGTGGCGTTGTGGAGATTCTCGGAACGAATACAATATCGACCCAGTAATTACTGGACTGCCATCCGGAACTAGGGAATGTGCTTGTAGAACCGTAGCTGTACACTCCGTTGGGACCATCGCTCCCGTCGGGCAAGGCATGCAAGGGAGAGTTGTCTACACCCGCGCTGGCAAAGCATCCCTGATCATCGGCGTAGTGACCATAAGGAGCTAGGTACGAAGCAATGTAGGTGGCGTTGGCACTGATCGCAACAGGCGAGGAAAAGTTAACCTGCTGCCAGCCTGTGGGTGTCTCACCAGTAAAGGTGGCTGTGGCCAACAGCACGCCAGCTGAACTCCACAGGTTGCCCACGTGAGCACCACCGTTGCCCGCACCCTTGTAGAACCGAATGCCCGCGATATAGCCATTAGTGTCGGCGCGAAATTTGACCCCAATCTCAACCGCCGAGTCCGGGCCTGAATCGGCAGTTCCAGGCACCGACGTGCTGGGCCAAATCGTGCACGGGCAAGAGCCCCCTCCCGAACTGGTGATGACAATGCTGAGATATTTTGTAGCGGTCTGCTGGGGACTGCTGGTATCAGTCGCCTGGACAGTGAAGCTGAAGGTGCCCGCGGTTGTGGGCGTCCCGGCGATGCTGCCGGTAGAACTGTTAAGTGAAAGGCCACCAGGTAGTAAACCGCTCACAATCGACCAACTATAAGGCAGCGTTCCACCGCTAGCTGCCAGCGCAGCGGAATACGAGACACCCACCGTTCCGCCCGCCAAAGATTGCGTCGTGATCGACAAGGGACTCATCGACACAGCGAGAGTAGTGCTACCCGTTACGCCGCCTAGCGACGCGGAGATGGTGGTTGTACCGGGATTAAGAGCTGTGGTGAGCCCCCGGAGATTGACGCTCGCAACTGCTGGATCCGAGGACGTCCACTTCGTCTGAGCAGTTATATTTACCGTGGTTCCGTCGGAGTAGGTTCCTGCGGCCGTGAACGACTGGAAAGCGCCTGTGCCGACAGTCTGGTTGGCCGGCGACAGTGCAATCGAGTTGAGCGTCGGTGCCGATCCGCTGGCTTCCTCGACAATTTGCTGGAACACAGCCTTAGCATCTTGATAGCGAGACTGTGCCGCACTAAGCTGAGTCGGAAAGAACGAGTTCCATTGTCCGCCGACTGAAGTGTTTTGGATTAGGTCGTTCATCCAATCCACGTAATACTGCGCGTCGGAGGCACTCGCGCGTATAGGTGCTCCATTGACAACCACAAACACGGCAGCGGTGTGAACTTGGTGGCCGTCGGCTCCCATGCGACGTGCAGCTAGCCAGCCGCTCTTGGGGAAGTTCACCGTGCCGCTCCAAGTCGCTGGTGAGCCTGGACCAGCCGAGGCGGACTGGCTTGCAATCACTACGCCATTGTTCACCAGCTCAATCGTGCCGGTCAGAGTCTGTGTCGCGGTCCATTGAATGCTCACCTGCACTGATCCTGCTGAAGACAGATCGATTTCGTCGCCGGGTGTAGCCGTCCCATTCACGGTCAAAATCAGAAATTCGTCGTGGCCGTTTCGTGATACGACGGTCCTGCCATTCTTAATGGCATTGATCCAGTTGGCGTATGTCATCTGCCCGCCCGCAGGCTGGACGTACGTCAGCAAGGATCCGAGTGGGTGCGATTCGTTGCATGGATAGTCCGTGCCAGCGACAAAACTCGGGCGGAATCCAGAATTAAGCAGCTTGTAATAAGCCTTAATAGCTACTTCCGGATTCATTTGTATTTGTACGCTAGCTCCCCAATCGTAGAACACGGAGCCGCTGTCGGCCACGTCTTCGGAGATAAAATCGGCTGCACCCAAGGCTACTTCGACGGGATATTCAATCGGTGTGCAGCAGGTGAGTGTGGTCGGAAAATTCCCATCGAGATACTGCAGGTGCGCAAAACCTGCGATACCACCTTGTTGATGCGCCCAATTCAGGATGGGATAGGTGTACTCCTGCCAGATTTGCTGAGCACTTGAAAGCCCGAGAGCTACAACATGGCCCCCTAGCGCCTGATGCGGATATTGCGTGTAAGTCGCATCCCAGTGCCACTCGGTGTCCCAGTGTACGATCCGGCCCGGCGTCGAGACAGAAGAATCCTGGCCGTTCACGAGCGGGAGATCGGTAATAGGATTCTGGACTTCGCCATTACCCATGTCGGCAAGCAGAGAGATTACGTACAGATTGTTTGTGGACATGTCCCCGTACATGCTCGACAGAGCCTCTGGTGATCCACCGCAACTGCGGTGCACGTGCATGTCGCCGGCGTACCAGCCGCCAGGCTCAGGATTCACTACCTGGGCTGCGAGTGGATATGCGCTCAATAAGACCTGGAGCAGGAGAAAAACCGTGCCGATGAGAAAACTGCGGTTTCCGCGGATATTCATGGATGATTCCTTTGCTACCTTAGCCAGTCAAGGGAGAAGCATCCCCAAATTGGTGGGACCCAAGACGGAGCTTCTCGGTGGTCTTGCAGCACTTTACTCACCAAATTCTTTCGCATTTTGGAGAACGCGCATGTCGCTGAATCTTCGGGATATCTGATTTGCAAAGTGACGCCTATTACGTATCCTCGTGACGAGCGACCCGCAGCTCTTTAGCCATTCACGGATTCGCGTTGCCTTCTTGTTCCCATCAGGTCATGTCCGCCAGCGCTCGTTGATCCTCTCCAGCAGCGCTTCGCCCGACTTCGTTGCGAGTTTCGGCAATCAATCAGTTTGGCCCTCTTGTCTTCCGATTACGGCTGCAGTGGCAATCGTTACTCCCCAAGCTAGCGGTAGACGGGCTCTTCCTTTTTTTAGAAGCCGCTCGAAAGTTCGTGGAACGGTTACCGCTCGTAACGCTGGACACATTTCCGCATGATATGCATCACAAGAGTGACGTCAGAGCGTCACTCGCGCACACTCAATACAAGGTAGGTCATCAAGTCACTTCTCTCCCAAAGCCATTCTCAGATCAGGCTGACCGTGGAGTCGCCAGCCAAAGAATTACCTGTTTTCCGAACCGCGATTTCCAGGGGGTGCCGCAGGCTAAGGACTCTCTCGGCCTATATCCGCGGTGGAGAAATAGGTGCAATCTGGTAGGTGAAATGCCAGCGCGCTAACGCTTGCCTCCGTACGCATCATGTCGCCTGCTCAAGATATCGTGGCGTGGTCGACATTCTTCTACCACGCGTGTCGCACTATCAAAAGGTCAGTTTGAGGCGTGCAGAGACGGAACGAGGCGGGGCGACGCCCGTTCCGGAGAACAGGCTCGCGAAGTTCAAGAGGTTCAGACGGTCAGCGAGATTAGCGGCCACGATCTGAAGAGAAACATTTCGCAGCTCTTTGCGGTAGGCTTCGAGGCCTGCAGCGGCATCCACGGATAAATTGGGGCGCACCCGCCCTCGCGAGAGATTTACTTGCTGGAGAATGGCTGCGCCGTATTGGAGCAGCAACTCTGAGGGATCTGCGCCTGCCGTGTCTGCGGGCAAGCCGCTCCCGTATTGCGCTCCGGCGGCGAGCCAGAAGCGAGAGGTGGCCTGGAAGCGTACTCGTGCGCGTGCGGTGTTGCGCTGGTCTTGTGAAACAGCGAACTTGGTTGTATCGGTGAGGCCGCTCAGGGCTTCACTGCCGAGAAACAATCCGCCGGTGATGGGCCCTTGGCCGAGACCGGATTGGTTGGCATAACTGAGATAGCCGGAAAAACGACCCCAGTGGGGAACTTCAACGCGCAATTCCTCGCCGATGATGCGCGCTCGAGAAAATGAGATGGGGAAACTGACCCCGGTATCCAGTAAAACGTCGTCGTCGGGATAATCGTGAAAATCGCGGCGGAAAACATTGGCGTCGAGGCGCAGTTTGCCTGCAAAGGCCTTTGTGAGGCCAACCTCATAATAGTTGGCGCTTGCGGGCCGCACTGGGAGGCGAAGCACGATCGGCTCGACCGACTGGACTTGCGGCGAACTCGCGAGAAGTAGATTTTCCACGGCGGGGGTCTGAAACACGCGGTCGTAAGAGGCATGAAGGAGGAGATTCAGCTTGGAAAAAAAATGGGACAAACCAACGCGCGGGCTCCAGCCGTTCTCGTGAATGACAAAACCATAGTGATCGTACCGGAGACCAAAGCTGGCGTTGGAATTGCCGAAACGGATTTGGTCCTGAACGTAGGCGGAAGGTTCGATATCCCAGCGGCGGTCGGAGAATTGAAACTGCTGCAGTGTGCCGGGATCGAACTGTGTGGGATCGGTGATGTTGTACTGCAAATGTTCGCGGACAGGGTTGAAAATTCCGTCGACGCCGGCTTTCCAACTGTGGCCGTGATGATGGCCAGCCAGGTCTCCCCGCGTGTAACCTTCACGGTAGCCGCGATTTTGGAAAACGATCGCAGGCGTGGACAACGGATTCGACTGCAGCGTGAAGCTCGAATCGCGCACGCTGCCGGAAAGGGACAGGAACAGCTCGGAAGAAATTGTGTGTTGAAAAAAGATTTCACCTACGGATTCCATGTTGGCGACGTCCTGACGCTGACCGTCCTGCTCCTGAACGAGATAATTCGGCACGAGGAAGCGGACTTCGCGATGGGAAAACGTAAGATGAAGGCGGTCGCGATCGGAAAGATCCCGTTCATAAGACGAGGAAAAACCAGAGGCATTGCCGCGATTGGTGAAATTTTGCAGCATGGGGGGATCGAGATAGCGAGCCGTATGAAAGCCATCGCCGGTTACGGTGAAGCGATTCTTGCCGGAAGCATAAGAGAGTGCCCCGGAGCCGCCGGCCGTCGAAAAGCTTCCTCCGCTGGCTTCGAACTGGCCGTGGAACCCGGAGGGAACATCTTTTTCGGTAGTGACTTCGACGACGCCACCCAATTTTCTACCGTACTCGGCTGGAAAGCCCGCGGTGAGGACGCGCAGGGATTCGATTTCCGAGGAGTCGAATGCAGGCGCGAAGGCCGGAGAGCGATTTTGCGTGAGCGGTAGGCCATCCAAGACGTATTGCACGTCATACTCGGAGCCGCGGGGGTGCAGGACGCCGTTGGACTCGTAGAGCCAGCCCGGCAGATCATTGACGAGGTCGGAGAGATCGCGCCCGGGCTGCGCGGCGAGATTTTCCGCTAGGGATTGGCGGCCGAGAGAATATTGCGTGGCAGTGCTGGAGGGATCGACGAGCGTGGCGGAATCGCTGACTTCCACGCGAGTTGTGACGGCAGCGACGCCCATGGTAACGGAAAGATGCACGGGAACTTCGGAAGAAACTTCGACGAGATCGTTCCAGGCGGTGAATCCTTTCGCCGTGAGTGTGAGATGGTAGACGCCGAAGGGCAAATCTTGGAGAACATATCGGCCATCTGCGGTGATCTGAAAAGAACGGCGGAACTGGTTGGCATCGCTGACGAGTTCGGCGGCGGGAGCGAGAGCCGCCCCCTGGGGATCGCGCACTTCAATCCGAAGCTCGCCGCGCGCTCGCTGCGCTCCCGCCGCTCCGTGAAGGAGAAGCAGCTGAGCAAAGAGACCGAGCCAGGGAAGGATATTCTTGTGGGGACGAGTCATTTTCCTAATAACTGGACGATCGAAATGCAGCTTCCGCGCGTCGAGGCAGATCACAAACACTTCGATTTCCATTGAGGATAGCATGTGGCTCCGCGCAGAAAGCGAAGAACAAGATTCTGTGGAGTCAGATCACCAATAGAAACGTGGTTTCTCGATAGATTGCGCGACCCTTGGATTTCCCGTCATCGCACATGCAATACAGTTGGTGCTGGTGCGTGCTTATGGTTCGCTGGTTTCCCCAACAGAAAAATACGTGCAGTCCGGATGGTGAAACACAAGCGCGCTCACGCTGGCTTCTGGATCCATCATGAAGCCTTCGGTGAGCTGGACGCCAATCTCCTCGGGCTTCAGGAGCTTCCAGATGCCTGCCTGATCCTCGAGATTGGGACACGCGGGGTAGCCAAAGCTGTAACGTTTGCCGCGATAGCGGGAAGTGAAGCGTTCCTGCATGGTCATTTCCGGTGGGTCGGGAAAGCCCCAATCTTCCCGAATGCGGCGGTGCAGCCATTCGGCGCAGGCTTCGGCGGTTTCGATGGCCAGAGCCTGCAAGCCGTGGCTGAGGAAGTAGTAGCCGTCGTTTTTTGCTTTTTCCGAGCGCGCGCGGATGCCTTCGCCCGCCGTGACGACGAAAAGGGC
>Ga0335081_10000934_pt1 | contig 46943 bp, 37 predicted proteins | sample Lox_Sample_35_FD_206713 | JGI IMG/M metagenome (GOLD analysis project Ga0335081, IMG submission 206713) | Soil microbial communities from Loxahatchee National Wildlife Refuge, Florida, United States - Lox_Sample_3.5 | ecosystem: Environmental > Terrestrial > Soil > Wetlands | place: USA... | reverse complement strand
TCTGCAACTGCTCGAATCGCCGCACCAGAAACGAAAGCTGCGCCTGAAAGGCCGCTCCGCGCTCGCCTTCATAGAACGCGCCCAGAAACGGATTCGCCTCGGGCTCCATCACCCGCTGCGCATTCAGCCGCTCCGCCAGAATGCCCGCCAGCGTGCTCTTTCCAACTCGGATCGGGCCTTCTACTGCAATGTACCGGGGAAGCTCAAAAAGATTGGCCATGGACTCGCGAACTCAACTCGGAAACGGCAGGATATCTCGGATGCGCCTCACTGACAATTGCGCGATGAGTTAACAGCCGAAACATCGCTCACCTGCTACTGTGCAACTCGTCTAATCCCGTTCGAGAGGGGCAAATGAAAAACATTCGTCTGTTCACTATGCTTCTGTTTTTCTTCGGGCTTTACGCACAAGGCCAGACAGGATCGTCCCCTGCCGACCTGATACATGCGAGCCTCACCGCCATGGGCGGGGAAGAAAAAATCCGCGCCCTCCACACAGTCCACTTTGAAGCGTCCCTGATCCGCAACGAACTCGAAGAATCTGAGCGCCCCGAGGGCCCATACATCCTCGAGAACGATCAGGTCGAAGAATGGCGTGATCTCGCACAGAAGGCCTGGAAGAACACGACCAAGCTTCATGGCGCCATGCAACCGGAGTTCGTGATCACCTCGATCGTCTCGAATGGCGCGGCATCGCTCGCATACAACGGACAAGCAGGTCCAGCTTCCGGCCAGCAACTGCAACTGGCGGACGAAGCCCTCACGCTAAACCCTGAACGTGTTCTTCTCACCGCTCTCAGCAGTCCTGACCTGCGGCGCCTGCCCGATCTCACGCTGCAGGGCGTCGCCCACCATGCTGTTCAATTCACCTGGCATTCACTGCCGGTTCGAATCTACTTGAATGCCGATACAGACCTTCCCACAGCGGTTGAGTGGGAGTCCGCTTATCCGTCCGATATGTTCTGGAGCATCTGGGGCGACGTCACTTCTCGCGTGTATTACTCGTTCTGGTGGCTCCAGAACGGTATCCACTATCCGTTGCAGGCCGACCTCTTTCGCAACGGCATGCCGGCGCAAACGATCACCATCACCAAAATTGATTTCAACGGATCCTTGCCCACCGACACATTCGCAATCCCGGCTGAAGTGCGGGAAGCCTTTCTGCCCCGCGCCACTAAGACCGCTGACGATCGCACGCCAGCCAAGACCGTAACCGACCTCGCTCCAGGCATCGTTTTCATCCCAGGTCCGTGGAACACCACGCTCGTGCGTCAGGACGACGGCCTCATCGTGCTGGAAGCTCCCATCTCTTCGGGATATTCCGCCAAGGTACTGGACTTCGCACAAACCAGGTTCCCGGGAGTTCCCGTCAAAGCCGTGATCACCACTTCGGATTCCTGGCCGCACATCGGTGGCGTTCGCGAGTACGTAGCGCACGGAACTCCTGTCTACGTGCTCGACCGCACCGTTCCTCTGATCAAGCGATTCTTGAGCGCCCCTCGCACCCGATATCCCGACAGCCTTGCAAAACATCCTCGCAAAGCGGATTTCCGTCGCGTGTCTTCAAAGACTGTGATCGGCTCCGGGCCGAATCGAATCGAAATCTATCCCATTCATGGCGAGACCAGCGAACGTCAAATGATGGTGTACTTTCCTGAGCAGAGGCTGCTTTACGGCAGCGATCCGTTCCAGGAACTCGATGGCACTTTCTTTTTTCCTCAGACCGTTTCCGAACTTGAGAACGCGGTCGAGCGCGAACATCTCTCCGTCGACCGCTTCTTCATGATGCACATCGAAGTCACTCCTTGGTCGAAAGCTCTGGAGGCCGTCAAGCAAGCCTCAAATTAACCGCGGCCGTTCTCCACGAAATGCCACGCCGGCACCGTGGAACTGCATTTACAATCCGTGTGGCAATGCTCGTTGAGTTCGGAACGATCGCCGCAGGAGTCACAGCCGTCGCCGCTGGCTATCAATCCATGGCTCCCACCGGCCAGTGGTACGGACGCACATTCACAGGCCTCCCGAGCGGCAACCAGCAACTCGCCCTCACCTACGACGATGGCCCTAATGATCCGCACACATTTCGCTTGCTGGAAGTTCTGGCAAAGCACAATGCCCACGCGACATTTTTCGTCATCGGCCGCTACGTTCAACGATGCCCCGACGTCGTTCGCGAAATTGCCAAGGCCCAACACGCGATCGGGAATCACACCTTTACTCATCCACTGCTGACTCTGAAAAGCTCAGACGAAATCCGCAACGAACTCCAGACATGCCACGCAGCCATTCAAGATGCCGTCGGCGACCACTCCAATCTCTTTCGCCCACCTTTCGGTGGACGCCGCCCCGCCGTCCTTCGCATCGCGCGCGAACTCGGCCTCGAGCCAATCATGTGGAACATCACTGGCTATGACTGGAATGCCCCGCCGGCCGAAGTGATCGAAAGAAAAGTTTCAGGCAAAATTCGCGGAGGCAACGTAATCCTGCTCCACGACGGCGGTCATCTCCAGATGGGCGCCGACCGCAGCCAAACTGTAATCGCGACTGATCATCTCCTGACGCGCTACAAAGCCGAGGGATACAAGTTCGTAACAATCCCAGAAATGATGATAAGTCTGAAGTTTTCGACAAGCGTAAAGTGATGGGTGAATGGGTGCCCCATTTCTGCCGCGCCTTCTGCGGCAGAAGTGGGGATTTTGTCAAGCCAAGGAGCAGCCCGAATGAAGCGCGCCCTTTTTTTCCTTCTATCCACAACACTCTTCGCCACCGCTCAAACCAAAGCCCTCTTCTATATGACCGACAACCCGAACTCAGTCCAGTCCTTCCTGCAACACGCCGACAAGGTCGACATCCTCGTCCCCGCCTGGTACTCAACCGACGGCAACGGCCTGGTCTGGGGCGGTCCCAATCCCGCGGTGATGAAAAGCGCCGCAGACCATCACGTCCCAGTCATGCCGATCGTTGCCTTGATGCACCAGCTTGATCTGCACAAATTGCTCACCACGCAGTCAGCCAAGTCGGCATTTATCGACACGCTCGTGAGCGAGTCAAAAAAGAACGGATACTCCGGCTTTCAAATCGATTTTGAGAATGTGAATTGGACTGATAAGGACCTACTCTCCGCCCTCGTCGCCGAAACTGCATCGGTCCTCCATCGCGAGCATCTCCAACTCACAATCGCCACCGTCCCTAACGCCCCCGGCTTCCCTGGCAAGAGCAACTACTCGCACTGGCTCTACGCGAACTGGCGTGGCTCCTTCGACCTCAAAGCTCTTGCCCAATCCGCCGACCTGATCTGCCTCATGACCTACGATCAGAACACCCGCTGGACCATGCCCGGCCCCGTCGCCGGATATCCATGGACCGTCGACAACGTCAACTACGCGCTGCAGTTCGTCCCCAAAGAAAAATTGTCGATGGGCATTCCCCTCTACGGATATCACTGGTTCGCCGGAGATCCCGGCAAGGAAGAAAAGCCAAATCCCACCGCGGAATATATCGGCCAGGAGCAAGTCGAGCAGTACACCAATGCCTACCATCCCCAAGTGCAATGGGACGCCACCGACCGCGTCTCCTGGTTTTATTTCTATCGCGACGACATGCGCGACTGGGTCTTCTACACCGACAAGCGCGGCTTCCAGGAACGCCTCAACCTCGTCCGCGAAAAAGGCCTGCAAGGCTTCTGTTCCTGGGTTTTAGGAACCGAAGACCCGGAAATCTGGTCCCTGCTCCCCTCGCATAAATAGAAATGAAATTGGAATGGGTGCCCCATTTCTCGCGTGCCGTTTGCGCGAGAAGTGGGGTTTTGATTTCGTGTGGATAGAAAATGCCACGTCCGCGAGGAAGCCGAGAAAACTCCGTGCCTCAGTGCCTCTGTGGTGAAGACTACGAGCGCATCGCCCCCAACGCCAGCTTCGCCGCCTCAATCGTCCGTTGCACATCATCCTCAGTATGCGTCGAGCCTAAAAACATCGCCTCATACTGCGATGGCGGCAAATACACTCCGCGATCCAGCATCTCTCTAAAAAATTTCCCGAATGCCTCGGTATTCGATTTTGCCGCCGAATCCCAATCCGTCACTGGACCATCCTGGAAGAACCACGTAAACATCGATCCCACGCGATTCGCGCAGAGCGGCACACCTGCTTCCTTCCCAGCTGCCAGAACTCCCTCCACCAACTGTCCACTCAATTTGTCAATCCGCGGATAAATCTCCGCCTTACGATCTCTCAACTGCTTCAGCATCGCGCATCCGGCCGCCATCGCCAGCGGATTCCCCGACAGCGTGCCCGCCTGATACATCGGGCCCACTGGCGCCACCATATCCATGATTTCGTTCGCCCCGCCATACCCGCCAACCGGCAATCCGCCGCCAATGATCTTTCCCATCGTCGTTAGGTCCGGCTTGATGTTGTACAGCTCCTGCGCACCGCCGAACGCTACGCGAAATCCGGTCATCACTTCATCGAAAATCAGCACCGAGTGTTCACGCTCCGTGATCAGCCGCAGCCCTACGAGATAATCATCCGCCGCCGGAACACACCCCATGTTGCCGACGACCGGCTCGACGATCACGCACGCAATCTGATGTTTGTATTTCTGAAACGCATGCTCGACCACCGACAGATTATTGAATGGCAGCGCGATCGTGAACATGGTGAATTCTTCCGGAACCCCCGCCGATCCCGGGATCCCGAGCGTCGCCACTCCCGAACCCGCCTTCACCAGCAAGCAATCCGCATGTCCGTGATAGCAGCCCTCAAACTTGATGATGTATTTCCGTTTCGTGTACGCCCGCGCCAGCCGGATCGCCGACATCGTCGCTTCGGTCCCGGAACTCACGAAACGTACCTTCTGCATATCCGGAAACGCGCTGATCACCAACTCCGCAAGGTCGGCCTCGGATGGTGTCGACGCTCCAAAGCTCGTTCCATTGCACGCCGCTGACACAATCGCATCGAGCACATTCGGCTCCGCGTGACCAAGAATCAGAGGCCCCCACGATCCGATGTAATCGATGTATTCGTTCTCGTCGGCGTCCCAAATATGCGATCCCTTGCCGCGCACAATAAATGGCGCATCGCCTCCGACCGAGCGAAACGCTCGCACCGGCGAATTCACGCCCCCTGGGATCATGCTCTCGGCACGCTGCTGCAGCCGCCGTGATTGTTCTGTCTTTCGTGAAGTAGTAGCAGGCATTCAATCCTCTCGACACAGAGAAGATAATCTCAAAGCAGAAAAGAAAACTTGTCATCCTGAGGCGCCGCTTTTGGCGCCGAAGGACCCGGGCGAGCTGCGCGTTTCTCGGAGCCTGCCCTGCGAGAGCGACAGCGACCGAAGGGTGCGTTTAGCTCATTTCCTTATAGAACTGGGACGCAAGCAACCGTTTACTATACCAGCGCCCACCAACCCGAATTCACCAGATATTCATCATTCTGCAATCGCTTTGCAACATCCCGGCGGTACCGTAGGGTCATCAAGTTGCCCTTCTAACCGGGAGGGTTTGAGGGACAGTCTCGGGGGCTCCGGACTGTCCTCTTTGTTCTGGCTCACACAGGTCCGCAGCCCGTGTGGGCCACAAGTTTTTTCGTAGTACCGATACTCTGGATGTCGATGGGTGTCCCATTTCTGCCGCGCCTTTTGCGGCAGAAGTGGGGTCTTTGACTTATGTTGTCATTCCGACGACTCGCGAAGCGAGGACGGAGGAATCTCCTTCCTCCCACCCACATCGATGCTGCAGAGATCCTGTTAAACGCACGCTCGCAGCATTAACCACGCTTAACTCTCCCTCGGTATAATTCCCCCATGATCACCGTCTCCAAGGAGGACTATCTCAAGTCCATCCTCGAAGCCGAAACCGAAGGCGAAACGGTGATCTCCGCTCGTCTCGCGCACTTGCTGAAAGTTTCTCCACCGGCCGTGACAATGGCACTTCGTCGCCTTAGGAAAGACGGGCTCGTCCGCGTCGGCGGCTCCGGCGAGGTCAGCCTCACGTCCGCCGGACGTCAGATCGCCCGTAAGCTCATCCTTCGTCATCACCTGATCGAGCGCATGTTGTCCGAGATGTTCGGCATGGAATGGTGGAAGGTTCACGACGAAGCCGAGCGCCTCGAGCACGCTGTCTCGCCTGACTTCGAAGCAAAGCTCCTGGCAAAATTAGGCTCTGCCGGAGCGTGCCCGCATGGCAATCTCAGCGAAATGGAAAGCTCCTCCAGTCGCCGTCGCCGCGGCCTCGTCCTTCTCGCCGACGCCGATCTCGACACCAACTACACCGTAAGCGGAATCTACGAACGCGACCGCGGGCTTCTCGAATTTCTCGAGCATCGCGGCATCCGTCCCGGCGCAAAATTGAAAGTGCAGGAGCGCAACTACGATCAAACCCTGACGCTCACAACGCCAGGGGGTACGGTCTCCCTGGGCCCAGCCGCCTCCGAGAAGGTCTGGCTCACCGCATCAAAAGCGAAGCACTGAAAAAGCACGGCTGGGTGTTGCCTTTTGTTGCAACGATCTTTCGTAGTAGCTGCTTCACGTCGATACGTAGGAAAGGAGACTGATCGGAGATGGGAACAAGGCGAAGACTTGAGTCTTGTTGAATTCAAGGCCGTAGAATACGAAGGCTCGAAAAGGGTAGTGGCGAGCGAAGAAATCAAAGCACAGATTCTCAAGACCGGAATTCGCAAACTAGAGCGCTCTACAGGTGGCAGCCATCACGCGTTTGACCGAATCTTGAAGGGAGAAAACGTTCGCCGCAAGACTCTTGCCGAGATCGTGCGACAGGTTCAATCTAAGAACAACAACGGGCTTGATTCTGGCGCTTTGCAATGAGGAGTTCACTGGATGCGCCATACAAATGTTCTTCGGGACTTTCTTCAAGACCTCGCCTATACCGCACGAATATTGAAGAATGCTCCGACGTACAGTGTCATTGTTATCCTAACGATTGCCCTCGGCACTGGTGCCACAACCGCGATTTTCAGCGTCGTAAACGCAGTGCTTCTTAGACCGCTACCTCACAAGAACTCCAATCGTCTGGTCCTGTCCGACTATCCGATTTCTAATGCCGATTTCTTCGACTTGCGTGATGGAAGCAAGTCTGCATTCGATGATTTGGCTGCCCTGATGGTTTTCCGCGCTATCGCGCCTCATGAGGACGGCAGTGCCGAACGCATTGGGAAAGGTCAAGTCACAACTAACTTCTTTCGGATGCTGGGTGCTCACGTCGTTGTAGGGCGCGATTTCAACGAGCCCGATGGCGTATCGAACGGTCCACCCCCGCCACCATTTCCGCCAGCGGAGGGATCGGTTGCCATTCTTAGCTACGATTATTTCCAGCGTCGATATGGTGCTGACCGGAACATCATTGGTCGCAGATTGCTTGCTAACACTGGCTCCGGTCCGGAAATCGTGGGAGTATTGAGCCCCGACTTCAAAGTGGTGCTACCTACAGATGTCACTTCAGAGCGCAGTGTAGACGTCTGGATTCCGAATGACCGAGGCTACGACGAAGAACATCGTGGCGATCTCATGCTGTACGTCGTCGGTCGCTTGAAGCCAGAGATCACCGTGACTCAAGCACAGTCACAAGTGGATCGAATTACCGAGATGTGGGGACACGATGGTCCCAAGGTTCGGTTTTTCTCGTGGCGTAAGTTGCTCGTCAATGAAGTGCGGCCTGCTCTACTTACTCTCATGGCAGCCGTTGTTCTTCTCTTTCTCGTAGCGTGTGCCAACACGGGAAACCTCATGCTTGTACGTACCTTTTCACGCGAGCGGGAATTCGCGATACGTACAGCCCTCGGTGCCCGTAGAGGACGCCTGACACGCCAAATGCTTACTGAGGCGCTCTTACTTTGCAGTTTGGGTACGTTCTTAGGGATTGTCCTTGCTTCGGTGGGTATTCATACTTTGATTGAGGCCGCTCCCTCTAATCTTCCACGTATGGACTCCACGTCCGTAGATTGGCGCGTTATCTTGTTCTCTGGATTTTGCGGCATTTTCGGGTCTGCACTAGTGGGAATGCTACCTAGCTCGTATTTCGCTCGCTCTCGACTTATGCAGACTCTGCGCAGTTCTGGAAGAAGTAGGCAGTTGTCCGCAACTGGATTCGTCCGATCTGGAGTCGTGATTGCAGAGATCGCAGTAGCATTCGTCTTGTTGCTGGGGTCAGGACTCATGTTTCGCAGCTTTGTGCAGTTGCTGCATGTCAGTCCCGGATACGATCCCCAGGGGCTCCTCACGTTTCTCACAATTGGAAATGCTAAGGACGTTCCGGACGAGCAGCGAATCTCCTTCTTACGCAACCTAGAGGATCGCCTACGCTCGATTCCAGGAGTCCAGAGCGTTGGCGGTGCCACAGGACTTCCTCTACATGTCGTAGGACCTCCGGATGGTATCCAATGGTCCGCCGAACAGATTCCCGCAGATCCAAACCGCAGAGTCGATCTTGAAACTGTGTTACCTGGATACTTCGAGGCCCTACATTCACGCGTTCTGGAAGGCCGTACCTTCTCTGAAGCGGACAATGCCAATGGACAAGGCCTAGCGGTGATAGACCAATCCCTCGCCCGAAATGCCTTTCCGAATCAGTCTGCTGTCGATCGACGCATTTGTGTTTACATTCCTGATCCGACGTGGCTTCGAATAATCGGAGTTGTCGAACACCAGCGATTACACACGCTCGCCCACACTGGACCCGAGCAAATTTTTGTAACAGATGGGTTCTCGGGAATCGGCATATCGCGTCAGTGGGCGCTGAGGACGGCTGGCGACCCGGAAAAATACGCCTCACTCGTCCGCTCGGAGATTGCGAAGTTTGCGCCGGGACGCTTGGCAATTACGGAGATGCAAACTATGAACGCGACGATCAAGAGTGAACAAACTGGGACGCGTTTTAGTGCCGTACTGATCGGACTGTTCGCTGTGGTTGCTGCATTCCTGTCAGTCGTCGGACTTTACGGTGTCGTTTCAAGCACCGTCCGCCAACGTACAGCGGAAATTGGACTTCGGATCGCGTTTGGTGCTGAGCCCAGTAGCGTTGTCCGACTGATGATTGGACAAGGGTTGATTCTTGGCACAATCGGCATCGGAATCGGTCTATTAGCATCCTTCTGGCTCACAAGCTTTATGAGCAGCATGCTAGTAGGAATTCATCCTACCGACTCCACAACGTACACTCTCGTGTCTGCTTCGTTTCTCCTCGTGAGCGTCATAGCTTGTTGGGTACCCGCCAGACGTGCTGGAGTCATAAATCCTCTCGCAGCTTTGCATGAAGACTAGAGGCGCAAGGCTCGCTTTCCACAGACGGAGGTGTGGCAGTCTTGCCGTTCCTTCGTTCCACCCCCACGTTTGTTTGACCCTCGTGGATGGCTTCTTTACACTGAAGTTTAGTCTCACAAGCAGTAATTCCGCGCAGGTCCCACATCATGGCAGAAAGCATTCATGTGAAGCTTCCGGATGGAAGCGAGAAAGAAGTCCCTAAAGGCACCACCGCACTCGACATTGCAAGGTCCATCAGCCCGAGGCTCGCCGATGCTGCTCTGGTCGCCAAAACGAATGGCGATCTGATTGATCTCGTGCGCCCACTGGAAAAGGACACTGATCTCCGCCTCTTAACCGACAAGGACCCTGAGTCCCTTGAGGTCTATCGGCATTCTTCTGCGCATCTACTCGCGGCAGCGGTGCTCGAGCTTTTCCCCGAGACCAAGCTCGGACATGGCCCGGCCACGGACGCCGGATTCTTCTACGACTTTTATCGTCCGACGCCCTTCACTCCCGAAGACCTTGAGAAAATTGAAAAGAAAATGCAGGAACTCGTGCAGCAGAATATTCCCTACGCGCGCGAGTTCGTGCCACGCGACCAGGGGTTGGCCGAATTCAAAAAAGACGGCGACTTCATGAAGTGCCATTTCGTCGAACAGTTCACCAAGCCCGACGAAAAGATTTCGATTTACCGCACCGGCAAGTTCACGGATTTCTGCCGCGGCCCGCATATCCCGTCGACCGGGAAGATCAAAGCGTTCAAGCTGCTGAACATCGCAGGCGCCTACTGGCTGGGAGATGAAAAAAAACCGCAGCTGCAGCGGATTTATGGAACGTCGTTCTTCTCGAAAAAGGATCTCGAAGACTATCTCAAGCATATTGAGGAGACGAAGAAGCGCGATCATCGCGTACTCGGTAAGCAGCTCGATCTGTTCTCGATTCAGGAACTCGCCGGGCCGGGACTGATCTTCTGGCATCCCAAAGGCGGGATCATCCGCAAAGAGATGGAAGACTGGATGCGCGAGCAGTACATCAAGCGAGGCTACTCGCTCGTAGTCACGCCGCACGTCGCGCGCCGTCAGCTCTTCTTCACCTCGGGGCACGAGGGCTACTACTCGCAAAACATGTTCGACGCGATGGAGCTCGACGACGCCGAGTACCGCCTGAAGCCGATGAACTGCCCGGGCCACATCCTGATCTATCGCGACTCGCTGAAGTCTTATCGCGATCTACCGGTGCGGTTGGGTGAGTTGGGCACGGTCTACCGCTACGAGCGTTCGGGCGTAATGCATGGACTGTTGCGCGTCCGCGGATTTACCCAGGATGACTCCCACATCTTCTGCACTCCCGAGCAAATTGAAGGCGAGATTGCAGGTTGTCTCGAGTTCGCGTTCGACGTATTGAAGCATTTCGGATTCGACAAATTCGAGACTGAGCTTTCCACGTGGAATCCCGATGACCGGAAGAATTTCGTTGGTACCGAAGAGCAGTGGACTCACGCCACGCAGTCCCTGGAAAAAGTGCTGAAGGCACACAACATCGATTACAAGACGATCCCGGGCGAGGCCGCATTCTACGGGCCAAAGATCGACATCAAATTGGTGGACGCAATCGGCCGTCTCTGGCAGCTTTCCACCATTCAGTTCGACTTCAATCTCCCGCAACGCTTTCAGCTGGAATATGTCGCCGAAGATGGCACCCGCAAGCAGCCGGTCATGGTGCATCGCGCTCTGTATGGGTCCATCGAGCGTTTCTTCGGCGTGCTGATCGAGCACTATGCCGGAGCCTTTCCTGTGTGGCTGTCGCCGGTACAGGCAGTCATGATTCCGATCGCGGAGCGCCATTCCGATTACGCAAACAAAGTCGCGGCGCAGTTGAAAGCGGTCGGAGTGCGCGTGGAAGTGGATGCGCGCAACGAGAAGATGAATGCCAAGATTCGCGAGCATGCCATGCAAAAGGTGCCGTTCTTGCTCGTTGTTGGAGATAAAGAGGCGGAGGCCGGGAAAGTGAACGTCCGCACCCGCGGAAAAGAAAAGACCGAGGACATGCTCGCGACGGACTTCGTCGACAAGATCAAGAAGTTGATTGCGGATAAGAGCACGACGCTGTAGCTCTCTTTCTGAAACCTGGGTCCGTTACCCGCCGACCCGGGATCGGAAGTCCTCGTACTTTTACCTGTCACGAATCCCGAACAATTCTCACTATTCTCTTGCGGGGGCGTTGCGCGGGGATTAGTGTAGGGTCCTCTCCTTCCCCCCGGCCTAAGCAGTCAACTCGACAATGAATGCCGTGCGGCCCAGCCAGGTCGCGCGCAAGGAGCGCCATATGAGTATTGGACATTATGGATGGGTACCGGACCTTCCGGACCAACGGGATTTGGTCTACGCCGCGCCGGCGCCAGTGATTACCGCCTTACCGACAACCGTGGATCTTCGTCCGCACTGCCCCGCGGTTTACGATCAGGGCCAACTAGGCAGTTGTACGGGAAACTCCATAGCGGGTGCGATTGAGTTCGAGCGGCTGAAGCAAAACATGACCGATCTCGTGCCTTCGCGGTTGTTCATCTATTACAACGAGCGCGTCATCGAGCACACGGTGAACTCCGACAGCGGAGCACAGATTCGCGACGGTATCAAAGTCGTGGCGAAGCTGGGTGCGCCGCCCGAAACAGATTGGCCATACGACATCACCAAGTTCGCGGACAAACCTCCAGCCAACGCATTTGCCGACGCCATGAAGAATCGCGTGACTTCGTATCAACGCGTAAGCCGCGTGCTGAACCAGTTCAAAGGATGCCTGGCATCGGGATACCCATTTGTTCTTGGGTTTACCGTATACGACTCGTTCGAAAGCGCACAGGTCGCTAAGACTGGAGTCTTGAACATGCCACAGCCGGGCGAGTCCGTGGCTGGCGGTCATGCAGTATTAGCCGTGGGCTATGACGACAACAGCCAGCGTTTCATCATCCGCAATTCATGGGGACCGGACTGGGGCATGAAAGGCTACTTCACCATGCCGTATCAGTACCTGATGGAGAGCAACCTCTCGGATGACTTCTGGACGATCCGGCTTCTAGAGGATGATGGGGGCCAACCGAGCCCGAAGCCAAAGCCGCGGCCGAAGAAGAAGAAAAAGCACTGAACACTCGCGACCTTGAGCTATGACTGGACGCGGACTTTCAAGGTGAAAGTCCGCGCCGGTTCCGCGGATTCTTGCCAGGACCGGGCATACTGAAGCTTTATTTCGGTCGCGCCCGCCGCAATAGCTCGGAAGCGCCATCGATGCTGCCCTGCGCCGCCGACGCGGTCCGCGTTTGGCTGACTCTCGTCTTCCAATAGCTGAAGCGACGGCTCTCCCTTTGCCACGGTTTTCCAACGGTATCCACCCGTTCGCACTTCAGGCAGCACGATCTCTAATTCCTCGTTTAACTTCGCCTCGACTTCTCGCCCGTTTGCTGTTTCGTCGTACTGCACAAGTCCACCTTAACTCCACGCATTTGCAATCGTAGGTTAGATCCGCTTGCGGTTGTACCATGTTGCCGTGCATCCGTTGGCGCAGCGCTTACTCTCTCATATTCGGCAAGATGAGTTTCTGAAAGCCGGGGACCGTGTAGGCGTCGCCGTCTCAGGAGGAACAGATTCCGTAGCGTTGTTGCGGATGCTGCTGGAGTGCCGCGTCGAACTGGGTGTAGTCCTTTCCGTAGTGCACTTCAATCACAAGTTGCGTGGCGCAGAATCGGATGCCGATGAAAGGTTCGTCGCGAAGTTGGCGCATCAGTACAACCTGGAATTTTTCTGTGATAGCGATGATGTGGCGGGGCACGCGCGCGAGCAGGGCGTCAGTCTGGAAACGGCGGCGCGGGATTTGCGCTATGGGTTCTTCCGGCATTTGATCAGGGAAGGCTTCCACAAGAATGAAGCCAAAATCCCAACTTCCGACAACACCGGGCAGACGCGGAGCACCCGTTTGAACAACATACTGACCGGGCACACGCTCGACGATCAGGCCGAAACCGTTCTTATGCGGCTCATTCGTGGAGCGGGGCTGCGCGGCTTGGGAGGAATTCATCCTAGGATCGCCGTTGAGGATGATGAAAATGAGGCATGCGGCGAAATCATTCGCCCACTCCTGGGTGTACATCGACGAGAGCTTCAGCAATATCTGAATGAAATTGGTCAGGACTGGCGCGAGGACTCGACCAACTCCGACGATCAATTTACGCGCAACCGTATCCGCAAGTTGCTTGTGCCGTTGCTTGAGAAGGAATTCAATCCATCCATCGCAGTGAACCTGGCGGAACTGGCGGATATCGCTCGGGCCGAGGAAGACTATTGGCAGAACGAAGTCGCTGGCTGGATGGGTACCGGAGTGCACTGGTCCAGGCCGGATTGGGCCGAAAAAGCGGTAGAGTCGCCAGCTCTAGTTCAAATTTCCAGCTCCCCGCCCGAGACCGCCACGGACGACCATCTGCAGGAAAAGATTAGCGATGCTACTTGGCTAGTGATGAATGCTTCGGTCGATCGGTTGTGGCTTTTGGGCGAGCCTCCCGCAGTTCAGCGCAGGATCGTCAAAGCAGTTGGCGACGAGGCAGGCATTCCTCTGGAGTTTAAGCACGTCGAAGAGATCCTGCGATTCGCACCGGAGGAAGCCGGAGGCGGCAAGGAATTATCGTTGCCTCTCGGATGGAAGCTGCTACATCATGCCGACGAACTGCTGTTCGTGACTCCCGACCTGAGAAAAGATACGCCTCCTCAGGACTATGAATATCTTCTTTCGGTCCCAGGGCGAGTGGATGTTCACGAGGCAGGGTTCACCATCGAGGCACGCCGCATGTCGCCTGCAGAAGCGGCGGAGTATAATCCCGACCAACTCCTGAATGCGGATTCTGTCACTGGACCACTCATGGTGCGGAACTGGCGAGCGGGAGACCGGTTTTGGCCGGTCCATACCAAATCCCCGAAGAAGATCAAGGAATTGCTGCAGGAACTTCACGTAGCCCAGCCGGAGCGCGGGCGCTGGCCAGTGGTCGTAAGAGGAGATGAGATCATCTGGATGCGCGGCTTTCCCGTTTCGGCGAAGTATAAGCCTGAGGCGGGACGTTCCGCTGTCATCATCATCGAGAGCTCTCCGGGTCAAAAGGTTTCGACATGAAGTTGTCAGACCAGATGGAGCAGTGAACCTACATGACATCTTCGAAAGCTGGCGCAATGCGCGTCGTAATCAGTGCGGAACAGATCCAGAAGCGGGTCAAAGAACTCGCCCGCCAGATATCCGACGATTACCGCGGCCAGACCGTTCAAATGCTGGCGGTTTTGGAAAACGCCTTCATGTTCATGGCTGACTTAGTGCGGGCCATCGAAGTCCCGGTGGTCTGCCAGTTCATCAAGCCCAAGTACACTCTGCCTCCGGCTGGCTCCAGCACCGACGTCATGGAGATCCTCTTCAGCCACGAGCCTGACATTCGCGGCCAGCACATCCTGCTGGTCGAGGGTTTGGTCCACTCCGGCGTCACCAGCGAGTTCCTGATGAGCGACCTCCGGGCCAGAGGGGCGGCTTCGGTCAAGCTCGTCACGCTGCTCGACCGCCAAGCCGCCCGGCGGGTACCTTTGCAGCCCGACTATTTCGGCTTCCTGGTCGATGAGGCTTTTCTGGTCGGATACGGCCTGGGAGCAGTAGAGCAAACGAACCGGAATCTGCCCTATTTGGCAGCAACAAACCCAAGTACCCCAGTAACTTAAATTAAGTCCAAACGATCCTGTCCTTTTGCGGCAGAAAAGGTAAAATAGCCAAGGGAAAATCGCCAATCGAATTTCCCGCCCTGGCATCTAATGCCTTAGGCGGCTCCGTAGATTCGTGTATACGGCGGCCCGGTTTAGGAGTCTTCTAGGTGAATTCAACGGTAAAGACTGTGCTGTTCTGGCTACTGATCGGGGTTTCGGCCCTGCTCCTGTGGGAGGTGGTCAAGGGAGCCCGTGACGGCCAGAAGGATAAAGAGGTCAACGTCACGCAGTTCATGAATGACGTTGATCAGAACAACATTCGCGAGATCACGGTCAACGGGATGGAGGTCCGCGGAAAGTTCAAAGACGGCTCCGCTTTCCACACGACCGCCCCCACCAATTACTTCACCCCCGAGATGCTCAAGAACCTGCAGAGCAAGGGCGTGACCATCAACTTCCGCGACATCAATAGCGGAAGCTTGCCGCTGCAGTTGCTCGGCACATGGGCCCCGCTGATCTTGCTGGGAGCGTTATGGTTCTTCATGATCCGCCAGATGCAAACCGGCGGAAATAAGGCTTTGTCGTTCGGCAAGAGCCGGGCGCGCCTGCTCTCGATGCAGCAGAAAAAGGTTACATTCAAAGACGTTGCTGGTGTGGAAGAGGCGAAAGAAGAACTTCGCGAAATCATCGAATTCCTGCGCGAGGCGCAGAAGTTCCAGAAGCTTGGCGGACGCATCCCCAAAGGCGTGCTCCTCGTAGGCCCTCCCGGAACCGGCAAAACCTTGCTGGCCCGTGCGGTTGCCGGCGAGGCGAACGTTCCCTTCTTCTCGATCTCCGGATCTGACTTCGTCGAAATGTTCGTTGGCGTCGGCGCAAGCCGCGTTCGCGACCTGTTCGAGCAGGGCAAGAAGAATGCTCCCTGCATCATCTTCATCGACGAAATCGACGCCGTTGGACGTCATCGTGGCGCAGGCCTCGGCGGCGGACACGACGAGCGCGAGCAGACTCTGAACCAGTTGCTCGTCGAAATGGACGGCTTCGAATCGAACGAAGGCGTCATCCTGATGGCGGCCACCAACCGCCCTGACGTGCTCGATCCCGCACTGCTGCGGCCCGGACGTTTCGACCGCCGCGTAGTCGTCAGCCGTCCCGACGTTCGTGGACGCGAAGAAATCCTCCGCGTTCACACCCGCAAGATTCCTCTAGCCGAGGATGTCGATCTCTCCGTCCTGGCTCGTGGAACTCCCGGATTCTCCGGCGCCGACCTGGCCAACATGGTCAACGAAGCAGCTCTCGCAGCAGCCCGGCAAAACCGCAAGGCTGTTCTGCACTATGACTTCGAACTGGCCAAAGACAAAGTCCTGATGGGCGTCGAGCGCAAGTCTCTTCTGTTAACCGACGAAGAGAAGCGCAACACCGCCTATCACGAGGCTGGACACGCCCTCGTCGCGGCGAAGATGCCGCACTCCGATCCATTGCACAAGGTCACCATCATTCCTCGTGGCATGGCTCTCGGCGTCACCATGCAGTTGCCCACCGACGACCGTCACAACTACTACAAGAACTATCTCGATACGCAGATCGCCATCCTGATGGGTGGACGCATCGCCGAAGAGATGTTCCTGAACGTGATGTCGACGGGCGCCGGCAACGACATCGAGCGCGCCACTGACATGGCCCGCAAGATGGTTTGCGAGTGGGGCATGAGCGAACTCGGTCCGCTGACTTTCGGCAAAAAGGAAGAGCAGATTTTCCTCGGACGCGAAATCGCACAGCACCGCGACTACAGCGAAGACACCGCCATCAAGATCGACCAGGAAGTGCGCAAGCTGGTCAGCAACGGCTACAGCACGGCCAAGCAGATCATCTCGGACAATCGCGACACGCTCGAGAAAATCGCGAAATCTCTGATCGAGCGCGAGGTCCTCGACGCCAACGAGATCAAACTGCTAGTCGACGGCAAAGAACTTCCGCCAATGCCTCCGCCAGCCGTGAAACCGGATGACGGAGTCCAACACGTAATCAAGCCAAACCTGGAACCCGGCCGCGCGAAGGGCGGAGAGAGACCAGCCACGGCGTAAGATCAGGAAATTGACCGAATGAAGGCGGCCTGTAGGCCGCCTTTGTTTTTTTCCAGCTTACCGAACGTGAAATACCGAAACTGAAACTTCCCTGCGCAGATCCGGGAGTGCACGGTTTGAGTGCAATCGCAATTCTTCAACAAGAATGCTGGTGCCATGCGCAAACTCGTTCACATTGACATGGCGCCGATAACGCACCATGCTAGTTTGCACCTCGCTGGGGGAAAACCAGACAGGATGCCGAGAATCTCGGAGAAAACAACATGCGTGCGCCTAAACTCACTGTGGCTTTTTTCGCTTTTGCCGCGATCGCGATCAGTCCGGCATGGGCTGCTTGCTCAAATGCAACCCTCTTGGGCGTATATGGCTATTACCACGTGAAGCCGGGTGGGGGATTTGCAAAGGGCGTTGTGGGTCAGATCATTGCCGATGGCCAGGGAAACCTCACCTCATCGTGGACTTTAAGCGTGAACGGCACCATCTTCACCGGAAGCTCCCTCGGAACATATTCCATCTCGAATAACTGTACAGGCACATTGACCTTCATCGCTGAGGACCAATCGCCGGCTGATTTCAGCATAATTTTCGACAATAGCGCGCATGGCTTTCAGATGATTCAGACTGACAGCGGTACGGGACAACTGGGTTCCGGAGTAGCGCAAGGAGCCGTCTCATGCGGGCTCACTGGCAAAAAACAGATCTTCGCCACAAACCTTGGCGGGACTCTCTTTGCGAACTCCGCCGCAGAAGCGATTGTCGGCGGGTTGGTGTTTGACGGAAAAGGAAACATTACAGGTCGCGAAATCTTTAGCGTGGATGGTGTGATTTCTGAATCGCAGGTTACGGGCACGTACACGCAGAATGCCGACTGCACCGGCACAGTTCAAATCACGCCCGCGGGATCTGCAACAACAAATTTCAATACAGTCGTGGTGAACGGTGGTAAGCAACTGCTTTTCATCGAGATCGACAACAATACGCTGGTAACCGGCACTGCTCAGGAATAGTCGATTTATTCACAAAATCGATCGAGGTCTAAACAGGAAAGTGCTTCACCCAAGGGGTGGGTGACCTTTTTAGTCGCCAAAGCTAGCAGCCTTTTCCCTTCCGCTTAGCGCTGTACGTACACAAGCCGCACACAACTGCACAGTGAGGAATACTCAAGGAGTCTAGTGAACCAAAAACTGAAACTCCTGCTAACCGTTTGTTCGACACTAGGGGCAGTGCTCATCATTACGGTTGGCTGGATTGTGAGGCTTTTTGTAAGGGCTAGTAAGACTTCGCCACCTTTACCTCCTGGACAGAGCGTCGGAGTGGACCTGCTATCGCTTATGAGTCTGCATCATGCACCACTCTATTGGCTGACTGTGCTGCTCATAGTGCTTGCAGGAGTGGTGGCTTACTGGCGTTGGGCTTAGTGTTCAAAATTTCCAGAGCGTCGGGTACCACGAACGCATAAGTCTGAAGAGAATCCGGAACCCGACACCTCCTCTCCCGTGGCGTTGTGAAATGGAGGCAATCCCCACGATCTGGCAGACTTACGCCTAGTTCTTTTGACAATTGGGCCGCGCATCGGGCTGGGGCAATATGAGAACGACTCTCCCTGCGAGAGTTCGTCCCTATGAGCACATTCTTCACTTCTTCCGGTCTCATCGCCCTCATCACGCTGACGTTCCTTGAAATCATTCTCGGCGTCGATAACGTCATCTTCATTTCGATCCTGTCAAGCAAGCTCGCAGAACCACAACAGGGTCCGGCTCGCCGCACGGGCCTCATCGCTGCCATGGGAGTCCGCATCCTGCTCCTACTCTCGATCGTCTGGATCACCAGGCTCACGGCTCCACTTTTCTACGTATGGCAATGGCCAATCTCCGGACGCGATCTCATCCTGATCGGCGGCGGCCTGTTCCTTCTCGCCAAGGCGACACTCGAAATTCACGAGCGCCTGGAGGGCGAAGAAGGCCACAGCTCAGCCCGCATACGGCCCTCGTTCAAAGCCGTGATTCTTCAGATCGTGATATTGGACATCGTCTTTTCGCTGGATTCAGTAATCACAGCAGTCGGGATGGCCGACGACATCGCCATCATGATCACAGCCGTGATCCTTGCCGTCTGCGTGATGATGTTTTCAGCGGCGCCCATCAGCTCTTTTGTGAATCGCCATCCGACGGTGAAGGTTCTCGCGCTATCGTTCTTGCTGCTGATCGGCGTCTCACTGGTCGGCGAAGGTCTCGGCATGCACATTCCGAAGGGCTACATTTACTTCGCAATGGGATTTTCCGTATTCGTGGAGATGATCAATCTCCGCGTACGGAAAGCTGCGGCGCCCGTACACCTGCACGAGCCATATGTCTGAGTGATGATTAGATAACCGTTCCTAATTCGACTGGGCGGCCTTCTCGATCTGCTTCAGCCTCTCCGTCAGCAATTCCTGTTCCCGCAAGTTTTGCGTCAGCGCGATGGCGCGCTCAATCTCCTCCCGCGCCTCAGGGAACCTGCCGATTTTCATCAGCAAGTCTCCGCGAACACTGTGAAGCAGATGATATCCAGCCAGGGCAGATTCACCCGCGAGCGCGCCGATGGCATCGAGTGCATCAAGCCCAGCAGCCGGGCCCTGCGCCATACCCACAGCGACTGCTCGATTCAGCGCCACGATGGGAGATGGCGCGGTTTGCATCAAAGCGTCGTAGAGAACAACGATCCGTTCCCAGTCCGTGTCTTCGGCTTTGCGAACTCGCATGTGGCAAGCAGCAATCGCTGCCTGCAAAGCATAGTAGTTTGCCCCGCCGCCCAGTCTTTGCGCATGTTCGAGCGCGGACATCCCTCGCTGAATCTGCGCGTAGTCCCACAATGTGCGGTTCTGGTCCGGCAACAACACCGCCTCACCGTTGCTTCCTCTCCGGGCCGCAGTGCGCGACGCATTGAGTTCCATCAGCGCAAGCAGTGCGTGAACTTCAGACTCGCCAGGAAGCAGTTGCGCCAGCCTGCGTCCGAGCCGCAGTGCCTCGTCGCAGAGTGCAGCCCGCATCCACTCCTCTCCCGAGGTCGCGGTGTATCCCTCATTGAAGATCAGGTAAACGACGGAAAGTACGGACTGCACCCTGCGGTGCAACTCGTCACCGCGCGGCGTCTCAAACGGCACATGAGCTTCCGAGAGAGTTTTCTTGGCGCGAAAGATCCGCTGTCCTATCGTTTTCTCAGGCAGAAGAAAGGCGCGTGCGATCTCCGCCGTAGTGAGGCCGCCGATCAAGCGCAACGTGAGCGCGACGCGTCCTTCCATCGCAAGCACCGGATGGCACGCGGTAAAGATCAGCCGCAGCACGTCATCGTCGATCACCTGATCCAGAGCGCGGTCCATCGCCTCTCCGAGCCGTTGCTGTTGCAGTTCGAGTTCCCGCGCCACTTCTTCGTGCTTTTGTACAAGCATCTGTCCACGGCGCAGAGTATCGATCGCGCGCCGCTTCGCCGCGGTCATCAGCCAGGCGCCGGGATTTTCAGGGATACCTTCTGCGGGCCACAACTGGAGAGCCGCGACTAACGCGTCTTGGGCCAGTTCCTCGGCGATGCCGACATCGCGCGTGACGCGGGCAATCGCAGCGATCAGCCGGGTAGACTCGATCTTCCACACCGCCTCAATCGTCTTGTGGACATCGCTCATGTTCGCCTGACCTCATCTTAATCGCCGTCAGGCGAACACGTTACTGATGCACGTGAGTCGGCGACGCGGAAACTTCCGTTCCGTCGGACCACTGTTGCGTTGGAATGACGAACTGTGTCAAGTGCTCCGCGGGGTCGGCAATCCCAACAATCGGAGAACCCGGCTGATTCGCTCCCCAGGCTGCGAGGTCAGTGTCAGAAAAAAAGAACATGAGGTGCGCAGGCCAGTGTGGCGCGCTGTCACCCCCGAATCCCTGCTTGCCCATCATGTAGCACATGGATCCCGGCTCCATCAGCGGCAATTCTTTCTTCGCGACGGCGGCAGCCATGGCCTCATTCAGCTGAGCCAACGTGCGTCCCGCCAGGGCCAACTCGGTAATTTTGGTGATGCGCAAAAGGTAAGACCGCGCGGCTGCCGCATTCACACACATCGGGACCCGGACCTTCGAGTCCATAAAGTCAGCATCCGCCGCCGAAGTCCACGAACGACCCACAATGCATACGAAACCATTCTTGCCTTTAACCGCAGTTTCAAAACCATGACTCCCCAGAACAAGCACGTCTGCATCGCGTGAAACCGACTCCGGCGCCGCACTTCGCGCCAAAGCTATCTCCGCGTCCCGATCGGCCATGAGAAATTTATCGATCGGCGGCATATTTGTGGACGCCTTCGCCGCATCCTGCGCCATCGCCACAGACGCCCAACCGAACACAACAAGCAGCGCGAGATTCTTGATTGCGCTTGTATAAACCTTCATTTCCAACATTGCCTTTTCTCCTGAGAGTTGTTAGCCGCTCCGCAGCAGACACGAGGCCGCGCTCGCCGCCAGCCCGCGCCTGGATCATTCACTATGCTGGCCCGCAGGCGTTCCGTCGGACCAATCTGCAACCCCGACTAAGAACACAAGAATCGGTGGCAGCCCGCTCATTTTGGGTTGTTCCTTCGGAGAGAAGAACCAATAGGGGCTGGACATAACCGGCGAGCCCGCCTCTCCAGAACCCCAATCTTTGCCGTCGTTGACGCGAGTGTAGAACATGAGATGAGGCATGTTGTGGGCCCCTTGGTCAGTCAGATAAGACGACTTCGACATCATGTAATCCATCGCGCCGCTTTCGAGCTCCGGCAGTTGTTTCTTCTCAAACGCCGCTTTAAGTGCCGACACGATCTCCGCCTTCGAACGACCGGCCATCACCATCCTGGCGCGCAGATAAAAGATGGGCAACATCGAACGTGCAGCCTGGGGGTTCAGACAATCGGCAGCCCTCACCTTCGGGTTCCAGAATTCATCCCAGTCGAATGCCGCTCCCCACGCCCGTCCTACCATGCAGACGAAACCGTTTTGCCCCTGGACCGCTGTCTCATATCCCTGCCGTCCGAGAATCAGGATCGTAGCGTCGCGGGATATCGACTCCGGCGCCGCACTCCGCGCCAAAGCAATCTCCGCGTCCCGATCCGGCATAAGGTAGTGATCGACAGTCGCCATCTTCGGATCCGGTGTCGTGGCGTCCTGCGCCGTCGCCACAAACGCCCAACCGAGCACGATACATACTGTGATTATTACGAAACGCATTTGCTGCTCCTTATTTTTTTCGGGTAAGCGCCGGCGTGTAACCGCGATTCGTATCAGGGCACGCATTTATGCGTGCTGTCCCTTTCGCAGAATCAACGTGCCTTCAGGCTAACTTTGGATTTCAGAACTTACGCGGTAGCTTTCGACGCTTTGTTTTGTTCGACTTAGCTGTCATGACAGATTCGTATAGCCCGTTCCGTCATGACATTGTGTTCCTGCGGGAACATTGCCACAGGCTCGCCGGTTCGAAGAGGCCGGCAGGGCCATCGTGCTGCTGTTGTGATGCTCAGTCCTTTTCAGGGGCCGGCATGAAGAAAATCTCTCGCACCTCGACTCCAAAGCGGCATGCTTTGCCGCCCTTGCGCGCCCACGCCACGGCCTCGTCCAGGTTTGCGCATTCCAGTATCCACAATCCGCCCACGTGCTCCTTAGCCTCCAGGTATGGCCCATCGGTGAGCAGCAGTTCGCCATTGGGCTGCGGCCGCAGTGTGTGGGACGGGCCCAGGCCGCCGGCGAACTTCCTCACACCAGCAGCGATCATCTCGCGGTTGAGCGCGTGGATCGCCTCGATAGTCTCTTCAGATTCAACGGACGGATCGTAGTTGTCGGGGAGGTAACCAGAAACCAGATAGTGCGGCATGTCGTCTCCTAATATGTTCTTTAGCCAGGCTAATTGCCCCGCCTTCACTATAACGACGAACGGCCAGACCGGATTTCTACAATTGTCCAGAAAAAGTTTAGATCTTATTTTTGAGAGGCGAGCCAACCTTAAGCATCCGCACCAGATCCCCGGGCAAACCCCGCGGGACACGTCACGCAGTTCATCGACGCCGGCTTCGGCGACAAGATTTTCCTCTCGCAAGACTGGGAACTAGACCGCGAACAAATGAACCCCGACGCCTTCCATTCAACACCCGTCACACGATCCCCTGTCTGATGCACCAAGGCTTGACGTAACAGCAAATCCAAGCCATAAGAGTGGAAAATCCCAAACACTTCTTCGACCGCGGCTAAGCGGTCCGTACAGGCTGGAGGCCTGCCTCTTGATTGTCAAAGCTACCACTTGGCTTCGCCGTTGTTCCTGCACTCTGCGAAGAACCGGTACCCCCGGCGGAGCCGAGACAAACCACCGCTCTTCGCTAGCGTCGTAACCCGCACTTGTAAAAACTGCTGCCTTATCTTCGCGGTAGAGAAGATCAAAGCTGGGCCGCCCGCGAGTGCCTTTGGTCACTGCGCCGCTCCTTGAGCCTATTTAGATTGTTGGGCCGCCAACGCGGAGAAGCTCGGGTCACGCACCATCATCACTACGTGCGCCGGAAAGAAAGGTGTATCGTCGGTGCTGTCTTTCCGGCTAGCATGTTTGCCGGAAACTGTTCGGCGAAGGTACCAATGGCAGGTCCACCAAAAGCGTTCGTCAGCTACTCGCGCGCGGATAAAGACTTCGTATTGCGGCTTTGCCAGGACTTGCGCGCCGCCGGGGCGTCGATTTGGCTGGACCAACTCGACATTCATCCCGGTGAGGAGTGGGACGAGGCAATTGAGCGCGGGCTCTCCGAGTGCGGTCGGATGCTGGTCGTGCTCTCCCCCAACTCAGTCACTTCAGAGAACGTCCTCGACGAGATTGGGTCTGCTCTCTCGAAGAAAAAAACAATCATCCCAGTCCTTTATCGGGATTGTGACATACCGTACCGCTTGAATCGAATTCAATATGTCGATTTCCGGAACGACTACAACGAACGGGTCAAGTCTCTTTTGTTGGCAATTGGGGACCCAAACCTTCAGACGATCCCGGCGCCTTTGCCCCAAGACAGATCCCGCCGTTTGTACCTGATCGCTGGAGCCGCGGCCGTAGCTATCGCCGTCCTCCTCGCCTGGAGTACGATCCAGCATCGTCCGGTTGTGAGTCTGGGGCCGTCTGTCAAAACGCCAAAGCCGCAACCGGCCACGGCAGAACCGCCTGTCCGATCGACCACCAGCACCGCGGCGGACAATTCCCAGCCGGCGCCAGAACACTCGTTCCGCGACTCGTTTCGCATTACGCTACTCCGTTACATTTCCGAAGCTCCGTCGGGATTCCAAACGCTGGGTGCAAAAGAGTGGGTCGATTGGGCCCCGTCTGTAAGTCTCCCGGGCGCGATAACTTGCCGCGGTTCAGGCTACCCCCAGGAGCCAGTTATTGAATGCGTCCTCTATCGCACCGACTCGGAGGCAGAGGCCGCGAACAAATTCGAGGATCTGATTGAGTTGACGCAGGCTACTTTGCCCGAGTGGCAAGGAAACCGCCTGAATATGTTCGTTGCATATTTCTCGAACAAGAAGGTGACCACGCACGTGGGCCTCGATGTCGCCCAACGCAGTGAACATTTCGACGTCGTACTTTCAGTGCGCCCGAAATAACGGAGCTGGAAACGCCAAGCACGGGCTCGACGCGTGGTATGGCAATGGGTCGTCCGCACCAGAGAACAAAGCGTTCTCCTAGTACGCCCGAATCAGCTCCGCACTCACGCCTCCAATTTTGTCGGTGTCCATATAGTGGTACTGCCCGGAGTTAGGCTTTCCGACATCGCCCCATGCCCCAGCCTGCCACACCGTGAAGCCGAGTTTTTCATACGCGGCAGTCGCTTTCGAGAGATCGTCCACCGGCATGCCAAAGTGTTGGATGCCTTCCCCGTGGAGCTTTAAGAAATCTGCATAAATATTCGCTGGAGTGGATGGTGGCTGAATCCACTCATAGCTGATGGCGCCCATCCGTTGGAAACCCACTTCAAACGCCAGCAAAAGCGGCTGGTCCCGATAGCGCGAATCGTCGCGCGGGGTAGCATGCTCCAGCGCAAATCCGGGCAAGCCAAGTTTCTGCCAGTATGTCGACACCGCGGCTGCATCGCGAACCACAAGAGCAAGGTGGGAGACAGTCTTCTGCTCGAAAGGCTTGGGCGCTCCGCCCGGCCAGTACACCAGTCCAAGAACGTATTTACCCTGTGGCTCCGTGTCGAAGTAGGTGTAAGTCACCGGCGCGCCGTCGATGTCAAACGTAACCTGCTGCAGCACGCTGACTCCAAGCCGGGCCAGACGCTGAATCTCCTTGTCCATCGCCTCTTTCGACGGAACCTCATGGACAACGGAAAAAATTCCATCCTTATGCTTCTTCAGAAAATCGTCGTAAGAGTTCGACTGACCTGCTTCTGGCTGAAGAAAATTGACGGTCAGGTTGCCCAATCGTCCGGTAGCCTGCAAGGTTTCAATGGTCGCGGATTTGCCATGATCGGTTCCCACGCCTTTGATCTTCGCGGGCTTGTGGACATCAGTCATTCCAAGCGCAGCCCATGACGGCAATATCCCGTCGATGTTCTCGGAAAGCCAGGTAACGCGGTTGAGGGATTGATAGGAATCCGGCAACTGGGCATAACAAGTTCCCAGCAGAAAACAAATCAGAGCAAGACCGCGAAGACACTTCATCTGTCTCTCCATTCTCATGAATTCCAATACCACTCAATAAAAAACTTATGATGATAGCGCAGGTCGATCATCGTTCCGTAGCCATCTATTCAAAGCCGCAGCAGTGGTGCAGTTTGTCCAGCAACGAAGTTTGTCATTCCGACCAGTCGCGCAGCGACGATGGAGGAATCTGCTGTTCTGTCGAGCATCACCGCTGTTTTCATCGACGCAGAAAGATGCATCCGTTCTCGGTGCGACCCAAGTCCGAAGCCAATCTTATAGTTCTTTCTCGACAATTTTTTAATCCACTTTGCTCGGAGAAGGCGTCCAATATTTTCGAGCCCGTAAAATCTTTCGTGGTGTGGAGAGCGATGCTACTCAGAGAGTTCGTCAAACAGGTTCGATCCGCACTAAACATGGCGGCGATCCTGTCTCTAATCCTCGGGGCTGCGGTCATCACCGCTCAGGTTCCGACTCAGCACACTGACCTCGACGCATACACCGGTGTCTACCAATATCGCAACGGAGCAACCGTCGCCATCATTCCGAAAAACGCCGACCTCGTAGCCATCATCGGACAGGGGCTTTATCCCGTGAAGCGCGTGCAAGGCGATGAGTTCCGCAACGGACCCGGCCAGAGCGTTCGCTTTCAACGAAATGGTCACGGCGTTGTCGACGGACTCTTTGAAGGCAGCGACTTCTTCCCGCTGCTGAGCCATGAAGTGCCTTCCGCACTTGCCGCTCTTCTGGTTCCGGCCACTCCCGGTGCGGACTACCGATCCGCCGAGCCTCCGGATCTTCGTGATGGCCTGGCAGTGGCCACGCCGAACGAAGTTGGCGTCGATCCCAAAATCCTGGATGCGCTCACGCAGTCAATTCTCGACGAACGATATCCCAATGTGCACAGCATACTTCTCTGGAAAGACGGGAAGCTTTTCTTCGAGCGCTACTTCTACGGATACAATGCCGCCACTCCACACGAACTGCGGTCGGCGACCAAGAGCTTCGATTCCGCCCTGGTTGGAATCGCGTTAGGCAAAAAACTGATTCCCAGCGTGGATGCGCGCGTTGTCGACTTGCTACCGCCGGCAGTACCGCCTTACAAGAACCTCGATTCGCGCAAGGAGAAGATGACTCTTTCCGACCTCCTCTCCATGCGCAATGGACTTGCCTGCAATGACTATGATCCCAAGTCTCCCGGAAATGAGCAGAATGTCTACAACCAGCCCGAATGGGTGCGCTTCGCCATGGATTTGCCCATGGATGCAACTCCCGGAACCGTAGCTCACTATTGTTCCGCAGGTCCCCACATTGCCGTACGCATTGTGGAACACGCCAGCAGGCAGTCGGTCCTCGAGTTCGCTGAGGCCAATCTTTTCAAGCCGCTCGGCTTCTCCGGATATCGCTGGCCTTACCAAACCGTCAACACCAATTCAAACACCTTCGGAGAACTGTTCCTTCGGCCACGCGACATGCTGAAGTTCGGCATACTCTTCGCGCATGGAGGAGTTTGGCAAGGAAAACAGATCGTTCCGGCCGATTGGGTAAAGCGATCCACCACGCCGGTCACGAAGATCGGCAGCAAAACCTACGCCTACTTCTGGTGGCATCAAAACTTTTCCGTTCACGGAAACGGCGAAACGCGTGAAGTCGATACCATCCTCGCGACTGGAAACGGCGGCCAGAAGATTTTCATCGTGCCCGCGTACCGCTTGGTCGCGGTATTCACCGGCGGCAATTACAACTCCGACAAAGACACGCCTCCAAACGAAATCATGCCGGAGATTGTGCTCCCGGGCATTTTGAAGGCCGTGCCGCATCCCGCAAAAAAGTAAGCACCGCAAAGCCGCGCACTCATCAATTGACAAGTACCATTGCATAGGCATATATGTCTTAAACATATATGGCGACAAATGCAAAACTGGACAGAGAGCTAAAAAAAGGCAGCGCAGAACTGCTGATCCTCTCGTTACTGGAAGGCCGCGCGCGGCACGGATACGAGATCGGCCAGTTAATCGAGCAACGGTCGGCGGGCGCGCTGAAGTTCAATGTGGCATCCCTGTATCCGTTGCTCTATCGACTGGAGAAGCGCGGCTGGATCGCCGGCCAGTGGGTCGAAAAGGCCGGCCAACGCCGCAGGCGCTACTACAAGTTAGTTCCAGCGGGCAAGGCGATGCTGAAGCAACAGCGGAGGACCTGGGCTGCGTTCGTGATCGCGATGCAGCGCATCACCGGAGTAAGCCATGCTTGATTTTCAAAAAATGGTTCGCGAGCGGCTCCGTGACTGCGGACTCTCGCCCACGCGCGAGTGGGAAATTGTCGATGAGCTCTCGCAACATCTCCGCGACCGCTATGAGTCGCTGCTGTCGAACGGCGCGAAAGAAGAGGAAGCAGAGCGCGCGATCGCCGCCGAACTCGAAGGCCGCGATCTGGCAAGCGATCTGCGCGAGATCGAGCAACGTTGGAAAGAACCGGTACCGCTGGGCGCGCGTACGAGCAGCCATCTCTGGTCAGGCCTGTCGCAAGACCTGCGCTACGCCGTGCGCACGTTGCGACTCAACCGCGGGTTCACCACGGTTTGTGTTCTCTCACTCGCTCTCGGCATCGGGGCAAATACGGCAATCTTCCAGTTGATCGACGCAGTCCGGATGCGGGTGCTTCCAGTCGAGCATCCGGAAGAACTGGCCGTGATCCGCCCCACGGATTTCAATGTCACAGGCCGCCACCGGGGACACTTCGGCTACGTGACGAATGCAATCTGGGAGCAGATTCGCGCCCAGCAGCAAGGGTTCAGCGGCGTATTTGCATTCGGCAATGACGACTTCAACCTGGCGACACGCGGACAGGTGCGTTACGCCCAGGGTCTCTGGGTCAGTGGAGAATTCTTCGACGTGCTCGGAATCCAGCCGGTGCTCGGGCGCGTTTTCCATCATCCGGACGATCACCCCGGCTGCGGCGCCCCAGGCGTAGTGCTGAGCTACGGCTTCTGGCAAAGTGAATTCGGCGGACAGGCCAGCGCGCTAGCCAAGACGGTCGAACTGGAAGGGCACCCATTTCCAGTGCTCGGCGTAACCCCCGCGAGTTTCCATGGCGTGGACGTCGGCCACAGCTTCGATGTCGCGGTGCTGATCTGCTCGGAGCCCACCATCGCGGGCGAAAACAGTGTTTATGCTCTACCGCACGGATGGTGGCTGGCAGCCATGGGCCGCTTGAAACCGGGCTGGACGCTCGAGAAGGCGTCGGCGCAACTGGAGAGCATATCGCCCGGGATCATGCAGGACACTTTGCCGCCCGTCTATCAGGCGGACGCAAGAAAAGGTTACCTGCAGAAAAAGCTGAATGCATATCCCGGAAGCACGGGCCTGTCCAACCTCCGCCGGGAATATGAGTCGCCTCTCTGGTTGCTGCTGGCGATCACCGGGCTGGTATTGCTGGTCGCGTGCGCGAATCTTGCAAACCTGTTACTGGCACGCGCCAACGCGCGCGAAAAGGAAATCGCCGTTCGCATCGCACTCGGCGCCGCCCGAGGACGTATCCTGCGCCAGTTGTTTACCGAGAGCCTTCTCCTCGCCCTGCTGGGAGCGGCATTCGGAATGGTGCTGGCTCGCCTGCTCAGTTCCTTCCTCGTCCGATATCTCAGCGGCGAAGGTGATGCACGCCACATCTTCGTCGGACTCACGACGGATTGGCGAGTCCTCGGCTTCACCGCCGGCCTTGCCATGTTTACCTGCGTGCTGGTCGGCCTCGCGCCGGCGATCAAAACAACCAGGATGGCTCCGGGGCTGTTGATCAGCCTGGCCGGGCGCGGCTTGACCGCCACCCGCGAGCGCTTCAGCATCCGCCGCGGACTGGTCGTCGCTCAAGTCGCACTCTCTCTCGTGCTCGTAGTCAGCGCGCTGTTGTTCGGCCAAAGCCTGCGGAAGATCCTGACTCTGGACGCGGGATTCCAGCGCAATGGCGTCCTTGTCATGGATATTGATTTCACCCGCCTCAATCTGCCAGTCGATCAGCGAGCGCAATTCCGTGAGCGCCTTGTCAAGCGCGTGCGTGCTCTGCCCGAAATCCAGTCCGCGGCCGAAACGGAAGAAGTCCCTCTGGGCGGCAGCTACTGGAATGATGCGGTCGTGATCAATGGCGAGGTAAAGAAGGGTTGGGTCGACATGGGCAACATCTCGCCGCGCTATCTCGAGACCATCGGAACGCCCTTGTTGGCCGGACGCGATTTCAACGAGCGCGATACGCTGACCTCACCGAAGGTCGCAATCGTCAACCAGGAGTTCGCGCGCAAGATGATGGGAACCACGAACCCGGTCGGCCGGACCTTCAAAATTAATGTGTATCGCGGCGAGCCGCAGTACGAGTACGAGATCGTCGGCCTGATGGCGAATTCGAAATACGATGATCTGCGAAAAGACTTCTCTCCCATCGCGTTCTATCCTCAGTTGCAGGAGGAACGGCCCGATACCTATGGCGACATCATCGTGCGTTCCAGCGCGCCAACTGAGCGGATCGTGAGCGAGTTGCGCCGAGCCATGGCCGAGGTGAATCCCGACATCGCCATCGATTTTCATTCGCTCGCCGGGCAAATTAAAGACGGCTTGCTGAAGGAGCGCTTGTTGGCCCTGTTGAGCAGCTTCTTCGGGATCCTGGCGGCAATTCTCGCCGCGGTCGGACTCTACGGTGTCATGGCCTACATGGTCGCAAGACGGACCAACGAAATCGGCATACGAATGGCCTTGGGCGCGGCTCCGTTAAAAATGCTGGAGATGGTCCTGGGAGAAGCCGGAAAGCTCTGCGCAGTCGGAGTCGCGGTCGGAACCGTGATAACTCTGGCCGTCGGGAGATGGGCAGCATCTCTCCTGTTTGGCCTGAAGCCCTACGATCCGGCAATGATTGCGATGGCGTGTTTAGGGCTAGCCGCAGTCTCAGTCTTGGCCAGCACAATCCCTGCTAGAAGAGCAGCAAAGCTCCAGCCAATGATTGCGCTCAGGGAAGAGTAGCGAGTGCTGCGAGTCGCGAGTCCTGAGTCCTGCGTCGCGAGTCTCTGAAGCAATGTCATCCTGAGCGAGGATTGATCTTTGCGCGAAAAGCGCAAAGATCAACCGCAGTCGGCGCAAACGGGCATTCCGCCTTAATCATGGAGTCGGCGTTCAAGGGTTTCGACGACTACGAAGCCGGGTGGTCCCAAGACAGAATCATTACGCAAGGATGCGGCACCACTTGGCTCAACACCTTCAACGAGCCGAATAATTATTTCACCACATCATCAATTCCCTACATGATGGTCGCAACATGGGACGACTACGAAGAGGGCACCGAGATCGAGACAGGTATTAGCAACTGCCTGAACGATTCCTCCTTTACACTGCAAAACCCGGCCGGCGGAGTTCTGCATTGGAGCTTCACTTTTGACAGCAGTTTTTACGTTGTCACATTTAATCCGAGTACGACGATAAGTGGCTTCCCCGTATACGCATCAACCGATCAGGAGAACTACTTTCTCGCAGGGACGGCCCCTAAGACGTCGTGCTCTTATGGTGGAAATCCAATCCTAGCGACTTGCAGTGTCAACTTAACAGCCTATGCTCCACTCCCAGGAGGCAAGACGTACCACTTGGTTGTGCAGGCTTTGGGCCAACCGGTGATTACTAATCACATATCCAACAATAGCGTCGCTTATACCCCATAGTGGCAGACGAAGTAGACAACCGAATTTGCTCTTTTATCATCGCACTCGGGCTGGAGGGGGTCAGATGAAGGCTTTGAAGGCAACTGCATTACCTTGGTTCCTCGTACTCTGTTTCTCTCGTGGACTTGGACAGAGCAGTGCAGACGCCGAGTCGTATCGCTTTCAAGGTTTATCTGACGGTGCCGTTCCATACGGCGTAACCTTCGACCACCACGGAAACATGTACGGCACAACACAACTGCGAGGCGACGGATCCTGCGATTATCCCGAAGATGGATGTGGCACTGTATTCGAGGCCACACCGGTTAAGAATGCGGGCGGAGCGTTCACCGGCACTTGGTCCAAAAGAGTGATTTACGTCTTTCAAGGCGGGAGTAACGATGGAGCCAGTCCTCTGGCACCTTTGGTCCTCGACAAGTCCGGAAACATCTTTGGTACTACCCTCTACGGCGGCGGCACCGGATGTGGTGGAGCGGGTTGTGGCACCGTTTTCGAGCTAGAGCAGGTAAACGGGCGCTGGGTCGAAACTGTCCTGTATAGATTCACGGGCGGCGCTGACGGCGGTTCTCCTGAAAGCTCCGTGACGATCGACCGCGCCGGCAACATCTTTGGCACAACCTTCAATGGCGGGCTCAAACAATGTAAAGGATTCCCCTGCGGAGTTGCATATGAGCTTCAGCGTTCTGCGTCCGGTTGGAGAGAGACAGTGCTGCACAGTTTTGACTTCAAAGATGGCTCGCAACCGATCGGTGGTCTCATCCTTGACTCGTCCGGAAATCTGTTCGGCACAACTGCGTACGGCGGGCCTCCTTACCCCCCGGACGGGGCCGGCACGATTTTCGCACTGAAGCCAAGCCCTTCGGGCTGGGAATTTGAAGTGTTGTATAGCTTCCCGGAGTTCGACGGAAATCCGACGGCGACGATGACGCTTGACGGTAATGGCAATTTGTACGGAACTGCCAACGGGGGTGGCGCCTTCGGTTACGGGAGTGTCTTCGAACTGCAGAGGCCGACCTCTCAGGAAGCCGCGTGGAACTTCAGCAACCTGTACAGTTTCACTCTCGGACAAGACGGCGGATTCCCCTATGGCGGCGTTGCCTTCGACAGTGCGGGCAACCTCTATGGAACCGCCACCGGCGGAGGAATAATCGGTCCGTGCCAAATAGGATGCGGGGTGGTGTTTAAACTCACCCCTTCGGCTGGGCGTTGGACTGAAAGCGTGCTATACAGCTTTCAAGGCGGCGCAGACGGCATCAACCCTAACAGCACACCAGTTCTCGATCCGTTTGGCAATCTTTATGGAACAACGGCGTATGGCGGGGACACAAACTGCATCCCATTCCCCGATTACTCCGGCTGTGGCACGGTGTTCCGAATCAACCACGCAGCGATTAGCGATCCCGTTCAGGGTATAGACACACAATAGCCTTTCATAACATCGCGAGTCGAAACCACGATGGAGATAGCGATAACATTGCGATGCTGGGCGGTGCTTACTTTCGGTTTCCTGTGTGTCGCTTCTCTGTGCAGCGATCTGTTTGCTCAGCAAGCCTCCGAGACGGTTAAGTATAGCTTCCAGGGGAACGCCGATGGCGCGGTTCCGTACGGCCTCACGCTTGATAAAAATGGCAATGGCTACGGCACGACGCAGCTCCGGGGCACGGGCCCATGCAGCTCTACGTACCAGAGTTGCGGTACTGTTTTTGAGGTCACGCCCATCAGAGATTCTTCCGGCGTTCCGACGGGCGGCTGGAACAAGAAGGTGATTTACACCTTTAAGGGCGGGACAGATGGAGCAAATCCATACGCCGCGCTTGTCGCCGACGATGCTGGGAATCTGTTCGGTACAACGACGGATGGCGGCGGGACAGCCTGCGGCGGATTCGGTTGTGGCACTGTTTTCGAACTGCAGCAAGTAAACGGACACTGGAGCGAAACTGTTCTCTACCGATTCACCGGTGGCGCCGACGGCGGCACACCGGAAAGCCCGGTGACCTTGGACAACCGCGGCAACATTTTCGGCACAACTTATAACGGCGGGCTTCGCGTCTGCAATGGGAAGTTTCCCTGCGGAGTAGTGTACGAACTCCAACACACCTCCTCCGGTTGGAAGGAAATAGTGCTGCACAGCTTCGACTTCAAGGACGGATCCCAGCCGATTGGCGGCCTTGTCTTTGACTCCTCCGGGAATCTCTTTGGCACAACTCCTTATGGAGGTCTTCCTTATCCTCCCGAAGGAGGAGGCACGATCTTCGGATTGCGGCCCGGTAAATCTGGTTGGCAGTTTGCTGTGCTTTACAACTTTCCTCAACTAAACGGCGGTCCAACGGCTACCATGACGCTTGATGCTCAAGGGAACCTCTACGGTGTTGCAAATGGAGGCGGCAGTTTCGGTTACGGTAGCGTTTTTGAATTGCAACGCCCGGGGCAGGGAAAGACCGCATGGAATCTCACCACACTCTATAGCTTCACGCTTGGGCGCGATGGCGGGTTCCCGTACGGTGGCGTTGTGTTTGACAGAGCCGGGAATCTATACGGAACCACCAGTGCAGGCGGCACGAACGGTCCCTGTCAAGCAGGATGCGGAGTTGTGTTCAAACTCGCTCCCTCCGCTGGCTACTGGAGTCAAAGTGTTCTGTACAGCTTTCAGGGCGCCGCGGACGGCATAAATCCCAACAGCACGCCCGTCCTCGACTCGTGGGGAAACCTCTATGGAACGACAGCGTACGGCGGAGACACAAGCTGTGTCCCCTTCCCGAATTACTCCGGCTGCGGCACAGTTTTTCGCATCGGCCACGCAGCCGCAGAAAAGAACTAAGCTCGAGAACTCCGCCAATGGTTTCCCATGACGAATGTGGAGAAAGATGGAACCGTTCTTGAATCACACACCCCTGTGATCCCAGTCCTTGCAGCTAATGGTCGGCAAGCTCAAACTAACCAAGGCGGTAGCGGTATACGAGAGAATTACTCGACAGGACCTAACTCCTTGCGGCTCAAGATTTTACCCGCAAGTCGTTGAGCCCCATAGATTATTTCGGAATTTTCCGCTAACCCGATGATTCCAGAGATTCGAGGGTGAGGGGGGGTATCTAACAATTTAGAAAAATGTGGGCCGCACGCAAACTCGCGGCCCGATCTCAGAGAGATGTTCAGACAGACGTCACGCAAAAGAAGCTGACGTGAAGCAAAAAAGCGGAGCCAAGATCAATTCGCCGACAAGTTTAAAGAGAATCAATTGGCGAAATCACGCGAACCGCGCTAAGCGCTTCGCGGCCGCGTTACTCCCTCGATTCGGCGCTTGACGGGCCCTCGAAATCCACCCTTTTTTGTGCTATAATCTTCCTAGTCGTCATTGATCCTAAGTGTTTGCAATTTCAATAACTTGAGTCGATTGTAAACGCTTCGAAATTGATCCCGGATCGAGACGAATTTTCCAGCCAAAACAAGGCGTTCGAACCAGGCGTTCGTAAGAACAAATTCGGGCATTTTCGCGGAGCGGAATGGCCACTAAAGAGATTAATCCTCCCATCGACACCAAGACAAAAAACGGCAAAGTGACTCCCATCAACGGGACGAACGGCAACTCGACGAGCGACTACACCGCGGATTCGATCAAAGTCCTCGGCGGAATGGAAGCGGTCCGCAAGCGTCCCGCAATGTACATCGGATCGACTGGCGAGTTGGGCTTGCACCATCTCGTCTACGAAGTCGTCGACAACTCCGTTGACGAAGCGCTTGCCGGATTTGCCACCAAGATCGACGTCACGATCGAGAGCGACAACTCGATCACCGTAATCGACGACGGACGCGGAATTCCCGTCGATGACATGGACATCGATGGCGAAAAAGTTTCCGCCGCGCAGGTCGTGATGACGACATTGCACGCCGGCGGAAAATTCGACTCGTCCACATACAAAGTTTCCGGCGGATTGCACGGAGTCGGAGTTTCTTGCGTTAACGCGCTGAGCGAACAACTTGACCTGGAAATCTGGCGCGATGGCGCGACATGGGAACAGACCTACTCGAAAGGCGATCCGACCAGCAAGCTGAAGAAGACTGGCGTCGCGAAGGTGAAGACTGGAACCAAGGTTCACTTCCTGCCGGATAGAAGCATCTTCACCGCTACGGAATACAACTACGACACGCTCGCGCAGCGCTTGCGCGAGTTGGCCTTCCTGAACAAAGGCCTGGTCATCACGCTCACCGACGAGCGCACCATCGATTCGAAGACCGGAGAAGCGAAGCGCTCGGAGTTCAAGTACAACGGCGGCATCGCGGAATTCATAAAGCACCTGAACCGCGGCAAGCAGGTTCTGCATGACAAGCCGATTTACATGGAGGATGACCGCAACGGCGTCCACATGGAGATCGGCCTGCAGTATAACGATGCGTACTCCGAAACCATTTTCAGCTTCGCCAACAACATCAATACGGTTGACGGCGGAACGCATCTGTCCGGATTCCGCACAGCTCTCACCCGCACGATCAACTACGCGGGACAGCAGATGGGTCTGTTCAAAGACGTGAAAGAGAACCTCACTGGCGATGACGTGCGCGAAGGGCTTGTCGCGGTGATCAGCGTGAAGCTGTCGCAGCCGCAGTTCGAAGGACAGACCAAGGGCAAACTGAATTCCGATATCGCCGGAACGGTCACGCAGTTCGTAAACGAGCGACTCGGAGCATTCTTCGAGCAGAACTCGTCGGTCGCGAAGAAGATCATCAACAAGGCCGTCGACGCTGCACGCGCACGTGAAGCCGCGCGTAAAGCACGCGACCTGACACGCCGCAAAGGCGCACTCGATTCCGGCGGATTGCCCGGCAAACTCGCGGACTGCTCAGAACGAGATCCAAACCGCTGCGAGTTGTTCCTGGTAGAGGGTGAATCCGCAGGTGGAACCGCAAAGCAGGGACGCGACCGCCGCTTCCAGGCGATCCTGCCACTCAAGGGAAAGATTCTGAACGTCGAGAAGGCGCGTTACGACAAGATGCTGGCGCACGAAGAAATCCGCGCCATGATCACCGCGCTCGGCACAGGAATCTCGAAAGAGGATTTCGATCCGACGAAGGTTCGTTACGGCAAGATCATCCTGATGACCGATGCCGACGTCGACGGAAGTCACATCCGTACACTGCTGCTGACGTTCTTCTTCCGCCACATGCAGGACTTGATCAAGCGCGGCAACGTGTTCATCGCACAGCCGCCGCTATTCTCGTTGAAGAAGGGCAAGTCGCAGCAGTACATCAAAGACGAGCGCGAGTTCGTGAAAGTCATGGTAAAGCGCGCAGCCGACGGGTTGATCATCCGCTACGGCGAAGGCGCGGCCAAGCTGGAAGGCAAAGATCTGGCGAAGTTCATGTCCGTGCTGGACGAGTATCTCGGATTCTTCGAGAAGGCCGACAAGCGCGTACGCAACGAGAAAGTGACGGAACTCATTCCGAAACTGGATCTCGCCAAGCGCACGGACTTCGAAGGCGATAAGAAGGCTCCTTCGAAGAAGATCGAGAAGCTCGAAAAAGAGCTCAAGAAGATGCAGAAGGACGAAGGCTTCAAGAGTGTCGAGTCGAAGTTTGACGAAGAGCACAACCTCTGGGAAGTGATGTTTGTCAGCAAGCACGGCGCGGAGCACATCATCAACTGGGAACTTGCGTCGAGCGCCGAGTGCCGTCAGATGATCGCGAAGTATAAGCAGATCGAGCCATACATGGAGCCTCCGTTTGTGGTCGAGACGCTGGCGAAGGCTGCGGCTCCGACGAATGGCGATGATGCTGATGCCGCCGCCGAAGTTGGAGAAGACAAGGCCGAGAAGAAGGCGGCTGCGAAGACTCCGAAGAAGAAAGAAGTCGAGGTAGTCGAGAAGACGAACGTTCGCGACCTTCGCGACTATGTCATCAACGAAGGCCGCAAGGACTTCACGATCCAGCGCTACAAAGGTCTGGGTGAAATGACGGCTCCGCAGCTTTGGGAGACGACCATGGATCCCGAGCGGCGGACCTTGCTCTCGGTGAAACTGGAAGACATCGCCGAGTGCGAAACGATCTTCACCACGCTGATGGGCGAAGACGTCGAGGCGCGGCGCAAGTTCATCGAAGAGAACGCGCTGGATGTGAAGAACCTCGACATCTAACTTCGGAACTTCTTTTCCGCGGATTCACGCGGATGAACGCGGATACTTTAGGCGGCCTGATTCGAGGCCGCCTTACTTTTTGTCTGATTTCGGCCCGGCAGCTTACAATCCGGCCATGAAATTCGTCGCATCGTGCGTGTTACTCACCGTCTTCGCCTTTGGACAATCCTCTCCCGCACCGACACCTCCAATGGGCTGGAACAGTTGGGACTCGTACGGGACGACGGTTCGCGAAGACCAAGTCAAAGCCAATGCCGACTGGATGGCTACGCATCTGGCGAAGTACGGATGGCAATACATCGTCGTCGACATCCAGTGGTACGAGCCCAACGCGCAGGGACACGATTACAAACCCGGCGCGCCGCTCACGATGGATGAGTACGGACGCTTGATGCCAGCGGTGAATCGCTTCCCATCCTCCGCGAACGGCGCCGGATTCAAGCCTCTAGCTGACTATGTTCACGGCAAGGGACTGAAATTCGGCATTCACATCATGCGTGGGATTCCGCGGCAGGCCGTCGAGAAGAATCTGCCGATCAAAGGAACTCAGTATCACGCAGCTGACATCGCAGACAAAGACAACGCCTGCCGCTGGAATCCTGATATGTGGGGAGTCGATACAACCAAGCCTGGGTCACAGGCTTATTACGATTCCATCGCAGAGCTGTATGCGTCCTGGGGAGTTGACTTCATCAAGGCTGACGACATGGGAAGTCACTTGTATCAGCCCGCGGAAATGAAGGCATTGAGTCTGGCGATGCGCAAGACTGGACGTCCGATGGTGCTCAGCATCTCGCCCGGACCTGCGCCGATTTCAGAAGCAGAGTTCTTCGAGAAATACGCGCAGATGTGGCGTATCTCTGACGACTTCTGGGACGATTGGAAACTTCTTCGTCAGCAGTTTGACTACATGCGCGATTGGGCTCCGTTCGTGGGCAAGAACAATACCTGGCCCGATGCGGACATGCTGCCTCTCGGCAAACTGCGAGTTACCAGTGTTGAAGGTGGAGGCGCTCCAACCAAGTTCACTCCCAACGAGCAGCAGACCGTGATGACGTTGTGGAGCGTTTTCCGGTCGCCGCTGATCTTCGGAGGCGATCTGCCGAGCAATGATCCAGCTACAACCGCATTGATCACAAATGAGGAAGTGCTGGAAGTAAATCAGCACAGCAGCGGAGGACATCAGGAGCTCGAGAAAGGGAACCTGCGAGTGTGGGTTGCTGATGGAGCGAAGCCTGGCGAGCGTTACGTCGCATTGTTTAATTTGGGAGAGAAGACTGAATCTGAGAGCGTGGCATGGAATGAGCTCGGACTCTCCGGCAGCGGGATCGAGGTGCAGGATCTCTGGGCACACAAGTCCGTGGGAGCACAAAGTGGCATACATGTTGACTTGAGGCAGCACGCGAGCGCGCTGTATCACCTTACATTGGCCCATTAGCGAGCCTCAGGCGCTTAAGCAACGAATTCTGGCGACTTCGCGGCGCGAGTGAAACTCGTGCCCTTCCCGGTTCGTTTACCGCGAAGGTCTTGGGGCGTGAAAAAGTCGGTGACCCTTTACTTCAGGCCTTCGACCAGATAAAGATCGGCCAGCATACGGTGATACCCGAATACACAGGTCTTGGCGTCCGGAGTCATGAGGATCGGGCCGATGTTTTCTACGCCTGCGGGATCATAAGGCATCAGTTCTTTCCAGAGAGTGCGCTGGCCGGTCTGCAGATCGAGGCGATAGACGCGGGCTGGCAGTTCTCCCGGCTGATAGATGTAGAGGCCACGACCATCGGCGCTAAAGGTGATGGGAAGTTCGCCTTGATTGACGCCGGCAATCTGCTTGGGATCGCCGTTGCCCGTTGGATATAGATATCCCTTCTTGTCGGGTCCAATAGCGGCAATTTGCTGCGAGTCAGGTGAGATTGCAAACGATGTGCCGTTCACGCCCTCCGCAGAGATTGCTGCTGACTTGCCTGAAGCGAGGTCGTAGACATAGAAACGTACCCCTTTACCCGGTTCGTCGGCGGTGAACAGGATCTTCTTGCCATCAGGGAAGAAATGGGCCCAGCTGTGATTGATGTTGTCCTTGGTTAGATCGCGCGGCTCGCCGGCTCCGGTGGGTAATAATCGAAATTGCGACGGAGATTCCTGGCTTTGAGAAATCGCCCACTTGCCATCGGGTGACAGCGCGACCGCGCCGCCTTCGCCCAAGAGCACTGCGGGTGAACCGTCTGTCTTACGAATGTAGACGGCGTATGTGAGTCCACTCGATTTCGAATAGTCCAATGCGCCACCACCGCCTTCTTCGTCAAAGAGCAGGGTCTTGCCGTCGGAGGACAGATCAGCAGGATACGTATAGTCAAGCCAGGAGAGTTCGTGCTGCTTGGGATCGTTCGCGAACTGGCCGAGGAGTTCACGACGCCAATCGGCGCGCACCAACAGCACGCGGCCGTCTTTCGCGATGTCGAGCAGCATCAGAGCGCCAGGCAGCCGGGCGACGATGCGTTCGTTTCCATCGAGCGATGTGGCGTAAAGAGTGCGATCAGTGCCGGACTTGCTTGCTGTGAACCAGATTTCTTTTCCGTCTGGTGACCACGCGAGGCCCTGGATGGTGAACCACTGGGCCGAGAGAAGCTTCTTGTTTCCGGCCATGTCGACGATGGCGAGGGAGCCACTGTCGTCACCCTGAAGAGGATGGTCGGCGAAAGCGATGTAGGTTCCTTTTGGAGAGACGCGGGGATGGCCGATCCAGCCGCCGGTTTGGTAGAGCGGCTTGCCGATCGGAAATTCGAGGCGGTTCCTGCCGCCATAATCGCGTACCACAGCCAGGTTGTTTCCGTCCGTTGACCAGTCGGCCCATTGAACTTGCTCCAGAACTTCGCGCGGTGCGCCTCCTGAGAGAGGAGCGCGAGCCAAAGTTCCCATGCTGACCCAGGCGCCTACTGCCTTGCTGTTGAGCAGGACTGCCATCTCCGCGGTCGACGAAATCGACATCAACTGAGTATGGCTGAGGCCCATGGAGCGGGATTCCGGCGCTTCGGGACGCGCGGTGAAGACGTCCGTAGGATTCCCTTGCCATGCGGCGCTGTACAGGATGGTCTGCCCGTCAGGCGCAAAGCGCGCAGAACGAATGCTGCCGCGGCGGAAGGTCAGCTGTCGATAAAGTGGAGGTTGAAGAGGTGGCGGGGTGAAGACGAGCTTTCCGGCGTAGAGGCCAAGGCCTGCCGCCACAAGTAAAGCGACCAGGGCGAGAAGAGCTCGGGGAGATTTTTTAGCCGCAACCGGATGGGACCCGGATGCAGGCACAACAGGAATTCCTCCTGACGAGACCGGTTGTGACGGTTCGGTCACGACCGAGTCACGGGAGGAATCGAGGGTGCGCGTGAGGCGCCTCAGGTCTGCACGGAGCTCGGCAGCGGACTGGCAGCGCAACTCGCGGTCTTTTTCGAGTGCCTTCGAGATGATCTCTTCCAGCTTGGGAGGAAGATCGCGGACCAGTTTGACGGGCGCCGTGGGAACCCGGTTCAGAATCGCTTCGGTGACGACGGCAGAGGTTTCTCCTCGGAACGGGAGGACGCCCGTGGCCATTTCGTAAAGGACGACGCCGAAAGAGAACAAATCGGTGCGGCCGTCGAGTTCCTTACCCCGCAACTGTTCCGGCGACATGTATGAGACTGTTCCAACCGCAGTGCCGGGATTCGTGAGGTCCAGACTGGTGGCATCGGCGATTGTCTGGGACTCGCCACTAGTAGGCCGGGCTGCACGCGCTACCTTCGCGAGACCGAAATCGAGAATCTTGGCGTGGTTGCGATCGGTCACAAAGATGTTTGCCGGCTTTATGTCGCGGTGCACGATACCCTTGGCGTGCGCCGCGTCGAGCGCGTCAGCAACTTCAATCGACAGCGAGAGCAGGCGTTCCATCTCCATCGGCTTGCGATCGATGATGTGCTTTAACGTTTGGCCCGTCAGGCATTCCATCACGATAAAGGCCTGCCCGTTGTGCTCTCCGATCTCATGGATGGTACAGATGTTGGGATGGTTCAGGGCGGATGCGGCGCGGGCTTCGCGGCGAAAGCGTTCGAGGGCCTGTGGGTCCTGAGAGGCTTCGTCGGGAAGAAACTTGAGGGCTACGAAGCGGCCGAGCAAAGTGTCCTCGGCCTTATACACGACGCCCATTCCCCCGCCGCCAAGAAGTTCCAGGATCCGATAATGGGAGACCGTCTGGCCGATCATGAATGATGTGGGTTTTGCTACGAAAGGGAAGCCGTAGCGGGTGCCATATTACGGGGAACGAAGGCTTCCGTCAATGCATACAAGGCTGCGAGAGCGGATTATCAAAGCGCCTTCAGTGGCTGAGAAATCGGGCGCAAGGAGGCTGCAATCCAAGCGTTCTTTCCTCAGAAAGGGTGGCTTATGACAACTTTGGTGCGTTCCCTGGGAGAGAGCAAGAAGGCGCAGTTGATTGTTGTCGGAGTTGGACTCTGTCTGGTCTGGGCGGCGATCGCGATTCCGAGTCTTCATCGAGACCGGGCCGCAGTGGCCCCAATAGCGGCTAACATCCAGGAAATGGCGGAAAACTATTCAGTAGTTCCAGACACCTTGAGGGTAACGACGGCTCTCTCGCTGATGAAGGACGCCAAGAAGCAGGCGACTGCGGGGCTGTATTCGAAAGGCGCCGAGAGTGTCGTGCCGAGAAAGATCGTTCGTACGAGTTCGCTGGATATGATTGTGGCGCATCCGGCTGAGACGCTCGAGAAAGTTGTGGCTGTCGCTGAGAATTTTGGTGGGTACGTTGAGACATCGAACAGCGGCGGGTCGGCTGGGACCGCTGCGTCTCTCACCGTGCGCGTTCCAGCCGACCGGTTCGAACAGGCACGCGCAGAAATCCGAAAACTCGGAATGCGAGTCGAGAGCGAAAAAGTCGACGCGCAGGACGTTACACGCCAGTTCGTCGATCAAGATGCGAGTTTACGCAACCTACGGGCGGAAGAGGCGCAGTACCTGACGATTTTGAAGCAGGCGACGACCGTGAAAGACATGCTGGCGGTCAGTGAAAAATTGAGCGAGGTGCGCGGAGAAATCGAGCAGCAGGAAGCGGAGTTTCACGCATTGTCCCGGCAGATCGAGACGGTGTCAATTGCCATTTCTCTGAGGACGGAGGCTCCGCCGCAGACATTCGGACTGAACTGGAGGCCTTTGTACCAGATCAAACTCGCATTGCACGAGGGTCTGGAGAGTGTTGCCGACTACGCGAACACGATGCTCGGGATAATTTTCTTTCTCCCAGCAGCACTGCTCTGGGTGGGAACTGTTGCGATTGCAGTCTTCGTGGGCTGGCGCCTCGCCCGGTGGATGGGGAAGCGATGGCTCGGTTGGAAGATGGATCAGCCCGTTGTTAAGGCGTGACGATCGGGATCTCGGGACTATGGTTGCGGCAGCGCGATCTCAGCTTCCGGTTTCTCGCCACGCAAAACTCGCGATATGCCGCGGACTACGCGGCGCATGGGCAGTTGACCCTTAGAGTCGGCGAAGAAGATCTCACCCGTGCGGGTTCCGCGGTAATACCAGCGCTTCAGAATTGCCAGATGCTCCATGAGTTCGGGGGCAGACCTTGTGGGCCAGGCTGGAGACTCCTGCAGAGCCGCTTCGATTCTCGCCTCCATGGACTGTGATTTCGCATGTTCGGGCGGTTGAATGGTGAACGGGCGAGGTCCGGAAATCCTTCCGGAATCGACGCGGAAAAATGTGACTGCGTCAGGGATATGGCTTGGCTGGATCATCAGCGCGGAGAGAAGATCGAGTCGGCTTACAATTTCCGGTAATTGACTGATGACCGGCTTAAGCTTCTCGACACGCCCATGGATTGCAGCTGCGTCCTCAAAGGCGAGATTCTGAGAGGCTGATTCGCGCTGACCGGACAGTTCACGCAGCAGAGAATTGCCCGCGGTATCGAAGTAATCCTGCACTCGCTTCACTTCGCCTGAGTACTCTTCATCCGTGCAACCCTTGAAGCAAGGGGCGAGACACATCTTCATCTCCGAATAGATGCAACCGGGAAAGTTGGGATCTGGGTGAAGGTCGTCGACGCAGCGGCGCATCTTGAAGAAATCGAGCGAGTCGTTCATAAATTTCTCTGCTGCGAGCCGCGAAACGAAAGGCCCGTAATAGAGCGACCGCCCGTTGAGCTTGCCGAGGCGCGTTGTGATTGACGCTCGAGGGTACTCGTTTTCAAGGTGCAGCTTCACGAACGGAGCGTAGCGAAAGCGGAGGCGCTTCTGATAAGTCTTGGGGAACGTGACTCGCAGAACTCGGTAAAGGAGGAAGCCGGATTCGAAATCCGATCCGGTCGCGGAGTATTCGATTGCGCGGATGCGGTCGCGCAGGTTGAGCTTTTTCGTGCGCTCCTCAATCGGGCCAAGCAGGCGCTGGAGGCGTCGGCGGAGATTGGCTGTTTTGCTGACGTAGGGCTCGGCCTCCGGGTCCTTGCCCCGCAGGAGGAACACGGCCGGGCTGGCTGGCACGGAAGCAAACAGCTCGGCATCGTGTTCGGGCACGAATTCAAAACGCTCGGGCAACACAGTTCGATTCTAGAGGAATTGGACGAGGATGGCCGTTCTGAGCCAGATTCCGTTACAAACAACCAGCCAGGACTTTACCGCGAAGGTCGCCAAGAACGGGCCGCAGAGTTCGCGAAGAAGAGCTATCGAGAGATACTCGCGAAATTTACCGGAAGCTCGCGCTGCGGAATTTCTGACGAAAATCGAGCCCAGATAGTTTCACGACTCGGCACATTTCGTGAAGGCGCGAGTACATGCGATCAGTGATACGGTCGCCTAGCGTTTCCTTCTCAGCAGAATATCTCGCCTCTTCCAAGCTTCGACCGCCGGTAGTATGAGGACGCTCCCGGGCCTTTAGGTCAGGGAAATTTGTCGTGATGATAGTAGTGCGCTGTTCGTTATAACGAGTATTGAGAATTAAACTGACCGTGTCCCATACCCACTCGGATGGTTTCACTGCACCCAACTCGTCCAACACCAGAACTTCTTTCTCGAAGACTGGTCGCAGAACGTCCAACTCCGTAGTTTTAACCGTTGGGTTGTAAGAATTCTGAATTTCCTTCAACAGTTCACGGTAATCATAGAAAACTCCCGTAATGCCCCGAGCCAACAACTCTTTGAGGACACCAACGGCAAGGTGAGTCTTCCCAGTCCCGATCTCGCCGACAATCAACAATCCTTTGTCGCCGCGTGGATCGTATTCTCTGACGAAACTGGAAGTGATCAAGTGCGCTTCCGACAGAGAGTGGTCTGCCCCTGGGAAATCAGTGGCGTAGCTTGCAAGCTCGCAGTGTTCATAGCGTCGCGGGATCCGCGCCGCAGCGAGCAGCGACTGCGCCCGCGAGCGCAACTGGCAGTCGCAGCGGGTCACGCGGCGGTCGTTGATGCTGGCGTCATTGCTGCCTTTTGAGACGGTTTTCCAGCCTGTCCCTTCACACAACGGGCAAATTTCTACCGGGGCCTTAATCACTACGCATTCCTCACTTAGCCACACAAGTCAGCGTGAGTCGTTCTCACCTGCCTAGGCTACCGTACCGCTTGCTTCGCTCGGCGGGCGAAGACGCCCGCCCCACATGTTCTATTTCGACTTTGCACCGTCTTGGCAATTCGTGCAAGCCGCAAAGACTACCTGGCTGTGTACATCCTGTGAAGGAACGAGGTGTTTTGTGGAGGACGGAGGAAAACTGAGTCTTGCAGGTGCGAAGCCGCTCCTATCGGCCCGATTGGGGGCATGGGGTTTGGAAACAGGCTTCGGGCGCGGATTTTCACAGTTGACATTCACGAAAGACGGAGGAGAATACGTAGCGGTCAGGTTTCCCACCCAACTAGAGCCACTTTTCGTCCCGGCCAAAGCTGGGAATGAATGAAACCTGCGAGGAGAAACTATGAATAAAGCCGATCTAGTGGACAAGATCGCAGGCGCGTGTGAAATCAGCAAAGCGCAGGCCACCACCGCCATTGATACTGCTGTCGACAGCGTTACGTCCGCCCTCCGTAAGGGAGACCGCGTGGCGTTGATTGGCTTCGGCACATTCTCGGTCTCGCAACGCAAGGCGCGAAACGGCCGCAACCCACAAACCGGCGCTACCATCAAGATCGCCGCCCGCAAAGTCGCAAAATTTACCCCCGGAGCCGAACTCAAAAAGGCAGTCAACAAGAAATAGGGAATCAAGCAAGTTTTAGCGAAGCGGCAGGGGGTCGGCCCTGCCGTTTTTCTTTGCGAGGAAATATGAAGTCTCCATTCTGGAGTTGTTCGGGTTGGATCTGCACGGCCCTGCTTCTCACCGCCGCATTCACTGTCGACGCGGCACCGGGCCCCCTCAACGAGCTTCATCGGTTGTCAGATACTCCGATCATTTCTCCGCGTGGCGATGGCTGGGAATCAGCCGGAACGTTCAATCCAGCCGTTGTCTATCACAATGACAAGATCATTATGCTTTACCGCGCCCAGGATCGGGCGGGTACTTCGCGTTTGGGCTATGCCGAAAGCGAAGACGGGATTCATTTCACACGCCGAAGCGAGCCCGTTCTGAGTCCGGAGACTGACTACGAAAAAGACGGTGGCATTGAAGATCCACGTTTAGTTCAGTTCGACACCACTTACTACCTGACATACACCGGCTACAACAAGAAAGATGCGCAGCTCTGCCTCGCAACTTCGAAGGACCTGATTCATTGGAATCGAAAGGGCGTAATTATTCCTGCTAACAAGGGAAATTGGAATGTTAAGTGGACGAAGTCGGGCGCAATCGTGCCCGAGAAGATCAATGAGAAGTATTGGATGTATTTCCTCGGAACAAGTGCGGACGGAAAAGATCAGATGGGATTGGCGTCATCTCCCGATTTGTTGCGCTGGACTGAAGAGACGAAGACTCCGGTACTGCCGGTGCGTCCAGGTAAGTTTGATTCGCGCGTCGCCGAGCCTGGCCCTCCACCGCTGGTTGCGCATGGCGGGAGCGGGGGGATTCTTCTTTACTACAACGGCGCCGACGATCATCTGGTTTATCGGACTGGGTTCGCTATGTTTGATGTGAAGGACCCACGCAAGCTGATATCCCGAAGCGATCAACCATTCTTCGCTCCGGAAAAGGATTGGGAAAGGGTCGGCCAGGTGCCTAATGTCGTTTTCGTGGAAGGTCTAATTCATCGGCGCAACAGCGCGTGGTTCTACTACGGAGCCGCTGACAAATACATCGGCGTCTTCGAGGCGCACTCAGGCGGAGGGCTTCTCTAGGCCTTCGCGTACTTCAGCCACTTCATAATCTCCGGCAGGTTGGCTCGCTTGCCGTAAATCAGCACTCCCACGCGGTAGATACGCGCGCAGAGTATTACCAGTCCCGCAATCGTTCCCACCATCAACAG
>Ga0335081_10000932_pt1 | contig 47002 bp, 36 predicted proteins | sample Lox_Sample_35_FD_206713 | JGI IMG/M metagenome (GOLD analysis project Ga0335081, IMG submission 206713) | Soil microbial communities from Loxahatchee National Wildlife Refuge, Florida, United States - Lox_Sample_3.5 | ecosystem: Environmental > Terrestrial > Soil > Wetlands | place: USA... | reverse complement strand
CGCAGAACCTGACAGTCATTGATGCATCCACGGACAGCGTCGTCGCGACGATCGACGTGGGCACGCGCCCGCGCGGTGTGGAGGTGAGCCCCGATGGCCGCACCGTCTACGTCGCCCTGAGCGGCTCCCCCCGCTGCCCTCCGACGATGCCGGACTCGGAGTGCGAGAAGCTCAAGGCCGACCGCTCCAAAGACGGCATCGCCGTGGTGGACGTCGCCAGTCGCAAGACCGTCAAGATCTACCCCTCGGGACTCGATCCGGAGACCTTTGACCTGAGCCGAGATGGCAAGACTCTCTTCATCTCGAATGAGGACGCGGATTCGGCCACGATCGTCAACCTCGTGACCGGCAAGGCCGTCGCCAACGTCAAGGTCGGGAAGGAGCCGGAGGGAGTCGCGGTTGCCCCTGACGGCAAGACCGTATGGGTCACGGGTGAAACCGCTCACAATATCACGGGCATCGACGTAGCGACCGGCAAGGAGATCGCCCAGATCGACATCCTCGGCCAGCGACCCCGAGGAATCAGGTTCCTCCCCGATGGATCCCGTGCCTACGTGACCAATGAGGTGAGCGGAACGGTATCGGTGGTGGACATGGCCACCAGAAAGACCATCAAGCAGATCGTCATGCCCGAGGGCTCGCGGCCGATGGGCATTCTCATTACGCCGGACGGCAAGCGCATCTACATCACGACCGGGCGCGGCAAGTCCGTGTGCATCATCGACCCTGCGACCGACTCCGTCATCGCGACTGCGGAAGTCGGGGACCGGCCATGGGGAATCGGCATGACCGCGGACGGGACCAAGCTCTACACCGCCAACGGGATCAGCAACGACGTCAGCGTCATCGACGCGGCCACCCTCAAGGTGCTCAAGCGCATACCGGCCGGATCACTGCCCTGGGGAATCGCCCTGGGTCCCAAGCTCTGAAGAACGAGACCTGACAATCAGGCGGGGGGTGGAGCCGAAGCTCCGCCCCCCGCCTTGGCTCGTCAGCCGGCCATCAGCTGAAAGGTCGGCGCGCCAGCAGCGACCCCGGCCAGCGCCAGACGATCCATGCATCGAGGCCCCAGGCGCGACCGGAGCGCGCGAAGAAAAGAACCACCATGCAGATGACCAGCATGTAGTGGAACCCCAGCGCGGCCGACGACATGTGCGCCGAGGCCAGCCCGTAGTTGACGCTGAGCCAGAGGCCCCCCAGCGCGCCCAGTCCGGCCAGGCAGCCCAGAACCAGAGAAAGGCCTACCAGAACCTCCCCCCACGCCGTGAACTGGGCGAACAGCGCGCTATGTGTCAGCACCGTCTGCTCGAGGAATCCCTTGTACCAGAGCAGGGGGTTCTGCGCGGCCTGCTTGGTTACCAGGTCCGGCATGGTCGCGACCCAGCGCGGGGAGGCGCCGATGAAGGGAAAGAAGCCGCCCAGCAGCACGAAGGCCATCTTGCTCCAAAGTGCCTTCACGAACCAGATGCCGACCACAATCCGCAGGACCGCGAGCCATTGGCTCGGGTTTGCCATGTCGACACGCGTTGGAGAGGGCGAGGAGGAAGTCATCACTTGATATCCGGACTGGGGAAGAGGGGAGGGAAACAGAACCTACTGCGCCTCTGGCGGGTCCGATAGAGGACGCCACCGAACGCCCAGTTCGTGAGCGATAAACGTCCACATATCCGTCAGCTCCTCCAGCACCTTGGACACCGGTTTTCCGGCCCCGTGCCCCGCCCGGGCCTCGAGGCGCAGCAGCACCGGGTGATCCGAGGCTGTGGCGGCCTGCAGGCGAGCGGCCATCTTCCGGGCATGCAGCGGGTCGACCCGTGTATCGCTCTCCGCGGTCGCCAGCAGCACCGCCGGGTAGGGCACACCGTCTCGCACCTGATGGTAGGGAGAGTAGGCCCGCAGCCAGCGGAACTGCTCCGGGTCTTCCGCCGATCCGTACTCCGGAATCCAGAGCCTTGCGATGAGGAACCGGTGGTAGCGCAGCATATCCAGCAGGGGAACCTGAATGACTACGGCCCGGAAGAGCTCGGGCCGCTGCGTCAGCACCGCGCCCATCAGCAGCCCGCCGTTGGAGCCGCCCGCGATTGCCAGGTAGTCAGCCGAGGTGAGTCCCTCGCGGATCAGATACTCCGCGGCACCGATGAAATCGTCGAAGGTGTTCTGTTTCTCCCCCAGCATGCCCGCCTGATGCCAGGCCTCCCCGTACTCGCCCCCGCCCCGCAGGTTGGGCACCGCGACCAGGCCACCCTGCTCCAGCCAGGCCAGGAGCGACCGGGAGAATCCCGGCGTCATGGGGATGTTGAAGCCACCATAGCCAGTGAGGTAAGTGGGCCTGGCGCCCGTCTGGAGCGCGTCACGCAGGTGGACGAGGAACATGGAGATGGCCGTCCCATCCTTCGAGGCATAGTGCACCTGTCGCACCAGGTACCGCTCCGGATCGACCGCCGCATCCACCCGCTGCCAGAGTTCCTGATGCAAGTCCGGAAGCTCCACCCGGTAGATGCTCGGAGGTACCGCATAGGAGGAGAAGCCGTAGAACAGCTCCTCGCCCTCCGGCTCGGCGCCCCACCCGAACACGCTGCCGAGCGTCACCAATGGAAGTTCGCGGGCGACTCCTCCCTCGAGGCCCACGACTCGGAGCCGGGAGGCAGCCCCCTCGAGGTAGGACAGGGCGATCGCCTCCCGCGCCACCATGAAGCCGTCGAGCACGGCCTCGTTCCGCGGGGGGACAATCTCTCGCCAGTGCTCCGGCGTGGGTGACTCAGGGTTCGCCATGTACAGGCGGTACTTCGATGCGCCCTCGTTGGTGCGCACATAGAGGCGGTCATGCACTACCTGCGCATCGTAGGCGTGGGGACGGTCCCGAACCACCTCCGCAAGCGGTGTTCCGGCCCGCAGGTCCTGCAGATAGATGTCCGTCTGGTCGAACGTCCGGGAGACGCTGATCACCAGCCACCGCCCGTCGCTCGACAGGTCCACCTGCGGCCAGTGCTCCTTGGCCAACGGCTTGAATACAAGCTCATCCCGCGTCGCATCCTCACCCAGGGCGTGGTAGTAGACGGCGCGGTGGTATTGCAGCTCCTCGTCGGGGACCTCGCCCTTCCGCGGATACCGAGTGTAGTAGAAGCCCCGCGCGTCCGGGCGCCAAGCCAGATCGCAGGCACGGGTGCGTTCGATGCGGTCCGTGAGCCGCTCCCCGCTTGTGACGTCGAGGACGTGGAGGGTGCTGTCTTCGCTGCCATCCTCCGAAAGGCCATGGGCGAGGAGCCGGCCATCCCAACTCGGGAAATACCAGTCGAGCGCGGTCGTTCCCTCCGGATTGAGGACGTTGGGATCCAGCAACGCTCGGTCCGCACCCTGGAGCCCGTCACGGACGTAGAGGATCGGTTGGTTCTCGTTCTGCCGACGCCGTGAGTAGAAGTAGCGACCCCCGGCCGGAGTCGGGGCGCCCAGAGCATCGATGGTCAGTAGCTGCCGCAGGCGATCCCGGATGATCTCGCGATCGCCGGCCGCCACCAGGTAGCGCTGGGTCAGCGCGTTCTGGGCCGCGGTCCAGACCTGCACCTCCGGGCTGTTCGAGTCCTCCAGCCAGCGGTAGGGATCGGGAATCGACTCGCCGTGCAGCAGGTCGACGACACGGTCGATGCGGGTCGCCGGATAGGGAAGTCGTGTCATCTGGAGCGTGAGGTGGGTCAGGGGATCGGCGCCCGCGGGGCCGCGCGATGGTCAGTCGCCGAGGCTGATTCCGAGTTCGCGGGCGGTAAGGACGGTGTCCGAATCCAGAGGGACGGGTTTGGGGCGGCCGATCATATCCTGCAAGGGCACTCGTGAGAGTTCGGGAGGGTTGTACCCGATCATGACCCCAAAGGCTTGATCTCCCACCGCGCGGACCGCCGCGGAGCCAAGCCTGAGGCCGAGCATGCGGTCGAACGTAGTAGGGGAGCCCCCCCGCTGGATGTGGCCCAAGACGAGGCTGCGCGTCTCCTTGCCGGTCCGCTCGGCGATGGCGGCAGCGACCAGTGAGCCAATGCCACCCAGGCGATCCACCGTGCCCGTATTGCGCCGCTCCAGAAGCACCAGGTCCCCATCCTTCGGTCGAGCGCCCTCCCCTACCACCACGATGCTGAAGTGGCGTCCGGCCTCTTCCCGGGCGCGGATCTTGGCCACGACCCGGTCAAGGTCGAACGGGATCTCGGGCAGCAGAATCACATCCGCACTGGCGGCGAGACCGCTGTGCAGGGCAATCCAGCCGGCGTCCCGGCCCATCAGCTCAACCACCATGACGCGCTCATGGCTCTCGGCCGTGGAATGGAGCTTGTCTATGGCCTCGGTGGCGGTGGCCACGGCGGTATCAAAGCCGAAGGACTGGAGGGTCCCGCTGACATCATTGTCGATCGTCTTCGGCACGCCGACTACCGGCAGTCCCTTGCGCCACAGATCGTAGGCGATCTTGAGACTGCCATCCCCTCCGATCGCGATCAGCGCATCGAACCCGCTGGCACTGAAGGCGGCGATCAAGTCGTCCGAACGGTCCACCTCTCTGGCGTTCCCCACCGCGTCCCGCATGGCCCATCGAAAGGGGTTGCCACGGTTCGTCGTTCCGAGGATAGTACCACCCAGGTGGGTGATCCCACGAACCTTGTCTGGTGTCAGGGTCATCACGCCGTCGTCGCCTAACAGTCCGCCGAACCCCCGTCGGATGCCATAAGTCTGCCACCCCCGGGTATGCGCGGCGAGCACGATGGCCCGAATGACGGCGTTGAGCCCGGGGGCGTCACCTCCGCCGGTGGAGATCGCGATTCGCATGACGGCCAGTTACTTCCTGTCTCGGATCAATTGGAGTACCTCGCCCGGCGCCGCATGTCGTCCCAGCTTCTTCTTGGAAAAGACCACGCTCCCGTCTACCGTCACCTCAAAGGCCCCGCCAGACGATTTCACCAGGCGCAGCTCCGCTTCCGGGAACGCCTGCCTGAGCTCGGCCGCCAGACCGGCAGCCCGCGGTTCATAGCTTCAAACCACGCAGTATTCGATGGCGATCTTCATGAGCGGGTGCGATTTAGGGTGCGAGGAGATCTCTAAGTATCGACAGACTCGGCCTTTGGCAAAAGGTAATGACCCGAGGGAGGGGCGCCAAAGCCAGGTTAACCCCCTTGCGGTCCTCCAAATCGGCCGGCAGAATCAAGCTTAGCTGTCACGTTTCTTGCTGACCTGAGTGGCAAATGCGCCGATATCACCAGTTCGCGGTGTTCCTGCTGGGCTCCCTGACCGCCCCCCTCCAAGCGCAGCGGCTCTATCGCTTCGAGGTCGGCGTCTCCGGGGGATACAACGTCTACGCCAGCGAGTTGGAACTCTCCTCCGCCCTCGGGGCCACTCTCCGGGCCGGCTATTGGATCCACGGCCCACTCTCGGTCGAGGCGGACGCGACGTTTGTCCAGCCAAAGACTACAGGGGTGCCCCAGACATCGGTCAGTGCCTCGAGCGTGAGTCTCTGGGGGCTCGGTAACTTCCCGATCGGAACGGTCAGCACCTTTTTCATCAAGGGAGGCGTGGGACACGTCAGCTACGGCAGCTGCCCCAAGGTCTCGGTGGCGGGTGCGGGCCCCTGCGGCGGAGCCGGAATCCTGCAGGCCGGGGCGGGGGTACGGTTGCCGATCCGCCCGACCATCTTCATGCGCTACGAAGCCAGTATGAACCGTAGCATGGGCTCAACGAACGTCTCGAACTTCACCGTGCAGGCCGGCGTGAGCGTCATGCTCAAGAGCGAGCCACTCAAGGATTCGGACGGAGACGGTGTCTACGATCGTTATGACCTCTGCCCGAACACCCCACTCGGCGCGCTGGTGGACAAGCACGGCTGCCCAACGGACCAGGACGGCGATGGGGTACCAGACGGCATCGACCGGTGTCCCAACACGCCTCCGGGGGCGATCGTCGATGCGGTGGGCTGCCCGATGGACTCGGATGGAGACGGGGTGATCGACGGGCTCGACAAGTGCCCGGATACCCCGAAGGGCGCCTTGGTGGACGATGTCGGCTGCCCAATCGACAGCGACCAGGACGGTGTCCCGGATGGGATCGACCGTTGCCCACTCACGCCCCGTGGGGCGGTGGTGGACTCGATGGGTTGCCCGATCGATACCGACGGGGACGGCGTACCCGACGGTCTCGACAAGTGCCCCAACACGCCGCCGGGTACACCCGTCGATGCCGACGGATGCCCGACGGGACCCGGCATCGCCGCAGTCGACACCCTCGCCACAGAGCTCCATTACACCTTGCCAGGCACGGTGTGGAGACTCCGAAGTGCGAAGCTCGAACCGGAGTCGTATCCGGTGCTCGATTCGATTGTGGCCGTGATGGAGGCAACACCCGCCGCCACGGCGGAGGTGAACGGGTACGCTCAAGATCGGCTTGTTCCAATAGACAACACACGCCTCTCCAAGGAGCGGGCCGAGGCTGTTCGGGACTACCTGGTCAAGAAGGGAATTGAGGTGAGCCGTATCACGGTCTTCGGTCGCGGCTCGACCGTGCTGGTCGTGCCGGACACCACCGAAGCCGCACGCACCACTAACCGCCGCGTCGAAATTCGCGTCATCCGCAGTCCTTAGACACCGCTACGCGCATACGATTTGCCCGATCACCTGGGGGCGGGTCCTGGATCCGCCCCCAGGTCGTTGTGGCTGTTGCATCTGGCGTCTTTCGCCGGGGAGATCGTCATGCGTCGCGCAATCGTCATCGCGTTCGGCCTGATCATGTGTGCGTCACCCGTGGCAGCCCAGTGGCAGGAGGGGAGCTGGGGGGACGAGCTTCCGCCCACCACCCCTCTGGACCTGCCCGGTCCTGGGGCGCCGGTGTCGGCCCAGACCCTCGACTGGCCCGCGCCACCTCTGGATCGCCCGCCGGTTCAAGTGCGCGCCATCTACGTCAACGCCTGGGCCTTTGGCAGCTCCAGATTCTGGGACCTGATCCGACTGGCCGACACGACCGAGGTCAACAGCTTCGTGATCGACGTCAAAGACGATACCGGCTATCTCACCTATCGCTCCGAGGTCCCGACCGCAATCGCGATCGGCGCCAATGGGAAGCTCCGGGCCAAGGATACCGCCGCTCGCCTTCGAGCGCTGCACGCGCATGGGATTCACGCCATTGCCCGCATCGTCGTCGCCAAGGACCCCCTGCTAGCGAGCCAGAAGCCCGCCTGGTCCATACGGGACAAGGATGGCGGGCTCTGGCGGGATCGCCTCAACTTCGCGTGGGTTGATGCCTATAACGACTCGGTCTGGGTGTATGCCGCCCAGCTGGCTGCGGAAGCCGTGCGGATGGGGTTCGGTGAGGTCCAGTTCGACTATGTGCGCTTCCCTGATGAACCGCGGGCACGGATGGCGCGCGCAGTCTTCCCCGCCCGCCGGCCGGGCGAGACCAACCGGGAGGGCGTCCGGCGCCATCTCGCGCTACTCCGGGACCGCATCCGCCCGCTCGGGGTGCCCTTCACCATCGACGTCTTCGGGATGACGACGAATGTCGAGGCGGACCTTGGGATCGGCCAGATCTGGGAGGACCTGGTCACCACGGCCGATGTGGTGCTTCCCATGGTCTATCCGAGCCATTACTACCACGCCATGTATGGGGTCGCGCACCCCAACAGTGCGCCGTATCGCATCGTGCAGGGTGCGCTCGAGGATGCCCTGAGGCGCAATGAACGGCTGGCGGGCCCCCACGGGGATGTTCGCCCTTACCTGCAGGCGTTCACGCTGGGACGCCCACGCTACACTCCGGAGTACGTCCGAGACCAGATCCAGGCCGCGGCGGACCTGGGGATCCACAGCTGGGTGCTCTGGAATGCCCGGTCCGTCTACGATGCCCGTATCTTCGCCAAGCCACACCACACCGTCCCCCGCGATTTCGCAGCGGGCAGTCTCCCGGAGGCGTCCATTGGCCATCTGGCGGCGCGTTGAGGCGGGCCCAGAGGCGAGAAAGAGCGGGAGCGTTGGGACGCTTCTAGATTTCCGGGGCCGCTGACCACCGAGAGGTCATTGCGTGTCTGGCCCCGCACTTGAAAGGTCAATGTTCCGTACCACCGGCACCCCCGGCGTCGCTGGCATTGCTGTTCTTCTTGCCGTCGCCTTGGGTCTTTCAGGACCGGCCCTGTCGGGGCAAGCCCAGAGCCCGGCCACCCGACTGGCCCGCGCCGCCAGTGATGATGTCTTTCTGGCCCACCTCAAGTACCTATCCGATGACCTGATGGAGGGGCGGGCGCCGGCCACCCGAGGAGGCGAGCTCGCCGCCAAGTACGTCGCGGCGCAGTTCCTTCGTCTTGGACTGGAGCCAGCCGGCGACAGCGGCACCTACTTCCATCACATCTCGATCATCGCCCATACCCCTGATCCCTCGCTCCGGCCGATAGGGGCGGACAGCCAGCCCTTGCGGTATCGCGATGACTACGTCCTGTGGTCCATGCGCAATGAGGAACAGGTCGGGGTGACGGCTCCGGCCGTGTTCGTCGGCTACGGCATCGTCGCGCCGGAGTGGCAGTGGAACGACTATGCCGGCGCGGATGTGAAGGGGAAGATCGTCGTCTGTCTGGTCAACGACCCAGGGCTCCAGGATCCCACGCTCTTTCGAGGAAGGATCCTGACCTACTACGGACGGTGGACGTATAAGATCGAGGAAGCGCAGCGCCAGGGCGCCGCGGGGATCATCATGATTCACTCGGACTCGAGCGCCACGTACCCCTGGAGCACCGTCACCGGCTCATGGACCGGCGAGCAGGTGCGGCTGGAGGAGCCCGCTTCGTCTCTGGTGGTGGCGGGGTGGGTCCGGGACTCGGTCGCGGCGCGGTTGTTTCGCGAGGGCGGACTCGATCTGCCACGGCTGATGAACCAGGCCGCCCAGCGGGGGTTTCGCGCCGTTCCCCTGCCGTTCGGATTCGGGGCCTCGGTCCACAGCGTGATTCGCCGCTCCTCCACCTCGAATGTCGTGGCGCGCCTGCCAGGTCACGGTCACCTAGCGGACGAAGCAGTCATCATCGGGGGGCACTACGACCACCTGGGGATCCGCGCGCCCGTGCGCGGAGACTCGATCTACAACGGAGCCGAGGATAATGCTTCGGGAACCTCGGCCGTCTTGACGGCGGCAGAGGCCTTCACGCGGAGTGGGGTCCGCCCCGACCGCTCGGTTCTCTTCATCGCCTTCGGAGCGGAGGAGAGCGGGCTCTTAGGGTCCGAGGCCTTCGCCGCTCGACCGAGCGTCCCGCTCCGACGGATTGCAGCGGTGCTCAACATGGACGTCATGAACCTCTACGGGCAGACGCGCGATATCTCGGCTCTCGGGACCGACCAGTCCTCCCTGGGGACAACGTTCGCCAATGCGGCGCTGGCGGAGGGGCTCAAGGTCATCGTGGATTCGGGCGGGTTGATCCGGGGCTCCTTCTTCCGATCAGATCACTTCTCGTTCGCGAGGGCCGGCGTCCCGGCCCTGTCCCTCGAGCGCGGCGAGGATTTCATCGGGCGCCCGACAGGATGGGGGAAGGAACAACAGCAGGTCTATACCCAGCAGCGCTATCACCAGCCGCAGGATGAGCTCCTTCCCTGGTTCACCATGGACGGGGCGATCCAACAGGTCCGCGTAATCCTGCGTACGGCCTACGCCGTAGCCATTGCTCCCACTCAGCCAGCCTGGAACCCCAATTCGGAGTTCCGTGCGGCCGGAGAAGCGCGGCTCAAGCAGCCGTGAGACACCTTTCACTTGGTCGGAGAACCGATGTCGAAGCGCGAGGACCAGAAGCTGGCAGCCCTCATCAAGAAGCACGCGGGCAAGACGCCGCCACCGCGGAAGGACCGCGGCGTGCAGTACGACGACACCCTGCGTCAGCGTCCTGCCGAGCGGAGTGACGAGACCGAGAAGCTGTTCAAGGAGATGAAGCGCCGGGAATTCTAGCAACCCGGTCCCACGCAACGGGTTACGGTCGACAGGGCACCTGCGGTGGCGGAACACGCCCCCCGCCGCTATAATTTGCGCCCGATTTTTCCCGACCTCGAATCTTCCGCTTGCGGGGGCGCTCTGGACCTCCCGAACACGCACCGAATCCCAGTGGGCTGGCTTCTGGCCCACGGCGGTGAGGTGATCCGCTATCGAACCTTCGCCGAATTGGCTCTCCCCGGGACCATCGCGCAGGAGACGATCGACAGCGCCCTGGCGGGCGTTGAGCCAAGCCGCGCCGTCCAGGCGGTCATCAAGAAGCAGAAGGAGAACGGCACCTGGGGCGGCAATCTCCTCGGCGTAAGCGCCTCCGCTTCGTTGGGAATCAAAGACGTCGGGACGGTGCCGCAGTACCGTCGCCTGATTCAACTCGGGCTTCCGGCCTCGGCGCGTCCGTTCAAACTCACCGACAGGCTGCTCTTCCGGCTCCTCTCGCGCGACGAGGACCCCGCTCTCCTGTTCGAGTTCCAGAAACCGGCCAAGGGAGAGGAGCCGTTCGGGCAGTGGACTCGCGGCCTGGTGCGCGAGGCGGCGACAACGGCCTTGGCTGAAGCGGGAAACATCGAGGATCCCAGAGTACGCGGTGCGGCACACAAGATCGCTTCGGACGTCTCGGAATTTCTGCGCAGCCCGCTCTCGCAGAAGCCGTTCGTCCGTTCCGGATCCTCGACCGCGCTCCACCCGGAGGCGAATCCACCGAACTGGTACTCCCTGGCCATGATAGCAGCGATGCCGAACCTCCAGCGCGAACGGGCCGGATTCCGTGATAGGCTGGTGAATTACCTCTCAGCGGCGCAGCCCAAGAAGCCGTACGTGCTCGCGTTGGGGAAGAAGCGGGTCAAGCCCTCGCACATTCTCCTCGGTGACCCGATCGAGGCGGACAGCAAGGGCCTGCCAAAGGACATTCCCCTGGCTCTTCACTTCCTGGAGCTCCTCGCTCGGCTTGGGGGCGTATCGCAATCCCCCGCGGCGACCAAGGTGCTGAGCCGCCTGCTCAAGGACTGCGATGCCAACGGGGTGTGGAGCCCGAAGGGCCTGCGTGGTGCCCCGAAGGCGGTCAGCACCGCCAGCTACCATATGTTCCCGCTCGACTTGGAATCCAAGGCCCCTGAGTGGAAACAGGTCGATGTTACCTTCCGCCTTTCTCTCATCGCCAAGCTCATGGGGTGGAGTCTCGAGTACGTCTAGGATAGCCGAGCTCTCTGGTAGTCATTGCTTGGTCAAAGACAGTATCCGATACTACTACCATGCAGATCGACCTCACGCCGTTCGGGTTCACCCCGACGGAAAGCAGGATCTATGAGGTCCTCTTGGCCGATGGGCCAGGAACCGGCTATGCCGTGGCTCGAAGCGCCGGCTTGGCTCGCGCCAATGCGTACAGCGCACTTGAAGGCCTGGTGGCCAAGGGCGCCGCGCGCTCCGACGAGCGACAGCCGAAGGTGTTTCGCGCCGAGCCACCGTCGAGTGTGCTGGCGCGGATAGCCAACGCTCAGGGAGAGGCATTGGAGCAGCTGTCCCGGGCGCTGGACGGATTTGGGGCCCCGGCTTCTCCCAGCGTAGTGGAAATCTCGAGTCCGAAGGGACTGCTCCAAGTGCTCTCCAACGAGACCGGCCGGGCTCAACAGTCGATCCGTCTTCTCGCACCCTCCGAGGCATACCCCATCCTCGCTCCGCCGCTCCGGCGCGCGGTCGGCGCGGCCCTGGACGTCGTCCTGCTCGCGGAACGCTCCGTCGAACTCCCGTTCGTGCAGGTGGAGTCCGTCGCCAGCCAGGTGAACTGGCCGGGCCTCCCCCTGGTGGCCGTATTCGACGATCGAAGCGCGGTCCTCGCCTCACGGGATGGGGCGGAAGTCCATGGCCACTGGAGCAGCGCTCCGACCTTCGTGGCGGCGGCGCGCGTCACCTTCGACCACCTGCGGACGGCGCCATGACCGGTTCCCTGAACGATGCTCTCGCCGAACTGAGGCGCGAGTACCTGTTCGACGCCCCCGGGCGCCTTGCGGAGCTCCGCAAGGACGTAGCGGCCTTCCGGGCCGGCGAGTCGGATGCCGCGCTCTCCCTGGTCCAGCGTTTTCACCGCCTGTCCGGTTCGGGTGGCTCCTACGGCTTTCCGGAGATCAGCGAGATCGCACGGGGCGCCGAGCGCTGGTTGAAGACCGAGCTTCCGGAACCGGGGGAGGCGGCCGCGGCGAGGCTGGACGAGCAGGTGGACCGGCTCGCCGCGGCCTTCGACCTGGCCGCTCGGGAGCTGGGGCTGCCTGCCCGGGGCCCCGCGGTGACCGAGTTCGGATGGCGTGCCCTAGTCATTGGTCGAGACGGAGCGCTTGGCCAGGGCGTACGGACCGCGCTCGTAAATTCCGGCTTCCTGGTCCGCACCGAATCCGGGGCTGGCGAGCCCCGCGAGGTCAAGCTGTCGGAGCGACCCGACCTCATTGTCGTGATGCAGGACGGAGAGGCGGCGGATCCGCTCGCCATCGCTACGGCTTGGGCCGGAGCGGGCCCGGTCCGCCCCCGCTCCATCGTCCTGATCGGGCGCCCGGACGCCATCGATCGAGTCCGGGCTCTGGCCTCCGGAATCGACACAATCATCCCGCCGGAGCGTGTCGCGGTCGATCTGCCCACCTATGCCAAGACGCTGGCCCGGATCGGTAGCCCACCTCCCAGGGTGCTTCTGATCGAGAGCGACTCGGCTCGCGCCGACACGATCACGCACTGGCTGGAGCAGGCCAACGCCAAGGTGACGCATTGCCCGGACGGAGTCAGCGCTCGCGAAGCGATGGTTCGCGAGACGCCGGACCTGATCCTGACGGACACCAGGCTGCCGGGTATCGACGGGCTCTCCCTGGCGCGACTGGTGCGCCAGGACAGCCGGTTCGCATTGACTCCCATCGTCTTCCTCACCGACCACGATACGGTCGCCGACCAGATCGAGGCGCTGTCTGCCGGGGCCGACCACTTTCTCACCGAACCGGTCGACCGGGAACTGCTGACGCACCTGGTGGTCAATCGGGCGGAGCGCGGGCGGCGTCTCAGAGAGATGGTGCATCGCGACGGCCTGACCGGGCTCCTTAACCATGCTACACTGATGGCCGAGTTGGAGCATGCCATCGAATACGCCCGACGACACGGGGAGTCGTTCGCATTCCTGATGATAGACGTGGATCATTTCAAACGGGTCAATGACCGCTACGGGCACCTGGCCGGCGATCAGGTGCTGCTGCACGTGGCGCGGGTATTCCAGACCACCGCCCGTGCAAGCGACCTGATCGGGCGGTACGGCGGCGAGGAATTCGGCATGATTCTCAGGCGTACCGACCGGACGGGAGCGGGCACCTTGGCCGGCAAGCTGAGGACTGCTCTGGTCGAGCAGCCGGCCGTCATCGGCGCGGGTGAATCTATTCCGATCCGGGTCTGCATCGGTATCGCCGCCTATCCCGACGATGCGACCACTGCCGCGGAGCTGGCCCAGCTAGCCGACGCGGCGCTGTACCGGGCCAAGGCAGCTGGGCGGGACCGTGTGGAGTTCACCCAGGGGATGCGTGTGGAGAGCGCATAACTGGTTGGAGAGGCTCGGCGGGACTATGTTTTCAGCCAGTCGGTTGATTCCATGGACCTCCGATGACTCACCGCGGGCCCGGCGCTCCTGAGCGTCTGCTGCAATCCGCCCTCTCCGAATTCGCGCGCCATGGACCAGGGGGCGCGCGAACCGATCGGATTGCGGACCGCGCCGGCGTCAACAAGCAGCTGATTCACTACTACTTCCACTCCAAGGCCGGCCTGTACGAGGCGGCGGTGCGTCACGCCGCGTCAGCCGTGGCCGATCAGCTCTCCCGAATACCGCTGGTTGGACTCACTGCGGTCGAACGGCTGCGGCGGCTGGTACTGGCACAGTTCCACTTCCTGCGTGAACATCCGGATCACACCACCCTACTGCTCGGTGCCCCGGACGGGGGAACCTGGGGCGATGTAGCCCTGGCGCCGCTGACAGCCCTGTTGCACGAGGGACAGGCAACCGGCTTCTTCCGCGACGATCTCGACCCCGAGAGCCACGCCCGGCTTGCCCTGCTACTGACCCTCGGGTACTTCGCGTCCCGGGGTCTTGCCGCGCGCTGGGGCGAGCCGGAAAAATGGGCCGAGCGCGCCGCCGAGCTGATCGTGCGAGGATCGAGCTGGTAGCGCGCCCGGCGGTGTGGTCGGACTAGTGATGATAGGCCTGAAGCGGGGCGACATCGCCCGGCTTCTGGTCGCTGAACAACAGCTTCCCTTCCCTGAACGATGCGCCGCGAAGTGTCAGCGCCAGAACCTGCCCCAGGTTCTCGACCGGGTAGATCGAGAGCCCGCTGCGGACTTCTTCCGGAAGATCCTCGAGATCCGGCTCGTTCTTCTTGGGAAGGACGATCGTGGTAATGCCGGCTCGGACCGCCCCCAGCACCTTCTCCTTTACTCCGCCGATGGGCAGCACTTCGCCTCGCAGCGTGATCTCCCCGGTCATTGCCACATCGTTCCGAACGGGGCGTCCGGACAAAACAGACACGAGAGCGGTGGCCATCGTGACCCCGGCCGACGGCCCATCCTTGGGAATCGCCCCCGCGGGCACGTGGACGTGGACATCGCGTTCACCAAAAACTTCTTCGCGGATGCCCAGGCCGGCCGCATGTGACCGGGCGTAGGTGAGCGCCGCCCGCGCGGACTCCTTCATCACGTCTCCGAGCTGGCCCGTCAGCACTAACTCCCCCTTGCCACGCATCACCGAGGCCTCGACGAACATGATGTCGCCGCCGGCAGGCGTGTAGTACATGCCGGTCGCGACGCCGATCTGGTCCTCGCGCGCGGCACGCTCGGGGTGCACCTTGGGCCGCCCAAGCAGGTCGTCCACCATCTCCCGCGTGACGGTCAGTCGCTCGATTTCCTTGGCGGCGAGCCGACGCGCAACCTTGCGGCAGAGCTTCCCGATCTCCCGCTCCAGCTGCCGGACGCCGGCCTCACGGGTGTAGCCCGTGATGACTTCACTCACTGCCTCGTCCGGCAGCTCGATCTGGTCGGCGGCCAGCCCATGTTCGGTCAGCTGACGCGGGATCAGGTAGTTCCGGGCAATCATCAGCTTTTCCCGCTCCGTGTAACCCGTGAAGTCCACCACCTCCATCCGGTCCAGCAGCGGCGCCGGAATGTTCTGGAGGAAGTTGGCGGTGCAGATGAACAGCACTTCACTGAGGTCGAACGGGACCCCCAGGTAGTGATCGACAAAGCTGTCGTTCTGGGCAGGATCGAGGACCTCCAGCAAGGCGCTCGCCGGATCTCCCTGGAAGGAGATTCCCAGCTTGTCCACCTCATCCAGGAGAAAGACGGGGTTCTTCGTTCCTGCCTGCTTCATGCCCTGCAGAATCCGCCCCGGCATCGCACCGACGTAGGTCCGCCGATGGCCGCGGATGTCCGCCTCATCCCGCGCGCCGCCCAGGGAGATCCGGACGTATCTCCGTCCCATCGCCCGGGCAATCGACTTGGCCACCGACGTCTTCCCAACCCCGGGAGGACCAACGAAGAGCAGGATCGGAGCCTTGGCCGCCTTCTCGTCGCTATTGCCGCGCGGCGCATCGGCCGGATGCTCCGCCGTGACGGCGGCGTCTTCCGCCGCTGCCGGCGTCTCGCTCTCGCCGGTCTGGGCCCGGGCCTTCTCGGCCTCGGCCTTCAGCTGGCGGACGGCGAGAAACTCCAGCACCCGGTCCTTGACGTCCCCCAAGGCGTAATGGTCCTGATCGAGAATGGTCTGCGCCTTGGCCAGGTCGAGCGATTCGTCGCTGCGGAGGTTCCATGGCAGCTCGGCCACGGTATCGAGGTAGGTCCGGATCACCTGCGCCTCCATCGACTCGCGACCGATTCGCTCGAGCCTTGAGAGCTCACGGTCGACTTCCTTACGGGCATCGGGTGGCAAGCTCAAGGCATCAAGCTTCTCCCGCAGCTCCTCGAGATCGCCGCGTTCGTCGTCCTCGCCCAACTCGCGCCGGATCTGTTTGAGCTGCTCCCGCAGGAACATCTCGCGCTGTCGCTCCCCCAGCTCCTCCTGAACCTGTGACTTGATCTCCTCCTGCGCTTCCAGCACGGAGATCTGCCTCTGCATGTGCACCAGGACGCGACGCAGCCGCTCCTCGACCGAGAGAGTCTCGAGCAGCGCCTGACGCTCTGGCGGAGCGATATCCAGGTATCCCGCCACCAGGTCGGCGAACTTCCCCGGTTCGTGCACACCCGCCAGCACCTGCTGCACCACCTCTTCGGGTAGTCCGGACTTCTGCCCCAGCTCGGCAGCCCGGGCCCGGGCCTCGCGATACAGCGCCACGAAAGCCGCATCATCGGGATCGAGCGGGGCAAGCTCCTCCGCGTCGCGGACGATGCTCTCGAGGTAGCCATTCTTCTCGCCCACATGCATGGCGATCCCACGGCGTTCGCCGTGGAGCAGCAACTGCATGCCGGCCAGGCCGCGCTGCATCTGTCCGATACGCGCGATCGTGCCGATCGTGTAGAGACCTTCCGGGCTGACCTGCTCCATATTCTGGCGCTGAGACACCGCGAAAATCAGGCGATCGGGCGTGGCGAGCGCGGCTTCGATCGCGCGGAGCGTCGCGGGCCGACCGGCGCCGATGGGCGCAGTCGTTCCGGGGAACAGCACCACCTCCCGAAGCGGGAGGACGGGTAGCACAAGTCGTTCACTGCGATCAGTCATTTCCACTCCAGCCTGCTGGCGGTTTGGCAGAACTCCACAATACCGCACTTGGGGAGTGCACCCCATGTGCCAGCGAGCTCGGCCGGTCAGGCGCACCGCTGGAAGTCACGTCGCGGCATGAGCATACGTCGAAGAAGCGGTCCCAACCTCCGTGCCGCAACGAAACGTGGAGGGCTGCCAGAAAGTCCGCGGCGATCTCACAAATCTGCCGAAGTGTCCCGATGGCTCGAAATGTGGGGGGATGGTGACCAGTGGTGGCTTGTCCGCCCCGTCCGGTGATGCTAAATCTATGACGCTCATTCGGATACTAGATGACCGAACCGACTTCCGCCCTTGCGCCGCGACTCGCCGAAGCTCTAGGAGGCGCCTTCACAGTTGAAGGCGAGATCGGGCGTGGGGGAATGGGCGTAGTCTATCGGGCTCGCGACGAGCGGCTCAAGCGACGAGTCGCGATCAAGGTCCTGCCCCCCGAACTGGCCTTTCAAGCCGAAATCCGCGCGCGGTTCACTCGCGAGGCGGAAACGGCAGCCCGCCTGTCTCACCCGCACATCGTCCCGATCTACACCGTCGGTGAGGGAAGCGGGCTGGTGTATTTCGTCATGGGCTACGTGGACGGTGAATCGCTGGCCGCGAGACTCAAGCGCCGCGGCAAGCTGCCGGTGGAGGAGTGCCGTCGCATCATGAAGGAAGTGGCGGACGCGCTCAGCGCGGCCCACGCGCTCTCGGTCATCCACCGCGACATCAAGCCGGACAACATTCTACTGGACGGGACCCGCAGCCGCGTGATGGTGACTGATTTCGGCATCGCCAAGGCGATGTCCGCCGGCTCCGGAGCCACCCTGACCAGTGCCGGCGTGGCCATCGGCACTCCCCAGTATATGAGCCCCGAGCAGGCGGCGGGGGAGAAGGAGATTGACGGCCGGAGCGACCTGTACAGTCTCGGGATCGTCAGCTACCAGATGCTCACCGGTGAGCTTCCGTTCAGCGCCCCAACGGTCGCCGGCATCCTGATGAAGCAGATTACCGAGATGCCGCCATCGCTGGAGCAGCGCCGGCCCGACTGCCCCGAGGATCTTCTCCTGGCCGTGATGCGCTGCCTGGAGAAGGATCCGGAGAACCGGTGGCCATCGGCCGATGCCCTTCGGCGGGCGCTGGAGTCCCGCGTGGTCACCGGCTATCGCCCGACCGGGCAGACCAAACGGGGCGCCGGCCCGCGACCGTCCCGCCCCCTGGACGCCCCGCGGCGCAACTCCGGGCGTGGAGCGGGACTGGGAGAGTCCGCGGCACCGCCCCCCGCAGCACGTTCGCTAGCCGGAGACGACTGGCGCGATCGCCTCGACCGGCACATGGAACGGGCCAGTCAGCGCATGGAACGCGCGAATCGGCGCGTTGCCCGGAGCAGCCGCAGCGAGGACACGCCCCTCCCGGTGCCGGACACTGGGGAACCGCGCATCGTGCAGAGAACCCGGGCACACTTCGCCAAGTGGGCAGCCTGGTCGGCCGGCACCTTCATGATCAACCTGGCCACATCGCACCTCGACCCGCCATGGTTCCTGTTTGTCGCCGGCGTCATGGGAATTCGGCTGGTGAAGGACTACCAGATGCTCTGGCAGGCGGGCTACACCTGGCGGGACGTGCTCAACCGCCCTCCCGCGCCGGACGCCATCCTGGCCCCGGGTGGGAAGGGAAAGGCTCCACGACAGATCCCGCCGCCGCGCGCCGACGAGTACGGGCAGCAGGTGGGGGCCGTGCTCCAGGCCCACACCGATCGAGGGGCGATCCTCAAGCTGCTAGACCGGATGACTCCCGCCGAGCGCCAGATGCTCCCGGATGATGTCCGGGACACAGTGGACGCGCTGTACCGCCGGGCGACGGAACTGGCCAAGACGCTGGCCGCGATGGACGGCAGCATGGACCTGGAAGGGGTCGATCGCATCGACCAGCGCCTGAAGGCGCTCGAGCGCGAGCCGGCCGACGAAGAGCGGCAGCGCCGAATGGACCTGCTGCAGCGCCAGAAGAAGACTTTGGGCGACCTGCGCGGGCGGCGGGACCAGATCGCAAGCCAGCTCGAGAGTTGTGTCCTGGCAATGCAGAATGTCCGGTTCGACCTCCTGCGGCTGCGGTCGGCGGACGCCGCAGCGGCCCTGGGCGATCTCACCAACGCAACCCAACAGGCTCGGGCCCTATCCCGCGACGTCGATAACGCGATCGTCGCGGCCAGCGAGATCCGGGAGGTCCTGGGCCGCCCGGAGTAACCCGACCCCTCAGATCCTATGCGATCCGGGGTGGCTTCGAGACCGTCGCCGGATGTCACGCCTTGCGTGGCGCCGGTGCGCCCGACGGAGCGAGCGGCGGTGGCCTCTGCGCCGGTGGCGTCGGGCGGCGCGGCGTCGGGCTTGGCGGCCGGAACGCGGTCCGGCCTCCGGAGCCCGCATCGAGGAACGGCTTGGGACCGATTGGGAACTCGGTTCGGGCGGTGCCTGCCCGAGAAGGCTAGGCGCGCCCAGCAGGGTCAGAAGTAGCAGAGCGAGTCCAGCTGCCAGGCGCTTCATGATTCTCCCCCCTTACAAAGTCGAGGCCAACCCTCTGTGTGGAGGGACGCAGGTTTCTTGGCGGCGTTAAGCCAGAGGGCGGTCAGATGGGTCAGTACGCGCGGAGTCGCAGCATCGCGTCGCGGAGATCGGCCACCTGCGGGAGGATCACATCCTCCAACTCGGGGGCGTACGCGACGAACGTATCGGTCGCGGCGACCCGAGCCACCGGTGCGTCGAGCCATTCAAAGACCTCTTCCGCGATTCGGGCCGAGATTTCCGCCCCATATCCCCAGGATAGGGAGTCCTCGTAAGCCACGATGACGCGATTGGTCTTGCGGATGGACTGGAAGACCGTTGCCCAGTCCACAGGCGAGAGCGACCGGAGGTCGATCACCTCGACGGATTGCCCCGTCTGGTCCTCGAATTCCTTGGCCGCCACCAAAGCACGCTGCACTACCGCACCGTAGGTCACCACTGTCAGGTTCTTCCCCTCCCGCACCACCTTCGCTTTGCCGAAGGGGATCATGAAATTGGGGCCGGGATTGGGCGCCTTGTTGTAGGTCTGGCGGTACAGGTGCTTGTGCTCCAGAAAGAGCACCGGGTCCTCGCAGCGGATGGCAGTGCGCAGAAGGCCATTGGCATCCAGCGCGGTCGAAGGGCAGACCACACGCAAGCCCGGGACACCGGTGAACACCGCGGCCCCGGTCTGGGAGTGATAGACGGCGCCACCCTTGAGGTATCCGCCGTAGGTGACCCGAACGACCACCGGCGAGCTGAACGCGTTGTTGGAGCGCCACCGCATCAAGGCCAGCTCGTTCCTCAGTTGCATGTAGGCGGGCCAGATGTAATCGAAGAACTGGATTTCTACGACCGGCTTGAGTCCGCGGGTGGCGAGCCCGATCGCCCGGCCGATGATATTGGCCTCGGCCAAGGGCGAGTTGTAGACCCGGTCGGACCCGTAGGTCCGCTGAAGCCCCCAAGTGACCTTGAAGACCCCCCCCTTCCCTTTGACCAGCTCCAGGTTCTGGGCCCGGCTGGCGTCCGCCACGTCCTCGCCAAACACCACGATGCGTGGATCGCGAGCCATCTCATCCTTGAGGCAGGCGTTCAGGAGATCCACCATGGTGGTCGGATCCCCCGTGAACCGTGGATCATCCTCGGTATCGAAGCCATCCGCCGTGGGGTCCACGTCCGGCGAATAGACATACTGGTAGACGCTGTCGGTCGGCGGCTGGGGCGCAGCCAGCGCCGTTTCCGCCGCGATCCTCACTTCTTCCTCGACGTGCTCCCGGATCGCCTCGATCTCGGCCTCAGTGGCAAAGCCCTCCTCGATCAGGTACCGCGGGAAGCGAGTGACCGGATCGCGCTCCACTTCGGCCTTTCGCTCCACGGCGGGACGGTAGAGCACTTCGTCGTCGGACAGCGAATGGCTGTAGGGTCGGATCACGTGCGCATGGATCAGGGCCGGCCCGTTCCGCCCGCGGCAGTAGTCCACCGCCCGCTGGACCACCTCGAAGGATGCGACCGGGTCACAGCCATCCACCTCTTGGATGAATAGATTGGGGAAACCACGGACCAGCTTTGAGATGGAGCCGCCGGCGGTATTGACCTCGACCGGGACGGAGATCGCGTATCCGTTGTCCTCGACGAGGAAGACAACGGGAAGTCTCAGATTGCAGGCGCTGTTGAGCGCCTCCCAGAACTCCCCCTCGCTGGTTGTGCCATCGCCGCACGAGACGAAGACCACTTCGTCTCCCTGCGGGCCGGTGACACTGTCCGCCATTCCCTGCACCCGCGAGTACCTCAGCCACGCCTCCGCGCAGCCGACCGCCTGGAGGAACTGCGTGCCGGTCGGGCTGGAGGCGCTGACGATATTCAGGTCCTTGTGCCCGAAGTGCGACGGCATCTGGCGGCCGCCGGAATTCGGATCGTCCGCCGCGCCGACCGCCGAGAGGAACATCTCCGTGGCGGTCATGCCGAGGCCGAGACACAGCGCCCGGTCACGATAGTAGGTGTAGAACCAGTCATACGAGGGACGAAATACCTTGGACGCCGCGGCCAGAACGGCTTCGTGCCCGGCCCCCGAAATCTGGAAGAAGATCCGATTCTGCCGTTTGAGCTGGATTTCCTTGTCGTCGATGCGTCGGGAGAGAAGGATCAGGCTGTAGATGTCGAGAAGCTCAGCCTTGGAGAGGGTTCGGGCGACTTTCGGTGTAGACTGAGCGCGAGTGGCCATGGTTCAAAGATCGTGCGTGGATCCGGTGGACGGAAGGTGTGGCGGGCCGACGGCAGCGTTACTGGAGCTTCCGTCCGTCTCCCGCCAGAAGCTCCGACAGCCTGGGCCAATACGCCATGGCGGCCTGAATATCGGGATCGTTGCGCGTACGAAACTCGTCTCCGCCTTCGGGCCCCCAGCGTACTTCCGCGACCCGATAGGCCAAAATGCGTCCCAATCGTGCGGCAAGCGCGGAGTCCACATGAGCCGTGACGCCCAGTCGACTCCGAACCCGAAGCAAGAAGGGTTCCACGAGCTGGCGCTGCCATTCCTCTCGCGCCTCGAGCCATCGGGACCGTGCCCCGGCATCCTTACCGAGCTCGCCGGCGACGCTGTCACTCACGGCCTCAGGCCAGCCGCTGTCGGCGGCTATGGTGAACCAGACCGGAAGATCAGCGGTTCGGGGCAGAGGCACGTCGGGGGCGATGCCACCGCCCCCGCGAACAGGGCGGCCATGGTCGGTGTGAAAGACCTCGGTGGTATCCGCCGCGGCCCCAGTCCGCCCGGCAAAACTGTAGTACTGTCCGGGGCGAAGGCCCCGGTAGGCGCGTTGAATCAGGCGACCACTCGGCGAGATCACGCGCCCGACAGTCAGCCAGACCAGGTCTCCCTGGGGCGGTATGGGAAAGGCCTGCTGGATGAGTGCCTTTCCGAAGCTCCGACGGCCGAGTACCAAGGCGCGGTCGTGGTCCTGAAGCGAGGCGGCGAATGCTTCGGCGGCGCTAGCAGTGCTCTGGTCGATCAGGAGGATCAGGGGAAGGTCCCGAAACGGTCCGGAGCGCTGGGTTCGGTCGAAATCCAGCACGCGACCGCCACGGCCTTCGACCCGGAAGACCAGAGTCTGCTCAGGAAGGAACAGGGCTGCGATCTCTACAGCCTCCGGAACGAAGCCGCCGGGATTCCCTCGCAAATCGAGGAGAAGCTGGGTTGCGCCCCTTCCCTGCAGATCCTTCACGGCATGCTCTACCTCGTCTCCGCCCTTGAAGTTGAAGCCCGTGAGCTCGATGTACCCTGTGGCAGGGGTGACGAGTCGAACGGCGCCAACACTGCTCGGGGCGAGGAAATCGCACTTGATGCGGACTTGCACGGTGTCGGGACCGAGCCGAGGTCCACGTTCAAACAACAACTGAATCTTGCGCCCCTTGTCCCCGAGGAGTCGGGACGAGGCCTCGTAGGAACTCAGTCCGTCCACCGTCGTGTCATCTATGGAAAGGAGACGGTCGCCCGGAGAGATGCCAGCACGCGCGGCCGGGCTGTTCGGGAGCAGACTCAGAACGGTAAGCGCGCCATCGACGTCTTCCAGCACGATCCCGGTGCCGCCGAGTTTGCCGCTCTGGTAGGCAAGCTCGCGTTCCGCCATGGTGCGCGACTCGAAGCGACTGTGTGGGTCGAGCGATGACAGCACGCCGTTGATGGCGGCATGCACGAGCTGCGCGTACGTAACCGTGTCGACGTAACTCATCCGGATCTGGTTGATGAGGCTCGAGAACGTCTGGAGCTGCTCGTAGGTCGAGGCCTGCCCCTGCGCACGAGGCGCCAGAGCCGCGCTAAGCAGCACGGCGATCACGCCACATCTGCTCCGAAGGAAGCGCACTTGGGACCCCTACTGAAGATGGGCGAGGCAGCTCCCCATGACCGTGACCCGCCTGTGGCATCGCCGTGCCGACAGTTCTTGGAGCCGAATCACGGAGGTTCGGACCTTGGTCGTCTCGCCCGGGTCGGCACGGTCGACGGTGTCATACACCAGCGGATCGCGCGGGTCGGTGAGCCACAGGGGCAGGCTGATCCGCCGGGCAACGACCCGGAAGGGTGCCCGCAGCTACGGCGCCACGGCAGTGGCACCCCGTGACCGTCTCATGGCGGGGCGGAACCCGAGAGAGTGGCTAGCCGCGCCCTGGCGTCGGCGATTTGCCCCGCAAATCGACTCGGGGCAATCTCGAGAAACCGGGTGTAGGCTTCACGAGCCCGCGCGGAATCACCTGTCGCATCGGCCAGGATGCCCTCGAAATACGGCCCTCGGGCATCACGGGGGTTAGATCTTTCCGCCTGAACGACAGCTGCTTCCGCCTCATTCACCTTGTTGGCTCTGGAGAGCGTCTCGGCAAGATCGATCAGGAGATCGGGGTCGTCCTGATCTGCATCCAGGGCGAGACGACGCTCGGTGAGGGCTGAATCCAGTTGACCCTGGTCCTCGTACATCCGGGCCATCTGAACATGCGCCTCGTAGAGACCTAGATCGAACTCCAGCGCACGCCGGAACACGTGGATCGCTTCGTCATACCGGTGGGCCAGATAGAGCATACTCGCCATCAAGTACCGATACTCGTTGGTTTGGAGTGGCAGCCAATTCGCCCCCCCCGAACGGGTCGAATCCTGCTCCGCGGCATAGGCGCGACCCGTCAGGAGAGCGAAGTCTCGTGCCGCTGCGTCGAACTTCATGACGTGAGCCGCCGCCAGCCCGTGAAACCAGAGGACCAGGCCAGGAAGGTTGCGATCGTCCCCTCGGAAGCGGGGGTCGGCGGCGACGGCCTGCAGGCGCGTAAAGGCCGACTCGTATTGCTCCCCCCGCAGATCATCCACGCCCTTGCGCAAATCGCCGTACCACCATGGCTCACGTAGAGGGATGATCATCGTGCGACCTCGGGCGGCAACAACGTATGACCCATTCCACCTATCCAGCCTGCCGAGTACCCCAAGCTTGACCAGTGGGTCGATCTCGAATGCGCGGCGGATGTGCGCCAAGCTCTCCAGCATGACCGCCTCGACCGTATCGCGGCCCTGCTCCTTGAGACGCTTCTTCCAGTAATCGTCGCCCCGCCGAGCCGGAAGGACGCCAATCGCAAGATGCGCCTCCGCATAGTTGGGCGCGAGTTTTAGCGCTTCACGCAAGGACCGGTCGGCGTCGTCCCACTGCTCCTTGTCCCAATAGGCCATCGCGAGACGGTAGTGCACCGTCGCATCGTTCGAGTCGTGCAGGGCTGCGGCCTGAAGATCCTTCATGGAGGGGGCGGGAGGCTGGTTCTGTTGGGCACTCGCAGATGTGCCCAACCAGATGACTGCGGAAGCCAGCAGAACGGCTTGGTGCATTGGATCAGGTAGTGATCCGTTGCTTCGAGTATGCAGCCTGTGAGCGAAAATCGCTAGGGAATTCTGGAATACACTACCCGGCCACCGACGATCGTGGCGCGCACCTGAACAGCCTCGATGGAGTCGGGAGGGATTGTGAAGAGGTCCCGGTCGAGCAGCACGAGATCGGCGCGATACCCGGGATGGATCATTCCCCGGCTGTGTTCGGCAAAGACGCTGTACGCGCCGCCGGCGGTGTAGGCCCGAAGCGCCTCCTCGACGGAGATCTTCTGGGCGGGCAGCCAGCCATCGGGGTTTTTGCCGTCGAGGGTGCGGCGCGTCACGGCCGCATAGATGCCGAGGATGGGGTCGATCGGTGCGACAGTCCAATCCGAGCCAAAGGCCAGATGGGTATGATCGTCGAGGAGCGATCGGAAGACGTAGCTCTCGCTTATTCTCGGGCCAAGCCGCTTGGCGGCCCACCGGCCGTCGTCGATGGCGTGGTACGGCTGCATCGAAGCCACTACGCCAAGCTGGGCAAATCGGGGGATGTCCTGAGGCCTCAGGTGCTGCGCATGCTCCACCCGGAATCGCCGGTCGCGCGTGCCGTGGGCCTTGGCGACGCTGTCATAAATGTCCAGGATCAGGGCATTGGCCCGGTCGCCGATCGCGTGGACAGCGACCTGGAGCCCGGCCGAATCGGCGAGGCCGATATCGGTGCGCAGCGTGGACTCGGGCGTCACCAGGAGCCCGCTGGTCGTGGGGTCGTCCGTGTACGGAGCGAAAAGCAGCGCCGTGGCTGACCCCAGCGAGCCATCCACGAAAGCTTTCACCCCCGCCAGGCGAATCCAGTCATTCCCCGGGCCGCGCCTCGCGACGCTGTCGGCGACGCGGCGCCAGTCCGCCAGGGGCGGGTACAGCGCAACGCGAAGGGTGAGGGTCCCATTCCGCTCCGCGCGGAGCAGGCCAGCCACCTGGGGCCAGCTCGCGTTCACCGAGGCCACAGCGGTCACGCCTTTGGACGCGACGAACTGCATGGCCCGCTGCAGGGCGGTGTCCACCTGGGAAGCCGTGGGCTCGGGAATCACGGCGTAGACCGGGTCCATTGCATCGTCCTTCAGCACCCCCGTCGGGACGCCGGTCCGCGGGTCCCGCACGATCGTTCCACCCGTGATGTCCGGGCTCTCCTTCCGGAGGCCGGCGGCCTCGAGTGCAAGGCTGTTGGCGAGCCCCATGTGGCCATCCAGCCGAGAAACGAACACCGGGTTGCGCCTGGTGACGGAATCGATCCAATCGCGCCGCGGCAAGGGAGCGCCCGGCCAGCGCTCATGGTCCCAGTCACCGCCCAGAATCCACTCCCCGGCCGGCCTGGTCCGGGCGAACGCCGCAATCCGCCTCACGAACTCGGCCGGCGAATCCGCATCCCGGAGATTCACGCTGACGAGCTGGAAGCCACCGTCGAGGAGGTGCACATGCGCGTCCATGAGCCCCGGTGCGACCAGGGCGGCGCCGTTTCGAAGCACACGAGTGCGGGGGCCGACCAGCGAGGAAACCGCCGAGCTGTCTCCGACCGCGACAATCGTGTCGCCACGGGTGGCAACCGCGGCGGCGAAAGGCCGGGTCGAGTCTCCGGTCCACACCCGGCCAAAGACCGCCAGATCGGCCTCAGGCGGGCGGCCGCAGCCGGCGATCGCCAGGAGCGCAAACCACCGGCACTGGATTCGCATCACGCCCCGCCTCGACCCGGGAGCGCCGGGCGCGCCGAGAAGAGATCACGGATGTCGAGCAGGACCTCAAGCATCAGCTGATCTCTCTGGTAACCGGCATCCAGCTCGGCCATACGATGCGACTGGTCTTGTTGCTTTGCCTGGTCAAACTGCTCGCGATAGGTCACTTCCAGATTGTCCAGGATCTGTTCACGGGAGCGCATGGTTCGAGACTCGGGGTGGACGGCTCGGCGACATTATCCGGAGAGTGTAGCTTATAGCGATCCTGCCACCACTGCCACTATGCGATCCTTTCTGGTTCTTGCCCTGACCGCGACGACCGTCGTTGCCCAGTCGAAGCCTCGCGCGCGCGACCTCGGAGTCCCGTTCGACGGGACACCCGGGCCACTCAATGCCATCACGGATGTAGCAGGAGTAGAAGTGGGCCAGGTCACCCTGATTCGCGGGGACGGGCCGCTGGTGGTCGGGAAGGGTCCCGTGCGGACCGGCGTGACCGCGATCTTCCCGCGGGGGCGGAACTCCTCCGATCCCGTCATGGGTGCCTGGTGGACCCTGAACGGAAATGGCGAAATGACAGGAACGACCTGGCTCCAGGAGTCGGGATTCCTCTGGGGACCGGTCGCCATCACTAACACCCTGTCCGTAGGGGTGGTGCGGGACGCGGTCATCGCCTGGGCCCTGGATCGCAAGTTCGACGACTTTCTGTGGGCGCTCCCTGTAGTGGCGGAGACCTGGGACGGCGGCCTCAACGATATCGACGGAATGCACGTGACCCGCGCCGATGCCTTCCGCGCCCTGGACAGCGCCCACGGCGGCCCGGTGACCGAGGGCGATGTGGGCGGGGGGACCGGGATGGTCTGCCACGAATTCAAGGGAGGCATCGGAACCGCCTCGCGCCGCCTTCCCGAAGCCCAGGGCGGGTTCACGGTGGGTGTGCTGGTGCAGTGCAATTACGGCACTCGCAACCGCCTGACGATCGCAGGCGTGCCGGTGGGAAAGGAAATCCCCGATCTCAAACCGTGCTACGCGACCGCGGTGCCGAAGGCGCCGGCGCGTGACTACCCGGTCTGCGGCGCGCCAGACGGACACTCGGGGGGGCGCGAGGCCACCGAGCAGGGGTCGATCATCATCGTCGTCGCCACAGACGCCCCGTTGCTGCCGCATCAGCTCAAGCGTCTGGCCAAGCGAGCGGCGCTTGGAGTAGGGCGGTCCGGGGGCGTGGGCGGGGACTCCTCCGGGGACATCTTCATCGCGTTCTCAGTCGCCAATCCCGGAGCGGCCGTGGCCGACAGCGGGATTCGGACCGTCCGGATGTGGCCCAACGACCGCATGAACCCGCTGTTCGAGGCGGTAGTGGGCGCCACGGAAGAGGCCATCGCCAATGCGCTGGTCGCGGCGGAGACCATGACCGGGGCCAATGGCTTCCGGGTATTTGCGCTGCCGCACGACCGGCTCGTCGCGGCGCTCCAGAAGTACGGGCGGCATTCGTGAACACTCAGGGCCGCCCCGTCGCACTGGTTACTGGAGCATCGGGGGGGATCGGACTCGAGCTGGCCCGCCTCTGCGCGAAGGGCGGGCATGATCTCATTCTGGTAGCCCGCAGTGAAGGCAAGCTTGCCGAGATCGCGAAGTATCTCTCCGGGATGTACCAGATTGGGGTTGAGACGCTCGCGGTCGATCTCGCCTCGCCCGATGCGGTGGATCGGATTGCCGCCACTCTCGATAGTCGGGAATTTTCCATCGATGTCCTGGTAAACAACGCCGGATTTGGCGAGTGGGGGCTCTTCGGTCGGGCAGATATCGAACGCCAGGTCCGGATGATCCAGGTGAATGTGGTAGCCCTGACCCGCCTGACCCGACTGGTCCTGCCAACGATGGTGCGCCGCCGCCGCGGCCGGATCCTCAATGTCGCGTCCACGGCCGGGTTTGTTCCCGGCCCCCTGATGGCGGTGTACTACGCCACTAAAGCCTTCGTGATCTCCTTCTCGGACGCTATCGGCAATGAGCTCAAGGGCACCGGGATCACCGTCACCGCGCTCTGTCCCGGTCCAACCCGGACATCGTTTGCGGAGCGGGCCGGGATCTCGGAGACCAATCTCTTCACCGGACCGAACGTGATGGAAGCGGCGTCCGTAGCCGAGGCCGGGTACCGCGCGATGATGCGCGGCCGCGCCGTAGCGATTCCAGGTCTGGCCAACAAGCTGCTTATTCAGAGCCTCCGGATCGCTCCGCGCTGGCTGGTCGTGCGGTTGACGCGACAGTTCCAGGAACGGAGGTCGTGATGTCACTCGAGGGTCGGAAGGTCCTGATCTTTGCCGCACCGCTGTATGAGGAACTCGAGTTGTGGTACCCCAAGATCCGTCTGGAGGAGGAAGGAGCCACGACCACCGTGGCGGGGATCGGAGACCCGGTGTACTACGGGAAGCGTGGGTCCTACCCCGTCACGGTCGACGTCCACGTGGACAGCGTCCGGGCCGAGGATTTCGAGGGCCTGGTGATTCCCGGAGGGTTCGCTCCGGACCAGCTTCGGCGCGTGCCGAGGGTGCTGTCGCTCACGCGGGAGATCTTCGAGGCCGGGAAGCCCCTGGCGTTCATCTGTCACGCCGGTTGGGTACCCATCAGCGCGGGAATCCTCCGCGGCCGCCGGGGAACGAGCGTCGGGGCCATCCGTGATGACCTGGTCAACGCGGGCCTTCACTGGGAGGACGCCGCCGTCGTCGTGGACGGTAACCTCATCTCCTCCCGCACCCCAGCCGATCTGCCGGCGTTCATGAAGGCCCTCATCGCCGCCTTGGGCCGCCGAGGATAGGCGCCGCGCGTTCCGCGCCGATTTCTGCGGCAATCTCCCATGCCTAGCGAGAATGCCATGCCGTTCAAGGAAGCCCAGCGTCGGGTCGATGGCTGGATCGGTCAGTTCGAAGAAGGTTATTTCGATCCCCTCACCAACATGGCCCGGCTCGCCGAAGAGGTGGGGGAGCTGGCACGCGAGGTGAACCACCGCTTCGGGCGGAAGACCAAGAAGCAGGAGGAGCCAGAGGGCGACATGGCCATGGAGATGGCCGACATCATATTCGTCCTCATCTGCATGGCCAATCGTGAAGGGGTCGACCTCGACCAGGCCTTTGACCGAATGATGCAGAAGGTCGAGCAGCGAGACGCGAGCCGGTGGACGAAGAAGCGTTGATCGGTGCGTTGCTCGGAACGGGAGGGCGAACCGCGGGCTGCCGTCGCTACTCCCAGGCTTTCGGGATCCCCTTGAGCTCGGCGAGCAGCGCGGCATAACTCGCGTGCCGGTCCGCCGCGACCTGGCCTCCCGCCACTGCCTGGAGCACCGCGCACTTCGGCTCGTGAGTGTGGCTGCAGTCAGGAAACCGGCACCGGTCGATCAGCGGACGAAATTCCGGAAAACAGGCCGCCAGTTCCCGCGGCGCGAGGCCCCACAGACCCACTTCGCTGAAGCCCGGGGTGTCCACCAGAAAGCCTCCGTCGCCAAGAGGCACCATCACCGCGCTCACCGTAGTATTGACCCCGCGGCCGATTCGTCGGCTCACCGTTCCGGTCCTGAGCCTGAGACCGGGCTCGAGGGCGTTGAGCAGACTCGACTTCCCGGCACCGCTCGGACCCGTGATAACGGTTTCCCGGCCGGTCAGCCTGTCTCGCAATGGCTCGAGGCCGACGTCCCTCGTCACGCTGACCCGATATACCGGATACCCGGCCTTGAGGAATCGCTCGGCAAGCGCCTCGCCGGGATCCAAGTCTACTTTGTTGAGGACTACACCGGCGGGCAGGTGATTCGCTTCGGCAATGACCAGCAGTCGATCGAGGAGCTGGGGAATCGGGTCGGGGTGACGGGTGGCGGCGACCACAAGCACCTGGTCAACGTTGGCTGCGACCGGCCTCACCCCGCGTCCCTCCGGAACTCGACGCGCCAGCAGGCTGGTCCGTTCCAGCACCGCCGCGATACCGAGGATGCCATGAACTCCGTCGAGATCGAGACGCACCCGGTCACCGACCACCACCTTGGGAGCCTGACGCTTCATCTTTCCACGGAGCACCGCGCGCACCTCCCCGTCGGCCGTGAGGATCCGGTAGGAGGAACCCACGCGTTCCAGCACCGTCCCTGTCACCATTCACCGGGAGCCCGGCCGATGGCTTCGTCGAGCGCGGCCTTCACGTCGTAGAGCGACAGAGCCTTGATGCGGTCCTCGGCCTCTTCCGCGGTCCGGCCCACCGCAAGTATCTCGGATTCGACATGCCCCACCGGGCGGTCGCCGGCCGAGCCCCACTGGACGAAGAGCAGAGAGGCGGCAAACCGTCCAACGGCGTCGGGTTCTTCTTCGACGAAGACGTCCACCGAGTAGGCCTTGCCGTCGCTTCCCGTGAACGCGGGCGCCCGGCCATGACGGGCCATGTAGCCGCCCAGTGTCGCCTCGCTCATGCTGGACCGCGAACCGCCTCGCGCACCACATTCCCGAGAATGAAGGCGATGTTCGCCGGCCGCTCGGCCAAACGGCGCATCAGGTAGGGATACCATTGAGTGCCGAACGGCACGTAGACGCGGACGTTGAAGCCATCCTTGCGGAGAGCTTGCTGCAGGTCACGCCTTACGCCGTAGAGCATCTGGAACTCGAATCGCTCCGGCCCGATTGCCTTTTCGCGGACGAATTGCCGGGCCCGGGCGATGATCGACGGGTCGTGGGTGGCGAGGCCTGGATAGCGGCCCCGTTCCAGCAACCGCCCCATCAGGCGGATGTAGGCCGAGTCGACGTCTGCCTTGTCGGGGAAAGCCACCTCCGCCGGCTCGAGGTACGCTCCCTTGCAGAGCCGGACCCGCGCCCCAGCATCGATCAGGGCGTCGACGTCTGACTCGGATCGCCTCAGGCACGATTGAATCACCACTCCGACGTGGGGCCCGTAGGTCGGGAAGACCTTCTGGAAAAAGAAATCCAGCGTGCGTTGAGTATAGGCCGAACCCTCCATGTCGATCCGGATGAAGTTGTGGAGCGCCTTGGCCTTCTCGAGCATCGCCGTCATATTGTCGAGGCAGACCCGCTCCTCCACGTCGATTCCCATCTGGGTCAGCTTCACGGAGACGTTGGCCTCGACTCCGTTCTGGGCGATCTGGTCAAGCATCTTCAGGTAGGTGTCGCGGGCCTGGACGGTATCCCTCTCGTGGCTGACGCTCTCGCCGAGGAGATCCAGCGTCGCTACGATCCGCTGGCGATTGAGATCTCGCGCCGCCTCGATCGCCGATTCGACGGTCTCGCCGGCGACGAAGCGCGACGCCAGCCGCCGCGCAACGCCGTTGCGCCGGAGGAAACGATCGATCTGCTGCCGCTCAGACAGCCAGAGGAGCCCGGTGCGCATCATGAGGACTGGTCCTTGCCTCGAGGGGAAAGCCGGCAGAACGATATCCGTCGCAGGGGAGGGCTACAAGCCGTGAATATGTATGCGCTTCGGTGGCGCGCTCCGGTCTACGCGGGGAACCTCTGGTGACCCGGCCGATCCGGATCGCGATGTGGTCGGGACCGAGAAACATCTCGACCGCCATGCTTCGGGCCTGGGAGAACCGCCCCGATACGTGGGTCGTCGACGAACCGCTCTACGCCCATTACCTGACCCAGGTGACCGTGAACCATCCCGGCGTGGAGGAAGTGATCGCCCATCATGAGACGGACTGGCAACGGGTGGTCCGGGAGCTCACCGGCCCGATCCCGCACGGCCGCCAGATCTACTATCAGAAGCACATGGCGCACCACTGGCTTCCCCACCTCCGAGGGGACTGGGTCCTCGAGCTCCGGAACGCTTTCCTGATACGCCACCCGGCCGAGGTGCTGCCCTCACTGGCGGAGCGAATGGGCCTGCCTTCGCTCAGGGACACGGGGCTTCCTCAGCAGGTGGAGCTCTTCGAACTGGTGCGCGCCCGAACCGGCGCGATTCCCCCGGTGCTGGATGCAGGGGACGTCCTCCAGGACCCGCGCTCGGCATTGAGCCGCCTGACCGCGGCCCTCGGTGTACCGATGAGCGAGGCGATGCTCGCCTGGCCCGCGGGGTCACGGCCCACCGACGGGATCTGGGCGAAATACTGGTATGATGCAGTGGAGCGATCGACTGGATTCGAAGCGCCGCGACCCAAGGCCCATGTCGTGCCGCCCGATTTGCAGCCGCTTCTCCAAGAATGCATCCCGCTTTACGAGACGCTTGCGGTGCATCGACTGCTCGCCGCGTGAAACAGCCATGACTCGCGGCACACCGCTCCCAGAAGTCACGACGTTCACGGGAGACTTCGGGCCGGCACGGCCGGCGGCCCTCGAAGGAACCACGGGCGACACCGCGGTCCGGCACCCGCCTTCGCTCGCGAACTCCGAACCCGGATTGCGCTGATGCAGCAGACCTTCAATCCGCAGAATCGGGACCTGCTGGTAAACATCAACGGCACGCTGGTGCACCGCGACCAGGCCGGCATCAGTCCGTTCGACTCCGCGGTTCAGGGAGGCGACGCAGTCTGGGAAGGGCTTCGGTTGTACGCTGGTCGCATTTTTCGACTGGAGCAGCACCTGGAGCGGTTACGCCATTCGGCGATGGCGCTGGCCTTTGCCCAGATACCGTCCGCCGCGGCGATCACAGCGGAGATCCGGAAGACCCTGGCCGCGAACGCCATGCACGATGGCGTGCACATCCGCCTCACCCTGACGCGGGGGGTGAAGATCACGTCCGGCATGGACCCCCGACTCAACCAGGGCGGCCCGACCTTGATCGTTCTGGCCGAGTACAAGCCGCCGGTTTACAGCCGGGGCGGCATCTCGCTCGTCACCAGCTCGGTTCGCCGGTTCCCCCCCGACTGCCTCGACCCCAAAATCCACCATTGCAATCTCCTGCAGTCGATCCTCGCCAAGATCGAAGCGAACATCGCGGGCGCGGACGACGCCCTAATGCTTGATACCCGCGGCTTCGTCGCGGAGACCAACGCGACCCACCTCTTCTTCGTAGAGCGCGGCGTAACCCGCACCAGCCGTACTGTCGCCTGTCCGGAAGGGATCACCCGGGGGGCGGTGCTGGAGATCCTCGCGGAGCATGGAATGCCTTACGAGGTGCGCGACATCTCCCCTGCAGAGGTCTACCGGGCCGAGGAGGCGTTCTGCACGGGGACGATGGGCGAGCTGGCCGCGGTGACGCGAATCGATGGTCGAGTCATTGGCGAGGCAAAGCCGGGGCCGATCACTGAACGACTGACAGCACTCTTCCGGGACCTTACCGTCCGGGAGGGAACCCCCGTCGCATAGCACCCAATCAGGGCAGGAAGCGGCTCCGGAGCTCCGGGGGCAGGAAAGGGCAGGACTCAGCGGGCCTGGCGAACAACGCCCTCCGGACTCGCGCCACACCATCGTAGCCCAGATCCAGAAGCCAGCGAGGCAGCAGTCCGAGGAGCCGGGCCGTCGCACCCCACGGTCCACCGAGTCTCTCCCCGATGTGCAGGATGGCCGCCGACCGCACCAGGGTTCGGCCGTCCGCCGTCCGGATCACCACGCTGTCCGGCAGGTCGAGGCCGCGACCTGTCCCCTGGAAGGTGTCGGCAAAGGTATCCCCGGCGAGCGGCGCGAATCGGAAGCGGGTCCCCTGGCGGTCGCGCCCTACGACGAACGTCACCAACCGGTGGCACAATCCACAGGTGCCATCGTAGAAGAGAAGATCAGCCCGGTCGTCCGCCATCACGCTAAGTATATTCAACCGACCGCATGACAACGGCCAACCCCCTCGGCATCCTCGATCTCTCCGACCGCGGCGCGGGCTTCGTCCGTCGCCGCCAGTTCAGCTACCTGGCGGAGGATGGGGACCTCTACGTTGCCCCTCGGCTCGTCAGTCAGTACGGCCTGCGGACGGGGGATGAGCTCTGGGGCGACGTCGGGCGCTCCCCCGGAAGAGGCAAGGCCCCGCCGGTAGAGAAGCTCATGCTGGTGAACGGCCTGCCAGCGGACCGCGCCAGACACCGCCCGGCCTTTGGGTCGCTCGGCGCGATTCACCCGGATACTCCGCTCCGGCTCGATTGCGGGCTGCGACGGTTCGGCCAGCCGGATTACACCAACCGGGTGATCGACCTCCTGTGCCCGTTCGGGAAGGGCCAGCGTGCATTGATCGTCGCGCCCGCGAAGGCCGGCAAGACGATGGTGCTTCAATCGGTCGCCGAAGGGGTAGCGAAGAACTATCCGGAGGCCCTGCTGCTGATTCTCCTGGTCGATGAGCGGCCCGAGGAGGTGACCGAGATGGAGATGATCAGATGCGGTGAGGTCGTCTCCTCCAGCTTCGATTTCCCGGCCGAGCGCCACATCGCGGTCGCCGAACTGACCCTGGAGCGCGCCCGGCGCCGGGTGGAACAGGGCGACGACGTCGTCCTGATCCTGGATTCGATCACGCGGCTGGCACGGGCTTACAACGCGGTCGAACGGGGCACGGGCCGCACCATGAGCGGCGGCCTCGATTCCAATGCACTCGAGAAGCCCAAGCGATTTCTGGGCAGCGCTCGGCGGATCGACGAGGCTAAGGGTGGCGGCTCGCTGACGATCATTGGAACCGCCCTCATCGATACCGGATCGAAGATGGACCAGGTGATCTTCGAGGAATTCAAGGGGACGGGCAATAGCGAGCTCACGCTGAGCCGCGAGCTGGCCGAGCGGCGGATCTTCCCGGCCATTGACCTGAAGGCAAGCGGGACCCGACGGGAGGAGCTGCTGCTGTCGGCCCCCATGCTCAGGGTCGCGCAGACCTTGCGCGCACGGCTCGCACCGATGGCTCCGACGGACGCCATGCAGCAGGTGCTTACGCTGATGCGACGCTCGGCGACGAACGACGACCTGATTGGGGAGGTGTCCTGAGATTGGATTCCGGGTCCGGCCCCATCAACTCGGGGTCGACCAGGCGAGGCTGCGCATACTCGGCGGCGAGGTGCGACCCGGCCAGCGCGGCTTTGACCCGCTGCAACACGACCTGCCCCGCACCCAGAGGCAGGTAAAAGGCCCGCAGATACTCCTCGACCGCCCGCTCGACCGGCAGGTATCCCTCCAACAACTCGGCGAAGGCGTGCGCGTTATTCACGTGCGTCGCGGTGACCGCTTCCGCCGCCCGCGCTCCGACCATCCGCGCCAGCGTCAGCGTCCGCTCGTGGTAGGCCCTCCGGAAGCGGAGAACCTTGATGGCGAGATCGAGACGCAGCAGCCGCCAACCGCGGAGGGTGGGGAGCGGGGAACGGATCGGCAAGTCATCCAGTTCGAGGGTGGCGAGGGTACGGGTGCGGACCGGCTCCTGCATCGCCTCGGGCACCGGCACGACAGCGAAGTACAGCTCGAGAGCCTCGAGCGGGCTGGTCCGGCTCGCAAACTCCCCGATGAATTGATGGGCTTGAGCCGCGTGGGTCTCGACGATCGCTTCCCACGCCACCGCATAGGCCACGCGGATCCGGGCCCGGAGTCCGCGCGGGAAGTGGCGAATGGGCATCTGGCTGGGGACTGGCACGGCGTGATTCCTCGCACCGGTCGAGTATCGGGCAGCCCAAGAGTGACTGCGACGGACTCAAGCTAGGATCGGGCCACGCCGGCGCAATGGCGGACGACCCGCCAGCCTGCACGCCTCCCCTCGGGCGATGAGAGCCAGAGCGACGCGCAGTTGGCTAAGCTCTTTTCCTGCGGCGTCTTACACAACAGAGCCAGCTCGGCGCGACGCGGCCGGTTCGCTTCTCCGACCCGGGGGCCGTGGTGTCGACTCCTGACCGGTGTGGCGACGTCTCATCGCCGGCCGACGGGGGCAACGCCGCGCCACTCGCGACTGGAAACGTGGACCCATATGTAGGAGCACGGAGCGCTTCAGATAGGCAGCTACCGAGTGCGAGGTGCGGGCCCCGGTCGCACTGGCGAAGGCGGATGGCGGTCTCTTAGGGCTCAGCGTCCGCCGGGCTCAGTCGATGAGGGTGGAAACGGAACGACGGCCTGCCTCACACAAGAACGCCCGTGCCCTCCTTACGCGGGGTAGAACCGCTCGCCACGCTCAGCCATGGCCACGAGGCTCTCCGCAGGGCGGAACCGCTGGCCGAAGGAACGCTCGAGGTCGCGCAGCGCCTCGACAACGCGGCCAGCCCCGAGGTGATCGAGATACCGCAGCGGACCGCCGCGGAAGGGTGGGTAGCCGATTCCGAAGATTGCGCCGAGATCGCCGTCACGCGGCGAGCGGACGACGCCTTCGCCGGCCGCCATCGCCGCTTCGTTGAGAAGGCTGTACACCAGGCGGCGCTCGATGGTTTCCGTCGAGGCGGGAGCACGGGGACGGAGCCCAAGCAGATCGTACGCGCTTTCATCCGGCCCGGTCTTCTGTCCCTTGTGGTAGAGATAGAATCCCTTCCCGTTCTTGCGCCCCATGCGCTGGTCGGCGAGCAGCTTGCCGATGAGATCCGACGGCTTGAGGCGGTCCCCGAACGCGCCGTACATGACCTTGCACGCCTTGGCGGCGACATCCAGGCCAACCTCGTCGAGCAGGGTGATTGGCCCCACCGGGAACCCGAAGCGCGTCATGATCCGATCGATGACATCCATCGGAACGCCCTCTTCGAAAACATACCCCGCCTCGTTGAGATAGGGCGTGAGTATCCGATTGACCCAGAAGCCGGGGCGGTCGCGGACGACGATGACCGTCTTCCCGAGCTTCTTGCCGAACTGGACGGCGGTGGCGACGCTGTCCGGAGCGGTGCGGTCGGTGGGGATGACCTCGAGCAACGGCATTCGGTCGACCGGCGAGAAGAAGTGCATCCCCAGAATCTGTTGCGGCCGGAGTGCCTCCGCCGCGATATCGGCTATCGGGATCGTCGATGTGTTGGTCGCGAAGATGGTCGAGGGCGGGGTGGCCGCCTCGGTCTCGGCGAGCACCTTTCGCTTGATCGCAAGGTCCTCGAAGACGGCTTCGATCACGAGGCCGGCACGGGCAAAGCCGGCGAAGTCGGTGCCCCCGGACAGCAGCGCTGACTCACGCGCGAATTCGTACCTGGTTATGCGGCGCCGCTTGAGCCGCCCCGCCAGGATGTCGGTAGCGGACTTCAGGCCCTTTCCCACCCGGGGGAACTCCGTGTCCTTCAGGCGGACCGGGATCCCCGCGGTGGCCACCGCGGTCCCCGCGATACCCGCGCCCATGAAGCCGGAGCCGATCACGGCCAGGTGCTCGACCGGTTGGGCGTGTGCGATCGTTCCGGGCGGGACGCCATCGTCCTTCTTGAGAGCGTTCGTGGCGAAGAAGATTCCGACCAGGTTCTTTGAGACCTCGGTGGTCGCCAGCTCTCCGAACTTCCGATGCTCGACCACGAACCCACGCCGCGCCCCGCGCTCGAGTCCGGTCCGGACGGCCTCCAGAGCGGCCAGGGGAGCGGGGTAGTTCCCCCGAGTCTGCCTCAAGGTGTCTTTGCGCGCCTTCCAGTAGACAAAGCGTCGGCCGAGCGGGTTGCGCTCAAGCAGGGCTCGGCCCAATCCGCCGCGAGGGCGGCGGTGCGGGAAACCGGAGGCAACCAGGCGATCGGCGGCCGCCAGCGCGGTGGCGAGCAGAATGCTTCTGGGGACCACTTCGTCGACCAGGCCGAGTTTCAGGGCCTTGAGCGCCGGCTCGCTGCGCCCCGGCAGGATGATCCCCAGAGCCGCGGTGAGGCCAATGAGGCGCGGTAGCCGCTGGCAACCGCCGGCCGCCGGAAGGAGTCCCAATTGGACCTCGGGCAGTCCCAGTTGGGTCTTGGGATGGTCGGTGGCAATGCGCCAGTCGGCGGCCAAGGCCAGTTCGAGGCCGCCGCCGACGCAGGACCCGTGAATGGCCACCACCACCGGCTTGGGGAAATCGTCCAGACGCTGCAGCATCTCCTGCCCTTCGCGGGCGAGGCGCTCGAACTCCTCCCGCGTGGACAGGCGCGTAAACTCCTCAATATCTGCGCCGGCGATGAAGACGTCGGGCTTTCCGGAGATGATCACGACCGCCTTCACAGACGGGTCGTCCTGCAGCCCCTTGAGTGCTTCCTCGAACTCCCTCTTGACCCGGGCGGTGAGCTTGTTGACCGGCTCGCCCGGCAAGTCCAGCGTGAGCACGGCCGTCGTGCCATGGTTGGCGGACATCAATGCAGACAGCGGAGGCATCCGGTGCTCCTTAGGCCCGTTCCAGGACCATGGCGAAGCCCATGCCGCCCTGGGCGCAGATTGAAATAAGCCCGAACTGGACATCGCGCTTCACCATCTCGTTGGCGAGCGTCGTGGCGAGGCGCGCCCCGGTTGCGCCGAATGGATGCCCGATGGCGATCGACCCTCCATGCACGTTAGCGCGGGCCCAGTCCACCTCCCCGACCGGAGCGCTCCGTCCCAGCTTCTCAGCCCAGGCCTTGGACCCCCAGGCTTCGACATTCGACAGGACTTGTGAGGCAAACGCCTCGTGTATCTCGACGAGGCCAAGATCCTTCCATGCTAGACCCGCGCGGTCCAGCGCCTTGGGGACCGCGTACGCCGGTCCCATGAGGAGCTGCCATCCGGGATCCACCGCGGCAACAGCATAGCTGCGCACAGCCACCAGCGGCCGATACCCGAGCGCCCGAGCCTTCTGCTCCTCCATCACCAGGACAACCGCGGCTCCATCGGTAAGCGGCGAGGAATTGCCCGCGGTGACAGAACCATAGCGACGATCGAAGACCGGCTTGAGCTGGCCCAGGGCTTCGAGAGACGTATCCCCCCGGATGAGGTTGTCCGCGGTGACCACCTGGTCCATGCCGGGCCCGCCAAACCACGGAGCGATTTCCTCCGCGAACCGGCCGCTCGCGGTGGCCGCGGCCGCCCGCTCGTGGCTCATGAGGGCGTAGCGGTCCTGCGCGAGGCGCGTAATGCCGTTCTCCTTCGCCATCTTCTCCGCGGACTGCCCCATCGATTCGCCCGTGCTGGGCTCGGCAATGGCGGGTGACACCGGGACCAGGTCGCGCGGACGCACTTTCGAAAAGATGCCAAGCCGCTGGCCGAGCGTCTTTGCCTTGCTGGCGTCGACCAGAATCTGACTCATGCGCCGGGAGTGCAGGATTGGAATATCGGAAAGGGACTCCGTTCCGCCGGCGAGAACCACGTCGGCGTGCCCCAGCGAGATCTGGTCGGCCGCATAGCTCAGCGCCTGCCCGGCGGATGCGCACGCGCGGTTGACGGTCACGGCGGGGATGGTTCGCGGGAGCTGGGGCAGGAGGCTCACCTCGCGCGCAACGTTCGGCGCGAGCACGGATGGGATGACCTGGCCGAAGGCGACCTCGGAGACCTCCGCCCCATCCAGTCCGGTCCGTTCAAGGAGTTCCTGGGTCGCCCGGCGGGCGAGTTGGACGGCCGTCACATCCCGGAAGACCGTTCCACTCCGAGCGAAAGGTGTTCGGATTCCGGCGACGATGCAGGGGCGGCGTGAACTTGACATGGTATATCTTTCGGGCGCGCGCCGACGCCACCGGGTCGCCAGCTACGCCAAGGGCCTCATGGCGGCGACACTTGCGACGGCGCGCACCTTGTTGCTGTCGATCGGCTCGAACACTTCCCGGCCGTGCAGGGCCTCGAAGGGGGAAATCAGCCGGGCCAACTCGCCTGGAGCGAGCAGGTGCTCGTCTCGGGTTGGTCCCCAGCCCAGGGCCCGCTGCCATTCCAGATACGTCTCCATCAGGAGAATGCCGCCCGGCGTGACGACCCGCTTGATGTCCTCCATGCGAGACCGGTCAAGATAATTGAATACCAGAACGACATCGAAGGTCCCGAAGGCCGGCCAGGGGCCGGCCAGATCCACAACCCGGAAGTCCACATCCACGCCGAGCCGGCTCGCGGATTCGCGCCCGGACTCGACCTTGGATTCGTCGCTGTCCACCGCGGTGACCGACGCGCCCCATTGGGCTGCCCTGACGGCGTGGCGTCCCTCGCCGCAGGCCAGATCCAGCACCGTGACGCCCGCACGGAAGAGGTAATCATGCCACGTGAGCCACGTGCTGGGGCGCGGGAGGAACAGAGCGTGGGGCGAGCTACTGCGCGTGAGATCTGGCATCGCTCCTCGGTCGAACGGCTGCGGGCGGCCCCGGCCGATCTCCTGATCATCGGGGGCGGTATCACAGGAGCCGGCATCGCCCGCGATGCCGCCATGCGCGGCCTGCGAACGATCCTGGTCGATCAGCACGACCTCGGCTTCGGGACCAGCTCACGCTCCAGCCGCCTGATCCATGGCGGGCTGCGCTACCTCGAGGAACACGACCTGGGCCTGGTCTTCGAATCGCTCCGCGAGCGCCGGGTCCTGCTCAGCATCGCTCCCCACCTCGTGCATCCACTGCCCTTCGTCTTTCCGGTCCACCGGGGGGACCGGGTTCCGCTGTGGAAGGTCTGGGCGGGGATCTGGGTGTATGACCTGCTCGCGGCCTTCCGCAATGTGCGGTGGCATCGGTTCCTCGGCAAGCGCGCCCTGCTCCGCGAGGAGCCCATGGTTCGGGAAAAGGGACTCGAGGGCGGCATCCGGTACTATGACGCCCAGTGCGACGATGCACGGCTGGTAGTGGCCACGGCGCGGAGCGCCATGAGACACGGGGCGCTGGTGGCGAACTACATGGCGGTCGAGGATCTGCTGCGCGCGGAGGGCCGGGTGCAAGGCGCTCGGCTCCGCGATCGCCTGACCGGGGAGAGCGGATCGGTGCACGCGCACGTGGTGGTGAATGCCACCGGGCCCTGGTGCGATGAGCTGCGGCGCCTCGAGTCTCCTGAAGCCGCGCCCCTGCTGCGGCCCACCAAGGGCGTGCACGTGCTGCTCAGGCGGGAGCGACTGGGCAATCATGCCGCCATCACCCTGACCAGTCCCATCGACGGCCGCATCATGTTTGTCCTGCCGTGGGGCGAACTCAGCTACATCGGCACGACCGATACCGACAGCACGGAGCATCCCGATCGCGTGCGCGTCAACCATGAGGATGTGGTCTATCTCCTCCGCTCGGTGAACGCCGCGTTCCCCAATGCCCACCTAAGCGAGAGTGACCTGCTCGCCGCCTGGGCCGGCCTTCGGCCGCTGGTGGCCCCGGCCGCGGCGGTCGGCGCATCCCAGATCCCGCGTGAACATCTCATTCATGCCGGCCCCGGAGAAATGCTGACGATCGCGGGCGGCAAGCTCACGACCTACCGGGTCATGGGCGCGGAGCTGGTGGATCGGGTCGTGGCCGTGCTCCACGCGCTCGACGGCCGGCCTCGCGTATCGCGCCCGCCCACCGACGTCGAGCCGCTCCCTGGAGGCGAGGCCCGCGACCTCGCTCCCTTGGGCCAGCCCGGGCACGAGCTGGGGCTGCCGGCGGCCACTGTCGATCATGTGGTTCGTACCTACGGGACGGAGTGCGCGGCCGTGTTCAACCTGGCCCGCGAACATCGCGAGCTGGCCGAACCCTTGAGCCCCGATCATCCGGCCATCGCCGCCGAGGTGGTTCATCTCGCGCGGCGCGAGCTGGTGTGCCGGGTCGAGGACGTTTTGATTCGCCGCATTCACCCGTATTACGAAACGCCGGACCACGGGCGCAGCGCGGCCGCGCGGACGGCGCAGTTGCTCGCCCGCGAGTTGAACTGGAGCGCAGACCGCTCGGCTGACGAAGTTCGCGCCTACCTGGCACTGGTAGAGCGGGAACAGGAGGCGCTGGGGCGCTAGAGGGGCGTTGTGCTCCTTTCCCGCGCCGCGCGCCCGCCGGTTATGTTTAGACCGGACAGGGCCTTAGCGCGAAAGGCAGTGATAGCCCCGTGGAACCCAACGTGTTTGAAACGGCCAACGCAGGCTTCGCACAGATCATGTACGAGGAGTACCTGCGCGATCCGTCCTCGGTTTCCGAGCAGTGGCGTCGGTATTTCGAGAAGGGAATCGCAGGACTGCCGCCGGAAAACGGCAATGGCGCCGCCGAACCGGTCTCCACTCCCACTCGCTCCACCCCGCAGCAGATCAAGACCCCCGGCGGAGAAGCACCCTCCGCGCCGTCAGTCGCGCCCGAGGCGATCCCCATCACGGGACCGGCGGCCAAGCTCGTCGCGAACATGAACGAGAGCCGGTCGATGCCGACAGCCACGTCGTTCCGCGAGCTGCCGGTGTCGGTGCTCGAGTCCCGACGGCGCGAGCTCAACAACGCGCTGCGGGGGGCGGGAAGATCAGAAAAGGTGTCGTTCACCCACCTGATCGGCTTCGCCGCGGTCAACTCCGCGGCCAGGCACACCACGCTGACCTCGGTTTATCAGGAGGTCGACGGCGCCCCCTATCGCCGTCCCGGCGGCCCCGTGCACCTTGGCATCGCGGTGGATGTAGAGCGCAAGGATGGAACTCGCGGCTTGGTCGTCCCCGTCATCCGTGATGCCGCGGCCAAGTCATTCGCGGAGTTCCATTCGGTTTACGAATCCCTGGTGGAGAAGGCCCGCGCCAACAAACTCCTCCCGGACGCGTTCGTGGGGGCCAATCTCACGCTCACCAATCCAGGCGGAATCGGCACCGTGGCCTCGGTCCCGCGCCTGATGCCGGGCCAGGGCTGCATCGTCGCGGTCGGCGCCATCGATTACCCACCGGCCTTCAGCGATGTCTCTGACGACCGGCTGCGTGAACTGGGCGTCTCCAAAGTGATGACGGTGACCAGTACGTACGACCACCGCATCATCCAGGGCGCGGAGTCAGGCGAGTTCCTGCGGACCCTGGATGAACTCCTCCAGGGGGACGACCAGTTCTACGAGGGAGTCTTCCAGAGCCTAGGGCTGTCGCTCGAGGCGGCGCTGCCGGCGCCGCCACCCGGTCGGCCCTCGCGGGCGGGGTCGATGCCCGTCATCGAGTCACAGGCCGACCTCTACCACGTCGCCGCGGCCATGGCCCTGGTGAAGGCGCACCGTACGCACGGCCATCTCGCGGCCCGGCTGGACCCACTGGGCAGCGAACCAATCGGGGACCCGGCCCTGGACCCCGTGCCGCTGGGGCTCACCCCGGAGGTGATGGCGACCATCCCGACGGCGGTGCTTCGGATTTCCACGCCGGGGCAGACCTTGGCCGAAGCGCTGCCCCGGCTGCACGAAGCCTACTGCGGCACGATGGCCTACGAGTTGGAGCACATCTCCAATCACGGTGAACGCGTCTGGCTCCGACAGATGATCGAGAGCGGTCATCACCGCCAGCCGCTCAGCCCGGAGGACCAGAAGTGGCTCTACGGGCGACTGATCGATGTCGAGGCGTTCGAGCGGTTCCTGCACAAGGCCTATCTGGGGCAGAAGCGCTTCTCCATCGAAGGTGTGGACATGCTGGTCCCCATGCTCGACCTCACGATCGAGCTGGCCGCCCGCCAGGGCGCGCGTCATGTGGTGGTAGGCATGGCGCACCGGGGCCGACTCAATGTGCTGGCCCATACCGTGGGCCGCCCATACGAAACGATCTTCGCGGAATTCGAGGGAGCCAAGAACCTCGAAGGCGCGCTCGGCCCCGATGGAGGTACCGGCGACGTGAAGTACCACCTGGGTGCCGATGGGGCCTACAAGACGCGGAGCGGGAAGGTCCTGACCGTGACACTCTCCCCGAACCCCAGCCACCTCGAGTTCGTGAGCCCCGTCGTGGACGGGCGGGCACGGGCGGAACAGACCAACCGGAAGGGCCGCGAGGCTCACTACGATCCGACCGCTGCACTTCCCGTGATCATCCATGGCGACGCGGCGTTCGCCGGGCAGGGTGTCGTGAGCGAGACACTCAACCTCGGGGCGCTGCTGGGCTACCGCACAGGCGGGACGATCCATCTGATCACCAACAACCAGATCGGCTTCACCACCGACATGGGGGACGCTCGCTCGACCCGTCACGCCAGCGACCTGGCCAAGGGGTTCGACGTCCCGATCATCCACGTCAACGCGGACGACGCGGAAGCGTGCCTCTCGGCCATCCGTCTCGCGATGGCGTACCGGGAGCGGTTCCAGGAAGACGTTCTGATCGACCTCGTGGGATACCGCCGCCACGGACACAACGAGGGGGACGAGCCTTCCTACACCCAACCCCTCATGTACGAGCGCATCAGGCAGCTGCCGACGGTCCGGCAGCAGTACGCCGCCCTCCTGGCAAACCGCGGCCTGCTCACAGAGGCGGAGGCCGAGCACCTCTATGAGGCGGGGTACCAGCGGCTGACGGACCTGCAGCAGGCCTTCAAGTCCGGGATGGGAAAGCCCGCCGCGCCGGAGCCGATCAAGGTGCTGGACCGCTCGTCAGGGGTCGGGCCGGAGACGGCGCTCGAAGCCGGCTTTCTCCGCTCCTTGAACGAACAGCTGCTCACCTGGCCCGAGGGGTTCACCGTCAATCCCAAGCTGGCCAAGCAACTTGAGCGACGGCGGACGGCAATGGGGTCGGAAGGCGGAATCGACTGGGCCCACGCCGAGGCCCTGGCCCTCGCCGGACTGTTGGTCGAAGGAGTACCGATCCGACTGACGGGCCAAGACACGGAGCGAGGCACCTTCAGCCAGCGTCACCTGGTGCTTCACGATGCCGTCACCGGGACCAGCTATACGCCCCTCAAGCATCTGGCCAGCACGCTGGCGAGCCTGGAGCTGCACAACAGTCCGCTCTCGGAGCTCGCCACGCTCGGCTTCGAGTATGGGTACAGCGCGGCCGCGCCCGAGACACTGGTCATCTGGGAGGCTCAGTTCGGGGATTTCGTGAACGGTGCCCAGGTGGTCATCGATCAGTTCATCGTATCCGGGCTGTCCAAGTGGGGCCTCACGACACGGCTCACGCTCCTTCTCCCCCATGGTTATGAGGGTCAGGGCCCCGAACACTCCAGTGCGCGGGTCGAGCGCTTCCTGCAGTTGTGCGCGGAGGGGAACATCCGAGTGGCCAATCCGACCACCCCGGCCCAGTACTTTCATCTGCTGCGCCGGCAGGCGAAACGGAATCGCCAACGCCCACTGATCATTCTCACGCCCAAGAGCCTGCTGCGCCTGCCCCAGGCGACCAGCCGACTGGAGGACCTCAGTGCCGGCCACTTCCAGCCCGTTCTCGACGACCCGGTTGCGCAGAGCTACCGAGACCAGGTCAAGCGTCTCATCCTGTGTTCGGGGAAGGTGTACTACGACCTCCAGAGCGCCGCGGCCGGCGCGGACCGCTCACGCATGGCCCTCGTGCGGCTGGAGCAACTTTATAGCTTCCCGGAAGAAGAGCTGCGGGACCTGACAGCCCGATATCCCAATCTGAACGAGGTGGTCTGGGTGCAGGAGGAGCCGCGGAACATGGGCGCGTGGACCTACGTGGAACCTCGGCTCCGGGCAATCCTGCCGCCGGGATTGGCGCTCCGGTATTCGGGGCGTCCGGAGCGCGCCAGTCCGGCCGAGGGGTATCCTGCGGCCCACGCCCTCGAGCAGAAGCGCATCACCGAAGATGCCCTCCGCTCGAGTTAGTGCCGCCCGTTACCGTGATGGGGAACGAACTGGGTGCGGTTCGAAGGCAACCAGTCGCGGGCCGAGGCCTGCCGGATCATGTCCTTCACCCAATCGGAGAGGTGCTCTCCATAGTGGAGCAGAAAGACGCCGCGAGCCCGCTTCTGCGCGATGAACGCGAGAAACGGGGTGTCGGCCTTGGCGGAATTGCATGGCTGGCAGGCGATGACCAGGTTGTCAGGCCGGTCGTAGGCAGTCTGTCCCTTGCGGGGATAAACGTGGTCCAGCGTGGTACGGTCTTCGGGAATCTCCGATCCACAGTAGGCGCACACCGAGCCATACTTGTCGATGAGCCACCGGCGGTGGGCATCCATGGAGCGACGGCCTAAGCTGCGATCTCTACGAGGTGGGGGCGATGATGGACGGCGACGATCTGCTCGTGACACAACTATTCCTTACAGTGACAGGGTCCAGCGAACGGGTACAGGGGGTCCCTCCGCGTTATCGGATGGTGCAAATCTAGACTGAAGCGTCACTTCCGGCTAGTGCCGGCCCCCCCGAAGTCCGATTCCCCCCGCACGACCGATTCAACTTCCGACAGCCATTCGAGTTCGACCTCCCACTGCCGGATCACCAACCGGACCATCAGCGAGGCAACGCGCACCATCGGCCCCGTGTCGGCCAGGATGGCCTCAAGGGTCGCGCGCTCCCGGGCCAGCTGCTCCTCAAGGTAGCTCCGGCGACGCTGAACCAGGCGCACCCGGTCTGCCGGGTGCGCAAACGGGGACAGGGCAAGCCAGGTGAGGAACGGCGGGGGCGGGCGCTGAACGACCCACTCCTCCCGCCCCAGTGCCTTCACCAACTCCCGATGCCCGGCCCGGGAAAGGCGCCAGACCTGGCGCTCCGGTCCCTGACGCTCACCCTCCTGCCGGGCGGTGACTACCCGACCGCCTTTGGCCAGCTTTCGCAGAGAATAGTAGACCTGCGGGCGAGAAATCCCGGCCCAGTCCCGCACTTCACGCCGCTCCAACTCCTGATTGAGTTCGTAGCCATGCATGGGCCGCTCCGCCAGGAGGCAGAGCACCACGAGGTCGGGAAGGGTGAGCGCCAGTGACATGGGTTGACAGGAAGCTAATGTAGTTTATACTATATACAAGTATCAATAATACTAGTCGGCACCATTGTCCGCACCGACCCCTCCCCGGAGGCCTTCATGTCCCAGCCCGCCCTCATCGGCCGCCTGACCCCCGTCCTTTTCGTGGACCGCATCGGACCCTGCCTGCCCTTCTGGACCGAGCGTCTCGGCT
>Ga0335081_10000931_pt1 | contig 47007 bp, 46 predicted proteins | sample Lox_Sample_35_FD_206713 | JGI IMG/M metagenome (GOLD analysis project Ga0335081, IMG submission 206713) | Soil microbial communities from Loxahatchee National Wildlife Refuge, Florida, United States - Lox_Sample_3.5 | ecosystem: Environmental > Terrestrial > Soil > Wetlands | place: USA... | reverse complement strand
TTACGGGCCCGCTCCCCCCCCCGCGACCGTAGGAAGCGGTGCTTTATTGTTCCGGCAGCGAGAACAGGTACGCCGTCAGATTATCCAGGTCTTTGCGCGCGAACTTATAGGGCGGCATGATGCTGCCGGGCGAATACTTGGGCGGATCGGCGAAATGATCTTCTACCCAACTGCGGCTGCGGCGTTTGTCGACTCCATTTAACGGCGGCCCTATACTCATGCCGGCGCTGTTCACCTTGTGGCAATCGCCGCAACGGTTCGCCTGGTAGACCATTGCACCATCCACGGCGAACTGCGGGGCCGCATCGAGCGCCGTGGCATTATCCGGATTGAGCTTGACCAGAAACGCCGCCAGCGAATTCAACTGCGGGTCGCTGAGCTGGATGGGCGGCATCGAAGTGCCCGGCCGCACGCCTGCCGGATTCTTGAAATGTTGGATCATCCAGGCGGCATTGCGGTGAATGGTGGTTTTAGTCAGGTCCGGGCCAATCGTCGCGCCGCTGCCGCCGATCGCATGGCAGCTCGTGCAGTTCTCCTGGCGGAAGTATCCGACCCCAGCCATCTCCTCGGGCGAGAGCTGCATCCAGTCCGTGGGGGCGGAATAATCCACGGCCACCTCGTTGGCTTCCTTTGGCGTGGTCACCACGGCCGCCGCAGTCAGGCCAGTCCAGCCGAGCGCCGCCAGGACAACCACGCCTGTGGCGAACGTCCGCTTGGTCACGCGCAGAATCTGTCCGCGGTCGAGGAACGGGACCAGGATCAGGGCGAGCACCGCCAGTCCCGGCAACACGATGCTGCCCACTACCTCGAGCGAACCTGGAAAGAGCTTCAGAAATTGGAACAGAAACAGAAAATACCACTCGGGCCGCGGGATGTACGCGGTGTCGGTCGGGTCGGCCAGTTGTTCGAGCGGAACTCGCACCGCAACCGCCATGGCAAACAGGATTGCAAAGGCAATGAAGATGGCGACCGTATCCTTGAAAACCTGCTCGGGGTAAAACTTCTTTTTGGGCAGAAGCTCATCGCCGGGAGCCGGAGCGACACCGTGCTTCCGCACGAGATACACATGCACGCCGATCAGGATGGTGGTGGCCGGGGGCAACAGCAGGACGTGCAAGCCGAAGAAACGCGCGAAGGTTACCACGCCGATGGACCCCTCCCCGCCGAGCAACCGGGTGAGGTAGGGCCCTAACACCGGGGCTGTCGCCGCGATCTTGGTCGCGACCACCGTTCCAAAATACGCGCGGTTGTCCCAGGGCAGCAGGTAGCCGGTCAACCCATACGCCAGGGTCAGCAGCAGCAGGACGACGCCTACCATCCAGGTGGTCTCGCGCGGCTTCTTGTAGGCGCCATACAGGAAGACCTGGACCATGTGCAGGACCACCACCACGATCATCATGCTCGCGCCCCAATGGTGCAGGCCGCGCATGAGGTGGCCGCCGGTGAGGTCCGTCAGAATGTAGCGCAGGCTGTTGTAAGCCTCGCCCGGCGTGGGAGCGTAGTTGAAAGCCAGCAGTGCGCCGGTAAACGCCTGCACCAGGAACAGGAACATCGCCAGGCTGCCGAACACCTGGTGCCAGCCGCTCGACGCCGGGATCTCCTCGTAGAGGAAATTGCGCAGAGCCGAGGGCAACCCGGTGCGATGGTCCAGCCATTCGTTCAGTTGCCTGAGCTGCTTGATCATGCGGTTTGCCCCGGCTGAATCGGTCCCAGCAGCAGCTTGTTTCCTTGAATTTTGGTCTGAAAGCGGTCTAGCCCGCGCGGAGCAGGGCCGCCCAGTACTTTACCGTCGAGGGAAAATAGCGAGTTGTGGCAGGGGCAGACGAACTCATTCTGGGGCTGGTCCCAGTGGTAGGAGCACCCCAAATGGGTGCAAATCGGCGAATATGCCGTGACTTGGTCGGGAGCCGTTTTGACCACCCAGACCGTGCTCTTTTCGCTGGTAACCTTCCAACCGTCAACGCGGTTACGCCGGTAGGTCATTTCGACAGGAGTATTGAGCGAAAGCTGGCTGACGTCCCCTGCTTCGGTCCATTCGCTCTGGCGGCGGGATCGCGGGGGAACCAGCAGATAAATCACGGCGGGCAGGCCGAGAGCGGCGGTGATAAGAGCCCAGAGACCGTAGATTGCCGAGATATAGAAAGTACGACGGGTCGAACTGGGTGTTTCCTGGGGTGCCGCCGTGGTCCTCGAATGGTCCATTCTAGAAGGATAGCGGCAACCCCTTCCAATCAGGTGTAACGATTTAGGGCTATTTTCCAGTATTTAAACGTATTTCAGCACTGTGCCGTGGGGGCGGATGGGGCCTGGGACGTTGTGGAGTTCTCCCGCTCCCGCATACTGGAGAACGGGATGACCTTCAGCGAGCGATTAACTATTTTAGAGCGGCGGGCTGCTCAGCAAGATAGGCGGGCTGCCCAGCAAGAAAGGCGGGCTGCCCAGCACGACCGGGAGATGGCGGGCATCCGCAAGCTCATAGCGATCGGGATGAAGCTGCTGAACCGTAACGACGAGCAAATTCGTCTATTGGGGCGTGACATGCGGGCGCTGGCGGTCGCGCAGAAGCGCACAGAAGAGGCGCTACGAGGTTTTTTGCAGTCGCGCCGCTATGGCGACGGCCAGTCGAAGCGCAAGATCGACCTTCAATAGAACCTACTTCAGTTCTTTGCTATTCGCCGTAGCGGGCGCGGGGCCGTAGTTTTCGTGCACTACCATCGTTTGGTCGGAATAGAAGGTCCGGGTGCCGCTGCTGGGGCCGTAGGTCGCCGGGTTGGCATTAATCGTGTAACCGTCCGGGTTTCCGGTCAGGATGAACTTGTACCCGTTCTTTTCCCCGCTGGCGAGGTCGTGACCAATGAGGTCGGCAGCTGCGGCCCTGGCAGCGCCGCTCACGGGCGGGCCCAGTTCGACCAGGGACGTGGCGAAACGGCCATATCGTGATTTGTATTGTGCCTGCGCGGTGTGGATGGTTTGAATGGCCTTGAGGGCTGAGGTTTCGAGGATGAAACGATATGAGCCGCCAAGCGGGACAGATGCCACCAGGAAAACCGCCGGCAACAGGACAGCAGCAAAAGCTAAGGCATGAACTTTCCATCGGACCTGTGAATCAAAAACAAGACCAAAGGCGGTCAGGCAGATCAGAAACATCACGGTAATCAGGTCGCCTCCCCGAAAGAGCAGTTCACCCCAACCGATGACGGCAGTGACAGTCACCGCCCAACCGGTAAGCGAGCGGAAGCGCGATCGATGAGGAGTACCGTCCCGTCGCATCGGAGTGGCTATTTCAGCGCTTTGCTATTGGCCGTGGCGGGCTCGGGGCCGTAGTTTTCGTGCACTACCATCGTTTGGTCGGAATAGAAGGTCCGGGTGCCGCTGCTGGGCCGTAGTTCACGGGGTTGGCGTTGATTGTGTAACCGGCTGGGGTTTCCAGCCAGGATGAACTTGTACCCGCTCTTCTCACCGCTGGCGAGATCGTTGCCAATCAGGTCGGCAGCCGCGGCGGTCGGCGCGGCGCTCACGGGCGGGCCCAGTTCGGCAAGGGAAGTGGCGAAACGGCCGTACTTCGACCTGTATTGCGCCTGCGCGGTGTGGATGGTTTGAATGCCTTTGACGGCTGCGGTCTCGTGAGTAAACCGGTATTCGCCATGATGCGGGAGCGTGGCGCTCAGGAAAACTGCCAGCAGCGAGACGGCAACACAGGCTAAGGTGATCCCGATCAGCTTTCCGTCACGCTTTTGAATTAGAACGATTCCCAAACCCGTCAGGCAGATCAGGAACACCAAGGTAGCCAGATCGACCCAGCCGGATAGCACTCCAACCCAACCCAGGGCCGCCACGATGCTCAGCGCCCAGCCGATGAATTGACCGAATCCGAACTGAGAGCGTGCCTTGGCCTCTCCCATGGGCCGGTCAGTGCCGCCTACTTCAGCTCTTTGCTGTTGGCCGTGGCCGGTTCGGGGCCGTAGTTTTCGTGCACCACCATGCTCTGGTCGGAAAAGAAGGTCCGGGTGCCGCTGGTGCCGTAGTTCACCGGGTTGGCGTTGATCGTGTAACCGCCTTGGCTACCAGTCACGGTGAACTTGTAGCCGCTCTTTTCGCCGCCGGCGAGATCGTTGCCAATCAGGTCGGCAGCCGCGGCAGTCGGGCCGCCACTCGCGGGTGGGCCCAGTTCCGCCAGCGACGTGGCGAAACGGCCGTACTGCGAGTTGTACTGCACCTGCATCGTGTGAATGGTCTGGATCGCTTTGATGGCCGCGGTTTCGTGCGCGAAACGAGTGGCGTTGTTCAACTTCGGCAAAGCGACCGTGACGATGATCAAAATGATCGATATCACGATCAAAAGTTCGATTAGCGAGAAACCACGCCGTGTTGAAGTGTTCGACATACTCATACCCAATGTCTACATCGTAAGACGGCTCAGCCTGGCGAAGTGTGCAGAAAGTCCTGAGAGGTTACCAGTCCATGAAGTTGCTGTAAGCGTTTCCAAAATCCTTGTAATTGGTTCAAATGTAAAGCGTTAGGTCCGTCCGAAAGGGCTTTTTGGGGGTCGTGGTGGACTTCCACGAAAATTCCGTCCACGCCCGCCGCCACGGCGGCTCGCGCCAGGGTTTCGATGTATTGGGGCTGGCCGCCGGAAGCGGTACCGGCGCCCCCGGGCAATTGGACGCTGTGGGTGGCGTCGAATACGACTGGCCAACCGGCGTCCCGCATGATTTTCAACCCGCGCATATCCACCACCAGGTTGTTGTAGCCGAAGCACGAGCCGCGTTCGGTCAGCACCACTTTCGAATTGCCGGTAGACGCTACTTTATCGGCGGCGCGGTGGATGTCGTGCGGCGCCACGAACTGGCCTTTCTTGATGTTCACGATGCGGCTGGTGCGGCCGGCTGCCAGCAGCAGGTCGGTCTGGCGGCAGAGAAATGCCGGGATCTGCAGGATGTCGGCTACCTCGCCCACCTCTTCGGCTTGGGCCGGCTCATGAATGTCGGTGAGGATCGAGAAGCCTGCGGCCTTGACGCCGGCGAGGATGCGCAGGCCCTCGCGCATCCCAGGGCCGCGGTAGGCTTCACCGCTGGTGCGGTTGGCCTTGTCGAAGGAGGCTTTGAAGACGAAGTCACCCACCAACTCGCGGATCGCGCACGCCATACGGCGCACGTGCTCTTCGCTTTCGATGACGCAAGGGCCGGCGATGAGGACCAGGGGCTTCGGTGCACCCGCCCGTCCGAAGGAGCTGAACTCAAAGGGCACGCGTGTACAGAGGCTCCGCTGCCTGCACTTGGGGTTTCGCCCGCCGGAGGCGGTTTTCGTACGCGGCGCCGATGAACGCCTTGAACAGGGGATGCGGCTCCATGGGCTTGGACTTGAATTCCGGATGGAACTGGCAGCCCAGAAACCAGGGGTGGTCGGCGATCTCGCAGATCTCGACGTAGGTGCCATCCGGTGTTTCGCCCGTAATTCGCAGTCCCGCGGCCTTCAATCGGTCCTCGTACTCGCGGTTGAACTCGTAGCGGTGGCGATGGCGTTCGCTGATCTCGCGGGTGCCATAGGCGCGATAGGCGAAGCTGTTCTCGGCGAGGCGGCACGGCCATCCGCCCAGGCGCATGGTGCCACCCAGCTCGTCGATGCCCTTCAGTTCGCGTAGTTTGAAAATCACGCGATGCGGCGTGCCGGGGTTGAATTCGGTAGAATCCGCGTCGGCCAGGCCGCACACGTTGCGGGCGTACTCGATCACCAGGGTCTGCATGCCCAGGCAAATGCCGAAGTACGGAACCTTGTTTTCGCGGGCGTAACGAATGGAGTTGAGCATGCCGTCGATGCCGCGCTTGCCGAAACCGCCGGGAACGAGGATGCCATCGTATCCTTCGAGCTGCCGGTGCCAATCCTTGCCCACCACGCCCTCGGCTTCGATCCAGTTGATGTTGACCTTTAGCTCGTGGGCCAAGCCGCCGTGCAGCAGGGCCTCCTTGAGGCTCTTGTAGGAATCTTCGTACTCGACGTACTTTCCGACCAGGCCGATCGAGACTTCGTCGCGCGGGTGTTCCATGCGGTCCAACATGGCTTGCCAGCGGCTGAGATCACGCGGACCGGCGTCGATCCGCAGCAGTCGCAGGATGATCTCGTCCACGCGCTCGTGAGCGAACCCCACGGGCACTTCGTACACCGACTTCACATCGTGCGCGGTGATCACGGCTTCCACGGCAACGTCGCAGAAGAGGGCGATTTTTTCCTTCATCTCCTGGGGGATGTACCGCTCGGCGCGGCACAGCAGGATGTCGGGCTGGATACCGATGGCGCGCAACTCCTTGACGCTATGCTGGGTGGGCTTGGTTTTCATTTCCTGGGCCGCGGCGATCCAGGGAACCAGCGTGACGTGCACGAAAATGCAGTTGTCGCGCCCTTGTTCGTGGCGCATTTGGCGGATGGCTTCAAGGAAGGGAAGCGATTCGATGTCGCCCACGGTGCCGCCGATTTCGACGATCACCACGTCGACATCCTGCGCGACGCGCTTCATGGCCGCTTTGATTTCATTGGTGACGTGGGGAATCACCTGAACGGTCTTGCCCAAATAGTCGCCGCGCCGCTCGCGGGTAATGATCTGTTCGTAAATGCGGCCCGAAGTCACGTTGTTGCTTTGCGTGAGCTTGGCATGCGTGAAACGCTCGTAGTGGCCCAGATCCAGATCTGTCTCGGCGCCATCGTCGGTGACGAAGACTTCCCCGTGCTGGAACGGGCTCATGGTGCCGGGATCCACGTTGAGATACGGATCGAATTTTTGGCACGTTACCTTCAAGCCGCGGCTCTCGAGCAGGCACCCGATGGATGCCGCGGCGATCCCCTTGCCGAGCGACGAGACTACGCCGCCGGTTACGAATATGTACTTCGCCATTACCTCTCCACCCCCTGTACCCCTGCAATATCGAAGAACTGGGAAACCCGCTCCAGATCTTCGGGTGTGTCGACGCCCAGGGACTCGGATTCCGTTTCCACCACGCGGATCCGGTGTCCATTCTCCAGGGCGCGTAACTGTTCCAGGCGCTCCGCCCGTTCCAGCGGGCCCACAGGCATAGCCGAGAATTCGAGTAGAAAATCCCGCTGATAAACGTACAGTCCAATATGCTTGAAGTGCGTCACGGACGGCGCATCTGGACGCGTGTGGGGGATGGGACTACGCGAGAAGTAGAGCGCGTCGCCGTTGCGGCCCGTGACAACTTTCACAACGTTCGGATCGGTGAGTTCGCGGGCATCCTCAATGCGCTTCTTTAAAGTGCCCATTTGGATATCGGAATCGTGAACCAGCGGCAGGATAGCGGCGTCGATGGCCTCGGGATCGATCAAAGGCTCATCCCCCTGAATGTTCACTACCAGCTCGCACGCTTCGGCGGAAGCCACTTCGGCTGCGCGGTCGGTCCCGGAGAGGTGGTCGGGACGCGTCATGCGCACGCGAGCGCCGAAACTCCGTGCGGTTTCGTATATCCGGTGGTCGTCGGTGGCGATGATCGTGCTTGTCAGGTAACGCGCCAGGGAAGCCCGTTCATAGACATGTTGGAGCATGCTTTTTCCGGCGATTTTGGCGAGAACTTTTCCAGGAAAACGAGAGGATGCGAACCGCGCAGGAATTACGCCCAGAATTTTACGGGGCACAGGAGATTATACAATGGCAACCCTATTCTTGAACAGGGGTGTCTGGTAGACTTGAAGCAGAAAGGCTGGGAAGCCGCAATGCCGCTGTCCCACTCGAAGCTGTTCCAACTGAGCGCCATTCTGCTTCTTGTGGCTGCCCTGGGGTGGTCTGCCGACCCCCTGTCCGGAGACTCCAAGGTCAAACTCGAGCCCCGCTCGAAGACCCCCGCTGCCAACAACATCGTTACGCAGCGGGCCAACATCCGCGTCGACAGCACGCTGGTGCTGATCCCGGTAACGGTGACCGACCCGTTCAACCGCTTTGTGACCGGCCTGGACAAAGACAACTTCAAGCTTCTGGAGGACAAGAAGGAGCAGGAAATCGTCTCGTTCACCAGCGAGGATGCACCGCTTTCGATTGGAGTGGTCTTCGATTGCAGCGGCAGCATGGGAAACAAGCTGGAAAAATCGCGGCTTGCGGTAACGCAATTCTTCAAGACCGCCAATCCGGAGGACGAGTTTTTCCTGGTCGAGTTCAACGACGGCGCCGACCTGGTTGAGCCTTTCACCACGAACCTGGAAGAGATTCAGAACCGGTTGACGTTTACCCAGTCCAAGGGCCGGACGGCGCTGCTCGACGCCATCAACCTGGCGTTGAACGAGATGCGCAAGGCTAAGAACCCTCGCAAAGCGCTGCTGGTGATCTCAGATGGCGGCGACAACAGCAGCCGGTACACCGAGGGAGAAATTAAGAACCGCGTGAAGGAAGCCGACGTTCAAATCTATACGATCGGAATTTATGAACCGATCGGTTCGCGTTCCCGCACGCCAGAGGAGTTGGCCGGGCCGGGCCTACTGACGGAACTAGCCGAACAGACCGGGGCGCGCCAATACGCCGTAGAGAACCTGAACGAACTGCCCGATATTGCTGCTAAAATCGGAGTGGAATTACGCAACCAGTACATTATCGGATACACGCCTCAGAACCAAGAGCACGATGGAAAGTATCGCCGCGTCCAGGTGAAGCTGAATCAGCCGCGCGGTTTGCCGCCTCTCCGGGCTTTCTGGAGAATGGGCTACTATGCTCCCTCCGAATAAACGACATCATCTACCCCTAATTCTCGGAGTTTCGCTGGCCAGCTTGTTGGCAGTAGGCCGCCTGATCTATCCGTATGCCGTGCTCGGGCAACAGATTCAAGCCGGAACGAACCAGCCGGAAGATAGCGGCACCGTATTTCGGGCGGATACCCGAGTAGTGGATCTTCACGCGACGGTGGTGGATAAGAACGGGCACCTGGTCACCAATTTGACCAAGGACGCATTCGCTGTTTTTGAGAACGGCGTACAGCAGCAGATCCGCACGTTCAAACGGGAAGACCTGCCGGTTTCGATGGGCTTGATTGTCGACAACAGCGGCAGCATGCGCGATAAGCGCGCAAAGGTGGAAGCGGCTGCCCTCGCCTTGGTGAAAGACTCCAACCCGGAGGACGAAGTCTTCGTCGTCAACTTCAACGACGAAGCGTTTAACGACCTGCCGCATGGCAAGGACTTCACCAACGACATCAAGGAAATGGAAGAAGCGCTGACCCGCATTGACGCACGCGGCGGTACGGCTATGCGCGATGCCATCCGGATGTCGATCGACCACGAGAAAGAGAAGGCGCACAAGGACAAAAAAGTCCTGGTGGTGGTGACGGACGGCAACGACAACAGCAGCCTGGTGAGTTTGGAAAACCTGGTGAAGGCCTCCCAGCAAAGCGGGGTGTTGATTTATTCGATCGGCCTGCTGAGTGAGGAGGAGCGCCGCGAAGCCAAGCGCGCGGAGCGAGCGCTGATTGCCCTGGCCGAAGCCACCGGTGGCGAGGCGTTTTTCCCCAAGGACCTGGCAGAAGTGGACCGCATTGCGCACCAGGTGGCGCGCAATATCCGCAATCAATACACAATCGTCTACACTCCGTCGAACCAGACCATGGACGGCACCTTCCGGCAGATCAAGGTTACTGCCAAGGCGCCGGGCAACCCCACCGTTCGCACGCGCAGCGGCTACTACGCTACGCCCGACGCGAATCCTACGCCGCCGCGGACCGCGTCTTCTCTTAAGTGATGTTGGGAGTCCTGTGGCGCCTCACGCGTGGATATCGCCTGAGGCCATGGAAGAATCCCTATCTACGCTGGCGCATGGAAACCTACTGGGGCATGCACGCTGACCAGATCACGTTTAGTGAGTTCTGGAGATTCGTGTGGACCCAGCGGCGGGATCTGCTGCGGTACTTGCGGTGGGCGACGAAGATGCGGCATCGGCCAGAAGGTCGCCGTATGCCGTCTGTCGGCATCGCAGACCGCTGAAACCCGGCGGTCTGCGCCACCAACACTTATTCCACGCGGTAGTTGGGCGCTTCTTTGGTGATGATGACGTCGTGCACGTGGCTCTCACGCAGGCCGGCTGGAGAGATCCGCAGGAAACGGGCTTTCTCCTGCAGCTCGCTGACACTGCTCGCACCGCAGTAGCCCATACCGGAACGCAACCCGCCCACCAGTTGAAATACCATTTCGGCGAGCGGCCCTTTGGCGGCGACACGGCCCTCGATGCCCTCTGGCACCAGCTTGCCCGTGGGATCCTGCTCGTAGCGGTTGGAATTGCCCTGCGACATTGCGCCCATGGATCCCATGCCGCGGTAGGTTTTGAAGGTGCGGCCCTGAAACAGAATCGTCTCGCCTGGGCTCTCGTCGGTTCCGGCCAGGAGACTGCCGATCATCACAGAGTCGGCGCCGGCCGCCAGCGCTTTCGTGATGTCGCCAGAATACTTGATCCCGCCGTCGGCAATCAGGGGGACACTGGCATCGCGCGTGGCCCGCGCGCATTCGCTAATCGCCGTGATCTGCGGGACGCCGGCGCCCGAGACCACGCGTGTGGTGCAGATCGAGCCCGGTCCAATTCCGACCTTGATGCCGTCCACGCCCAGCGAGATGAGTTCTTTGGCCGCTTCGTAGGTCGCCACGTTGCCGGTGATGAGCTGCACATCGGGCAGTTTGCACTTGATGGTCTTGACGGCTTCGGTAACGCGGCTGGTATGGCCATGAGCGGTGTCGATGGCGAGCACATCGACCTTGCGCGCCACCAGTTCCTGCGCGCGTTCGAAGAAATCCCCGGTGGCGCCGATTGCCGCACCGACGCGCAGACGGCCCTGGCGGTCCTTGGCCGAGTTGGGATACTTCAATTTCTTCTGGATGTCTTTGACCGTGATCAGGCCCTTGAGATAGTACTGGTCGTCGACCACCAGCAGCTTCTCCACGCGGTGGCGGTGCAGGATGATTTCGGCCTGTTCGAGCGTGGTGCCGACCGGGACCGTTACCAGATTTTCCTTGGTCATCACCTCCGAAATGGGCAGGTCGAAGCGGTTCTCGAAACGCAGATCGCGGTTAGTGAGAATCCCCACCAGCTTGCCGTTCTGAGTGACGGGAACGCCCGAGATGCGGTAGCGGCGCATGAGCTCCTGGGCCGCGGAGATCGGCTGGTCGGGCTGGATGGTGACAGGGTCCACGATCATGCCGCTTTCGCTGCGCTTGACGCGGTCGACTTCTTCGGCCTGCCGCTCGATGGACATACTGCGGTGAATGATTCCGATGCCGCCCTGCTGCGCGAGCGCGATGGCCAGGTGCGATTCGGTCACGGTGTCCATGGCGGAGGAAACGATGGGGATGTTGAGCCCAATTTGCCGCGTCAGGCAGGTTCGCGTATCCACTTCAGAAGGGAGAACTTCGCTGCGCGCGGGCTCGAGAAGGACATCGTCGAAAGTGAGACCTTCGGTGAGAACGGCGTCAATCATAGGGATTCCTTCCATGATAGGGCAAAATGCGAAAAGGGCAAAATCGGGAGGCGACCTAAGATGCGGGCTGGGCCACCCCCGGCTCGCGCGGCATGTGGACTTGACCGTCGCGACGCCGCGGCGTAGGTTGATCATGTGACGATTCAATTGACGCCAGAAGATGAAAAGCTGATCCAAAAGCGACTCCAGAGCGGCGCGTTTCGGAACGCCGAGGAAGTGATTCACGACGCCTTGGCATCGCAGGATGCCGAAGCAGAGTGGCTGGCGGAGGACAAGGCAGCGATCAATGAAAAGGTTGCCCGCGGTCTTGCTCAACTTGACCGTGGAGAAGGAATCCCCGGCGACGAGGCCAGATTGCAGCTTCAGCAGCGCAAGGCTGAGTGGTTGAAGAACAACGGCGCATAAGACAGGGCCGTGATGAACGGCTACATCCTATCGCCGGAAGCCCGACACCAGATTTTCGAGATTTGGTCATATCTCGCCGCGAAAGCTGGTATCGACCTCGCTAACCAAGTTGAATCGGAGCTGTTCGGTGATTTGGCACTGCTAGCGCGGAACCCTGGAATCGGACACAAGCGGCGAGACCTGGCCGGATTTGCGGTGCTGTTCTACCGCGCGTTTCCATATCAGTACATGATCATTTACCGCGCGCGGATGACGGTGTCGAGATTGTGGGCGTTCTCCACGCGAAGCGCGATATCAAGAAGATTCTCGGTGAGGAAGTAGTTTTGGCTACCCTGCTAGGCCCGCGGCTGGTTCGCCGCCCGCAACCGCTCCACTCTTCCGCAAGCACAGCGACCGCGCCCAGTAGACGGTTCATAGATTGATTCACAATTCCGTTCGCCAGGTTCTGATGGGTCAGGGAGGCATTCAAGTTGTAGGAACAATATGAGATCGGGAGCGCCGCCTACGCCCGCGGCTGGTTCGCCGCCCGCAGGCCGCTCCACTCTTCCGCCAGCACAATGGAGTTCGCCGGATTCTTGGCGTCGTACCGCACCGAAATCGGACCCACCACCACGGACATATCCTTCGGCACGTAGGCCACTAGCGGAGTCAGATCCTGAGATGCGGTGTATTGCACGCCGCGCACATCGTAGGTGTAGAAGAGCAGCTCGCCGCGGAATTCCACTACCATGGCATCGCCCATCTTGCCTTGCGCCACCAGCAGAGCGCGGCGGCGGCGTTCGCGCTCCTCAGGTGTGATGCGGGAATTCTTCCAAGCGCGGTAGGCCAGTACCGAGCCGCTCGGCACCAATACCACCACCAATAGAATCGCGATGATTTCCGCAGTCGTCAGCGACAGCTCAGCCGCCATGGTCGCGCGCGCTTACCCGGCAACCGGCGTTTCCTGGAAGGCCTTGTGGTAGTCCTTCAGGAATTGCTCGAGGCCCTTATCGGTGAGCGGGTGGTTGAAGAGCATGTCCATGACCTTGAACGGCATGGTGCCGATGTGCGCGCCGGCGAGCGCCGCATCGATCACGTGAGTGGGGGAACGCAAGGATGCCGCCAGCACCTGCGTCTTGAAGTTGTAATTCCGGTACATCTGCGTAATGCTGCGGATGAGATCCATTCCGGTGTAGCCCACGTCGTCGAGTCGGCCGACGAAGGGGCTGATGAAGTACGCACCCGCTTTGGCCGCGATCAGCGCCTGTCCGGCGGTGAAGCATAGCGTCACGTTGACGCGAATCCCTTGCTTGCTCAGCGCCGAGCAGGCTTTGATGCCATCCCGCGTCAGCGGGCACTTGACCACGATGTTCTTATGGATGCGGGACAGGCGCTTGCCCTCTTCGATCATCTGGGAGGCTTCGGTGTGGATGACCTCGGCGCTGACATCGCCGTCCACGATTTCGCAGATCCGTTTGACCTGTTCCTCCATGGGCCGGCCTTCCTTAGCGATCAGGGTGGGATTGGTCGTCACGCCATCGACGATGCCCCAACCCGCGCCAGTCCTCAACTCGTCGAGATTCGCAGTGTCTAGAAAAAACTTCATAGGCTTTCTCCCCTCGGTGGATTCAGCCGCTCCCTTGCGGTCCCCAAGGAGCGACTGCGGCCATGGTCGCTAGCCGGATTATAGCATTCCGGTCGTTTAGAATAGATGTCATAGTGTCCGGAAAAACCTTCTACATCGAGACCTTTGGTTGCCAAATGAACGCTCACGATTCGGAGAAGGTGGTGGGCACGCTGCTGGCGGAGGGCTACCGGCAGGTGGACACTCCCGAACAGGCCCACCTGGTGCTATACAACACCTGCAGTATCCGCGACAAGGCCGAGCAGAAGGTTTTCCATCGCCTGCAGCAGTTCAAGCGCGAGGCAGGCAAGGGCAAGGTGTTTGGGGTGCTGGGCTGCGTGGCACAGCAGGAAGGCGAAAAGATCTTCGAGCGTGCGCCGCACGTGAGCTTGGTAGCCGGCTCGGCCAGCTATACGCGTTTGCCGGAGATGCTGGTGCAACTCGAAGCTGGCAGCCGGCACGTTACCGGGCTCAGCCTCGATACCGATCAGACCTTTGATACGCCGTTCACCCGCCGGGATAATCCCCATCGCGCCTACATCACGATCATCGAAGGCTGCGATAAATCCTGCGCGTACTGCATCGTACCCTTCACGCGCGGTCCCGAGCGCAGCCGCACCAGCGAAAGCGTGATGGCGGAGGCCGGCCGGCTGGCGGAGCAGGGATATACCGAGATCCAGTTACTGGGACAGAACGTGAACAGCTATCGCGATCCATCGGGCGCGGGTTGGGATTTTGCCACGCTGCTGGGACGCGTCGCCGAGGTGCCCGGGATTCGCCGCGTCCGGTACACCACCTCGCACCCGCGCGATTTTGTGAAGGCCATCGTCGATACGATGGACGCCAACCCGGCGATTTGCGATCACGTCCACCTGCCGGTGCAATCCGGGGCCAGCCGCGTGCTCGCGGCCATGGACCGGCTTTACACCCGCGAAGAATATATGACGCGCATCGAGTGGCTGAAGAACGCCCAACGAAATTACTCCTTGACCACCGACATTATCGTGGGCTTCCCTGGCGAGACGGAGAAAGATTTCGAGCAAACGCTCGACCTGCTCGACGAGGTTCAATACGATTCGCTGTTCAGCTTCAAGTATTCGCCGCGTCCTAACACTGCCGCGCTCGGAATGCCCGACCCCGTGAGCGACGAGGAAAAGCAGCGGCGTCTGGTGACCGTGCAAGAAAAGCAGCGGGCGATTCAGATTCGCCGCAACGCCGAGTTGATCGGAAGCATTCAGGAGGTCTTGGTGGAAGGCCGCAACCAGGCGATGGGGCAGTGGATTGGACGCACTTCCTCGAATCGCACGCTCAATTTCACGGATTCGCGGGAGGCCGGGTTGGAAGGCAAATATCTTTCGGTTCGCGTGACGCGGTCCGGTCCCAACTCGTTGGTGGGCGAAAGCGTATCTGTGGTGTAATGGCAATTAGGGGGGCGCGGCATGGAAGTCGAAATGAAAATTCGCGGGCTGATGATGGACCCGGTGACCAACATGCCAATCGTAATCCTCAAGGATGTCAACGGCAGCTCGGTGCTGCCCATCTGGGTGGGGGTTTACGAGGCCAACGCGATTGCCCTCGAAATCGAGAAAGTCTCGACGCCGCGGCCGATGACGCACGATTTGATCAAGAGCCTCTTATTGGGTTTGAATACGGCTCTGCGCAAAGTCGTGGTCAGCGAGCTGAAAGACGACACGTTTTACGCTGTGATCTGGCTCGATCGGGATGGCGACCTCATCAGCGTGGATTCGCGCCCGAGCGATGCGCTGGCGCTGGCGCTTCGTTTGGATTGCCCGATCTACGTGGAGGAAAGCGTCCTCAAGTCGTCGAAACGGGATGCCACCATTTCCGACAAAGCCACCACGGATGAGCTGCGCCGGTTGCTCGAAGGCCTCAACGACGAGGACTTCGGCCGCTATAAGATGTGAAGCCGCCAGCCGCGGATCTGGCACCGGTTCGCCCCATTCTGGTTCGTGATCATTCTTTGCGGAGCGCCTGCTTAGAACCGGCTCTGGCCCATCTGCCACTTCTTGCCGGCGAGCCTATACGAATTCTGCGAGCGCCGGGCCTGCGCGACGGGCATGGCGCGGTACATGCCGGATCCTTCCTCCGGCAGCGGCGCATCGCTTTCAATTGCACGCGAGAAGAGTTTGCGCGTGTTCTGGTACACGAGCTGTTCCATTTCGTGTGGTTGCGGCTGGGAAATCCGCGCCGGCGGTCATATGAGGTTCTCTTGGGGCGCGAGCTGGCGCAGGGAGCGCGTGGCGAGCTCGGCTGGTCGGCCGACTGGCGAAAGCAGGGTTTGGGACGTGCGGATATCCGTTCGCGCACGCGGCATTGGCGGGAATACTGCTGCGAGAGCTTCTGCGATTCGGCCGCCTGGCTTTACGCCGGCATTGAGCGACACGAAGAGTTCACGCTGGCCGCCCGATTCCGCAAAGGCCGCAGTGCCTGGTTCGCGAAGATCGCGGGCTCGGGGCCGTTGTCGATATAATGAGGCGAGGGGAAATGGAAAGGAAGCGGTTACTGCAAGCGGCTGTCGCGGTCGTCACAGCCGTGCTGCTCGGTTTGTTCGTCTGGTCTTTCTCCCGCTCGCAGCCTCCCGCCGGCACGAGTTCTGTAAGACCGTTCAAAGAGCGGCACATCGCGCCGGATTTCGCCTTGAAAGATGGAGACGGCAAGGTGGTGCATCTCTCCGACTACCGGGGTAAGGTGGTGCTTCTCGATTTCTGGGCAACCTGGTGCGGGCCTTGTAAGATTGAAATCCCCTGGTTCGTCGATTTCCAGCGGGAGCACCGGGAGGGCTTCGCGGTGCTGGGCGTCTCCATGGACGACGAAGGGTGGGACGTGGTCAAGCCTTTCCTGGCGAAACAGAAAGTGAATTACCGCGTAATGATGGGCAACGACCAGACATCCCAGTTGTATGGCGGCATCGACGCACTGCCCACCACATTCCTCATCGATCGCGAGGGGAGAATCGCCGCGGTCCATGTAGGGCTTGTCAATCGGAAGGATTTTGAGAATGGCATCGATCAGCTTCTCGCTGCTGAAGCGGGCACTTCCGCTCGCGTTGCTCTGCCTGCCCTACTTACTGGCGCAAGGTAGCGGCCACCTGAGCGTCCTCGAGCCGCCCAAGGTGGTCGGCCACCGCGGCTCTGCCGTGCAGGCGAAGATACCGCTTTCGGTGGAAAGTGGATTTCACGTCAACAGCAATAAGCCCGCGGAAGAGTACCTGATACCTCTGAAGTTGACCTGGACATCCACCGGCGCGCTCGAAGGCGGCCAAGTCGAGTACCCCAAGCCATCGCTTGAAAAGTACGAGTTTGCCGACAAGCCTCTCTCGGTCCTGACGGGAGACTTCAACCTGGTGGCGAGCTTCAAGGTTGCGGCCAACGCGCCTGCGGGGCCCGGCGCGGCCTCTGGCAAACTGCGCTACCAGGCGTGCAACAACCGGGCTTGCTTCGCGCCGAAGACGGTTGATGTCACGGTGCTGTATCAGATTCAGTAATGTAGGGCAGACGGTCGTTCTCCGCCGTCCGCCGCCGACAGGCCACTGAAAAGCGATGGCCTGTCCTATGAACTCTTCAGAAATTGTCCGATTGCTCGCGTCGCCTGCTTGATGCGGTGCTCGTTTTCGATTAACGCAAAGCGCACGTGACCTTCACCCATCGCTTGGGAATCGGCGCCCACAGGAACATCATCCAGTAGGCGTGGGACAGGCCATCGCCTTTCGTGGCCTGTCGGCGCGACAGACCGCAAAAACCGACCGTCTGTCCTACGAACTCTTCAGAAATTGTCCGATTGCTCGCGTCGCCTGTTTGATGCGGTGCTCGTTTTCGATTAACGCAAAGCGCACGTGACCTTCACCCATCGGGCCAAACCCGATGCCCGGCGAGACCGCCACCAGCGCCTTCTCAAGGAGCAATTTTGAGAACTCGAGCGAGCCGATGCCGCGGAATCGCTCGGGAATCGGCGCCCAGAGGAACATCGAACCACGCGGCGGTTCTACTGGCCAGCCCGCCCGGCGTAATCCGGTTACCAGCACGTCACGCCGCTTTTGGTACACTGCGCAGATCTTGCGCGTGTCTTCTTCACATTCGCGTAGCGCAATGATCGACGCGATCTGAATCGGTTGGAAGACGCCATAATCCAGATAACTCTTGATGCGGGCCAGCGCCGCGATCATCTTCGCATTGCCCAGGCAGAAACCCACGCGCCACCCCGCCATGTTGTAGCTCTTCGACATGGAGAAGATCTCCACGGCGACTTCCTTGGCGCCTTCGACCTGCAAAATACTCGGGGCCTTGTAACCGTCGAAGCACAGATCGGCGTAGGCAAAATCGTGCACGATCATGGTGCCGTGCTGCCGGGCGAGCCGGATCACTTCACGGAAAAAGTCGAGGTCGACGCAAGTCGTGGTGGGGTTGTGCGGGAACGAAATCAACACCATCTTGGGCTTGCGTGTGGACGTACGAAACAGATCCTCCAGGCGGTTAAGGAAGGTGGGCGCGTCCGGCATGGGCAGCATGCAGGCGTGGCCTTCGGCCATGATCACGCCGTACTGATGGATCGGATATGCGGGGTTGGGCGAGACCACCGCGTCGCCGGGGCCGATGGTGGCGAACAGCAGGTGCGCGAGCGCGTCCTTCGCACCGATAGTAACGATGGCTTCTTTTTCGGAATCGAGAGTGACGCCGTAATTCGCCTGGTAGCGTTTGGTGATCTCCTCCCGGAGTTTGGAAATGCCGCGCGACTGCGAATAGCGATGGTTCTTCGAGTTGCGCGCTGCCTCGACGAGCTTGCTCACTATCACGCGGGGAGTCGCACCATCGGGATTCCCCATTCCCAGATCGATCACGTCAATTTGCGCCGCGCGCGCCTTGGCGCGCATTTCATTGATTACGGCAAAGACGTAGGGAGGTAGTTTCTGGATTCGGTAAAACTCGTCGGTATTTTCGGACATTAAGCCTATTTTACGATAGGCCTACGCGCGAACCTATGATTGTGGTGGTGCTGGCTGTGATACAGGGAGCGCCCCTGCCAGGCCGGCTTCCACGATGTAGCGTTTGGGTGCGGCGCCGACGTAATAAAACGGGTAACAAGTGATGAGATGCAGCACGGCATCCGTCGACGGTTGAATGGACGCAGTGTTCTGCGGCGTGACGATGGACAGGTTCTTGACCCGATAGAGAAAAAGACCGCCGCGGGTTTCGAGAACGATGTCATCGCCCCGGCGAATGTCCTTGAGCAGGCGAAAGTGCGTATCGCGGTGAGCGGCAACCACGCAGTTTCCGCGATCACCCGGTAACGCCGATCCCGGCATGTGGCCGGGACCCCGGCGCAACTCCGATTGGCCGACGCCTTCTACCACATACAATTGTGCGTCCAGCCGCGGGATAGTCAATTTGGCTACCGTGGTTCCCAGCGGCAGCCTTCGATCGACTGGCTTCGCGGACTCGGCCGGCGCCGGAGCTGGCGCTTCCAGTTCCCGCTCAGCCTCCGCCTGCCCTTGCCGCGATTCCCACAAATCACGGCCGCCTCGAAACAACAAAGCCGCTCCTGCCAGGATGAATAGGTAAGAGAGCAGCCGCCCGATGATGCGACGCCGGCGGTTTCGACACCGGCGTCGCCCGGTGGACATGGTTACGACCTGCGGCGCAACATCAGGCCGAGGCCGGAAAGCGAGCCGCCGCTGATCAGCATCATCAGCCAACCTGCGGAGGTATGAGGCAATTCTTCGCGATTCGCCTCAGACTCGGGCTGCACGGTTGGAGCGGGAGTAGTGTTCTGCGCGATCTCAGTTTGCGGTTGGGGCGCGGGTTCTGCCGCTACAGGAGCTGGCGCTGGCTCAGGCGCCGGAGCGGCCTCTTGCGGAGCTGGAGGCGGCGTATTCTGAGCAGTCTGTTGTGGCGGCGGTTGATAGGTCGCCGGTACTGTTACAGCCGCAGTTTGTTCGTTCTCGCGTGCCCGTATATTGGCAGGCAATGGAACCTCATAACCGTAGTTCTTGCCTTGGATCCACAGCTTGTCTAGGTAATAGTTATTGCCAATGTGGTGTAGAGTGACTTCACTACTTTCGGGCGTGTTGACTTCATACGTCGGAATGGTCATGGCAGTCGTTTCGAACTTCATGCCGTTGTCGCCGTAGAAGACGAGCACCCTGCTCTTGTTTTGGCTGGGCAATTCTTTGATCATGTAATCGCCCGGCTGCAGCGTCGTATTTTCGATCGTTACCGTGTACGGAAGATTAACGTGTACTACATCGTACAGCGGGCCTTGCGCTCGGACGGGGATGAAACTTGCAAGCCCCAACACCAAGCCGGCCGCCAGGATTCCAAAAGTTTTCATTTGCACGGTTTGAATGACCTCCGTTCTATCGCACTCAATAAGTGCAACTCGCATGCCGCGTATCGGACCGCTCGCAAGCATTTGGTGCGCAGTATCACGGCGGCTTCAGTTGCCAAGCCGGGTATCGCTTGCTAGACTGCCCCCTTTAATGCAAACAACTGCTCCGCAGCAGATTTCGGTAGCCGAACGCACGCGCCGCCGCGTAAACCGCCGCTTGATGCCTTTTCTGTTTGCGCTGTTCATCGTCGCGAACCTCGATCGCGTCAACGTCGGTTTTGCAGGGCTGCGGATGTCGCGGGAGTTGGGCTTCACGGATCTGGTATTCGGCTTGGGCGGCGGTATTTTTTTTCTGGGTTATTTTCTGCTTGAAATCCCCGGCACTGTGCTGGTAGAAGTCTGGAGCGCACGCAAGTGGATCTGCTCGATCATGGTCACCTGGGGACTCGTCGCCTCGGCCACGGGATGGATCCACTCAGCACACCAATTCTACGGGCTCCGCTTTTCTCTGGGCGTTGCGGAAGCGGGTTTCTTTCCGGGAGTCGTGGTTTATCTCAGTCATTGGTATCGGCAGGAAGATCGTGGTAAAGCGGTCGCGATGTTCATGGCGGCAATCCCCGGCTCGCAGGTGATCGGTGCTCCGCTAGCCGCGGCGTTGCTTCGTGTCCACTGGCTCGGATTCGACGGTTGGCGCTGGCTGCTAACCATCGAGGGAGCTCCCGCCGTCGTGTTGGGCTTGATTACTTTCTTCTTCCTCACGGATCGGCCTGAGGATGCGAAATGGCTACCGGCGGAAGAGCGCGACTGGCTGATGGCAGAACTGGAACGCGAGCGGACTGCACGGGCAGGGCACGCGTCCCTGTGGCGCGCGTTGCGAAGTCCAGATGTGCTGCGTCTTGCGGCAATCCTCCTGCTCGGCTTGACTCCGAACTATGGCATGAGCCTGTGGCTTCCGCAGATGGTGCAGAGGCTTTCTGCCCTCGGAGTCTCACAAGTGAGTTTGATTGTAGCGATTCCTTATCTCGTTTCGCTGCCGCTGATGTTACTGACCGGCTGGCATTCCGATCGCAGCGGTGAGCGCCGCTGGCACACTGCTGTCCCGCGCCTGGTATCGGGAATTGCGCTCGCCGCGTGTTTCTTTACCACCGAGCATGTGTGGATCAGCGTGCTCCTGCTTTCGGCTGCTACGGCCGGATTCTATTGTGCTCACCCCGGTTTCTGGCCGTTGCCGAATCTTTTTTTGGGCCGGGCAACGGCCGCAGCGAGCATCGGTCTGATTAACTCGTTCGGAAACCTGGGGGGATTTCTAGGTCCCTATGCCATCGGCTGGCTCAGCAGCGGCACGCATAGTTTCGGCCCCGGGTTGCTGTTGATGGCTGGATGCGCGCTGGGCTCGGCGCTGCTCGTATTCAGTTTAAGAATCGACCCCAGCCGAACGGCGTCAAGCAACCGTTGACCGCCCCCGTTTGGAATGCCGCCCCGTGTAGAGCTTCTTTTGCTCTCGCGCGAACAAACGCACCTGCAAGTTGCGCTGTTCTAAGCGTTCCCGAATCTGATCCACGGCGTAACTTACCAGGCACTCCAACGAGCAAAACATTCTGCGATCATTCTGGTGTTGTAACTGTAAAGACAGCTCATCCAGCTTGATGCCACATACCGCGCAATGGTCGGCGCGTTTCATCGATTTCCCATCCCTTCCCCGGCTCTCTCGAACCACAACCCTTGTTGGCCTATGAAAAGCGACGGCCATCCCGACGGTGGAGCGCGCCGGATTCAGGGATTGAGGTTGAGTCTACTAGATCGCTCTGTCATTTAGAACGATGCTGAAATTCTGGTAAGCATCCTCACCAGAGCAGCCCTCGGGGGCATTCCCGGAGCTACGAAGGCCGTCCGGCTGGCGAGCGCGGGTAAGCGCCGTAGGCTTTGGGAACAAGGTTCCGATGGTTTCCACGGCCTTCGACACGCATAGCCAGATTCGCCTACGACTCTCTGGATTCCCAGACCCACTAAGACTCCTACGACGGTCCTTGGACACTATGCTTACCAACCATAGTCAGGGCAGTTTTTGAAAACTTGGTAAGGCGGATTTCCAAGTCAACTGCCCGCTCCAAAAACAGGCCGGTACCGATAGGGCCGGAGGTGTGACCTTCCCAAGCGGTCTCTAGCAGCAGGTACGGTCCCGCAAGGTCATTGTGTTTCGAGCACGATAGCTCTTCGGAGTCAGACGCTCTGCGGCTAAGCAATCTTGCTTCTACAACTGCCCAGGGTCACAATCCTAACCTTTTTTCTGGCCTCACCCGACTCACCAAGATGCCCGCGTAACATCGATTTTCCGAGAAGTTCGTTCGGATACCTAACTCAGCGAAAGAGGGATTATGTCGTTACGTCTAATTTTCGGCGCGCTGGCATTGGCAGCGCTTCTTAGTGTAGGCAGTGGACTGGCAGGAAAAAACTCCAGTGGGCCTCGATGGACTTCGCCGCAGGTAGCGGATGGAACCGAGCCCGGCGCGCCGCCGTATCCGCTTGGGCCGCAGGTGGCGGATGGAACCGAGCCTGGCGCGCCGCCGTATCCGCTCGGGCCGCAGGTAGCGGATGGAACCGAGCCTGGCGCGCCGCCGTATCCGCTCGGGCCGCAGGTAGCGGATGGAACCGAGCCTGGCGCGCCGCCGTATCCGCTTGGGCCGCAGGTGGCGGATGGAACCGAGCCGGGTGCGCCGCCGTATCCGCTTGGGCCGCAGGTGGCGGATGGAACCGAGCCTGGCGCGCCGCCGTATCCGCTCGCGGCTTAATAAAGGTTGACCCGGACTACTTAGCCCGCACCACGACTCGATGGTGTTGGTCCCGTCTCGAAGCGCCCGGTGTGCTATACTCTGGCGCAAATAGATGGGAACTTTTAGTACCGCCATATGGTGGTCCGGCGATTTGATGATTGCCCTCCTGATCTACCATGCGTGGAAAGGACGGCTGTTTGCAAGGTATCCGTACTTCTTCGGATACATCGGTTTGATTGGGTGTTCGACTATCGCGCGCTTTTGTTTATCGATGGCTGCGTCCGCGGAGCAGTACAGGTTCGGCTTTTGGACAACTGAATTTCTGGGCGCGATTGGCGGGTTCGGTGTCACGTGGGAGATATACGCTCAGATCTTGGAACCGTACCGGGGGCTGCGGCGGATGACTCGTGCGGTGTTGTCAACGTTACTGGTTTTGGTGGTTGCCAAAGGGCTCGTGGGTTTGGCCGATGGTCCGCTACAAAGTCTGGGTCCGACCACGGTCGAACTCCTGCGGAATTTGCGCGCGCTACAGGCGTTGCTGTTGCTTGCGTTGGTTGGGCTCGTCGTACACTACGCGGTGCCTTTGGGCCGTAATACGCGGTCCATCTTGATGGGCTATGGGCTGTACATAGGGTGCCATGTGATCGCACTGGGTTTCCGCTCTCAATTCGGAACCTCGGTGGAAATGTGGCGAGACTTATTGCAACGATTGGCGTATCTGGCGGCTTTGATCATTTGGTGTGTCGGAATGTGGGCGTATGCTCCCAATCCGGTTCCGAACAATTTGATCGAAGCCGATTATGATCGAATCTCTGAAAGGACCAGTCGTGCGTTCGGCCGGTTGCGAGCGCACGTCTTGCAATCTTGGCGGCCATGATGAATTTTGCTTTCGTAATCGCGATCAGTGTTGCTCTGCTTTTGCTTCTGTGGAAGGCGGCGAGGCGCGGGCCCGCCGAAACCGCGGATGCGCACGAGAAGTTCCTGGAGCCTTCCCAGTGCCTGGTGCGCTTACCACCGCGAGCCCTGCTGGACCGTTTCCTGTCTCTCGACGACGTGGAGTATGTAGCCAAGGTCAAATCCCCTGTGGTACTGCGCCTCGTTCTTCGCGAAAGGCGGCGGCTCGCCGCCCGGTGGCTGCGGCAGACACGGCACGAGGCGGGCCGCTTACTTCGCTTGCACGTCCGAATGGTCCGGCAAGCCGAGGGCCTGCGTCCTCTTGCCGAGGTGAAGTTGATCTTCGCGGCGGGTTCGTTCCTGATTGTCTATGCCGTGATGATGGCAGCGGTCGGTTTGTACGGCCCGTTGCGGACGAGGAGTTTTCTCCAATCGCTCCAAACGCTCGCCAACGTCCTGTCGAATCTGGGCGGCCGCATTGCCGAGAGTACCGGCCCCGGCTTGGTCCCGCAGTGGAACGCCGGCGTAGGACGATAAAATGGTTTCCGTGCGCGCTACCGGCGGAGCGATGCTCGATGCGGCAGTCCGCGATCTGGAGACGCGCACGCTAGCCAACTTGCGTGGAGGGCTCACCAAGTTGGTGTATCTGTCCTCCACCAGGGATTACAACACCGGAGAGTACCACCACGACGGCTTGGCCCACGAGTACGGCGACGACGTCGCGCAGCGCGCGTTGGCACAATGCCATGAAGCTGCGTTTCACGAACTGCTGTACTCCAGTCTGGCGGGCCTGGTCGAGCAACTCACCGACTACATCGAATCGACCGGCGCGGGGAGGGAAAAGGTACTCGAAAGCTGGCGGCAACTGCAGGCGTTTCGCGTGCTGGTACCCGGTACCTGTGACGAGCTCAGCGCGGATTACTTCGTCTCCAACATCAGGATTGCGCTGGAAGTCTTGCGGCTGCCGGCGGTGACGGCGGGCAATTGACCAGGCGGGCCGCGACCGCCGTCACGCGTCCCACGATTTCCGCCTCATTGGGAAAGGCAAATTCCTGCGTGCGGCACGGAGATAGAGGATGCGGGACGGACACAATGCGGTCGCGGTGTAGCTCGCACCAGGAGCAGAGGTAACCCGTTCGCAACTCGAGGAACCAAATCGGCCGCTCGTACTCCGAGCGGTACGCCACCGCTTCGTGCAGTTTCTGCTGCTGATCGATCTGCACGAACGACCCCGGCCGCAGCAGCGGATACATCGTGTAATCTTCCAGCCCGACGAAGCCGTAGCGCTGCTTGCGAACGTTCAAATAGCGCAGCAGGCCCACTGGCACTTCGCCCCAGACCTCGACCATACGTGAGAGCAGGTTGGTCTTTTCCACCCGAAAACCGGGATCGAAGCGCACCGGAAAACTGATCGCCTTCCCTTCGTCGTACACCTCAAAACTGGCGAGCCGCGTATTGCCCATCTGCATTTCCAGGTGGTGGTCAGCGATCTTTTCCAAATCCAGATAAAACGACACCAATTCGGTGAACGGACGGGCGTATACGGCGCTCAGCGTGAAAAGCTTGTAGATGCTCGGCGTGGACTCGTCGTTTTCGATTTGGATCAAGCGGGCATGTGACACGGCATACTCTTCGCTGCCTTCGGCAAGCGCGATCTTCTTGCTGAATTCGGCGATTTCGCGCGTCGTCAGTCCGAGGCGCAAGCGCATTTGCTTCAACCGCTCACCTGCCCGAACCGTCGCCAATGTTCCGGACCTCCAAAGGATTATCGCAAAAGTACAGTCTCTCGGGGGCCGTCCCGCGACTCGCAGAACGGAGCGTACCCGGGGCATAGAACCGCAGTCCGGTCCAGCAAGGCTTCCAACCAAGGCTTCCGTTACTCGACAGCAGGGTGTAAGATCTTGCAAGCAGGTCGGTTCTAAGAACTGCCCGGGAGGAGGTCGCGATGCAGCATCGTCAATCCTGGAGTGCCTTTGGAGGCGCCGCGCTTTCATTAGCGGGTGCCGCCTTCGCAATCGTGCTGTTCGCTTTGCCGGTTCCAGCCGCGGAAACGGAGATCACCTTTTCGAAGGATGTAGCTCCGATTTTTGAGCGGGCCTGCCAAAGCTGCCATCGCCCCGGCGCCATCGCCCCGATGTCCTTATTGACTTACAAGGACGCGCGGCCGTGGGCCCGGTCGATTAAGGCGAAAGTGGTTCAGCGGCAGATGCCTCCCTGGCACATCGACCGCAACATTGGCATCAACCGGTTCAAGGACGATCCATCTCTGAGCGATGCCGAAATCGCGACCATCTCGGCCTGGGTGGACCATGGGGCACCGGAAGGCAATCCCGCCGACCTGCCGAAACCGCGGGAGTTCTCGGACATGGATAAGTGGCATATGGGCAAGCCCGATATCGTGGTCTCGATGCCCACGCCCTACGTCCTAAAAGCCAAAGGCGGGGATGAGTATTACGATGTCGAAGTGGACCCCGGGTTCACGGAAGACGTGTACGTCGCGGCTCTCGAGACCAAGCCGGACATGGGCTTCAAGGTGGTTCATCACTGCACCACCAACCTCATCGAGGACCCTGAAGATGATCCGGTGGGCCTGTTTCTGAATGAATACGCCGTGGGAAAGAACGCCGACATCTTCCCCACCAACTCCGGCCGCCTCATCAAAGCGGGGTCGAAGATCCACTTCAATCTCCACTTGTACCCGGACGGCGAAGCAACGCCAGTTCAGGTCTCTCTGGGTCTCAAGCTCTACCCGAAGGGATTCGTGCCGAAGTATGTCGCGTTCACGCAGCACATGGGCGATGTGAATGACCTGGATCTGCCGGCCGGGCAAATCACCCGCAACGACGGATACTTTCGCCTACAAAGACCAGCCGTGTTGACCGCCTATCAACCGCACTTCCACCTGCGCGGCAAGGCGCAGTGCATGGAAGCGATATACCCTGACGTTCGCCCCGACTCCGCGCGTCCCGGGCCGGCTAAAACCGAGACCCTCAGTTGTGTGAGTGACTATCAGTTCGGATGGAGCATTACGTATAACTATGGCGAGGACGTCTCACCGATTCTGCCCGCCGGGACAATCATCCACGTCACTACGTGGCACGACAATACCGACAATAATCCGCATAACCCGAATCCCAAGAATTGGGTGGGGAGCGGGCAACGCACGATCGACGAGATGAGTTTTGCCTGGGTCAGCCTGTTCTATATCGATGAGGCGGATTATCAGCAGCGGGTGGCGGCGCGAAAAAAGATGGCGGCGCTGATTACGCGATAAGCAGGCGATTGCGTGGGGCGTGCCGAGCGGAGATTCGATCTGGGAAAGTATCTGGGCCGAATTGTTTTGACTTGTATCCTGGCTGGCGCAGTCATCGCACAAACGCTTCCGCCGACATACATTGGGCAAACGAAGTTCTCGCGAGGGCAGGATGTCGTGCCCTCCTTCGATGGGTGGATCCGCAACCCCGATGGCAGCTTCACCATGGTGTTCGGATACATGAATCGCAATTACGAAGAGGAGCTTGCGATTCCCGCGGGTGCGGACAACAAGCTCGAACCGGGTCCCGTGGATCAAGGCCAACCCACATATTTTCTGCCGCGGCGGCACGCCTGGGTCTTTCGCGTCAGGGTGCCCGCCGATTGGGGGAATCGCGAATTAGTCTGGACGATCACGGCGCACGGCCGAACCGAGAAGGCCTACGGCAGCCTGCAGTCTCAAGAGGAAATGCTCGAGCGCTTGATCATGACTCGCGGCAATCTCAGTCCAGGGCTGGACGACCCCAACAAACCTCCTTCGATTACGATTGCTCCGGTAGAAGCGGCGGCTGTCGGTAGCCCCGTAACGCTCACGGCTCTGGTCACGGATGACGGTTTGCCCAAGCCCCGCGCACCCAAGTCCGCCCCGGCCGCGGGATCCGGCCGCGCACAGACAAACAGCGCCGCGGCCGGTCCCCGCCTCGGGTTGAATGTCACGTGGATGGAATATCGTGGCCCCGGAAAAGTTGTGTTCGAGAATGTAGATCCCATCCTGGTGACGGAGGGCAAAGCTGCCACACGCGCGCACTTTACCGTGCCGGGGACTTACGTGCTGCGCGCTGCTGCGAACGATGGGGAGTTATCGACCACCAGCGATCTTACGGTAACGGTTGCGCCGGGCCAGCCATAACGACGGCAGGCTTCCCGTTAAGACGATGCTTCTTCCGCTGGTGGATCCTCCGAGCTCTGCGCTCGAAACACTCTTGCTGTGAGGTTGGCAGGAAAATGGGGACGCCGATTCTTAAGGAATTTGGCAACGATGACGAAACCCGTTCCGATTCCCACCCCCAGGCTCCGCACGCCTGACCAGCGCAATTGAAAGAACCTCTTGTGGCAGCCCAAGCAGCGGAACGGCAGGAAAAAAAAGTTGACGTGTCTCTCGATGATATTGCGCCTCCTTGAACGAGAAACGTTCGCTGAACCGCAACGCGGACACAATCGTGACAATTTTCCCTCCAGGGAATAACTATCGCATGAACCGAACCGGAGTATCTCTGCATAAATCCGGATATAGTACTAGTAAGGTGATTGCTTCCGTGTGGAAGCTCGCCCCGGCGCGAAAGAGCGGTTCGTTTTCGTACAGATCAACAGGCTGTGGGCAAGCGATATTTGCCCAAAGTGACCAATAGGCTTCCCCGGTAATGGATGACGCTATAATGAACCGCATTAACCCGAACGGCGTCACACTATGCCCCGCATTGTCCGTTGTTCCCTGATCCAAGCTTCCAATGCCGCCTCTCCGGATGCGTCGCTGGATGCCACCAAGCAGGCGATGATCGAAAAGCATCTCGGCTATATCCGCAAAGCCGCCAGCGACGGGGCGCAGATCATTTGCCTCCAGGAGATCTTTTACGGACCGTATTTTTGCGCGGAACAGACCACACGCTGGTACGACTTCACCGAAGCCGTGCCGGAGGGTCCCACCGTATCGCTCATGCGCGACCTGGCGCGCCAGCACCACTTGGCGCTGATCGTTCCGATCTACGAGCGTGAGCAGGATGGCATCTACTACAACACCGCGGCCGTGATCGACAAAGATGGCTCCTATCTCGGCAAGTACCGCAAGACGCATATTCCCCACGTCGCTCCAGGCTTTTGGGAGAAGTTCTACTTTCGCCCTGGCAACCTCGGGTACCCGGTGTTCGACTTGGGCTTCGCCAAGATTGGCGTCTACATCTGTTATGACCGCCATTTTCCCGAGGGCGCGCGCGCGCTTGGTTTAAACGGCGCCGAGATCGTGTTCAACCCGTCGGCCACGGTTGCCGGTTTGAGCGAGCATCTGTGGAAGCTGGAGCAGCCCGCGCACGCCGTCGCCAACGGCTACTTTATTGGAGCCATCAATCGGGTGGGCGTGGAAGCCCCCTGGAACATCGGGGAGTTTTACGGCTCCAGCTATTTCTGCGACCCCCGCGGCTGCATTATTGCGCAGGCGGCGCGCGACCGGGACGAAGTGCTCACTGCCGATCTCGACCTGGATCTCATCGCCGAAGTTCGCAAAACATGGCAGTTCTTCCGTGACCGCCGGCCCGATATGTACGAGTCGCTCGTCAAGGCTTGAGCATGCCCGAGGTTCCCCTTCCGGTTCCACGCAACCTGGAGCAGTTTCCGGAACTGCACCCGCCCTTCGACCGGCCGGCGGCGCTGGTGGAAGCCAACCGTTGCCTGTTCTGTTTCGACGCCCCGTGCACCGGCGCGTGCCCCACCCACATCGACGTGCCGCGCTTCATCAAGAAGATCGCCAGCGAGAATCTCCATGGCGCTGCGCTGACGATTCTCGACGCCAACATTCTGGGGTTGAGTTGCGCGCGTGTCTGCCCGGTGGATGTGCTGTGCGAAGGCGCCTGCGTGCTCTATCGCTACAATCAGAAGCCCATCGAGATTGGCCGCTTGCAGCGCTACGCCATGGACAGTTTCTACGCCAACGGTTGGGCCGGCCCGTGGTCTGCCAGGCCACAGCCCAAACGCCCTGGCAGGGTCGCGTGCGTAGGGGGCGGACCGGCTTCGCTGGCCTGCGCGGCGGAATTACGTCGCCGCGGTTTCGCCGTCACGATCTTCGACAATCGGCCGCTGCCCGGAGGCTTGAATACCTACGGCGTGGCGGAATACAAGCTCCGCCCGTCGGACAGCCTGCGCGAAGTCGATCTGGTGCGCTCGCTGGGGACCGAGCTCCGTCAGGCCGAAATCGGCGCCAATCTCCCGCTGGCTGGTTTAGAGCAGGAGTTCGATCGCATTTTCCTCGGGCTCGGCTTGGGCTCCATGTTGCGGCTGGGAATTCCGGGAGAGGAAGCATCCGGCGTGATCGACGCGCTGCGGTTCATTGCCCGCTACAAGACCTACCACGATGTTTCGATCGGCCGCCGCGTGGTGGTGATCGGAGGTGGCAATACCGCCATCGACGCGGCCAACGCCGCTTGCCGCCTGGGCGCGCCCGAAGTCCATATGTTTTACCGCCGCGGTGAAAAGGACATGCCCGCCTTTGCTTCTGAGTACGAGAATTCCAAGATCGAAGGTGTGCGGTTCCATTTCTTGGCGCAACCGCTCGAAATCCTCCAGGAGCATGGGCGTGTCTCAGCCGTGCGATTTGCTGGAACCCAATTGGGGGCGCGCGACGCATCCGGCCGCCGTCCTTTTGAAACTGTGGCGGGCGCCGACTTCGTCTTCCCGTGCGACATGGTAATCCCCGCGCTCGGTCAATCGCGAATGGTCGGCCTTCTCGAAGCCGTCGGCATTGCCGTAGACAACGGTACGGTCCTGGTAGACCGTCCCACCGGCCGCACCGCCAATCCGAAATACTATGCAGGCGGCGATTGCGTCAATGGGGGACGCGAGGTGGTGGACGCGGTCGCCGATGGCAAACGCGCTGCGGTGGCGATCAGCCAAAGTCTGGAGGCCGGGCGTGGCTGACCTGACGACGGTGTTTGCCGGGCGCATCCATTCGCCCAACCCTTTTTGGCTGGCCTCGGGCCCACCCGCCAATTGCGGGGAGCAGGTGATGCGGGCATTCGATGCCGGTTGGGGTGGCGCCGTCTGGAAGACCATCGGCGAACCGATCGTCAACGTTTCATCGCGCTACTCTTCTGTCGATTGGAACGGCCAGCGCATGATGGGGTTGAACAATATTGAGCTGATTTCCGACCGGCCAATCGAAACCAATCTGCGCGAAATTGCCGAGGTGAAGCGGCGCTATCCGAAGCATGCCGTAATCGCTTCGCTGATGGTTGAATCGAAGCGCGAGACTTGGCACGAGATTGTGAAGCGTTCCGAGGACGCCGGCGCTGACGGCCTCGAGCTGAATTTCGGCTGCCCGCACGGCATGAGCGAGCGGGGCATGGGCAGCGCCGTCGGCCAGGTGCCCGAATATTCCTGCATGATCACCGAATGGGTGAAGGAAGTGGCGCGCACGCCCGTTCTGGTCAAGCTGACTCCCAACGTCACCGACGTACGCACCATCGGGCGAGCTGCGCGGCGCGGCGGGGCCGACGGCCTATCTGCCATCAACACCCTCAATTCCATTACCGGAATTGACCTGGATACGTTCACCCCGCGTCCCGATGTGGGTGGTCATTCGGCGCACGGCGGATACTGCGGGCCGGCGGTGAAACCGATCGCTTTACATTTGGTCCAGCAACTGGCTTCCGATCCCGATGTGAGCCTGCCCATTTCGGGTATCGGAGGAGTTTCCTCCTGGCGTGAAGCCGCCGAATTCCTGCTGCTCGGGTGCGGCACCGTGCAGGTCTGCACCGCCGCCATGCACTACGGCTTTCGCATCGTGGAAGACATGATCGATGGCTTGAGCCACTGGATGGACGAAAAGGGGTTTTCCACTATCGACCAATTCCGGGGGCTCTCGCTTCCCAAGGTGACGGATTGGAAACACCTCGATTTGAATTACCGCATCGTGGCGCGGATCGACCCCGATAAGTGCATCGGCTGCGATCTCTGCTATATCGCGTGCTGGGATGGCGCCCATCAGTGCATTCACCGCGGCGCCGATCACGGAGTCCCGGAACGCGTCGAGGCCCAAAGCCGGGCGCGTATCGCGGTGACGCCCATTGCCAAGCTGGACGCAGCCGCGGGCGCCAACGGCCGCACGCCGCCCGAGCGCATCCCCATCGTCGATGAAGACGAATGCGTGGGCTGCAATCTCTGCTGGCTGGTGTGCCCGGTGGAGGACTGCATCACGATGGAGCGAGTCGAGACAGCGAAGCCGCCCGAATCCTGGGAGCAGCGCGCGGCGGCGAAGGGTGGCAAATCGTGAATACGCTCAGAAGTTGTGGGGCAGCCTTTCAGGCTGCGGACCCGCTTTCCAGCGGGTCCAGCCGGTCGAAAGGCCGGCCGGGGCCACGAATGGCCGCTCCACGATGGGGTGCCTCCTCATGAACACGCTCATTCGCAACGGCACAGTGGTGACGGCCCGCGACACCGGGAAAGCCGACGTCCTGATCGAAGGCGAGCGGATCAAAGAGGTGCGCGCGGGAATTCCGCAGCAATCGGCAGAGAAAGTCATCGACGCTTCCGGCATGTACGTGATGCCCGGCGGAATCGATTGCCACACCCATCTCGACATGCCGTTCGGGGGCACGACATCGAGCGACGATTTCGAAACCGGCACCCGAGCAGCGGCGTTCGGCGGCACCACGAGCTTGGTGGATTTCGCCATTCAGGGGCGAGGCACGCGCATGCGGACCGCTTTGGATACCTGGTGGAAAAAGGCCGAGGGTAAGGCTGTTATCGATTACGGCCTGCACATGATCGTGACCGACCTGGCCGGAGCCGGGTTGGAGGATATGGACGACATGGTGCGGGAAGGGGTCGCCAGCTTCAAACTCTTCATGGCGTACCCCAACGTGCTCATGGTCGATGACGCCACCATCTTTCGCGCTCTCTCACAGACAGCCAAGAACGGCGCGTTGATCTGCATGCACGCCGAAAACGGCAGCGTGATCGACATCATTGTGCAGCGCGCGCTGGCTGAGGGCAAAACGGCGCCCGTATATCACGCCCTCACCCGCCCGCCGCGCGCCGAGGCCGAAGCCGTGCACCGCGCCATCGCGATGGCGGAGATTGCCGGGGCGCCGGTATACATTGTGCATCTCTCTTCGGAAGACGCCCTCAACGAAGTTCGCGAAGCGCGCTACCGGGGCGTTCCGGCTTTTGCCGAGACCTGCCCGCAGTACCTTTTGCTTTCGATCGAAGAACTGGAGCGGCCCGGATTCGAAGGCGCCAAGTATGTGTTCACGCCGCCACTACGCCCCAAGCAGCATCTGCCCAAGCTTTGGGATGGCCTCAAAGATGACAACCTCCAGGTAGTCTCGACCGATCATTGCCCGTTTTGCTTCGAAGATCAGAAGGTGCTCGGCAAGGACGATTTCACCAAAATCCCCAACGGCGGACCTGGAATCGAAAACCGCTTGCAACTGATTTATCACCACGGCGTGAACCAGGGGAAGATTTCCATCAACCGCTTCGTCGAGCTGGTTTCCACCACGCCCGCGCGCATTTTCGGGATGTACCCGAAGAAGGGCGAAATTGCGCCGGGAAGCGATGCCGACCTGGTAATCTGGGACCCGGCCGCGAGCCACACCATCAGCGCCAAGACCCACCACATGCGAGTCGATTACTCCCTGTTCGAAGGCTTTGAAGTGAAGGGCAACGCGCGTACCGTGATTTCGCGCGGAGAAGTCATTGTCGATCGCGGGCAGTTTCTGGGCAAATTGGGACGCGGGCAATATCTGCGCCGCGCCGCCCGCGGAGGGGCTTGGAAATAAAGCACCGCTCCCTACACGTCGCGGCTCAGTAAAGCGTTACCGAGCCGCGACCGTAGGGAGCGGCGCACTTATATGTCTGCTCGTCCGGCCTATGTTACATTTTGGTCGATGGCGCAGCCGGCCCCGATGAAATACGATCCCACTCTCTACAACCCGGATCTCGCGCCCGTCCCCAAAGAGCGGCGCACGTGGGGCACCTACAACTACGCCTCGCTGTGGGTCGCGATGAGCGTCTGCATTCCCACGTACATGCTGGCCTCGGGGCTGATCGCCGGCGGCATGAGCTGGTGGCAGGCCATCGCGACAATACTATTAGGCAATCTCATCGTGCTCGTCCCCATGCTGCTCAATGCGCATGCCGGAACCAAGTACGGCATTCCGTTTCCGGTGTTGGTGCGCGCATCCTTCGGCGTGCGTGGCGCGAATATTCCCGCGGTGCTGCGCGCGCTGGTGGCTTGCGGGTGGTTCGGAATTCAGGCATGGATCGGCGGACAAGCCATCTACTCGATGTTGAAGATTGTCTGGCCGGCGTTTCCCGGCGGCGTTTGGCTTTGTTTCTTCGCTTTCTGGGCGCTCAACATGTTTGTGATCTGGCGGGGCATCGATACCATCAAGTTTCTGGAAGGCGTGGGCGCGCCCTTCATGCTGGCGGTCGGGCTGCTGCTTTTGTGGTGGATCACCCGCAAAGCCGGAGGCTTCGGGCCGGTGTTGAGCGCTCCCAGCAAGTTTCACACCACGGCTGAATTCATGCACTTCTTCATCCCATCGCTCACGGGGATGGTGGGTTTCTGGGCCACCGTGGCTTTGAATATTCCCGATTTCACGCGCTACGCGAGGTCGCAGAAGGCGCAAGCGGTGGGGCAGGCACTCGGTTTGCCGGCCGCCATGACGGTGTATTCGTTCATTGGCGTCGCGGTCACCTCAGCCTCGGCCGTGCTGTTCGGCCAAGCCATCTGGGATCCGGTCCAACTGTTGGGCAAATTCAACCAGCCCGTGGTGGCATTCTTCGCGCTGATCGCGCTGCTGGTGGCTACGTTGAACACCAACGTTGCGGCTAACGTGGTGTCGCCATCCAACGACTTCTCGAATCTCAACCCGCGCCTGATCTCCTTCCGCACCGGAGGCCTGATCACCGGCGTGGTCGGCGTATTGATGATGCCCTGGAAGCTGCTGGGCGATTTCAGCTCTTACATCTTCGTGTGGCTCGTCGGTTATTCGGCGCTACTAGGTCCGATCGCCGGCATCATGATCGCCGACTATTTTTTGGTGCGCCGCTCCCGCCTGGTGGTGTCCGACCTGTACCGCCGCAATGGCGCGTACGCCTACGAAAACGGTGTGAACCTGCGCGCCGTCTCCGCGTTGGGCATCGGCATCGCAATCTCTCTGGTGGGGCTGATCGTTCCGCCGCTGCGAATCCTCTACGACTATGCGTGGTTTGTCGGCTTCGGCATCTCGGCGATAGTTTACGTTTCTCTGATGCAGCGCGCCGAAGCGCCCGCCGCTCTGCCGGAGTGGGAAAGCGAAGGTTAGGCCGGTCACACTCGCGAGTCGCGGAAACCACCCTGGCCCGTCAATCACTTAACCCGAACCTCGGCCGGCTGCGCTCAGCGCCCGTGGTACTTTACGTGTCAGGGAGACGCCCCACCGTCTCCTCCGACGCTGCCGGCCGGTCTGTGTCGCAGGGAATGACAAAACGAATTCGGAGCTGTCGAGTTTCTCGGGTGTTTTCGGTTGAGCGCGTGGCTCGCTCACTGCTCCGGTTCTTGCTCGTCCGGAAAGCGAATGCCCACGCGCCGCAGAAAGAGGGCGTCGCCTGCTTCGAAGGGTGCGCCTTGCGAGGGTAATTGCGCAGCGGTCGGGCATTCGCGCCAATAATCAGCCAACGACTTGACTACGTAGACGTGCTTCCGGCACTGGCTGCAACGCCAGTAGATCACTAGTTGGCGGTCGACGGTCAATCCGACTTCGCGGATCCTCGCCGGCTGCCGTCCGCACTCACACGCAAGTTCGATTCGCTGATACATAGTCTCAAACGGCCCCGAATCCCCGGATGCAAGGGGGATAGCCAGGATAAAGGCGACATGAGGCCGCACAGCAATCATGCCTGGAAAACGCGAAACGTGAGAGACCTCTTCGTACTCAGCGGGTTATAGAACTGAAAAGGCTTTATTCGAGCGGGTGGACTCTTCGTCGGGGGAATACCAGACGGAACCTCTCTTACCGTACGGTGGGTGGCACGCCGAGAACCAGATCCAAGCCCGCGGGAGTACTACGAAGCGTAGGTGTTTGGGTCAGGCCTGAAGAGGCGTAGCGGTCATGAATGGCTTGGATCGTGCGGTCGTGCACCACTTGAAACACGTCACCGAGCGGGCTCTTGCCGCTGTTTTCTCGAAGAGCTTCCAGCAGGTAGCGTGTGAAAAAACCGTGACGGGACTGGCTGTCCTCTTGTGACGTCTCATCGGCGCGGCTGGCCGAGATTACTACTCGCGCCGCCCCGTCCGGAGCGCTTTCCTGGAAACGGTCAACGGCTACGCTGAAGTCGGTTTTCGACCCCACGGCCGGGTTCGGCGTATAAACGTGCACGCCGCGGCTCAGCGGCGCTCCGGAGGCGGTGGCGTCCCCACTGAAACACGTATCCAGGATCAGAGCGACACGCTTAGCGCGGACGTCCCGGCGCAGCGTGTCCACCAGGTCAATCATCTGCAGCGATGTGGCATAGAGATCCGCAGCGCTATCCAGCTTGGTATCGTGCATCAAAATGTAGCTGACACCATTGGGATCGTCGGCGCGTGGCGAGCCGTGGCTGGCAATGTACACAACGATCAAATCGCCTTCTTTCGCGCGGGCTCGAATTTCGCCAATCGCCGTTCTGACGCCCTGCAACGTGGCAGCCTCGTTCAACAAACTAAATACATTCGATTTTGGAAAGCGGCCAATCTGCGGGTCGGTGAACACATCGGCCATGCTTTGCGCATCGTTGACCGCGTAGCGAAGCCCGGAGACGTGCTCGAACTGGTCGATGCCGACCACTAACGCGTACTTTTCCCCGACAGAGGAAGGAAGCTTGGCCACGGGCGCCTGCACTGCATCAAACGGATTGACCTTCGCATCGAGTAATTGGGATCCCAGCGAAGCGGCCTGTTTGCGCGCATAGGCGGCGTCCTTCGCGTCATGCAGCTTGTCGCCGACCAACGCGCGGTAGTACCACAAATCCGGAATCCCGCGGCAATTCTCGAGTTTCTTGGTAATGCTGACTTGCAGCAGCTCGAGAGTGTCCTTTGAGGTGTCCGGCGTCAATTGCTCGCGCAATTGGTTCAGCATCGACCACCCCGGGCTGCAGCGGTCGAGCATCTGCGCGCGCAGCGGAACCAGCGCCGTTAGCAATAGAACTGCGCTGCCGAGCCCCAGTTTCATGGATTACTGTTTCTTGGCGGTTACCGGTTTGCTGGCGGGCACCTGTGCTTTGACAGCCTCGAGAATGCCCTTGCTCTCGCCGCCGCACTCTTTCTTAACCCGCAGTTCCTCGCTCAGAGTCAGGGTGCGCTCGAAGCGGAGTTCGGTCGGATGGTCTTTCACCAACTGGCCGATATCCTGAACATGATCCTGGCACATGGAGATGACTTGGTTGAAAGCCGACCCGGACGTGCTGCCGGTTTGCCCCCCTCCCGCCACGCTTGCGCTACGCGCCGAATCTCCGACAGTGGCCACATGCTCGGCTTTTTTCCTCTCGACCGCCTCCGCGTACTCCTGTTTATGCCGGGAGATGGTTGCATAGAGCCGCACTGCCTGCTCGATGCGGGCGTCGGGCGCGCGATAATCCTTTTCGGAAGGCTTGGCCTGCATAGCGTCTTTGTACGCCTTCGCGGCTTTGTCGAGGTAAGTCGACGCTTCGGTGAAATCCTTGTCCTCCTGCGCCAGTGCCTGCTTGGCTTTCTCCGACGTCACATCACCGCGACGCGCTTTCTCTGATTCCTCGGCGTCGTTCGCATCTTGATATGCGAGTGCTTCATTGGCCAGCCCGATCAAATAAAGCCGATAGGAATCGTCTTCGGTCTTGGGTAGTGCATCGGTCTTTTCAGCGTCCTCTAAGAGCTTGGGCCAGCGCTGGCTCATGGCTAGAGATGAGAGAGGCTCGAGTTTGCCGCCGGGAAGCGGGACCATGATGTTTTCTTCATGGGGAGTCGCGCGCTGCGACATCACCGTAACCAGGCCCTCGATTAGGGCATCGCGAGCTTCGTTTTCCGATCCTCCCGACTTCGTTCCGGCCGCCGGACGAGAACCGGGCAGGAGGCCCTTTATGCCGGTAGGTTTTTCGGGTCCGCTGGGGCTGATGATGAAGGACAGATTCTCCGAATCCAGCGGAGCTTCCGTACCGACTTCGAGTGCCTGGTAACTGGCCTCAATCTTTCCCGAAAAGAGCGTGTACGCAGGTGAGTCTTTGGTTGCCGGGTAATTTCGCCCTTCCACGTAGTAATTGGTGATCGTAAAACCGAGCTCGGTCTCAGGATTGCGATCATCCAGGATGAAGCGAGGGTCTTTCTGAATGGCTGTGACCAGCTTAGTTTTCAGGATTGGCACCAAGTCCTTGGGAATGCCTTCCCTCGCCACCGAAGCTACTACCTTGATTCTCTTTTGATTCAGGTTGACGGCAGCCGGAAGCTTGAGCGTGAGAGTAGCTTCCTTCTTTTTCCCGAGGACGCTTCCGAAGCCACCGAAGCCCTGAGCCTGTCCGAGAATCGGGAGTCCCAAAAGGACTGCTAGTGTAACGCCGTGACGGATGAACATAAATCTCACCCCCAAGGTTTAGATCCGAATATGATTACATACGACAATTATCGCGTCAAGGCTTCAATTCTGATTCGATTCTGAGGGGAAACTCGTAGTACGAATAGAAATAGCCCTTCGGAAGGCTCGAAGTGAGCCATAAACAATTCCGCGATTATTGCAATTCGTTGACAGGCACGTCGAAATGGACGGTATTCACTTGGCCCTTGCGCTGGAACTGCACCCAAACGCGGTAGGTGCGCGCGCGCGGAAATACCAGGCTGAACTGCACCTGGGGGCCGCCATCTGCAATCAGCGGGTGGGTGTGGATCAGATCGATCAGGTCGTCGCTGCCGGCCAGCATGTGAGCCCAGGCGCCTAAGTATTTTTCCAAGCCTTCCGCGGGACTCAGATGGAAATACATCTGCGTCTTCTGTCCGGCGATCGGTTGCGGCGGGTCGGTGGTGAGTGACACCTGAAGGTTCGTAGAGTCCTTGGTGGAGTAGTCGCGGGCGAGCTTAACGGGCGCGGGCGGAGTGCCCGGCACCATCACGGTCTTTGTGATTAACTGCGGTGTCGCCCCATCCGGATACATGTCTCCGAGTACTCGATACATGCCGGGTTCCGGAAAGGCGTATTCGTACACGAAATTACCATCGGGCTGAAACACGGGGTGATCGTGAACGAAGAACTGCAGATCCTGGCTCACGATGAACATGTGGAACAGCTTCTCGTGCACGATTTGAAAGTTCGTGACCGGCCGGCCTTTCCAGGGATCCTTCACCACAAAGTCCAGCGTCGCTTTCTGTCCCGGTGCCAGTCTGTGGGGCGTGACCGTCAAATCCATCGGATACTCGACGGGGTCGGGAAGGCCTGCCACCAGCTTCATCCCGCAGCGCGAGCACACGCCCTCCTTGCTCGAGCGGACATCCGGATCCATCGGGCAAACGTAGACTTTGTCCTGGGCCCAAACCACGCCAAGAAAAAGCAGAAGCAAGCATACCGTCGAGCGCATGGTTCCATTATGCCGCTGCCGGAGGAGTCCCGCAAGGATGGTATACTGCGCGATCATGGACAAGATTCGTTGGATGATCAGTGCCGGAGTCTGCGCCGTTGGCTTCGGTTGGCTGTTACACGCGGCGGCCGTGAAGATCGATCCCAAAGACCTGGTGACGTTTCAGGACGCGCAGTCTCAGAAGCCGGGTACTTTTCACAAGATCACAGCTGAATCCCTGCCCAGACCACTGGAGACCAAGCCGTCCACCAACTTCCCGCAGGTTCCGCGTCCGGAAGGCGCCATGCCGCAAGCGCTCCCGGGATTCAAAGTAGAGCTTTATCTGGGCGGTTTCGATGTGCCGCGGCAAATTCGCACAGCTCCCAATGGCGATTTTTTCGTGGCCGAGAGCGGTAAGGGGGAAATCAAGGTTGTTCGCGGAAAGGAAGCCAGTGTTTTCGCCAGTGGCTTGACGCGGCCCTACGGCGTCAATTTCTATCCGCCGGGCGCGAATCCGCAATGGGTGTACGTAGGCAACACTGGTTCCGTCGTGAGGTACGCATACAAGAACGGCGACCTCAAGGCGACTGGTGAGCCCGAGACCATCGTGCCCGAACTGCCCGCCAACGGCAATCACTGGACACGCGATGTGGTCTTTTCGAACGACGGCAAGTCCATGTTCGTGGCAGTCGGATCGGCGGACAATATCAACGATCGCGGCGGCAACGAGCACCGCGCCAACATTCTGGAATACACCCCCGATGGCAAGTTCGTTGGTGTATACGCATCGGGGATTCGCAACCCCGCCGGTCTGGCGGTGAACCCGACCACCGGCGAGGTCTGGTGCTCCGTGAATGAGCGCGATATGCTGGGCGACAATCTGGTCCCCGACTACGTGACGCACGTGCAGAAGGGCGGCTTCTACGGATGGCCGAACTATTACATCGGCGGCAACGTGGACGAGCGCGTGCCGGGGCGCGACCCGGCGTTGAAGGACAAAGTGATCGTTCCCGATATTCTCGTGCAGCCGCACAGCGCCTCGCTCGGTGTGACGTTCTACACGGGCACGCAATTTCCCGCCGAATACCGTGGCGACGCGTTTGCCGCCGAACATGGCTCCTGGAATCGAGCTACGAAGTCCGGTCACGAAGTGATCCGCATCCCGCTGGACAAAGGCCACGCCAGCGGCGTTTACGAAGATTTCCTGACCGGGTTCGTGACACCCGACGGTAAATCGTGGGGGCGGCCGGTCGGCGTAACCGTGGGCAAAGACGGTGCGCTATACGTCACCGACGACGGCACCAAGGTAATCTGGCGCGTCAGCTACGGAAAGTAAAAGTGTGGGGTCGGGCCTTTTGGCCCGCCGCCGGGCTTCCGCCCGGCGCGCCGCGCGGAAGCGCGGCGGCAGCCCGGAAGGGCTGCCCCCACACCGCTACTCGTGTCGCTTCGGTTCTCGGCGCTACGGCCGCCAACTTACGGTCGGGTCAAGGGGAAGGCCGCGCGGATCACGCAACCGCCGTCGGACTCGATGTCCAGAGTCCCGCCCAGTTGGCGCGCGCGTTCCTGCATCCCGGAGAGCCCTACGCCCACCAGACCGGGCTCGTTCTGCAATTGGCGTAGCGTCGCAGGCAGACCGACTCCGTCATCGCGCACCATGAGTGAAATGGTATCTTGCGTAGTCTGAATGGCCACCCAACACTGGCTGGAGCTGGAGTGACGGTGCGCGTTCGTCAATCCCTCCTGAACGATGCGAAAGATGGCCGTTTCCAACTCCGGCGCCAGGCGACCGAAATCGGGCGGCGCCTCAAAATGCACGGGGATGCCCGAGCGCCCGCTGAAGCCGTCGATGTACGTCTTCAGCGCTGAAATCAACCCGAGTTCATCCAACAGCGGTGGATGCAGAAGGTAGGACAGCGTGCGAATCTCAATCAGCATCCTTTCGGTGAGCGCCATGCTTTCCGGAACCAGTTTTTCGAGTTCCGAAGGAAGATTGGCGTGGCTGAGCCGGGAGAGATTCAACTTGAGGGCTGCCAGGTTCTGACCCGTACTGTCGTGCAGTTCCCGCCCGATCCGCCGGCGTTCCTGATCCTGGATCCGCATCAGTGCGGTCGATAATTCCCGCAGCCGGTGTTCGGCGTGCTTATGCGCCGTGATATCCACCGCAATTCCCACATACCCGTCGTAGTCCCCGTTTTCCAGGAACCGAGAGGTGCCGGTGCCCAGCATCCAACGGTATTCTCCATCTGCGCGGCGCATGCGATATTCAGAGTGAAACGTCTGATGCTGTGACACGCAAGCCGTCCATTCCGAGCGGAGGCGATCCCAATCTTCCGGATGCACCTCGGTCCAACCCTGGGCTGTAAGATCCTCCATCGTTCGGCCCGTAAAATTCAAAGTGAACTTATTGGCGAAATCGATGCGATGATCGCGGGCGGAAGTCCATATCATGGTTGGAGCGGAGTCTGCCAGATTGCGAAACCGCTCCTCGCTCTCGCGCAGCGCCGCCTCCGCGCGCTTTCGCTCGGTGATGTCCATGGTGACGCCGACGGTGCGCGTAGGCTTTCCGTGCGCATCGCGGACCAGGCACCCCTTGGTGAACAGCCAATGGAGGCTGCCATCCGGCCAGATCACCCGGAATTCCGTGTCACAAGGAATGCCTTCCTCGATTTGTAGCCGGGCACCCTCCATCAAACGTTCGCGGTCTTCGGGATGAATCAACGCGGCCCACTCCTCGTGAGGAGGACCAAACTCGCTGGGCGGAAGCCCGTACAATGGGCGCCAGTGCTCGGAGCACCGGCCCACGCTCGTGGCGATATCAAAGTCATAGGTGCCGATGCCCGCCGCCACCTGAGCCAGCTCCAGGTTTTGCAAGCTGGTGCGTAGCGCATCCTCGATCTTTCGATGCCGGGTGATCTCCGTAACCACGCCCCCGACGCCCAGCAGCCTCCCGTCGGGGGATCGCATCGGGTACCAGCTCGCCGACCAGTGGCGCAATTGTCCCGGCGCGCTCGGGGTCTCGCCGCTAGCCAGTCCATTCAAAAGAGGCTTGCCCGTCGCTAGTACATACTGAAAAGCTTGCCGGATTCTGGGCGCCAGGCTGGGAATCAATTCGTCTACCAGGCGGCCGATGTGTTCGTGAGGGGGAAGGCCATTAATCTCAGCGAGCGTCCGGTTGAGCGCCTGGAAGCGCAGTTCGGTGTCGAAGAAGACGAAGCCCACCGGCGCATCGTCCATCAAGTGGTACAGCGCCACTGCCTCTCCGTTGTCCGCTGGGGCGCCGCGGAGGAGAGCGACTTCCTTTTCCAACTCGCGGATGCGCGCGCGCAGGCCGCTTACGTCGCCCAGCAGTTCAGTCTCGCCTGGTGTGGCCATCGCAACATGATATAGCCTTCCCCGTGGCTCGTGTACCGGGGCCGCGGGGAACGGCTCAACTTCGCAGCTTGGCGAAAAACTCGCGCACATCCGCGGTCAGCAGCTGCGGTTGTTCCAGACACGCGAAGTGCCCGCCGTGCGGCATTTTGGTGTAGTGCACCAGGTTAAACCCCCGCTCGATTACACTGCGGGGCGGCGCCAGATAGGGCATCTCTTTGGGGAAGGCCGCAAAGCCGGTCGGAGTCATCAGCTTCCCGCGAAGCTGGGAGCGCTCGTCACCAGCGCCGCGGTAATACCAGACGCCCGTGCCCATTGTGTCCGTCACCAGGTAGATCATCACGTTGGTCAGCACCTGGTCTTCGGTGAAACCGGCATCGCTCCAGCCTTTCATCTTCTCCGCGATCCAGGCTGCCGCGCCGATCGGGTTATCGTACAGTGCGAAAGCTACGGTCTGCGGCTTATGTTGTTGCTCGTTGAAGTAATCGATTTCGGCCGTGCGCGCGGCCACAACCGCCCGCACCCACTCCCGCTCTTCGGGGGTTTGTTCGGCATCCGGAATGGGCGGGCCAGCAGCGGCTGCGTTCAGGTGAATGCCGATCACCGATTCGGGGAACTGCCCGGCCAACTCCATCGTGACCCGCATGCCCCAATCGCCCCCTTGTGCGCCGAACTTCGAGTAGCCCAGGACCTCCGTCATCAAACGATGCCAAAGCCTTGCGGTCGTCACCGGCCCGACGGGCTTGGCCTTCGGTTTGGAAGAAAAGCCGAAGCCGGGGAGCGATGGCACTACTACGTTGAAATCGGCGGAGAGCGGACCGATGCCTTCCAAAAACTCGAACACCGAGCCGGGCCAGCCGTGGGTGAGGATGAGCGGCATGGCGTTCGGGGCGCGGCCGCGCACGTGATAGAAGTGGATATCGTAATCTTCTACGCGCGCCAGGAACTGCGGGTAGCGGTTCAGGTTGGCTTCGGCCTTGCGCCAGTCGAACCTGGTGGCCCAGTATTCGGCGAGCGACCGCATATAGTCCCAATTGACGCCGTAACTCCAGTCGGCCGCGTCGATGCGGTCGGGCAGGCGCGCCTCGCGCACGCGCGTCAGAATGCGTTTAATGGTCGCCGGCGGGATGTCCACCTTGTACGGGCGTGTTTTCGAGGGCTGCTGTGCTTGAGCCATAAACGGTAAGACAATCGGGACACGGAAGAGATCACGCCGGGACGGCATACACAGGCACCTCTTCTGTCAGATACTCTTTCGTCACTTGGTCGGGGGTCAGTTTCTTCATGGTCTGCGCCCTTCAAACGCGTCTTGGAGCAATACGCGGATTCCATCGCGCGTGATGGGCCGCGGGTTGTAGTAAGGGTTCTGGACGGCGATGGCGGCAGCCTGATCCAGGTCGCTAGCCTTCATGCCTAGAGCGGACAGCGAGGTTGGCGCACCCAGCCGCGCTGCCAGATCGTACAGGCCTTGCGCTGCGGAACCGGCTCCCAGTGCGCGAGAGATCCGCGACACGGCTTCCGGCGCTGCCGGCGCATTGTAAGCCACGGCGTGCGGCAGGACTACCGTATGGGTTTCGGCATGGGGAAGGTTGTAGGTGCCGCCCAGTGTGTGGCAGAGCTTGTGATGCAGTGCCATGCCCACGGTGCCCAAGGCAATGCCGCCGAGCCACGCCGCGTAGAGGGCTTGCGACCGGGCTTCTAGATTTCCCGGCTCCTTCACCACGATGGGCAGGCTCTCGGCAAAGGCGCGGATGCCTTCTTCCGCCATCAGCGAGATGATCGGATTGGCTTCCTGTGCATAGAGCGCCTCCACGCAGTGCGCGATCGAGTTCATGCCGCTGGTGGCGGAGAGCAAAGCCGGCATGGTTACCGTGAGGCACGGATCGTAAAGAACGGTTTTCGGGAGGACACGGATATCGCGTCCCGTGGTCTTGCGTCCGCCTTCGGTGATTCCCCAGATCGGCGTCATCTCTGAACCGGCGTAGGTAGTGGGCACGGCCAGGATAGGAAGCGTCGAGACCAGCGCGATGGCTTTCGCCAAGCCGGTAGTAGAGCCGCCGCCGACGGCTACGCAGCAGTCTGCGCCCAGCCGCTTGGCTTCTTCGCGCGCAGCCCCCGCGGTTTCGATGGGCACGTGCATGACCGCACGGTCGAAAAGCCCGGCGGCGCGAGTGCCTAATCGAGCCACCATGTCGAGCCCGCTTTGGCGCTGCTCGGGAGTGGACAACACCAGAGCTTTGGACGCACCGAGTTTCTGGATTTCTTCCGGCAGTTGATCCAGCGAACCCGCGCCGAAGATCACGCGGGACGGCACGCTCTGGTAGACGAACGACAGCATCAGCCATTACCAGCGTGGGCGCGGGCCGTGCGCGCGTGCAGATCCCGCAGCACGGCGAGCTCGGTTTCGGTGGGCGGCTGGGTAGTCGCCACCTGCGGCGCCACTTTCAACTTCCAGCCGGTAGCTTCCACGGCCTTCTCCGCGGGGACGCCCGGATGCAAGCTGGTCAGCGTGAGTTCCTTGGACTTCGGGTCCGGCGTGAGGATGCCAAGATCGGTGATCACCGCCGTCGGACCCTTGCCTGGCAGGCGCATTTTCTCGCGGCTGTCGCCACCTTCCATGTGTCCGCCGGAGGTGACGAAGTCCAGTTTTTCTACAAACGCGCGCTTGTTGTGGCGCAGAGTGATCAGCACTTCTTTCGATGAGGCGGCAATTTCCGGCGCGCCGCCCGCTCCGGGCAGCCGCGTGGAAGGCTTGTGATAATCGCCGATCACCGTGGTGTTGATGTTGGCAAACCGATCGATCTGCGCGGCCCCGAGGAAGCCCAGATCGACGCGGCCGCCTTGCAGCCAGTACGAGAAAATCTCCGGGATCGAAACCGTCGCGTCGGCAGTTTCAAACAATTCGCCATCGCCGATAGAGAGCGGCAGAACCGGCGGCTTGGTGCCGATCGTGCCCGATTCGTAAATCAGCACCGTGTCGGGCGCGTGGGTGAGCCGCGCCAGATTGGCGGCGGCGCTGGGCAGGCCGATGCCCACGAAGCACACGGCGCCATTGCGAATCATCCGCGCGGCGGCAATGGTCATCATTTCGTCGGCAGTGTAGCCGTTCTTTTCAGGCATGCGTCGTGGCCTCCTCGAGACTTCGCTTGAATCCCGCGAAATCCTTGGTGCCGAGGACGTGCTGCTCGATCCACGCCTGGAAGCTCGAGCGCTCGCGCGAAATCGGATCCCACTGCTTGTAGAAGGCGTTGTTTCGCGGGTAGTATCCTTGGGCGTAGGACGGAAACGCGCCGCCTTTCACTTCGGCCACGGCGCCGACGATCCACGAAGGCAGCACCACCGCGTTGGCCGGCGCATCCAGCCGGTCGACAATCTCTTCCACCGTGACGATCGAACGCTTCGCCGCCATCACCGCTTCTTTCTGCACTCCGATCACGCCCCACAGGAGCACGTTGCCCTGGCGGTCGGCTTTCTGAGCGTGGATCACGGTGACGTCGGGGCGATGCGCCGGCACCGCAGCCAGGCGCTCGCCGGTAAACGGGCATTCGATGAATTTGATGTTCGGGTTGTACTTCGGCAGATCGGTTCCCAGATACCCGCGCAGGATGCCGAAGGGAAGATGCGCCGCCCCCGCGGCGTAGGCGGCCGCCATGCCGGCGTGGGCGTGCTCTTCGACGGCCAGCGGAGCGGGCCAGCCCTGTTCCACCGCGTCCCGCAAGCGATGTAAAGAACCGACACCCGGATTGCCGCCCCAGGAAAAGACCAGATTCGAGGCGCAGCCGGCGCCGATCAGTTGATCGTAAATCAAGTCCGGAGTCATGCGGATCAGCGTCAGGTTGCGGCGGCCCTGACGGATGATTTCATGTCCGGCGGCGAATGGGATCAGATGAGTGAAGCCTTCGAGGGCAATGGTGTCGCCGTCGCGCACTGCCTCCTGAATGGCTTCTTTGAGGTTCAGTATGTGAGCCAAGGTTTTTCATCATTATGACATGCGGTTACGGAGTGTTTCAGGGTTCCGCAGGCGGGTTTGCAGGCGTTCGATAGCCGTGGCGCGCGCGCACGCGGGCCTTGGGAAAACGCTTCTGGGCGCCGGCCGTCAGTTCCACGCGGATGGTGCGCAGCTGGCCCGGCTTACCGGCGGGTGCTCGGTAGTAGAGGCTGTAGCGGTTGCGAATCCGGCGCATCATGTCCACGAACGCGGGGCCGGGGTCATCGGCGCGGATGGCGTCACCACCTGTTTTGGCGGCGATCCCCTTCATTCCCGCCTCCATCAGCAGTGTTTGCGGCCCCAGCACGGTCCCGATGGTGTGGATGGTTGCGAATGTTTTGTTCCGCAGGATCAATCCGCTCAGCAGCGCGTCCGCCTCCCAGTAATCGCGTACCACCGATTCTTCGCGGCGCGTTCGTATCCCGATGTTGTCGGTGACAATCAGGACCGCACGTCTGCGCTGAGTCTGGGGCTCCGAGGAGAAGAGCCGCGCGGCATCGTCCACAGCTTTCTGAATCAAGGTCCCGCCTCCAAAATTCAGCGCCAGAACGTCCTCGCGCACGGTGCGCTCGACCGCTGCCAGGTCTTCTGTGAATGGAGCAATCACTCGCGTGCGCGTATTGAAAACCA
>Ga0335081_10000930_pt1 | contig 47011 bp, 44 predicted proteins | sample Lox_Sample_35_FD_206713 | JGI IMG/M metagenome (GOLD analysis project Ga0335081, IMG submission 206713) | Soil microbial communities from Loxahatchee National Wildlife Refuge, Florida, United States - Lox_Sample_3.5 | ecosystem: Environmental > Terrestrial > Soil > Wetlands | place: USA... | reverse complement strand
CGGCGGGCCGGGCAGCACGATGTTTGGCATGTGCGGCACGACCTACAACCTGACGTTTTCGCACGACGCCAACGAAAAATACGTGATGATCGCGGACGGAACCAACGACAAGGTCTGGATTCACGACCGCAAGACGGGCGAACTGGCGGGCTCCATCGGGGACAACGGCCGCATGGCCGGCTACTTCCACTGGATCGACGCCGTGGCCATGGACTCCCACGGCAACCTCTACACCGGCGAAGTGGACACCGGAAAAAGAGTACAGAAATTCGTGCTGCTCAACGGAGACAAAACGAAGCGCCCGCGTGCTCACGAGTGAGGCTCGGCGTCATCGGACCCGGACGGGCGCGCCTTCCGGGGAGGAACGCAGGCCGCTGATCTCTCCGATACGAATGCGGTAAAAGACGGGCAGGGGCGCCTCGTCATGCCCGCGGGCCACGGAAGCGGCATAGGCGGTCATCCACCACGAAGCGCGCTTCAGAAGTAAGGACTGCGCCTTGTTGCGCTCGGCGGAATATTCCCGTGTTTCGGGAATCTCTTCGTATCGCCCTAGAACGACAACGCTGGTCCAACTATCCAGGGTCGCGATTTCGTCCACTTGCACGCAGATCAGCGGGTTCGCGCGCATCCATTCCACCTTCTGGCCCGGAGTGGTGAACCCGTATAGAAGATCGGATTCATAGACGAAGTAGATCGGCACGATATAGGGCTGGCCGTCTCGCGCGGTTGCCAGCCGCCCAATCTCATGGTGTGCCAGAAAATCCCGGCACTCCTCGGTTTTCATTTTGTTGATCAGCATTGAACGGTACCTCTATTTCACCGGATAGACCAAAACTAGTTCACCGGATTTCTCGCGCAGCCGGCTGGAAAGCGCCCCTTGTTAATCGTCCTGTTAGAGTAGACACCAAGATCGCCGTCTTTCCAGTGATTTCTCTCACACGCACTTGTGCCAAAGGTTACCGAGAACCCGCATCCATTGGAGCTAAATTCCAATCGGTTGGAAAGGCAACAGATGTGAGCTTGCACTCTGTGATCGGATAAGGAGCAGAGATATGAGCAAGAATAAGTTTGGCAAGCCGAAGAGCGATTTTGTCGGAACATTGGAGCATCTTGGCGGCAAGAAATTGTCGCAACAAGGCGCTGAGTTCTTTCATAAGCTCCACGAAGCCCGCAAGCGGCCCGCGCCGGGTTTTCGCGGAAAGAAGTAATCAGGTCTTGGAGCTTCGCGAATTCCGGGAGCGGGTCTCGTTGTTTTTGCGTTGCTCCAATGACATGTGACCCCACGGGGGAGAAGGAGATGAAAATGAAAATCCTGTTGGCGACGGACGGTTCAAAATTTTCTGAAGCAGCGATACAAGCGGTCATTTCGCAGTGCCGGCCCGAGGAGACTGAAGTAAAGGTCCTGAATGTAGTCGACCTTCCCGTGTTGATTCCGACTCTGTACGCGGCAGAATTCCGGGAAGCGAGTCTTGAGAATGGCCAGGATCTGGTTCGGCAGGCTGAAGATCGTTTGACGAAGGCAGGCTACAAGGTGGAGAAAGCGGTCGAGGAAGGCGATCCCAAAGCGAAGATTGTAGAGGATGCCGCGAGCTGGCATGCAGACCTGATCGTCCTCGGTTCCCACGGCCGGAAGGGCATCGATCGCTTCCTGATGGGAAGTGTATCGGAGGCTGTTTCACGTCATGCCCCGTGCTCGGTAGAGGTCGTGCGAGCGTCGAAAAACGTTCGTTCCAAAGACTAACGCGAGCGAGAAGCCGTTCCTCGAGATGGCCTCCCCATGGAGGCGTAACCTCCGTGCCCACTGTTCAGGGCTGCGCCGCTTCTCTGACATATCTGAAGGCCGATTGCACTAATCTGAAGGCCGGTTGCACTTCGAGAGCACGGCATTTCGTGTTTCTTCGAGTGTTTTGTGAAGCGAATCTTTCGGCAAGTTCTCCAGTAGGGGTCCTACCAGCCATCGGAAGATAAACGGAATATCGCGGCTCAATCCGAGCGCCTCCATTTCGATGTATACACCCTCATCGCTCTGCTCAAATTTCGTAAAGCTGTAAAGCCGCCAGATATAGCCGGGGCCTTGGTCCGGAGGCAGAACCCGCATGTCCGGCTGATACAAGTGTTGGATCGCTTGTATCCGAGTGCTCCGCGAGATGCTGTACCAGTGATTGGCGTCCACTTGTACGTAATGGGTCTCATACTCGCCTTTTATTGCAGCCGTTACGAAGAAGGCCCTGTGCATCAAGGTCATCGAGTACGTGTCATCCAGCCCTGTCGACCGAATTTGTTTCGCGTCAATAACGCCGGGCTTATAAATTTCCGTATAACGGTCATAGTTGCGCGCGACCGCCAGAACGTCGGAAATCGTGGCTTTCGGGATGAATACCGCCCCAATCCAGTCGTGAATCAGCCCGTAGGGCACTCTGGTAGAAGAATCCGTGCCTTGCCTCCATACCGCTATATTCTCTGAGTGGACTTCGGCCCGGCGCGGGGGCACTTCGCTTATCCACAGAAACGGCGATTGCTTCACATGCATTTCGGTGCGCATACGAACCCAATCGACATAGTTGTTCCATGCGGCCAGGGTCTCGTCTCGCAATTTGGGGGGCGCCGGGCGTACCGGAACGGAAAGGAGGCTCGCCGCAAGCACACTCAGCACGAGACAACCGTAAATCGCTCTTCTTGTCTGCACGTGGGCCCGGCCCAACAAAATGTCATGAAGAGGTCGACTTTTCTCCAGTCGTGAGTTCACATTTCCCTCCCCGTAGATGCACCTTGCGGCTCGTCAAAACCCGCATCTTTACGAGCTCTCTTGCGTGGCGCGCTACCACAGTTCCCAATGCTTCTCCGTCACATAGGTGGCCGCCCCAGGTAGCCCAAACGCACTCCGGTTACGCTCGCGGTGGCGTGCTTTTTGGGCTGATGGCTTGCGTGCTTTCCTGGTCTTCTTCACTTTCTTTTTCATTTCAGTTCACCTCCACTTGCTTCAAACAAAGGCTACAGAAGTCCGCAAGGTCGCGCCGTGATTTCGGTCACACAGATTGGGGCTATAGCCAATAAAGGCAGTCGGTTCCGCAGATATATCGGCCGCTGTTCCATCTTGGAACACGCCGTTCCGCTCGAAACGGCGAAACTCGAACGAAAGTTGCTATGCTCGAACTTGCGTATGCTCAATCGAAACATGGACATGGGTCAAGGCGCCGCCAAAAGCCGCCCGGATGCGGCGAAGCTTTTCGAGAAGCTTTTCATGTCGTCGCCGGACGCCATTGTGGTCATCGGCGGCGACGGGAGCATTTTGGAATCGAATCCTCAGGCTGAGGTGCTCTTCGGGTACTCCAGCAGCGAACTGCTCGGCAAGTCCATCGAGATACTCATTCCGGAGCGATTTCGGGCGGTTCATCCAGCGCATCGCGGCGATTACTGCAACGACCCGCATATGCGCCCGATGGGCACAGGGCTGGAACTCTACGGGCGGCGCAAAGACGGAAGTGAATTTACGGTCGACATCATGCTGAGTCCTGTGCAAACGGCAGAGGGCCACTTCGTATTAGCGGTGATTCGCGACATTACAGAGCGCAAGCGGCTGGAAGACAACCTGCGCCAACTTGCTTCGAGCGATCCTCTGACGGGTCTCGGCAATTACCGCCGCTTGCAAGAGGCCTTTGATACGGAGAGGAAATGGTTTGACCGCGCGGGCCGGCGTTGCGGGTTGCTGCTGATCGACGTGAACGGGCTGAAACAGATCAACGACCTTCACGGTCATCTGGAAGGCGACCGCGCGCTGTGCAGCCTGGCGGATGTTCTCCGGCTGGAATGCCGCGCCGTCGATACCGCGACGCGCCACGGAGGGGACGAGTTCGCCGTGATCCTACCGGAGACGGGCGCCGCAGGAGCCCGCAGCCTCGCCAACCGGGCCGCAACCAGGCTAGGCAAGGGAGGCGAGCTGCCTCCCGTTTCGTTTAGCTACGGGGTAGCAGTCCTTCCGGATGATGGGAAAACGCTTCACCAACTCCTGGCTGTTGCCGACCACTCTCTCTACGAAATGAAGCAAATGAAGCAATCGATGCGCTGACAGTTGTCCGCTCGCCCAAGCATTTACGAACCTCACTCCGCCCGATCATTCACCCGCCTGCGTGACCTGCGTCACAGCCCAAGCAACCGCAGCCGCTCACCATAAGGCTTGTAGAAGGTGAGAAATGGCCACGGCACCCACGAAGGTAGCACCACCCCCGGGGCGCCCCAGCATCGTGAAGGGGATACGCCAGGGAAAGGATCCTCGATCGAAATGGATTCGATGGGTTTTCGCGGCGGGTCTCGCCCTGGCGTTCGCCGCCGCGGGCGCGCTTTGGCGTGGGCACCTACAGAACGCGATCACCTACGAAACGGTTCCCGTTGAGCGCGGCTCGATTCAGGCAAGAGTCACGGCGACGGGCAATCTGAACGCTGTTGTGGACGTGCTCGTCAGCAGCCAGGTCTCCGGAAACATCAAGGCCCTCTACGCGGATTGGAACAGCAAGGTCAAGAAGGGCCAACTGGTCGCCCTTATAGACCCTGAAATCTTTCAAGCGCAAGTGGATCAGGCGACCGCCACGTTTCGGTCCGCACACGCGGCCAGCGTCACTGCGGAAGCACAGCTGGAAAAGGCAAAATCGGACTTGAGCGCCGCCAATGCCACGGAAAAGAACGCCGAGGCTATCGCGGCGAAGGATCTCGCGAACGAAACGAATGCCAAAGCTCAATTGGAAAGAGCGGAGGCGCTGCTTCGCGATCAGATCATCGCCCAGCAAGACTACGATACTGCCAAGGCGAACTATGATGCCTCCCAGGCGCAGATAACCGCCGACCAAGCTCAGATCGAGGCTGCTAAACAGAATGTACAGTCAGCGCAAGCATCGATCGAAGTGGCGCGGAGTCAATTGGAGACAGCCCAGGCACAAGAGCGCCAGACGCAGGCTGCTCTGCAGCAGGCGCAGATCAACCTGGGCCACACGCGAATCATGGCGCCCGTCGACGGCACGGTCATCGCACGCCGCATGGACGTCGGCCAGACCGTGGCCTCCACGCTGAACCCGCCGACCATTTTCGAAATCGCGCAAGATTTGACCAAGATGCAGGTGGATACGAACGTGGACGAGGCCGACGTAGGCCACGTGGTCAGAGGTCAGCAGGCGACCTTTAACGTCGACTCCTATCCAGTCCTGACGTTTCATGGCGTGGTAGCGGACATTCGGGAGGCGCCCATCATCGCCCAGAACGTGGTGACCTACGACGTGGTGATCACCGTCGACAATACGAACCTCAAATTGTTTCCTGGAATGACCGCCAACGTGACCATCTTGACCGGAAAGCTGGATGATACGCTCAAGGTTCCCAACTCCGTGTTGCGTTTCCGGCCTTCTCCGGCGGTGCTCAAGAAGACGGGGGCTCCGGCGCCGCAAGTCGACACACAACAAGTTTACGTTCTCGCGGGAGGAAAGCTTGAAGCGGTGCCTGTCAAGTTTGGTCTCTCGGACGGAAGGTATACGGCCGTTACATCGGACCAGCTCCAGCCCGGCGCGCAGGCCGTGGTGCGAGCGAGCCTGAGCGGGAGTGCATCGGGCGGTGCATCGAGCACCTCCGTGCCAATGGCCCCGAGGATGTGAGGAGCGCCATGGCTGCGCTCATCGAAACAGATGACCTGACGAAGATATACACGCTCGGCGAAGTGACCGTAAACGCCTTGCGCGGCGTCACGCTTACGATCGAGCGTGGTTCATTCGTGGCCATCATGGGCGCATCCGGCTCCGGCAAATCGACGCTCATGAATCTTCTCGGTTGTTTGGACCGGCCGACATCAGGCCGGTACTGGCTGGATGGCGTGCCTGTCGAAGGGCTGGATCGGGATCAGCTTGCGGAAATTCGCAACCAGAAGATCGGCTTCGTCTTCCAGAATTTCAATCTGCTTCCACGCATGAGCGCCATGGAGAACGTGCAGTTGCCTTTGCTATATAAGAACGGCGATACATCGGACGCCGACGAGAGCGCGAGGCGCGTGCTGGCGTTGGTAGGCCTGGCTGGAAGGGAAGAGAGTTTGCCCACCCAACTCTCGGGTGGACAGCAGCAGAGGATCGCCATCGCTCGCGCGCTTATCAACGAGCCGGAGATTCTTCTCGCCGATGAACCTACCGGGCAGCTCGATTCGCATACCAGCGCAGAGATTATGGGGATTTTTCTCCGACTGAACCGAACTCACGGACTGACCATCGTGGTCGTAACGCACTCCGATGAAGTAGCCAGGTTTGCGACGAGAGTGATCACTTTCCGCGATGGCCAGATCGTGAATGACACTCAAGGGCGTGGTGTCCAAGTGGAGAGCTTGACGCCGGGGGGCGGTTACGCTCCGGTCGAGGTGTCTCCATGAAACATCTCCTCTCAGCAATGCGCATCGCTTTCCGAGCGCTCGAGGTGAATAAGCTCCGCTCCGCGCTCACCATGCTCGGGATCGTCATCGGAGTGGCGGCAGTCATCGCCACGGCGGCTATCGGTTCGGGCGCGAAGCAGCGCATTCAGCAGCAGATCGCCAGCATTGGCAGCAACACCATTATTGTTCTGCCGGGGAGCCTCACCAGTTCCGGATTGCGCATGGGAACCGGCAACGCTGTAAGTCTCTCCGAGACGGATGCGCGGGAACTTCCTGCTCAGTGCCCGGACATCGCTTTCGCCGTGCCGCTGGTGCGGGGCGGAGCGCAAATCGTCTATGAGAACAATAACTGGGCGACGCTCATTTATGGCACGACCCCCGGATTTTTGCAGGTGCGCGACCTTTCCGTGGCCGAGGGCTCGCCGTTCTCGCAGCAAGACGTGGACTCAGCCAACAAAGTCGCGTTGCTCGGCAAGACCGTGGTCACCAGCCTTTTCGGTGACATCGATCCCATGGGCCAATCGATTCGCATCAAGAACGTGCCATTCACCGTCGTTGGGGTCCTCGAGGCAAAAGGGCAATCGCCGACAGGACAGGACCAAGACGATGTCGTCCTGCTCCCAATTTCCACCGCAAAGCGCAAGGTTCTCGGCATCAGCTCCGCCAATGCCGATGCCGTCAGTCAGATTCTGATGGAAGCGAAAAGCGGCAACCAGATCCAGGCCGCGCAAGAAGAAGCCAAGGCGCTTCTCCGGCAGCGGCACCATCTGAATCAGGCTGAAGACGATGACTTCTCCATTCGCAATATGGAGGAGATCTTCGCCGCTCAAGAAGCCTCTTCGCACATCATGTCCCTCATGCTGGCGGCGGTGGCGTCGGTCTCGCTGATCGTCGGCGGCATCGGCATCATGAACATCATGCTCGTTTCCGTTCGAGAGCGAACCCGGGAGATCGGCCTTCGGCAGGCCGTTGGGGCCAAGACTCGCGACATCTTGACGCAGTTCCTGGTGGAAGCCGTGGCGCTGTCGATTGCCGGCGGGTGTGCCGGAATCATTCTCGGGATCGCGGCGTCCGCAGTCATCTCGCGCCTGGCAAGCTGGAATACCGTGGTGAGTTTAGGAGCAGTGGCGCTCGCGGTTTTCTTCTCGGCTCTGGTGGGGATTACTTTCGGATACTATCCCGCTCGAAAGGCCGCCTATCTCGACCCGATTGAAGCTCTGCGCTCTGAATAGCGGCGCTTCCGCCCTTATTTCACTTGGCCTTATTTCGCTTGAATCGATTCGAGGTAACGAATCATGTCAGTAACCCGCATCGTCACCACGCGGTGGGTTTTGATGTCTGCGAAGGTAGAGCCCCATATGGGCATTTCGGCGGTTCCGTGCGACGGTATATCCACGCCGTTCTTCAGCACGCTGGCTACATGATCTTCGGGAAACTTTCCGTTGTTGCGCTTGGAGATTATTGTCAAGTCCGGCGGCGGCACCTTGAGCACGGCGGCCATCGGGCCTTTGCCCTTGGCATCGCCTCCATGGCACGTGGAACAATAGGACTTGAATATCTCTTCTCCCGATTGTTCGGCCGAAGCCGCGCTCGCCGTTGTCTTCGGAGCCTGTTGCTTTCCAGCCTTGCCTGCGGGGCTCGTCAACGATAGCAACGCCATCGCCAAAAAGAGATTTCGCGTAACTCGTAACGTCATCAGTGCCCTCCCCTATTTGACCTCAGAACACTTCGCTCCACTAGGCGCTCGACTAGGCCGCCCCGGCATGCGCCAGCGTGTCTCCGCGCTGCTCGGCAGCAGACACACGAAGAGCTGTCTTGATGGCTGTATCGGGATTCAGCGAGATCGAGTCAATTCCCTGCGTCACCAGCCATTCGGCAAACTCGGGAAAATCCGACGGCGCCTGCCCGCAGATTCCTATGGGCTTCCTTGCCCCGTGAGCCGCGCGAATCGCCTCCGCGATCATCTTGCGAACCGCGGCATTATTTTCGTCGAACAGGTGAGCCACGGTTCCGGAGTCGCGATCGAGGCCCAGCGTAAGTTGTGTCAGGTCGTTCGAGCCGATCGAGTAGCCGTCAAAGACCTTCAGGAACTCGTCCGCGAGGATCACGTTAGCTGGGATTTCGCACATGGCGTACACTTCGAGCCCGTTTTCGCCCTGGCGCAAGCCATTGCGGGCCATCTCGCGGATTACCCTCTTGGCTTCGTCCACTGTGCGGCAGAAGGGAATCATCACCTTCATATTTGTAAGCCCCATAGTATTACGCACGCGCGCAAGCGCCGCGCACTCGAGCGCGAACCCCGGCGCATAGCGCTCGTCATAGTACCGGGATGCGCCGCGAAAACCGATCATCGGGTTTTCTTCTTCGGGCTCGAATTCGGCGCCGCCCAGCAGGCGGGCGTACTCGTTGGTTTTGAAGTCACTCGTCCGAACGATGACCGGCTTGGGATAGAAGGCCGCCGCGATCCTCGCTACTCCTTCGCTTAGCCGGCGGACAAAGAATTGGTGAGGGTCTTCTTCAGCGATCTTGTTCCGAATCTGATTGATCGCTTTCAAATCCTTTAGATTCGGGAACTGCGCCAGCGCCATCGGGTGCACACCAATGTGATTGGTGACGATGAATTCAATGCGCGCGAGGCCGACCCCTTCGTTTGGAATGGCCGCCAAATGGAACGCCTGGGCCGGATCACCGACGATCAACATCACCTTCGTGCTCGTTGCGGGGAGCTTGCTGGCTTCCACGTGTTCGATTTCGAATGGCAAGCGTCCGTCATACACGCGGCCCTCGCTTCCTTCCGCACAGCAGATGGTTACGTCCCTGCCTGTGGAGAGCACGCGCGTGGCGTTCCCGGTTCCGACGATGCAGGGAATCCCAAACTCGCGCGAAACAATCGCCGCATGCGCCGTACGCCCGCCCTGATCGGTGACAATCGCGGCCACACGCCGCATCACTGGTTCCCAATCGGGATCCGTATTCTGCGCCACGAGCACGTCCCCCGGCTCAACCTCCTGCAACTTGCTCACATCCGTCACCACGTGAGCGTGCCCCACGCCGATCTTTTCCCCCACAGCCTGCCCGGTTAGCAGCGGCGCACCCGGCTGGGCCTGGAGATGATAGACCTCGGCGGAAGCGTCGATTCGCTTCGCCGAATGCACCGTTTCCGGCCGTGCTTGCACAATGAATAGCTCGCCGCTAACGCCGTCTTTCGCCCATTCGATGTCCATGGGCTGAGAATGCCGGGCTAGGGCGGAATAGTGCTCCTCAATCAGGCAGCCCCACCGTGCCAACTGGAGAACGTCGGCGTCTGAAAGGCAAAATCGCGCGCGGTCTTTCGGCGGGGTCGCTTCGCTCCGCGTCGAACGAGTGCCCGTCGCATAAACGAGCCGGACTTCCTTGGACCCAAGTCTGCGCCCCACGATCGAGTCGTATCCGGCGCGCAAGGTTGGCTTGAACACAAGCCATTCATCGGGCGTGACCACGCCTTGCACGACCAGTTCGCCCAAACCATAAGAACCGGTGATGGTGACCACGTCGCGGAATCCGGATTCCGTGTCCAGGGTAAACATCACTCCGGAACACGCCAAATCGGATCGGACCATCGGCATGACGCCCACCGAGAGCGCGACTTTGAGCTGCGAGTAGCCTTGGCGCGCGCGGTAACTGATGGCCCGATCCGTAAACAGCGAAGCAAAACATTGGTGCACGGCGCGAAGCAGCGCCTCTTCGCCGCGCACGTTAAGAAACGTCTCCGCGGCGCCGGCAAACGATGCCTCGGGCAAGTCCTCGGCGCTTGCCGAGGATCTCACGGCGAGCTCCGAGTCGCGTCCGATTCGGCCGATGAGGGCGCGGTAAGAAGCGCGGATTGCGCTCTGAAGCACCTCGGGCAGGGGAGTCTGTAGAATCTGAGCGCGAACTTGGTGCCCTTTTGCCGTGAGTTGAGCCAAATTCTCCGGATCAAAATCGGCAAGGATATCCCCGATCTTGGCGCGCAGGTTTTGCTCTTCGAGCAGGCGCCAGTAGGCGTCCGTGGTAATGGCAAAGCCGTCCAGCACGCCGACTCCTTTGGGTTTGAGCGTGCTGAACATCTCGCCCAGCGACGCGTTCTTTCCGCCAACGCGCGCCACATCGCTCATATGGATTTCAGGAAAATCCGCCGTGTAGGCCGATTTCATGACGGCTCCTTGCGCGCCTTCGTTTGGCGTTCTCGAATCACTTCCACCGAGCAGTGCGCATGCATGGCCACCGATTCGGAGACGCTGCCCAACATGAGTTTGTTAATGCCGTGGTAACCGTGTGAACCTACGACGATCAGGTCCGCACCCCAACTCTGCGCTTCGTCCAATATCACTTGCTTGGCATCGCCGATGGGCAGAAAACTGGTCTTGACGGGTTCCATGTTTGCGTCGCTTAAAACCTGATGCGCGCGCCCGACAGCCTCTTCGGCCCGTCTTCGTGCCTGGGTCTGAAGCGTGTCGAGGACCTCCGTTGGCAGATAATACGGAGGCAGTGGATGAGAAGCGCCCAGGGATAGGATCACTGGAATGGCGCTAATCACTCGTACCTGACTTCCGCTGGGCCAGGGGCGCCCGGCCACGGAACGCACTGCCGCCATAGCGCATTCCGAGCCGTCGGTCGCCAGCAAGATCTTCATGCCGCCGAAAATCGCCGGCGGTTCCAAGCGGGCTCGTCGCACGATTTCGACCGAGCAGGGTGATTGGCGCAGGGCCGCCTGGGCGACGCTGCCGAGAAGGAACCGCGCCAGGCCGCTGGCTCCATGCGAACCCACCAGAACCAAATCAGCGCGCCATTTCTTGGCGTAATCGGGAACCGCCATTCGAGGGTGGCCTTCGATCACCTTTGTGGTGACGCCTAGTCCGGCCTGGCAGAGCCGCCTGGCAGCCGATTCCACCAAAACATCCGCGGATTGCTTGAGTGTCTGGACGAGCGACGCGCTGTCCGGCAACTGCGGCCAATCGAGGACGTGCAGGATACAGGCAGTCGTATTGGGCGGCCAGGGTCTTCTCGCGATTTCCTCTAAGACCTGTTGCGAATAGGGCGAAGCATCGATCGCGGCCAGAAGTCTCATGGGGCGCTCCTTCCCAACCGCTGCAGCCTTTCGATCAGCGCGCCGGTTCCAGTTCATCGTATTCGCGCGCTTGTAGAGGATATGTGTACCTGGTCGCCATCGAATGTGACTCCTGTCACATACGGGATGCCGCGCAAAACATTACTTTTGCAGTGGATACAACGCAAGGAGTCAATCTTAACGGGAATAACACATCTTGAAGCTCGCTTGGTTCGGGTGCGAGCGCAGGATCGAGAAAGACGAGGGATGGGGCCATGAGGAAACGATCAGTGCTGACGTTTGTCGCGGGCTTCGGCTTTGTGACAATGATTTCGCTTGGGGCTTGGGCGGCCTCGAATGCACATCCGCCGCGCCCGGGCAGCATTAATTATGTGGAAGGCAAGGCTTCAATCGGCACACAAGCTCTAGGGCCAAATTCGCCCGGCTCGGTCGAATTGGAGAAAGATCAGCTACTCACGACGGAAGCCGGCAAAGTTGAAATTCTGTTGACGCCGGGCGTTTTTCTGAGGGTGGCGGACTACAGTGCAGTGAGGATGGTTTCGCCGGGCTTGGCCTATACCGCGGTTGCCGTCGAGAAGGGCCGTGCGGCCGTGGAAGTCGTGGACATTCACAACGAGAACGACATCAGAATCAGCATGAACGAAGTCAGCGCCAAACTGCTGAACAAAGGCCTCTACGATTTTGATGCCAATCAAAATGAGATCCGCGTATTTAAGGGCAAGGCGGAAGCTTACGTTGAGGACCGCAAGATTGTGCTGACGCGCGAGCGTGAACTCTGCTCGGACGAGAACGGCGCCATGAAAGCGCGGGATTTCGACGCCCGGCGATACGAAGACGAGTTCTTCCGGTGGTCGGCTTTGCGGTCTGGATACCTGTCCGAAGCCAGCGTGGACGAGGCGCGTGTCTACGTCGGGACGGGCCCTGTTTGGTATGGACCTTACTGGTACGGCCCGGGCTGGTACTGGAATCCCAATTTCTTCGTCTACACCTTCCTTCCCGCGAATGGGATTTTTTATAGCCCGTTTGGCTGGGGATTCTACTCGCCGGTAATCGTATATCGGTCGCCTTACTTTTACTGGGGCTTTGGCCCGGGGCCGCACCGCTTTGGAGATTTTCACTATCCGTATGGACACGGATTCGAGCCTCGCGGTGGATTCGATGGCCCTGTTGCGAGAGGCCGCCGCTAGGCGGCTGAACTAACGGACAACCGATGGTTGGTCGTGGATAATGCCACACGCGACGGTTCGCCACAGCGGCGACGTCGCGTGTGGCTCGGTTTTCGCACGTGATGGAGGCGACTTGTGCAACCGGCTGACGCCAGAGCTCGAATCCGATTCAGGAATATCTTGCTGTGTGCAGACTTCTCCGCGCTGACGGACCTTGCGCTCGCCTATGCCGCCGATCTGGCGCGCCACTTTGGCGCCAAGCTCTATGCCTTGCACGTCAGGAATCCGGACGATTACGTCATCGTCTTCCCCGAAGGCAGGTCCATACCCCCAGGCTTCACCGTCGAACAAGCGAGAGAAAAACTGAATTCTTTGCTGGGCCCGCTCTTCGATATCGACCGTGAGGTCTTGGTCGAGGAGGGCGAGCTCTTGCCCACCATGGGCGCCGTGATCGAGAAAAATGCAATTGATCTGGTTGTGGTGGGAACCAGGGGACGGACCGGACTCGCCAAGCTGGTGCTAGGCTCATGGGCCGAGAAGATATTCCGCCGTGTTCCATGTCCTGTGTTGACCGTGGGACCGCATTCCGCCCATCCTCGGACGGATACCATCCGGCAGATTCTCTTCGCCACCGATTTCACGCCCGAATCCGCGGCAGCGGCTCCCTATGCCGTTTCGCTCGCACAGGAGTATCAAGCAGCTTTAACGCTGCTGCATGTGATTGTCGATCCGGCGACGTACGATCTGGTGCAACCTGAAGAATTGCGAGCGTCGTCGGAAAGGCTCCTCCACGAGCTTGTTCCATCCGGAGCGGAACTCTGGTCCGATATCCACTTCGAGGTTCGGCAGGGCCAAGCGGCGGAAACAATTGTGAATGTTGCCGAGGAGAAAAAAGCAAACCTGATCGTCCTGGGAGCGCGCCGTTTGTCAGGGCTCCCCGGAGCCGCAACGCACCTGCCGATGCCAACGGCGCACAAGGTTGTTTCTGGCGCCGCTTGTCCTGTACTCACCGTCCGTACATAAGGGACGTTCGTCGGGGCCGGAAATCGCATTCGCCCACGGCGTTTTCACCCTGCCTTGCGGGATAGTTTCAGTCGCAAGAAAAAGCGTCCTACTTCGCCAGAACGGTAGCCAACCTCAGCAGATCCGGGTCAAGGCTCTTTCGCTTGCCAACGATATCTGCCAGCGGCGTTGTCGTGATTTCGCCCTGGATAAGCCCCACGAGTACACCAAACTCGTTCCGGGCGATGCATTCGGTGGCGGCCGCGCCCATGCGCGTAGCTAGTAGCCGATCAAATACGCCGGGCGTCCCGCCGCGCTGTACGTGGCCCAGCTTCACGACGCGCAATTCAAAGCCGAGCCGCTCGCGGTGCTCTTGAAAGTAACGGGTGAGCCCTTCGGCGTTGTAACAAGCTCCCTCTGCAACCACAACGATGGCGTGTGTTTTCCCACGCTCGTACGCGGCGCGCAAATCGCAGGCTACAGACTCCGGATCAGCCTGCGCCTCCGGGAGGACGATACGTTCAGCCCCTCCCGCGATGCCCGAGATGAGCGCCAGATACCCGCAATTGCGGCCCATGACCTCGACCAAGAATGCCCGCTCGTGGGAGGAGGCCGTGACCTTGATGCGATCGATGGCCTCCAAAGCTACATTCAGCGCCGTGTCCACTCCGATGGTGATCTCAGAGCCGTATAAATCATTGTCAATCGTTGACGCAATCCCGACTACGGGAAATCCCTTTTGCGCGAGAGCACAAGCGCCGGCTTGCGAGCCGTCGCCGCCGATCACGATGAGCGCATCGATATCGCGCTGGCGGAGAAATCGTATGGCCTTCAGTTGCGTCTCATCGGCCTTGAACTCAGGATAGCGCTTGCTGCCGAGGACCGTTCCTCCGTGCTGGATAATTCCTCCCACGTCCCGCAGGCCCAGCGAAAGGAAGTCATCGTTGGCGAGCCCGCAATAGCCGTGGCGGACGCCAAAAGCTTCCCATCCTTTATCGATTGCAGTGCGGACGGCCGCTCGGACTGCGGCGTTGATGCCAGGGGCGTCTCCCCCGCTGGTCACAATGGCGATCCTGGTCATACGCCTCCGTCAATAAAGGTTGGCGTAACCCTCCGGCGACCCCTTATAGCATCGAGGGGTACGTCTCGGGAACCTCGCCGGCCTCCCAAGCTGCCGTACGTTCCAGAGGTTCCACGGCGCGCGTCTCGTCGAAATGCAAGATCACATCGAACTGATCGCTAAGCTGAGCATGAAAGTAGTGGCTCGCCCGTTCCGATTGCGGCAGATAGATGACGCCGATGGCTCGTTCCAGGCGCGGCTCCCGCAAAAAGGACGAAGCAGAATCCTTTCGGCCAAGCTGAAGCAGGAAATTCGGGATGCCGGTTTCATGGAACAGCGCCTCGTAGCTTCCGCGCAATGCCGGGCGAACATGCTTGCGTTCAGCGGGGCTATCCCACCCGGAGGCTGCCGTCACCGTGCCGGTATACGTTGTGAATCCCACCGACACGGCGTCTTGGTTATGACGCTGGCGTATGAGCTGCCCCAGGTTCAGTTCGCCTCTGTGTCCCATCTCGGTAGCGCGAGCATCTCCCAGATGCGAATTGTGCGCCCACACGACGATCCTGGATTTAGGCCCGAGGTGGTGTGCCAATGCCTCCAGCGTTTCCGCCATGTGGCTGTCGCGGAGATTCCAGGAGGACACCCGTTCGTGAAACATTGCGCGATAATACTCCTCGGCATTCTTCACTAAACGGGCATTCTGTTCCGCGAAGAAGAACGCGTCCCGGGCGACTCTGCCGTCGCGCCTTGCCAGATCCGCGGCGCGCTGCCGCATCTCCATCCACTGGCTGATGGCTTCGTTTTCGCAACTCTTACTCAGCCCGAAGCTGGCGGCATATCCGTAAGCCTGAGTGTCCTCGCCATAGTTTTCAAAACAGGAATAGCGATACCGCGCCCGGCGCGCTCCATCCGGGTCGACCTTGTCCAGGAAATCCAGCACCGCCCGAATGGAGGCATGCAAGCTGTAGAGGTCCAATCCATAAAAGCCCGCGCGATGCGACTCGCGGTGCTCGTTGTAATTTCGCAGCCAGCCGATGAAATCGAGAACATCGGCATTCCGCCACATCCAAGCGGGGAACCTCTGAAAACCGGCCAGAGCATCGATGGCGTCCTCGTCGTCGCCTTCGAAGCGAACGTATTGGTTCACACGATAGGCATCGGGCCAGTCCGCCTCCACGGCGACGGCGTTGAATCCTTTTTCTGCGATCAGGCGCTTGGTGATCTGGGCCCGCACTCGGTAGAACTCGTGCGTCCCATGGCTGGCTTCTCCCAGCAGAACGAATCGGGCGTCGCCGACCGTCTCGAGCAGGGGATCGAAATCCGTGGTTTCTCCTCTCAGCGGAAGAGCCGAATGGCGAATTGCCGTCAGAATATCGTGATCGGGGACAAGGGGCATTGTTAGACCTCCGTACTCAAGCCGGGTGCCGACAGGACTACCGTCCAACCAGCAAGCGCATCGGCAGCGCCTTCACTGTCGTCTGCCTCTTGGAGCCGGCGCCGCCTGAGAATTCCCATCTGCGCGGCTCCAAGCCCGATCCAACAAATCCGTCACCTCTTCGTCCGAGACTTCCGAGAAATCGTCGTAAAACTGTCCCACTCCGTAGAACGGCTCCGGTGTCTCGAGGCAAACCAGTTCATCGACTTCATCTCTGAGCCGGTCGCAACTTGCGCGGGGCGCAAGCGGAGTTGCCACCACCAGAACGGCGGGGTTCCTTTGTCGCAGGGCCTGGATTGCCGCACGCATACTCGATCCGGTGGCGATACCGTCATCAATGAGAATCACGATAAGCCCGCTCACCTCGAGCGGAGGGCGCCCGGCCCGGTACGCTATCTCCCGGCGTTCCAGTTCCACTTTTTCCTTTTTGGTAACTCGCTCAATATCCAGGCCGGTCAGTCCGAGCACTTCGATGGTCTCGCGGTTGAGAACGCGAACGCCTCCGCTCGCGATGGCGCCGAACGCGAGCTCCTCATGTCCCGGAACGCCGAGTTTCCGCATAACAAAAATATCCAGCGGCACTCCAAGCCTGGTTGCCACCTCAAAGGCGACAGGAACGCCGCCGCGCGGGGCTCCCAGAACAATCACATCGTCACGATTCGCATACTTTTTCAAGCTTTCCGCCAGCTGCCGGCCCGCTTCCGCCCGATTCGCAAAGATCATATGCCGCCCCCGAATGTCTGTCACAGAGTAGACGCTCCGCGCGGGGTTCTCGGTGAAGGCAGTTACCTCAAGGTGTGAACGAGATCACAGGTCGGTTGATGAGCCTTCAACGGGGCTTGGTCGGGAGCGAGTTCAATCAAGAGTGGCTATGTGGGCAAACTCACTGCATTGGCTGTATGGGTTACACCGGAGTCCGCTAAGGTCGGTGCTCCCTGAAGCCGCTCGCCGGCTGGAACGGGCGCTTCGTCGCGGTCCTAAAATGCTCGTGGAACAGTCGGCGGCAAGCCGAGCGACCTTTTCCAGAGCTCCCGGTTCTTCAAATAAATGGGTCGCGCCTGGAATAATGACCAATTTCCTTTCGGCATAGTGAAGTTTCGCCAGCGCTTGCCGGTTCATGGTGATCACCGGTTCGTCATTGCCTCCCACAATCAGAAGCGTGGGCGCGCGCACAGATCCCAGAGCTTCCTCCGCCAGATCTGGCCGGCCTCCGCGGGAAACAACTGCGGAAACGAGATCGGAAAGTTTGCTGGCAGCGATCAGCGCTGCCGCGGCTCCGGTGCTGGCGCCGAAATAGGCAATTTGGAGTTCGTTTATTTCGGGATTACTCACAGCCCAATTGGTCGCGCCAATCAATCGCTCTGCGAGGAAGGGAATATCGAAGCGCAACTCACCTGTGTATCGATCCCGAGCCTCTTCCTCCTGGGTCAACAGGTCGAACAACAAAGTGCCAATTTTTTGAGAATGAATGACCTGTGCGACATAACGGTTCCGCGGGCTGTGCCGGCTGCTGCCGCTGCCGTGCGCGAAAAGCACGACGCCCCTGGCATTTTTCGGAAGGACCAATGTGCCTTCCAGCGTGACGTCTTCCAGCTCAATCGAAACCTCGCGCTCAATCTCTCTTTGCAACTTCGGGCTTGGAGTCATGGTTTCACCTCCGTCTGCGTCCAGCGGCTCACCTGCTGCCCACAACGAAAAACAACCCAGCCGCCGAGGCAGTTGCCTCAATTCCGATCCACGGTATCAAGCCGCCGCGCTTTTTGCTCCGTACCGGAGTCTCTGCTTCGGCAGAATGCGGACTGTGGTGGCCTGCGGCCCTTTTTCCCCGAGACCCTCGGCAAACCGAACCGTCGTCCCCACCTGCAAACGCGGAAATGCGCCGCCGAGCACGCTGTTCTTGTGAAAATAGATTTGCCGTCCGTCAGCCGACGTCAGGAATCCGTAGCCTTCTTGCGGCAGGATTCTGCTGACATATGCCTCGGGGAGCGGCGCGCGCCTTTTCGTCTCACCTCGTTGACGCCGGGCATAGTCCTGCAAACGCCGGGCCGCGGCCTTGAATGCATCGTCGATGGTTCTGCGTAGGTCCTTGTGCTGCGCATTCAACTCCGCATGCTTGGTCAACTGAGATTCCTTCAACTGCCTCGCCCGCCCCCTCAGGCTCGGCTCGCGCTTCACTACGATCTCCCCCTGCGGAACCGTCAAGTCAATGCGGATGTGATAGGCCACCCCGTTCTTGTGATGGCGGTGTGGGATTTGCAACTCCACGCGACATCCCATGATTTGGCTGTAGAAACTGTCAAGCTTGGCAGCCGCTTCGCGAATCCACTCTTCGACCTCTTTCGACGACTTCATATTTCGGAACGTGATCTGCAGTTGCGATTTCATGGGTACCCTCGCTCATATTATTAGGGATGCTTGCTCTTGTTGCCCGCCTCTCAATCTTCCAAGAATTCCCATGGGCCGCTCGCGCCACACGCCATCCTCTTCGTACTTCAGCGTATAGATGTACAACAGCCTCCACCCGGCGCCGAGCAGCCGGTTAACTTCTTCCCGGCCTCGGGCTTCCAGGTTGTGCCCGGTAACTTCAACGATATCGAGTTGCCATAAGGGCAGCCTCTCGATCAATTCGAACGGCGTCTCCGCTCCGCTAGCCTCTGTGCCCGCCCTGTGCGTGACCATCGCCTTCATTCTCTGGCGACCCCCCGCCTCATCTCCTCTATATAAGACTCCTCCCGGGAGGTCTGTGATTCTCATCACCGGTTGCCATCTGAACCCCCCGCGTCGGGGGACTTCAGGACTTCATGCGCGGCGTGGATTCAGGATAAGATTTAATGCGGATGGGGCTGTAGCTCAGATGGATAGAGCAGCAGTTTCCTAAACTGCGTGTCGGGAGTTCGACTCTCCCCAGCCCCACCAGCCTTCGCACCACCGGTCGGCTCCGGCTGGGCAGGCGATAGGATGCCATCGCAAGCGGCGCACACAGAGAGCTCCGAATCCCTGCCGGTCAGGGCGCCAAGCGCCCCGTACCGCGTCCGCCTGTTCTTTTGGACTATCGGGCCGTTGTTGGGATTGCTTCAGGCCCTGGCGCTTCGCAACCAAATCGATCACGACGCTGTCTCTTACCTCGATATGGCGGACAGGTTTTTGCGCGGAGGGCGCGAAGCATTGCTCAACGCCTACTGGAGCCCGCTCTACCCGTTCTTGCTGGCGCACGCCATCGTGTTTCTCCCGCCCGATTGGGAAGCCACCGCTCTGCATTTGGTGAATTTCGCCATCTACCTTCTGGTGCTGCTCTCTTTCGATTTTTTGCTGAGGCAGATTATGCCGGAGAGTACATTACCGGAATCGACGCTGCGCACCTTCGCTTACGCCGTGGCGCTGTGGTGTTGCCTCGTTCTCACCTCGCTCGGTCAAAGTCATCCCGATCTGCTGGTAATGGCTGCGGTTTTTTTCGCCGCGGGCATTACCGCGCGGCTGCGTAATCGCGGCGTAACTCTCGGCTGGTGCGCCGCGCTTGGCGCCGTGCTCGGCCTCGGCTATCTCGCCAAGGCGGCCATGTTCCCTTTGGCGTTCGTTTTTTTGAGCGTCGCCATTCTGGCGGCCCGCAGGCCGATTTCCCTGCGCTCCGCGGCCCTGCTGGCGCTTGCCCCGCTCACATTCGCATTGATCGCCGGGGCTTACGTTTTCATGCTTTCGCGCTCCGAGCGGCGGCTCACGGTAGGAGACAGCGCAAAGATCGCATACGCAATCGAAGTCAATGCAGTGGGCGCTCCCACGCATCCCAGGCGGAAGATCTTTGATCGCCCGGTGATCTATCTCTATGCCGATCACATCGTGGGCACAAATCCCGGCTGGTACGATCCTGCTTATTGGCGCGCGGGCGTCGAGCCCCGATTCAATCTGGCGCGCCAAGTCGATGTTCTGCATCGCAGCCTGGACATCTATTTTTCCGTCTTCACGCAATTAGGGGCGGTGTTCGGCGGACTCCTGGCGTTGTTACTCGCCGGCGATCGCCGCGGTACTTTGCGCCGGATTGCCAGCCAATGGGCGCTGTACGCTCCGGCGCTGGCTGCTTTGGGGATGTACGCTCTCGTGCACGTGGAACTGCGTTTTCTTGGCGGTTTTGTGGCGCTGCTGTGCCTCGCGCTCTTTTTGGGTGTGCGGACTTCGCCTGAGACGCGCGCCCTTGCCGCCGCAATTGTCTTTGCCATGGTGATCGTGCTCGGAGCGCAGATCGCCTGGGAAGCCGGACACAACCTCGTTGTCTTCGCTCAAAACGCACAGAGCTCGGACTGGTTGGTCGCGAAAGAGCTCGAGGACCGAGGAATTCACACCGGTAATAACGTCGCGGCGATCGGCGAACTGCCGAGTATCTATTGGGCGCGCCTGGCGGGAGTAACCCTGACGGGAGAGATCTCCGCGGACGATGCTGTTGCCTTCTGGGGCGCCGCCCCGGACCTCAGGGCGCAAATCGGCATGGCTTTGGATCGAGCGGGCATCGCGGCAATTGTGACGCGGGGCGCGCCACAATCGGCCGTTTCCGAAGGAGCGGCCGAAGGAAAGCCCGCCGGATGGTCGCGGGCCGGAAAAACGGATTACTTCGTTCTGCCCGTGCAGGCGATGATTTCTGCAAGTGCGAATAGGCATGGCTCCACGCCGCAGAAAAATCCGTAAGACTTGCTTTCCCGCCGCGGCTCACTCCGTTAGGAAATTCGCAGCCAGCGTCCTTCGTGCCTCATTCACGCGGCCTCGTGAGCCGCGTCACATCTTTGCTTTGTGCCCGGAGTCATAAAGGGGGCGCAAACCGCGGGACTGAACCGAAGAATTGGCCTCGCTTTCGAGCGCTGGACGGAGGATTTATGGACGCGGAAAGGGAATTGCTCCTGGAAAAAGTGAGCGAGTGGATCACAAGCATGGACTACGTATGCCGTACGCCGGAAGTCCAAGAGTTGATCCGGCAGCTCGAAAAAGAACACGGCGCCTACCCACAAACCGTTGTCAACGTTGACGAGAATTGAATCGCCGGCAATGCGCCATCGAGCTGCGTTAGCGCAAAATACAGTTCGCCCCGTTTATTTCCTCTTTGATTTGGCGGTTTTCCTGCTGCGCGTTCCTGGTTTTTGCAGATCTTGCTTCGGGCCCGGCCGCACTCTCACGATCTGCACCGAACATGGCGCATGCCGGGCGACGGCGTCGGAAACGCTTCCCATGAGCATGCGGTTCAGCCCCCTCAGCCCATGCGAACCGACCACGATGAGGTCCGGTTTCCACTCGTTTGCGTGATCAAGAATTGCCGCTCTGGCGTCTCCGCGGAGAACGATCTTGCTATTGCGAAATCCCGCTTTGCCGAGTTTCGCGCAGACGTTTTCGACTAGCTCAGTTGCTTGCTTCTCGCGTTCCTGCTCCACTTCTTCCGTGTAGGAGGTTAAGTGTGGGAATCCTTCCGCAGAGAAGTAGGCCGCGACGGGTTCCACCGCGGTTAGGACCTGAACCTCCGTGTCCTTTGGACGAAACTGATCAATCACGCTTTGCGCGGCCGCTTGCGAGTACGGCGATTCATCAACGGCCAATAAAACTTTCATCATCTCCCCAATCCTTCGCGATAAGCGATAGCCTGCCTTCCACCTGATTCATTAAAGGCCCGTGGAAAACCTCGAAAAGCTTAGCTTAATCGCAAAGGGCCCGAGATCAAATTATTCGATTCCCTTGTCCTCACGTCTCTTCCGGGCCACGGCTTCGGCACGAATCCTATCCGCGCATTGGCCGCATATCGGAACTTGGGAAGGTTTTCCGCAAACCTCGCAAAAGGACCATGCCACTGCTTTTTTGCCATCTCCGCCCTCTGAAACATGGTTCGCTTCCATGGATTCCCCCCCTTCTCGTTATTTCCAAAATTAGACTATCCGGCTTGCCTTCGAATTCCTGTGCGCCACGTCACAGTAGATCACGTTCCCTCTCTCCTGTTCCGAAAAGACGCAGATCGATAACTGCAAGCAGCCGTTCGCGGCTGACGAAGGGGGTCACCGAGGTGTGTGATCCTCGTTACAGTGCGGTTCCGCGTGATAGGGCAACATAACACCCGAGTCGGGAGGACTCCATATGGAACGAAATCCTCGAGAGTTGCTGCAGATGCTGAAATTCGAGCTTCAGTTTCTCGAAAATGGCGGTTACCAACGGTCGGTGCGGAAGCCGCGCGAGGAGCTATCCGTCTTTCAGGATTCGCCTTCTTGCTTGAATTACGCACTGCCCGTCAGAAAATATCCCTGTACGGACTGTTTCCTGATGGAATTTGTGCCCGCTGACAAGAAGGGCGAATCTGTGCCCTGCCACCATATTCCTCTGAACGATCGCGGCGACACGCTGGCAAGTTTGGAGGGCTTTGGACGCGATCTTCAAGTTCAAGACGCGATGCGGGAATGGCTCCACGCCACAATCGCGGAACTCGAGGCAAGTGTGGCGGCTGCGGACCAAGCGCCTGGTCGAAAGACGGTTTGTCGAAGCCTATAGGGTCCATCGAGCTGCGGTCTGAATTCTTTGGGACTGGCTTCTCCGGAGTTTGTCTCTAAAGTAGAATCGCTGCCGGACGTGCAGGCTGGCGTCGAGACTGATTGCAGGGCTTTCTCGCGAGATGGACTTGAATTTGGACTACCTGCGCGAATGGCGCGGGAGGAGCGAATCTCGATCCGACGAGGTCACCTCCGCGCCGATTGCCGCTTTATCCGCCACACTGGACCGCGATGATCCCTATCCCAAACCCGCGGATTCCGTGCCGCCGCTCTGGCATTGGCTCTATTTTTTGCCGATTCACCGGCAATCGGAATTGGGCCCGGATGGGCACGCCAAGCGCGGAGGTTTTCTTCCTCCCGTGCCGCTGCCGCGCCGCATGTTCGCGGGCGATCGCGTGCAGTTCGTTCATCCGCTGCGTGTCGGGGAAAGGGTCAGGCGGCTGTCGCACATCGTCGACGTGAAGTCAAAAGAAGGTCGCAGCGGGCCGCTTGTATTCGTCACCGTGCGGCACGAAATCAGCAATTCCATGGGGCTGGCGCTGGTCGAAGAACACGACATCGTCTATCGCGATTATTCGAAACCAAGTGACTCCGCTCTGCCGCCACAAGCCGCGCCGGACAATGCGGCCTGGACGCGCGAAATTCTGCCCGACGCAACGCTGCTGTTTCGCTATTCGGCTCTTACGTTCAACGGGCATCGAATTCACTACGATCGCCGCTATGCTACGGAGGTCGAGGGCTACCCGGGCCTCGTCGTACACGGTCCGCTGATCGCTACTCTACTGGTCGACCTCTTGCGCCGCAACCTCGGAGATGTAAACGTCGGCTCGTTTTCTTTTCGAGCAATCCGGCCATTGTTCGATACGGGGCCATTTTCGATCTGCGGCGCGATCACCGCGGATGGGAAGAGCGTGCATTTGTGGGCGAAGGATTCAGACGGATGGCTGGCCATGGACGCCACGGCCGCGCTGGCAGGCTGACGGGCAATCATCGATGTGGGAGAAAAAAGTGCTGAACGCCCCGGACGAATATCAGGAACTGCGCAAATCTGTGCGGGAACTCTGCGCGGATTTCGCCGGCGACTATTTTCGGCGTGTCGACGAACGGCGCGCTTACCCAGAAGAGTTTGTCCAGGCGTTGACCAAAGCCGGATGGCTCGCGGCGCTGATTCCGGAGGAGTACGGCGGTTCCGGCCTGGGGCTCACGGAAGCTTCGGTCATCATGGAAGAGATCAATCGGTCCGGAGGCAATTCGGGCGCCTGCCACGGCCAGATGTACAACATGGCTACGCTGCTGCGTCACGGATCCGCGGAGCAAAAGCGGACGTACTTGCCCAAGATTGCCAGCGGCGAACTGCGGCTGCAATCGATGGCCATAACCGAGCCGACCGCGGGAACGGATACCTCGAAGATCGCGACGACGGCCGCGAAGCGCGGCGGAAAGTACATCGTCACTGGCCAGAAGGTATGGACCTCGCGCGTGCAGCATTCCGACCTGATGATCCTGCTGGCGCGCACCACGCCGCTTTCCGAAGTGGAGCGCAAGACCGAAGGGATGTCGCTTTTTCTCGTGGACCTTCGGGAAGCGATCGGGCCCGCACTCAAGGTGCGTCCGATTCCGAACATGGTGAACCACGAAACCAACGAGCTGTTCTTCGATCACCTCGAGCTTCCTTTGCAAAGCCTGATCGGGGAAGAGGGCAACGGATTTAAATACATTCTCGACGGGCTGAACGCGGAGCGCGCGCTGATCGCCGCGGAGTGCATCGGCGACGGCTACTGGTTCATCGATAAAATCACGAAGTATGCGAAGGAGCGCGTCGTATTCGGACGGCCCATCGGCCAAAACCAGGGCGTGCAATTTCCCATCGCGAAAGCCTATGTCAAAATCGAAGCGGCGAATCTGATGCGCTACAAGGCTTGCTCGTTGTTCGATGCGCGGAAACCCTGCGGAGCGGAAGCCAACATGGCATTGCTGGTGTCTGCCGAGGCTTCCTGGGAAGCTGCCAATGCCTGCCTGCAATTCCACGGCGGGTTCGGGTTTGCGTCCGAATACGACGTGGAACGCAAGTTCCGGGAAACACGCTTGTACCAGGTCGCGCCGATCTCGACGAATCTGATTCTCTCGTACGTGGCAGAGCATGTGCTTGGACTGCCACGATCGTTCTGAGGCGATGGAAACAACCGCGCCACGCTCGTATCTCTTCGTTCCCGGCAACCGGCCGGACCGCTACGCGAAGGCGATTGCCGCGGGGGCCGATGCCGTGATCGTGGACCTGGAAGATGCGGTTCCGCCGGGCGAAAAGGAATCGGCGCGGGCCGCGCTTGCGGCGTGGCTCTCGCCGGAGCATCCGGTGCTGATTCGCGTGAATGGCGGCGAGAGTCCATGGTTTCGCGAAGATCTCGTGTTGTGCAAAGCGCAGGGCGTTGCCGGCGTGCTTCTGCCGAAGGCGGAGAACGCGGAAGATATCCGTATCATTGGTGAATATTCCGGTGCGCTTGCTATTGTGCCAATGATCGAGACAGCCAGAGGCTTCTCGAACGCGCACGCGCTGGCAAAAGGTCCGCAGGTGCAGCGATTCGTTTTCGGTTCCATCGACTTCCAGCTGGATCTCGGAATCCAGGGAGAGGAAGAAGAGCTGCTGTATTTCCGCTCGCATCTGGTGCTGGTTTCGCGCATCGCGAATCTCCATTCGCCCGTCGACGGAGTGACGACTGCGATCGACGACGCCGAACGCGTGCGGAGGGAAACGCTGCGCGCGAAGCGGCTTGGATTCGGCGCGAAGCTGTGCATTCATCCGAAGCAAGTAAATGTTGTGAATGAATGCTTCGAGCCCACGGAAGCGGAACAAAGCTGGGCGAAAAAAATCGTGGAGGCGGCGGAAGCGGCAGGCGGGGCGGCTGTTTCAGTGGAGGGAAAAATGGTGGACCGGCCCGTGATCGCGCGCGCCGAAGCCATCTTGGCTCGAATCAAGCAGCGGCGCGATCTTTGATCTGCGCTACCGTCGATTCTTTGCGCCGCCGATTTGAGGATCCGTGGCGTCGCGCGCGCTAGCGCTCGATGACGCGCGGAACGCGGAAATACGGGGGACTCGGGTCGGGCGCGCCGGCGAGTACATCGCCGACGATATTGCAAGGCGCGGGCCGATCTTCGCGCAAGGGCGTGCCCGGAGCGGCCGCCGGAACGGAAGCAGCCGCGGGCGTGACCTGCGCCATGGGCTCGACGTTGCTGGTGTCGAGCTCGTTCAGCTTCTCGACGTAAGTCAAAATCGAATCGAGTTGTCGCGAAAACATCTCGATCTCGGCTTCGCTTAACTCGAGGTGGGCGAGTTCGGCGACTCGCAAAACATCTTCTCGTGTGATCTTCATCTCATTTCGCTTATTTTAATTTGCGCTCAGGATTTTGCGGCGCCGGCGGGAGCGGGCGCGGCTTCCCGGCGCGTATATTTGTGGGCAACGTAGTCATCGACGAGCGCCTGAAACTGGACGGAAAGATCATCGTAGTTGCCGCGCAGTGTGGTGAAGTGCTGTCCATCGATGTAGACGGGACAGCTGGGCGCTTCCCCCGTGCCGGGCAGGCTGATGCCAATATTGGCGGCGCGGGATTCGCCGGGACCATTGACGATGCAGCCCATGACCGCGAGCGTCATCGATTCCACGCCTTCGTATTGCTGCTTCCACTCGGGCATTTTGTCGCGCACGTAACCCTGAATCTTTTCGGCCAGCTGCTGAAACGTGGTGCTGGTCGTGCGTCCGCAGCCGGGGCAGGCGGTGACGCTGGGAAGAAAGGCGCGGAGGCCGAGCGCCTGGAGCAGTTCGCACGCGGCGTAGACCTCTTCGCGGCGATCGCCGCCCACGCGCGGCGTGAGCGAGATGCGAATGGTGTCGCCGATGCCTTCGTTGAGCAGGATGCCCATGGCCGTGGAGGACCAGATAGCGCCCTTCAGGCCCATGCCTGCCTCGGTGAGGCCGAGATGCAAGGGCTGGCGGGTGCGCTGGGCGAGCGTGCGATAAACGGTGATCAGATGCAGAGGGCGCGAGACTTTGCAGGAGATGATGATCTGGTCCTTGCGCAGGCCGCACTGCAAAGCGAGCTCGGTGGATTCCACGGCGGAGAGCACCATGCACTCGTTGATGATCTCTTCGGAGGAGAGGCCGAGATCGCGGTCGGTATTCTCCTGCATCTTGCGCATGACCAGTTCCTGATTGAGCGAGCCGCCGTTGACGCCGATGCGCACGGGCTTGCCGTTATCGCGGGCAATGGCGCAGATGGTGGCGAACTGCTCGTCGCGGCGCTTGCCCGCGCCAACGTTGCCGGGGTTGATGCGATATTTGTCGAGTGCGCGAGCGCAATCGGGATACTTGGTCAGCAGGACGTGGCCGTTGTAGTGAAAATCGCCGATGAGCGGAGCTTCGCAGCCGGCGTCGAGCATGCGCTGCTTGATTTCCGCGACAGCGGCGGCGGCCTCGGGCAGGTTCACGGTGACCCGGACCATCTCCGAACCGGCGGAGGCCAGTTCGAGGCATTGCTGCACGGTGGAGGCGACGTCGGCGGTGTCGGTATTGGTCATGGACTGGATGACGATGGGCGCGCCGCCGCCGACGGTCACGTTGCCAACTTTCACGCTGTGAGTGTGCTGTCTATGGGTCACAAACGCTCCGCTTACGGGCTTCCTCATGATTCGTCATGCGAGACGCTAGTTGAGTTGCAAATACAGATTATATCCCGAACTGCAGGCGTCGGCCGCGTCGCAAATGTCGCAACTGCGGCTCCGCGGCGGGCTAGACAGGATGCGCCCACAGGGACTATTGTCTCAAGCATAGACCGGTGGTCTTTCGAAGCGCGTGCCAACGAAGCCCGCGCCAATGCGGTAAACGGGGTCGCGCACATTGCGAGTGGAAATCCGAAGAGCAGTTCGTGTCCTAAGAGGCGCACACGGGCTCCTGCTGGGACTACTCGTTGGAATTGTCCCCTGCGCCTTCGCGCAGATGAACACCGGTGATATCACCGGCCGGGTGAGCGATCCCACCGGCGCGATCATCGCAGGCGCCGAAGTGACGGCCGTCAACGTCGACACGCAGCAGACCTTCCGCGAGACGACAAATGAGGCAGGACAGTATCTCTTGACGGGGATTCCGCCGGGCGCGTACAAGCTGACGGCCAGCATGGATGGCTTCAAACAATCGATAGCCGACAACGTCTCCCTGCATCTCAACGAACATTTGCGGCAAGACTTTTCCCTGCAGCTTGGCGACGAAAAAGAGACGGTGATCGTGCAGGCCGCGCCCGGGCTGGTGCAGACGGAATCGGTGGAAATCAAGGACGTCATTCAGAATCAGCAAGTGATGGACTTGCCGCTGGAGAACCGTGAATTTCTGGAACTGACTCTGCTGAGCGAGGGAGTGGTGAATCCGCCGGGAGGGACGCGGGGAGATGCCCTGCAGCAGACCGGCGCGCTGATCAACGTGCTGGGACAGCGGACCGGGCACAACTTGTTCCTGGTGGACGGCGTGAGCGTGACCGACGAATACTTCAACAACGTAGTGCTGAGTCCCTCGCCGGACGATACGGCGGAGTTCATGATCGATAAAACGAACTACAGCGCGGAATTCGGCGGGAAGTCGGGCGGGGTGATCAACATCGTCACCAAGTCGGGAACGGACCACCTGCACGGCAGCGCCTATGAATACGTGCGGAATAACATTTTCGATGCGAAGAATTTCTTCGATTCGCCCGGACCGGCGCCGGCGTTCCAGGAGAACCAGTTTGGAGCAGCCGCGGGAGGTCCCCTGGTCAAAGGCCGCCTATTTTTCTTCGCGAACTATGACGGGCAGAGAACACGGAAGTCGCTGGCCGATCTTTTTAGCGTGCCCACGATGGCGGAGCGCGCGGGCAACTTCGCCGGCGCCGGCACAATTGTCGATCCCATCACGCACCAGCAAATGCCGGGCAACAACATCGCCAACGATCCCGCTGTACATCTGGATCCGTCCGCGGAGGCGTTTCTGGCGACCCTCCCGCCGCCCACTCCGGGGCTGAGCGGCCAGAATAACCTGCTGTCGGTGCAAAAACAGAGTTACGACAACAATCAGTACAACGCCCGCCTCGATCTGCGATTGTCGGATAGGGACAACAGTTTCGTGCGCGGCTCGGTGTTCGATGCGAACGAAGCGGACCCGTTTGGCTCGAGTGTACTCAATGAGGCTCTGCTGCCGGGTTTCGGGCGCACGCTAAGAACCCATTCCGTGAACCTGGCGGCCAGCGAGACGCACACTTTTTCGCCGAACTTGATCGACGAATTTCGTTTCGGCTGGCTGCGAGTTTCGGGCGGGCAGGGAGACCCCAACGCCGGGAACCCCTTCTCGTCTCAATACGGGCTTCAGGGCGTGACCACGAATGCGGCCGATATGGGTTTCCCGCAGGTATCGTTGAGCAATGCCTTCAGTACGATCGGATCCCCGGCGGGTTTTACGTCCCGGGTGGACAAGGATTTCGAGCTCTTTGACAACGTGCTGATGCATCGGGGCAATCACAGCCTGGGGTTCGGGGGTTACTTTTTTCACCTCGCTTTCAACCCGACGTTTCCCAACGACGCGCGCGGCGTATACACGTATAGCGGCGCTTACACTGGGAATCCGCTGGCCGATTTTCTCCTAGGTTACCCGGCGCAAGGGCAAGTGGGCATCGGCAGAGGCACGGAAAATGCGACAACCGACTGGGCACACTTCTACGCGCAAGATCGCTGGCAGATCAGGCCCGACATAACGATCGATGCCGGCCTGCGATACGAATACAACGGAAATCTTGTCGCGGGGCCGAATCAAACCTCGGACATCGACTTGGCGGCGCCGGGAGGGCCGGCGTTTGTAGTCGCGGGAAATCCGCAGTCTTTGCCGCCGGCGGCAAGTGGCTTGGCGTTCCTAAGCCCGCTGCCCATCGTGTCGGCCTCGACGGTGGGCTGGAACAATAGCCTGCTTACGCCGCGCAATCTTCGGCTTGCTCCGCGGCTGGGCGTAGCCTGGCGGATTCCGGGACCGCACGAGATGGTGGTGCGGGCGGGATTTGGAATCTACCCGAACCAGGCGGCCTATAGCGTGCTGCAGAACCTAGCCGAAAATATGCCGTTCTTTCTGGTCAAGACGGTGGCTAACTCGGCGACAACGCCAACGCTTACGACCGAGAATATTCTGGCCCAAAATCCGACGGGCGCGATTGGCGCCAATAGCGTCAACCATAATTTTCAAATCGAGTACAACGAAGTTTGGAACCTGGCGATCCAAAGAGCGGTTACGCCGAACACGACGATCGAGGCGGAGTATATCGGCTCGCGAACGGTGCATGCCGACAGTTCGACGGACGTGAACGTTCCTTTGCCTGGTCCGGGCGCCGTACAGGCGCGCCGCCCGTATCCACAGTTGGCTGCGTTTACGACGATCCGCTGGGACGGGTGGGCGACGTTCAATGGGTTCACGATCAAGGTGACGCGGCGATTTGCAAAAGGCCTGTCCTTCGATGCCGACTATACGCTCTCGAAATCGATCGACGACGCGTCCGATGCCGGCACAACCAACGCTGAGTACAATTTGCCTCAGAACCCGTACCAGCCGGGTCTGGAATCGGCACTTTCGAGCTTTGACCACCGCAACAGGTTCACAGCGAATGCCGTCTACGATTTTCCGTTCGCGCGCGGAGCAAACGGATGGAAGCACCAGGCCTTTGGCGATTGGCGCGCGAGCACAATTGTTACGGCTCAGAGCGGCGCTCCCTTCACCGTCAACCTATCGGCAGCGCAAGACGTTGCCAATATGGGCCTGGTGGGCGGGAACAATCTGGAGCGCCCCAACGTGACCGGGAATCCGAACGATGGACCGCATACACCGACGAAGTGGTTCAATACTTCGACGTTTACACTTCCCGCGCCGTTCACCCTCGGCGATTCGGGCCGAAACATGGTGACCGGCCCCGGCTTAGCGGATGTCGATCTGTCGCTGCAAAAGAGCTGGACATTGCGGGAGAACGAAGCCATCCAGTTCCGGTGGGACACCTTCAATGCGTTGAATCGGCCGAATTTCAATCTGCCCGGGCGCATTTTCGGAGCCTCCAATTTTGGAGTGATTACCAGCGCGCAGGAAGCGAGAGAGCTTCAGTTTGCGCTGAAGTGGCTGTTTTGAAGGCGGCCCATTCGGGCTTGCGGGCTCGTCAGTGTGCGGCGGCCGAAGCGCCCTTAGGCGGCCGCTTCATCAGGAATACGAAGGGAATCACGGCTAGCGCGGAAATCCCCAGCATCCAGAAGTTGTCCAGATAAGCGATCATGTTCGATTGCCGCAGGATCGAACCGTACAACTGGCCATAGCTTTGCTGTTGTGCCGCAACGGCGCCCCCCGACAGGAAGAGTTGGCTGGCACCTTGAACGGCGCCCCTGAATTGGCCGCTGTAGGCATTGGCGTGGGCGGCGAGCACGCTCTGATGGAATTGCGCTCTGCGCGCCAGCATGGTGGTTACGAACGAGATTCCCACGCTCGCGCCGATGTTGCGAAACAGATTGATCAGGCCCGAGGCGGTATTATTCTTTTCGCGGGGGAGATAAGAGTACGCCGCGGTGTTGATGGGAATGAACAAGAAGGCCAGGCTCACGGACTGAAACACACGAGCCCACATCATGGTGCGGAAGTCCACGTCGAGATCGAAGCGGTGAGCCATGAAAGACATGGAGACCGCCAGCATCAAGAGCCCAAAGGCAATCATGATGCGCGCGTCATAGCGCGAAAGCAGGAAGCCCACCAGCGGTAAGGTGAGTATGAGAGCGAATCCTCCCGGCATGATCATCAGGCCGGCGAGTTCCGCGGTATAGCCCATCAAAGTCTGGGCCAATTGGGGAAGCAGCAACGTGGTGGCGTAGAGCACGAAGCCCACCATGAAAAGCATGATGCAAGCCATCAAAAAGGTGCGGTCGGCGAAGAGCCGGACCTCGACGATGGGGTTTTTGTGGCGGAGTTCCCAGAAGTAGACGGCCACTAAGCAAACAGCTGCAATCACGGTCAGTACGACGATATAGCGTGTGTCAAACCAGTCTTCGCGCTCTCCCTTGTCCAGAACGATCTGCAACGCGCCCAAGCCCAGCGCGAGCAGGCCGAAGCCGATGTAGTCTACCTTTACGCCGCCGGCCTTTTTATTTTTGAGCCAAGGCGGATCGGACACGAGCAGGGAAGTGAGGGAAACCGAGAGTACGCCGAAGGGAATATTCATGAAGAAGATCCAGCGCCAGCTGTAGTTGTCGGTGATCCATCCGCCAATGGTGGGCCCCAAAGCGGGAGCGACCACTACGGCCATGGCATAAACGGCGAACGCCATGCCGCGTTTGGCGGGGGGAAAAGTGTCCGCGAGGATGGCCTGCTCGCTGGGCTGCAAACCTCCTCCCCCTATGCCTTGCAGGACACGAAAGAGGATGAGCAGAGGAAGGCTGGGCGCGATGCCGCAGAGGAATGAGCTCACCGTGAACAGCGCGACGCAGGTCATGTAGAAGCGCTTCCTGCCGAAAATCGAGGAGAGCCAGCCGCTGAGCGGCAGGACGATGGCGTTGGAAACAAGATAAGAGGTCAGCACCCAACTGCTCTCGTCCTGGCTCGCCGCCAAGCCTCCGGCAATGTGCGGGAGCGCGACGTTGGCCACGCTGGTGTCGAGAACTTCCATGAACGTGGCGATGGTGACGGTGAGAGCGATCAGCCAGAGATTGTGTCCGGGCGTCCAACTGCTCTCGGTGTTCGTTTGTAACGCTGCCGCTTGATCACTCATGGCTAGAACTCCATCGATTGCTCTTGACGATCTTCCTCACTGCACCTTTACCTTTGGCTCGACGGACAAACCCGGCCTGAGGCGGTGATCGGGGTCCTGGCCCTGATCGAAGCGCAGCCGCACGGGCACGCGCTGCACGACTTTCACGTAGTTGCCCGTGGCGTTCTCGGGCGGCAGCAGGCTGAAGATGGCCCCCGTTCCTCCGGCAATGCTCTCGACGTGGCCGGTGTAGTCGCGGCCGTAGGCGTCGACGAAAATTCGCACCGGCTGGCCCGCGCGCACGTTCCTGAGCTGAGTTTCCTTGAAGTTCGCCGTGACCCAGATGTCGTCGAGCGGTATGACCGCCAGCAGTTGCTGGCCGGGCGAGACGTATTCGCCCACCTGAGCGGATCGCTTGGCGATGAGGCCGTCGACGGGCGCCACGATGCGCGTGTAATTCAAATTGAGCTGGGCTTGTTCGACGGCCTGCATGGACTTGTCCGCCAAGGCGGCCGCGGCCAAGGCGCGCGACTCCTGCATGCGCACTTGCTGTGGGCCGGTGCGCGCGTAGTCGAGCGCGGCGACGGCCTGGTCCAATTTTCCCCGCGCCTGCGTCACGGCGTCCTCCGCGGCCTGCACGTTGGCGTTGGCGACGAGCACGGCCGCGGCCGTGGCGTTGGCTGCCTGCACCGACTGCGAATAGAGCTGCTCGGAGATCTCCTGCTTGTCGACCAGGGGTTTGTAGCGCTTCACGTCGTCCTGCGCCCGGGCGTTGTTCGCTTCGGCCTGCAGCAGCGCAGCCTGCGAAGCGGCCAGCTGCTTCTCGGAGGCGGAAATGGCGGCGTGCGCGTTATCGACGTCGGCCTGAGCCGAAGTAACCTGGCTGGTAGCATTGATCGAGGTGACGGGAACGTTCACCCGGCTGGCCTCGGCGGTGGCGCGGTCGTTGGCCAAAGTGGCCTGAGCGCTGGCGAGAGCGAGCTGGTAATCGGTGGGATCGATCTGCGCGAGTAGCGTGCCTGCTTTCACATATTGGTTATCGTCGACGTAGACTTTCGTCACGTAACCGGCGATGCGAGAGCTGATGGGATTGACGTAGCCGTCGATCTGCGCGTCGTCGGTGGATTCCCATCCGGCGAAAACAGCGTAGGCAGAGCTGACAGAAACCATAACCACCAGCAGGCCGGCAATGCCCAGATACATCGTGCGGCGGCTGCGTTTGGCGGCGGGCGGAGCGGGAGTTGCGGAGTTGCCCGTGCCTTGAGGGGCGCTTGGCTTGGCGTCGAGCGCTTCGTCCGTGTAGAGTTTTTCGTCGATGTCGATGGTGACTTCGTGTGGCATTTCACTGTCCTCCCAAGTAGGTTTTTACGGCTTGCTCCGCAATACCAACCGAACGCGCCAGCTGAACTTTGGCGATGTTGAAGGTGTAAAGGCTGGAGATGTAAGCCTGATCGGCGGCAGCGACCGATTCCTGCGCCTGCACGACTTCAATGTTGTCGGTGACTCCGGCCGTGAAGCGGTCCTGCGCTTCGCCAAGAGTCTCGCGAGCGAGGTCCCGATTGCTCTGGGCCACGCGCACAAGCTCCGAAGCGGAGGTGAGATCCAAGAATGCGGAGCGCACCTCCTGATCGATTCGCCCGTGCAGGTCCTCCATTTCGGCGTTTTTTTGCTGCAGCGTGGTGTCCGCCGCGAGGATGTCCGCTCGCACGCGCGTCCCCTGGAAGATGGGGATATTCACGCTGGCGGCGGCCGCAACCGTGCCGTGCGAGTTCGCGAAATTCGGGCCGATATCGCCGTAATTCACTTCGGATCTGACGGAGGGATAGTTCTCCGCGACGGCGCCTTTTCGCGAGAATTGCGCGGCCTGCACTTGAAGCTGGGCGCTCCGATAGTCGGCGCGATTCATGTAGGCGTCCTGCAGCGCTTTCTCGACGCTGATGCCTTGCAGCGGAGCGTAAGGCACCGTGTCGGTTAACCTGAACTCCTGGCCGGCAGGAAGGCCTATGGTGCGGGCAAAGACCAAATTGTCCTTGCCAAGCTGATCCTGCGCGGAGATCAGCCGCTGCTCCTGCGTCTGCAGCTCGACGTTGGCGCGCAGTTCGTCGATGCGGGCGGCAACGCCGGTAGTGCGCTGATCCACGGCTCTCTGGTAGAGCGCGCGCGAGGTGTCCAACTGCGCCTGCTGCGATTCGATGGTCGCGCGGTCAGCAACCACTTGCAGATAGGCGTTGGCCACCGCCAGGATGACGAGGTCGCGGCTGTTCTTGTAGGAGAAATCCGAGGCCTGCTGGTTCTTCTGGGACGAGCGCAAATTTTGTACGGCGCTCCAGTCGAAAAGTTTCTGGGACCAAAAGGCGCGCGCGTCTTCGACCCCGAAAGGCCCGACCACCATCGGAAAGCCTGGAATATTGACGTTGATACCCTCCGCGCGCAGGTTCACTTGCTCAGCGGACTGGGTTATCGCGGCGTTGATGTTCGGCAGCAGCTCGTTCAAGCTCTTGAGCCGCTGCGCGCGGGCGGTGCGGGTATCCAAGTTGCTTTCGATAAGCCCAAGGTTGTACTTCAGCCCGCGATCCAGGGCGTCGCTCAAAGAGAGCGAAATAACCGAGCCGGTGGGCTGGCCGGTGGGGACGCTGCCCAGAAAGGGACTTTGCGGTCCGAGTGTTGTGGAAACGGAAACCGATGACGTCGGCACCGTAAACTGCGCCTGGCCCGCGTAGCTCTGTCCGCCGAGCGGGGCGGCCGAGGCGATAAAGAGCAGCGCCGAAGCCGCAAAGGGTATCGACGTTAATTTCCGCAGCCGAAGCATGGCTCAAGTACCTCGCTCTTTCTTGCTGGGATCGATTCGGTGTCTTTTTCGCCCGCGCTTTGCATCTCGGTTTGACTCATACGTTGCGGTAACTCCGCCCAGGCCTGGGCCCAATCGTCGAAGTCATAGCCAAACAGGCCTCCGTGCTCGCGGTGGATCTGGCGGGCGCGGCGGAGAACTTCTTCGATCCGGAATCCGTTCCTCGCTTGCGGCTGAGCCGGGTCCTGTACTGCTACTTCAACTTGGTTGGGCGTCGCGCTTAGCAAAATCATGGCTTGAACCTCCTTGCCTCAATTCGCCGCCGCTCGCGGCCAGCGCCTTGCTGAAAGACGCCGGCCGCGAGGCAAGCCGTGAGAGTTAGAAGCGGAACACGATTCCCGCCGAGGGCTGAGCTGTGTGGGTGGTGACGTTCGAGTTCAGCGAAGCCAGTTGGAAATCGGGCCGGTTGTACACGAAGCCGCGATACTCGGCGCGAAGAGCGACGTGCCTCACAAGCGTGAAGTCGACGCCTCCGCCATAGACAAACGCCGCTTTAGCTTGGGTCAGGGCTCCCGGCACAGACTGGGCGGCATTGTTGGTCGGATCAAAGACCAGCGCGCCCGCGCCGGCCAGAACGTAGGGATTGATTCGTTCGCTTCCCGGTATCGTCACAACTGCCGCGGCCGTGGCTTGATGCACGTTGGCTTGGACGCTAAACGGGCCGCCGGCCGTGAAGTTCTGCTGCGTGTTGCGGTCGTAGCCATAATTGGCCTCGGCGGCTAACCAGCGATTAAAGTGGTAGCGATAGCCGAGGAGGAAACCGCCGGTGTCGGTGGAATGTTGAGAGATTCCGTTTCCATTGGAGTTTTTGGTGAAGAAGCCCGTGCCCTGCACGCTCACCTCGCCGTGGCTCCATGGAGATTCTTCCTGCGCGAAGGCCGCGGAAGAAACCAGCAAGACTAGCGACAAAACTGCGAGAACTGCCTTCCTGTGCGTTGACATTTTTCTTTTTCCCCTTTGATTGAGTTGCCCGAAATTTCCTTTCCAGCTCTGCGCCGGCGGTTTCAACGGGTCGTTTGGCCGAAACCGGGCAGGCAGAGAAAAATCAGCACCGACAACAAGACGATCAGGAGATAAGCGACCATGACATCCTCCCTGGTTCCGAAGCCGGGCTTCGCAGCCGCGACCCTCTCGTGATTTCACTGGCACTTGCATTGGCCCTCGATCACTTCCACCAGGTGCTTGACGTAAACGCCACAGGCGATGAACTCCGCGCCGGCTCTGCTCATCATGCGCAGCGCTTTTTCGCCCTGGTCGTCGATGAGCGTCACGTCGCTGAGATCCACCACGCACCTGCGCGCGTCGCGCCAGTTGTGCGACTTCTTCCAAGTCGTTTCGAGTTCCGCAACCCACGGAGCAACGAGGCGGCCCTGCAAAGTCCAACGCTGTTCAGATGGGCCGTCGTTAATCGTGATCCGCAACATTGCGTTTCTCTCGTTGCAGTAGGAGTGCAAGCAGCATGCCAATGTGTGGCGAAGTGACTTTTGTGCGGGAAACGCTTAGCGGAATGAGAGATAGAAGAGGCGCGACAGAAATCTCGGTGGAGAGTGCCAACGCCTGGCTGCCGCTGCCGCGGCACCTTGCTAATTTCGTGGCAGCGAACTAGAAGCGATCAGAAATGGAAAGAGGAAGGAAGCGATGCGGAGGCACGACTCTGCAACGAAAATATCTTCGGCAAATTCTTAATTGGGCCGACTGGCGCGACTAATCCCCAGCTTCTGCATTCTGACTTGAAGAGTGGAGCGCTTCATGCCCAGACGGGCGGCGGCGCCTTTGGCGCCGGCAACGACCCAATTCGTTTCCTCGAGCGCCGCGAGTATCTGCTTGCGTTCGGTCTCTTCGAGAAGGCGTTGCATGCTGCCCGGCGCCTCGGCGTGGGATGCGCCGTCGGGTTTCGGCGCGGAGCCGCCATTCGGCTTGAGATCGGAGAGCGCCACCTGCAACACCGGGCCGGGGGTCAAGATCACAGCGCGCTCGATCACGTTCTGAAGTTCCCGGATATTGCCGGGCCAGTGGTAATCGCAAAGCACACTCATCATCTCGGAAGGTATGCTTTCGATTCTCTTGTTCATGCGCCGGGCGAACTGCTGGGTGAAATGGCGTACGAGCAGGGGAATATCGTCGGGACGCTCGCGTAACGGGGGGACGCGCACCGGAAACACGTTCAAGCGATAGAAGAGATCGGAGCGAAACTTTTGCTCCTCGACCATCGCCGTGAGGTCGCGGTTGGTGGCGGCGATCAAGCGCGCGTCGGTCTTCAGCGTGCGCGTGCTGCCCAAGCGTTCAAACTCGCGTTCCTGAAGCACGCGCAGCAACTTCGGCTGAAGTTCGAGCGGCACCTCGCCAATCTCGTCGAGGAAAACGGTCCCATGGTTGGCCAATTCGAAACGGCCAATGCGCTGCGAGATCGCTCCGGTGAAGGCGCCTTTCTCATGGCCGAAAAGCTCGCTTTCGAGCAAACCGGTCGGGATGGCGGCGCAATTCAGCTTCACGAAGGCGCTGGAATAGCGAGGGCTAAGGTTATGTAGGGCCCGGGCGATCAGTTCCTTACCCGTTCCGGTTTCGCCATAGATGAGGACTGTGGATTCGGTCGGCCCTACAGTCTCGACCTCCTTCAGAACGCGGCGCAGCGCGGCGCTCTTGCCCACGATCTCCTCGAAGTTCATCTCGCTGCGAATTTCGTCCTCGAGATAGAGCTTCTCCTGGGCCAGCTTATCTTTGAGTTCGGCGATTTGCCGGTAAGCGAGGGCGTTTTCCACGGCAATGGCGATCTGGCTCGCCACCTGCATCAGAAGCTGGACTTCGTCCGGGCTGAAAGCATTTTCTTCGCGGCGTCCCAGATTCAAAACTCCATGTACGCGTCCCCGGCTGGCGAGCGGCAGAACACAACCTACCTTGAATCCCTCGGCCACAGCGGGAGAATCCGGAGTCATCTGTTCAACCTCGCGGAGCGTGCCGACATAAGGTTCACCGGTGCGGAAGACGGTGCCTGGCGGGGTTCCCTCGATGGGAATGGGGGTCTCCTCGGTGATGAATCCTTTGCTCTCTGGAAAATCCACGGCGTACAGGCGTAGGTGTGTGGCGCTCTCCCCGTCGGGCAGACCAACGCCGACAAAATCGCACTGCATGACGCGGCGCAAGGTGGCGGAGATATTGCGCAAGAGCTCGCGCAAATCCAGGGTTGAGACAACACTATTGGTCAAATCCAGGAGAAGCTTCAGCTGCTCCTGGGCTTTCTGTGAAGCCGCGAAATTGAGCGCGTCATCGATCGCCAGCGCGATCTGGCCGGCAACGAGCGAGAGAAAGGAGACATCCTGCTCGGAGTAGGCTTCGGCCTCCTCGCTGCCCAGGAAAATGACGCCAAGCCGGCGATGCACCGTGGTCAGCGGAAACGCGCATCCGGAGCGAATGCCGCAAGCCCTCGCCAGATCGAGAGCTCGACGAAAGCGGGGCTCCCGCTCCATGCAAGGAATCACCAAAGCTTCCTGATGCTGATACACCCACCAGGTAATGGTCTCTTCCTGGGGCAGTTCGGCGCACTTCCTCTCCTTCATCTGCTTGCACTTCTCGGCCAGATGCCAGGCGATTTCGTTGCCGGCTTCGTCGTACTGAACGACGCCGATGGCGTCAAACTTGATCACTTTGCGGAGTTCCGTGGTGAGGACCTGGAAAAGGTCTTCCGGATCACGGTGCACGCCTACGGCTTGCGAAACGCGGATGAGCGCTTCGTAGCGTGTGGGCTCTTGGTCGATCAGGGTTACCGCTTCAGCTTCCATGAACATCACAAGCCATACCTCTCGGGGATAAACGTTCAGATGCGGTCACTTCGCGTTTGGATACACCGTTTGGCACGTTACCATCCCTTATAGACCAAAGTATTAACCGTCGCCATCGTTGTGCCGGAAATTGGGCAGGCTACCACAGGGACGGCACAGCAAATCGTCACATCACGTGACGGAAACTCGCTTCACTTCTCTATCTCACGAAAAGCAAAGCATTTCGCAGGCGGAGCGGCCGACACAAGAATTGGCACCGTCGATGCACGCATTACCTCAAATCCCTTTGGGGGAGAGACACAGCGGAGAGGTAAGCGGGCATGGGATCGAACAGGGGCCACAATCACGGGACAGAAGCGCAAAGAAGACTCTTCGTTAAAGGCTGGGCTGCGGCAACTGGTTCAGAGCGCGAACGGGCCGGAGGATTTCGCCGAGACTGGGATGGCGATGACGCGCGCCGGAGCTTTTTGGCGGGGATTGCGCTGGCGTTATTGGCGCTCTTTTTGACGCCCGCGCAATCCAGGGCGAGCGAGCTAAAGCAGCAAACGCTGGCTGAATGGAACGACTACATTCACTCCGCCTGCTTACGCACGGAGGAGCGGGCGAAAGCCTCTCCCTTCCTTCGTATAAGCGAACCGCCCGAGCGGCGCGCTCGCGCGCGAGCGGGCGAGATTATCGTCTGGCGCGAGGGCGACGGCCATGCGGTGAAAGTGCACCACGGGCTGATTCACGATTGGGCTGGGTCCGTGTTCATTCCCAACGCCACCATCGCCGACGTCTTTGCCGTGGTACGGAACTACGACCGGTATCCCGAGACTTACAAGCCGGCGGTTGTTCAGGCCAAAGGACGAGCCTCCGACGTAGATGACGACAGCTTCTCGATGCTCTTCGTGCAGAAGGTGTTGTTCGTGACCGCGGCGGTGCAGGGCGAATATAAGGTGCAATACACCCAGATCGACCCGAAACACTGGTACAGCATCTCGCAGAGCACCCGCTTGCAGGCGGTGGAAGGGCTCGGCCAGGCAGGTATGCGCGTGCTGCCTCCGGACCACGGTCCTGGTTACGTTTGGCGGCTGTACAGCTTCACAAGATTTGAGGAGAGCGACGGCGGTGTGTACGTGGAGGTGGAGGCAATCGGACTGAGCCGCGACGTTCCGGCCCTGTTTCGGTGGATTGTGGACCCGGTCGTCGAGCATCTGCCAAAGGACGGAGTGCACGACACTCTGGAAAAGACACGCAATGCGGTTCTGGAGAGGGTGAACCGTCAAGATTAGGCAGACGGCAGGTGGCTCCGCAGGGCTATAGGTCAGCCGACTATGGAATTGAAGGAAGATAGGTCAGCGTGCGCGCGAGGCTCCATACCAGCAGGAGAACGAGCGCGACGTTGACCATGCACTGAAGGGCGGTGAAGCCCACCATGTCCCGCGCGCGCATCTTCAGAATGCCTAAAATCGGCAACATCCAAAATGGATTGATCAGATTGGGCAAGGCTTCGGAGGCGTTGTAGACCTGGACCACCCAGCCGAGATGTACGTGCAGATCCTTAGCGGCCTGCAACATGTAGGGCGCTTCGATGACCCATTTGCTGCCGCCCGAGGGGACGAACATTCCCAGGACAGCCGAATAGATCGAAACGAGCAGCGGAAAGCTCGCCCTCGAAGATACGTGTACGAAAAAGCGAGCCAGGCCGGCGGCGATCGGAGACATGGTCACGATGCCAAAGATCCCGCCATAGAATGGGAACTGGATCAGAACGCCCGACGTGGCGGGAACCGCGTTTGTGACGGCCTGGGTGAAGGAACGCGGCCGCCAATGCAGAAGCAATCCGGCCATGAGGAAGGAAAAGTTGTAGGTATTCAGGTCGAGGACCGCCAGAGGGCCACGAGCGGCCAAAAGCCGTGCCAGGTAGACAAAGCCCGTCACGCCAATAATCACGGAAAGCCACGGCAGGTTTTCGAGCCACTCACCTTTGGTCGCAGGCTCGACTTTTTCCGGCGGGCATGCTTCGAGCGTTTCGTGCACGCCGAACCACTCCGCCGTTTTCGTGGACCGAACTGGAGCCGAAAAGTGAGCGACCAGCACGCCGGAGCAGGTCAGCACAATCGCCATGACCATGCTTTGCCAAAGGTAGATGGTTTGGCTCAGCGGGATTACGCCGCTGATGTTGAGCAGGGCCGGGGGAATCGAACCGGGCGAGGCCATCAACAAAGCCGCGGAAGACGACAGGCCCAGAGCCCATACCGTGCCCTGACCGAGGTAAGCCGCCGCGCCGATCGCTCGATAATCGATGCCACGCACGTGCTTCACGATCTCGCGGGCCAGAAGGGCGGCGAAGATGATCCCCATACCCCAGCTAATCAGCGAAACGAGCATGGAGAACAACGCGGTAAAAGCAATGGCATGACGAGGAGTGCGGGGAATTCGCGCGAGCCGTTGGATGATGCGGGAGACCGGGGGCGAAACAGCGACGACATAGCCGCCGATGATGATCATGGCCATCTGCATGGTGAAGGGGATTAAGCTCCAGAAGCCCTGCCCGAAATAGTCGACCAGGTCGCTAACTCGAGATCCGGCCACGATTCCGCCCAGGAAAACAACGATCAGCGCCAGCAGCGCAAAGACGAAGGCGTCCGGGAACCAGCGCTGCGACCAGTCGGCCAGCGCAACGCCCAAAGACTCCAACCTGCCCAGCTTTTCTTCTATGGCGGCTTCGGATTTCATGGTCATGCGATCACCGCTGCGGCATTCTACAGCCGCAGAGCGCGGATGTCTTTGGCGGCAACGCAGCGGACAGCGTATATTAGGTCTCGCTCAAAATGGTCAATTTGGGGTGGCAAAGAGCGCCTTGGTCTCTTTCGTCTGCCCTTGATGTCAGGAATCGAAATCACAAGATCAGATGAACGAACTCGTCGAATTCCTTGTTCACCACGGATACTCCTTCTTGTTCTTCTGGGTGCTGGGGGAACAGGCGGGGTTGCCGATACCTGCGGCTCCGATGCTGCTTGCTGCCGGAGCCCTGGCGGGAACGCGGCGCATGGCTCTCCCGGCCGTGGTGGCGGCGGCGTTGGTTGCCGCGCTGATTTGCGACACCCTGTGGTACATCCTGGGGCGCAGCCGCGGTGGCGCCGTGCTGCGGCTCATCTGCCGCATCTCGCTGGAGCCGGATTCCTGCGTGCGCCGCACGCGACTTTCCTTCGAACGCCGGGGCGCGTGGGCGCTGGTGATTGCCAAGTTCGTGCCGGGTTTGAGCGCCATTTCAGCGCCCCTGGCGGGGACGAGCCACATGCCCTGGCAGCGGTTTGCGCTCTTCGATCTGGCAGGGACCCTGCTGTGGTGCTGCACGTACGTCGCTGCCGGCTTCGCATTCAGCAGCGAGCTCGAGCGCGCGCTGGCTTCGCTGCGGTTCCTTGGCGGCGGATTATTGGCTCTGCTGTTGATCACGCTAGGCGGCTATGTTCTGTGGAAGTGGCAAAACCGCGAGCGGTTTTTGCGGAAACTGCGGATCGCCCGCATCACCCCCGAAGAGCTGAAACGGCGCATCGATGCCCAGGAGGACGTTATTGTCGTGGATCTTCGCCAGTCGCTCGAATTCGATGCGGAACCCCTGACCATCTCCGGCGCGGTGCACATGGACCCGGCCGATCTGGAGGAGGCCATCGAGGTCATCCCGCGCGACCGGGAGATCGTCCTGTTCTGCAGTTGTCCCAATGAAGCCACCGCCGCGCAGATGGCTCTGCGTTTGCGCAGCCGAGGCATCACCAAGATCCGGCCGCTGGCGGAAGGGCTCGACGGCTGGCGGAAGCGTGGATTTCCGATGCAGGCGGTCCAGGAGGCGAACTAAGCAGCGCGGTCGAGTTGGCTATGGGCCGCGATCATGCGCCACGCAAAGGCTGAACTCGCCAGAGAAAGTGCCGCACACGCGAGCATGATGATTCGGAACCCGAATACGAAGGCTCGGTCGATTAGAGTCTTCAGTTGAGCGGCCGTACTCGGATCGATGTCTCTCGGAATAGCGACAGCGGCGAGCCTGGCGACGTTTGACTGCAAATCGCGCAGGGCGTCCAACGGGATGTTCATCTGCATTAGATCATGATTCATGTAATGGCTGAACGCACTGACCATCGACATGCCGAAGATAGCGACGGCAAGTAATCCGGCAAGGCGAGCGACGGCGTTATTAATGCCGGAAGCCGTCCCGGCGTGACTCTGGCTTACCGCACCCATGACAACCGTTGTGAGGGGCGCCACGCTTACCGCCATTCCCAGCCCGAGGACCACAAATCCCGGGAAAAACGTGGTCCAGTAGGCGCCTCCTACTGACGGAACCGCGAAGAGAAGAAATCCTGCCGCGGAAATCAACGGCCCCACGATGAGCGGCCGCTTTGCGCCGAAGCGAGTGACCAGCCCGCCGGACCAGCGCGAAAGCGCAGACATAAGGAAAATGAACGGGAGTGAAGCGGCTCCCGTGACCGTCGCCGAATAGTGCTGCACCTGGATCAGATTCAATGGGTAGAGAAAGAAGAAGATTCCCAGAGCGGCATACAGGAAGAGGGTGAGCAAGTTGGCGCCGGTGAAATCGCGGGAGCGAAAGAGACCCAAGGGAACCATGGGAAAGCGGGTATATGCCTCGACGTAAAAGAAAACGAGTACGAGCAGAAAGCCGGTGGTCAAACTGCCCCAGACGGCCGGATTACCCCAGCCTAAAGCCGCAGATTCTATGAATCCGTAGGTCACCCCGGCCAATCCGGCCGTCACGATCAGCACTCCCGCCCAATCGACGCCCCTGTGCGTTTCCGCTTTGCTTTCCGGGACGAAGCAAAACGAAAGCAAGATCACGGCAACGGCAATGGGCGCGTTGATGAAGAATGCCCAGCGCCAGGAAGCGCGTTCGATCAACCAGCCGCCTAGGACTGGTCCAGCAGCCGTGGCTATAGAGGTAAAGCCCGACCAGGTGCCGATGGCCCGCCCGCGCTCGGTCCCGCCGAAGGACGCGCTGATGATGGACAGGCTGCCTGGAACGAGGAACGCGGCGCCCAATCCTTGGACCGAGCGCGCGATCACCAGTTGGCTGATATTCGCTTCGAGTCCGCAAGCCGCCGATGCCATGGCGAACAAAATCGTGCCCAGCAGGAACATTCGCCTGCGGCCGAATCGATCGCCCATCGCGCCGCCCGCCAAAATCAAAGCACTCAGAAACAGTCCATAGCCCTCCACGACCCACTGCATGTCGATGACAGTGCCGCCGAGAGCTTTTTGAATGGCGGGCAGCGCGACATTGACGACCGTTCCGTCGATAAAGGCCATGCTGGATCCGAGGATGGTGGCGGCAAGGATCCAGGGCCCTGCCGTTTTTGCGCACGGCGTGACCGTGCGGCCAGACTCAATTACCGCCTGGTCGCAGGGTGGCATCATGCCTTGGTTCCAGGCTTGCTTTTAAAGTTCGGCTAGAGTGCGGTGGACCATGTGCACGGCGATGGCGCCTTCACCCACCGCCGAGGCGACGCGTTTCACGTTGCCGGAACGAACATCGCCGACGGCAAAAACGCCGGGAAGACTGGTTTCCAGCATCTGCGGAGGCGAGGCCGCCAGAGCGGCGCGTTCGGTTTCGGTAAGAATATCGCGGCCGGTCAGGATGAAGCCCTTGTTATCAAGGGCCACGCAGCCCTGCAGCCAATCGGTGCGCGGAGATGCGCCGGCCATGATGAATAGATGGCGAATATCGCGCGTGGTCGTCTCGCCGGTGCTTTTGTCGAGCCAGGTAATGCGCTCCAGGTGCGTGTCGCCCTCTAGACCGACGATTTCGGTCTTGTAATGCAGTTCGATTGCGGGATTTTGCTCGATGCGCTGGATCAAGTAGCGCGACATGGTGTCGGAAAGCTGGCTCGAACGCACCAGCATGTAAACCTTGCGTGACGTCTGGGAGAGAAAAACCGCCGCCTGCCCGGCGGAATTTCCGCCGCCGATCACGGCGACGTCTTCCTGTTCGCACAGTTGTGACTCCATAAAGGTGGCGCCGTAGTAGATTCCCTGGCCTTCGAACCGGCGCAGATTGGGAATGCCCGGCTTGTTGTACTGCGCGCCGGTGGCGATGATTACAGCCCGGGCCATGAGGGCCCTGCCATCGTCCAGCACAACCTTGTAAGGACGCTTGCCGCAGTCCAGGCGCACGACGTTGCGCGCAATCATCATCTTGGCGCCGAATTTTTCGGCCTGTGTGATCGCGCGCGTGGCCAGTTCCTGGCCGGAAACTCCGGTAGGGAAGCCCAGATAGTTTTCGATCTTGGAACTAGATCCCGCCTGCCCCCCGGGAGATTCCGTCTCGATAACGAGCACATCCAGGCCCTCGGAGGCCGCATACACGGCTGCAGCAAGGCCGGACGGCCCGGCACCGACGATGATCACGTCTCGAATCTGCGACTCGTCGATCGAGATGTTGAATCCCAAACAATCGGCCAGCTTGTGTATCGAGGGATTGCGCATCACGCCGCGATTGCTGCAAATCACCACGGGAACCTCTTCCGGTTTGATCTGGAAGCGATCCAAGAGTCCCTGCGAGGTCCTGTCCAGGTCCAGATCGACGTAAGAGTAGGGGAATCCATTGCGGGTAAGAAATTCGCGAAGTTGCAGGGTCTTGGCGGAATACCGCGAGCCCATCAAGACCACGCCGCTTCGATTCTGCCGGATTAACTCCAGGCGCCGCAGAATGAACGCGCGCATGAAGATTTCGCTCAATTCGGCGTCCCGGCCGATCAGGGAGCGCAATCCCTCGCCGCTTAGTTCGAGGAATTCACCGGGCTCAGTGACCCGACCGAGCACGAGGCAGCGTTGGCCCGAGATCATGGTCATCTCTCCGGTGAAGTGGCCCGGACCATGTTTCGCGATGGGGTACTCGCCGGAAAGATCGGGCTGCACGATTTCCATGGCTCCGGACAGCAGGACGAAAAAAGGCACGCTGGTGTCGCCTGGCGCGAAGAGGACTTCGCCCGGTTCGACCCGGCGCAACTTGGCGGAGGCCCTGACCCGGGTGATTTGAGGAGGCGTAAGGACCGGAAAGGTTTGTGTGCGCACGTCGAGCGCGCTGGGTATTAGAGGAGCGCCAATCGCCGACATCGTTCCCTCCTTATTCGAGGAATATCAGCATTAGAGCACGATTGCGGCCCGTTGGGTTCATGGAAGACTCTGGCGAAACCTAAGTCTCTGCGACTCAATGTCTTCGGTGGCGCGGCGGGAAAGGAGGCTCTGCCTCCGAGGTGCTCGCCAGAAACTCTTTTTCTTTCGAAATCGCAACGAATGCCGCATCTTTGGCTTATCATTTACCATCACCAGAGGCGCCATGAAAAAGATCGTTCTTTTCGCGATGATGGCAATGCTCATCCTGGGCTGCAAAAATGGCTCCGGAGAAGCGAAGCAGCAGACGCAGACGCCCGAAGATTCCGTTCGCACCGCCATTCGGGCCCATCTGGCCCATAACACAAATCTCAATCTGCAAGCATTCGATACCGATGTGAAGCAGGTGACCATCCAGGGCGATCACGCGCAGGCGCAAGTGGAGTTTCGGCTCAAAAGCGGCCCGGGCGCGATGCAGATGACCTACGCGCTCGAAAAGCGCGATGGCGCCTGGTCAGTTATCAACAGCGATCTGGATAGCAATTTCAATCACCCCGCCCCCGGCCAGGGTCAGGGCGGCGGCCCCTCGAATATGCCTGGAGCTAGCCATTCGCTCTCGGAAACTTTGAAATCGTTTGGGGCTACCGCTCCTCCCTCACCGCACTGATCTTTTTTCGAGTGTGTGGATCGTGGCCCGGCGTTGCTGCATTAGAGGAATCATATTTCCTCAGGCTTAGCGCGCCGCCGGTTTTGACCGCGTGTGCTGCTTGAAAAAGTCAACGATCATCTCCGAAGCGTAATGCGGGTAAACGTGCCCCTCCGGATGGATGAAAGCGATTACCGGAGCGCCGCGGGTTGAA